>Ga0208188_1000084_pt1 | contig 81774 bp, 71 predicted proteins | sample June2015DPH_8_50_FD_184698 | JGI IMG/M metagenome (GOLD analysis project Ga0208188, IMG submission 184698) | Peatland microbial communities from SPRUCE experiment site at the Marcell Experimental Forest, Minnesota, USA - June2015DPH_8_40... | ecosystem: Environmental > Terrestrial > Soil >...
TCAAAGAGCTGCGCGAACAGGAAATGGCGCTCCGCCAGGAGAAGGCGAAGCTGGAGGAGTCCCGCCGCGAAATGGAATTGGAACTGCAGCGCAAAATTGATGAAGAAAGAAAAAAGATCGAAGAGCAAATCCGCAACAGCGAAGGGGAACGCTTCAAGCTGAAAGAGGCCGAGTATCAGAAAAAGATTGAGGATGCCCAAAAGGCTAACGAGGATTTGAGGCGAAAATTGGAACAGGGATCGCAGCAACTCCAGGGGGAGGTCCTTGAATTGGAACTTGAAAGCATTCTGAAAAACGCGTTTCCCTTCGACATGATCGAGGCGGTCCGCAAGGGCGCGCGTGGCGCGGATGTCTTACAGAAAGTCGTCACACGCACCGGGCAGGACTGCGGTAAGATCATCTGGGAGGCCAAGCGCGCCGAGAATTGGTCAAACGCGTGGGTGCAAAAACTCAAGGACGATCAACGTGAAGCTAATGCGGAGTTGGCCGTGCTGGTAACCACGGTCATGCCCAAGCAGACAATCGAGCCTTTTTGCATGGTAGATGACATTTGGGTGGTCAACTTCATCGCTGTTCGGCCCATGGCTGAAACGCTGCGCATGATGCTTATAGAAACCAACAAAAATAAACTGATGGGCCTCAACAAGAATGAAAAGATGGAGGCGCTTTACCACTATCTATGCAGCGCACAATTTGCCCAAAAGGTTCGCGCCGTCGTTGATGCGTTCACCAGCATGAAGTGTGATCTGGATTCCGAAAAGGCCGCCATGGCGCGCATCTGGAAAAAACGGGAGCATCAGATAAATCGCGTCACACTCAACATGATGGGCATGTGCGGCGAATTGCAGGCAATTGCCCAGGAATCTCTACCCCAACTTCATTCCATTGCAACGCTTCCTGCGCCGGATATTGAGGCTGAAGCCGACGCCGAGACGTGAGCATAATGCGGGATGGCTTATATACACAATACAGAAAAGTCCAAAACAAGGAGGCGGGAGACAATGAATGACCCTAGAGGCTCTCTTTGGCGTAAATGGGATCTTCATGTTCATACACCCGCGTCTCTCGTGCATAGCTACACAGGAGCGGACCCTTGGGGACGATTCATTAATGAACTAGAGGCGTTGCCCGCTGAGTTCAAGGTAATTGGAATCAACGACTACATTTTTCTGGATGGGTATAAGCGCATCTTGGAAGAGAAAAAACAAGGTCGGTTGAAAAACATTTTTCTGTTCTTGCCCGTCGTAGAGTTACGCCTAGACAAGTTCGGAGGCAGCGCGGGTCATCTTAGTCGAGTGAATTGCCACATAATCTTCTCGGATGAGCTCCCGCCTGAACTTATTGAGCAACAGTTCTTGAATGCTCTCTGTAGCAAATATGTTCTCACCCCGCAGTACGATCACATCCGAAAAGGGGGCAAATGGGCCGCATTGCCAACGCGAGAAAGTCTTTTGGACTTAGGAAAACAAATAATTGATAGCGTTCCAGACTCTGAACGCAGTAAATTCTCTTCCCCATTACTCGAAGGGTTCAACAACCTCTGCATCAGTTTCGAAACGGTGCGTGACGTGCTGGAGCGGTCACCCTACTTCCAGAACAAAATTGTTACTGCAGTAGGGAAAACCGAGTGGGCAGCGATCAAGTGGAACGACCATTCGATTGCGGAGAAGAAGACAATCATCAATGACGCCGACTTGGTCTTCATGTCTGCCTCAAATCCCGAAGAGTTAAATGCAACCAAAAAATATCTGGCCGCTTCCGGTGTCAACGACCTCCTCCTCGATTGTAGCGACGCCCATGCGTTCTCTGACGCAGCTTATAAGGACAGGCTTGGGAAATGTTTTACATGGATCAAGGCAGATCCAACTTTCGAAGGTCTATTACAAGTGCTTAACGAACCCTCGGAGCGAGTATTTTTGGGAGACGCCCCACCTTCCTTGGCGCACGTAAAGAACAATACAACAAAGTACATCAACAGCATACGTATTGAGCGAAAGCCAGGGGCCAGCTTGGACGAGACATGGTTTCACAATGAAGTTCCCCTCAATTCAGGCCTGATTGCAGTCATCGGAAACAAGGGCAAGGGTAAGAGCGCGTTGACCGACACAATCGGCCTTTTGTGCAACACGAGACAGAGCGAAAACTTCACTTTTCTTTCGCGAGATAATTTCCGTCAGCAAAAAAATAACAAAGCGATGCATTTCGAAGCAACCCTAACGTGGGAAAGCACTGACAGCATTACCATGGGACTGGATACCGCTGTTGATAGCACTCAGCCAGAAACAGCCAAGTACATTCCCCAGAATTTACTGGAGAAGATATGCTCACAACTTGGGCGCATCGAGGAATCCGAGTTTGATCGTGAACTCAAGAAGGTGATCTTCTCTCACGTTAACGAGGCCGAACGGCTTGAAAAAGACAACCTAGACGACTTGATCGCGTATCGGACATCTGAATCAACCGATGCTGTTGATATCCTCAAAGGGGAATTACACCGCATAAACGAGCAGATCGTGTCCGCTGAAGGCGAAAGCCGTCCAGAGTACAGGCTTCAACTGGAAAATCTTCTTTCGCAGAAGCAAAAGGAGCTTGAGGCGCACGACAAAGTTAAACCGATTGAGGTTTCGAAACCAGAAAATGATCCCATAAAACAGCAAGAGATTGCCGAAGCTGCTCGTGCCGTTGAGACGATGCAGGCACAACTTGACGAACTAGAGGCGAGTATAGCGCAAACAACTGTCGAAAGTGGAAAACAAGCAACTCTTGGATCTATCGCGACCAAATTGCTTGCTCGTCTCGACAACCTTGAGCGTCAGGTTCAAGCATTCATTAAAGAAAGTCGAGATGAACTGCAACAGATAGGCCTTTCTGTGGACGCCATAGCGAAGATCTCTATCGACAGGGAACCATTATTCGAGAAGCAAAAAGCCTTCTCAAAGCTCAAACTCAAGGCGGACGAAGAACTCGACGCGTTAATAGATGGGATTGAGAAGCGAAAAACTTTCCCGGAGCGTAAGTTTGAAGCAGGTGTAGAACCTGACCCTTCAATCGATGGAAGCTTGGCGCACAAGAAACAACTTACAGAAAAGACACTAGAAGAACTCAAAACTCAACTTGATGAGCCGAACAAGAAATATCAGGCGTACACAACAGAACTAAAGACGTGGCAACTTCAAAGGGATGGGATCGAAGGCAATGAATCTGAGGCCGGTACGCTAAACTATTATAAAAAACAACTGCTGGACCTTGCCCTGGTCCCCCAAAGGTTGGAGGTGCTGTATGCGCTACGCATTGCAACGGCGACGGAAATACATAAAATAATCCGACAATTAGCAGAAACATACCGTGGACTCTACGCTCCCGTCCACCGGTTTATTGAAACAAGGCCTCTGGTCAAAGAGAATTTTAGTGTCAATTTCGAAGTGGGAATTGTTGACGCGGGTTTCGAAGACGCTCTGTTCGACTTCATAAGCCACGGCGTCAGTGGGACGTTTTGTGGGGTTAAGGAAGCCCACAAGCTGTTGACCGAAATCCTGCAGCGCCTAGACTTCAATACTGAAGAAGGAATTCAAGCCTTTCTTACTGAAATAGTTGAATGCCTCCATAACGACAAGAGACCGGGAGGCTGCCCCGTCAGGGTGGATGAACAGATTCGCAAGGGAAAGACTGTGTTGGACCTTTACGATACAATATTTAGTTTGGACTATCTCAAGCCGCGTTACGCATTAAGAATGGGAGATAAGGAATTGCACCATCTGTCACCCGGAGAGCGTGGTGCGCTCCTGTTAGTGTTCTATCTGCTTTTAGACAAAGACGATACTCCCCTCATCATCGATCAACCGGAGGAGAACTTAGACAATCAGACCGTCTACGAGTTTATTGTCCCCTGTATAAAGGAAGCAAGAAAACGAAGACAGATAATGATCGTCACCCATAACCCCAACCTCGCTGTTGTATGTGATGCAGAGCAGGTGATTTGCGCGGATTTGGATAAGATGGACAATTACAAGATGCGCTATCTTTCGGGAGCTATTGAGAATCCAATAATCAACAAGGCAATTGTTGACATTCTTGAAGGGACGATGCCAGCGTTTAAAAATCGTAATTCAAAGTACCATGAACAAGACCTGCCTTAAAAACCGGCAAATACGCCAGGCCTTTACGATCAGCTTTCAGTATATCTGATGTGAATCTTTCCGTGCTAGAGTTATTTTTACCCGCCCGGAGGGCAACGCTGGGGAGCGACCCGAACGCCAGGGCGGGGGAACGACGGAGGGGCAGGCCCTTTTTGGCTTTGCCCTTCTTTTATTCTGCTCCTCTTGAGTTCCTCAAAGCGATAAACCCAAAGCGATGTAAGCTCATAATTGCCCGGCGTCGGTGCGGTTTCCTGTGGCCAAAATAAATCCATTGATTTGGTGCTTGTCCAGGAGACCGATTGGCCAGAAACACCCAAGACCATCCCAATCGGACTTGCCTCATGCGGCATTATTCCCCCTCTTGTTCCGATAATCGCGGCCCATACAATAGCAATCTGAGGAAATGGAAGTTTTCAAAGGAACTTCCACTTTCTCTGAGAAAAATCCGAACACCGTCTACTAATCCTATGTCTAGAGTACCGCAAACGACGATTCAAGAGAATGGTGGAGGGTGAAATATGACGGCTATGAGCCTTGTCTTTACAGAAGTCGAGATCAGAATCTTCATTCTTTTGACCAGAATTTCTAAATCAGTGGCATGGCAGAAGATGTGCACTTGTTTGCTTCGCACAGAGCAAAAAATCAAGGTACAGTTATATATGGTGCCTGTCGGCCTTGCCGGCCCTGTACTGTTCCTTGACAAATGAATATGTTGAGCGATTCCATTCCGACGCTCGAACTACTAACCATCCATGAGGTAGCGCGGCTGCTTAAGATCTCCGTGTCTAGCGTGCGCCGCCTCCAACAGCGACGACGCATTCCGTTCGTCAAGGTTGGAGGCAGTATTCGTTTTATCAAAAGCGACCTCTTGTCGTACGTGGATCGGGAACGGGTGGAATCCATCGGCAAATAAAATATATGGCTGTAAGGATTAATAAAAAGTCGTGGTGGGTTGATTTCAGATTCAACCATATACGATACCGGAAACGAAGCCCGGAAAATTCAAGAGCAGGAGCGCTCGCGTATGAAGCCGTCTTGCGACAAAAATTGGCTCGTGGCGAAAGCATAGACGCTGGGGCGCAAGCGAAGGTGCAGGAGCAGACGTTCGCGCAATTCGCGTGGAAGTGGTTCGCCGAGTATTCAGTGGCCAACAATAAGCCATCGGAACAGTGTTCGAAAAAATACATCTTGAATGCTTCGCTCATTCCCTTCTTTGGCAAGATGCGTATTGATCGGATCACGACGAACGATATCGAGAAATACAAAACGCAGGCATTCAAAAAAGGGCTTGCAAAAAAGACCATCAATAACCACCTAACCGTCTTCAGGACATGCGTATATACAGCGTATGAGTGGTTGAAGCTCGAAGGAACTCCACCCAAAGTCACCAGACTCAAGTGTCCACCGCCTAAGACGGATTATCTCTCGCCTGACGAATGCACATTGTTGCTCTCATGCGCGAACGGCATTCTCCGCGAGATGATGCTCGTAGCTCTCAGAACGGGCATGCGACAAGGAGAACTCAGGGGTCTTCAATGGACCTCAGTCGATTGGCAGAACAGAAGTCTCACAGTGCGTCATTCGCTGTGCAACTATACGAAGCAGCTAGGATCACCGAAAGGGAACCGTGAGCGGTATATCCCCATCATGGATGCAGAAGTATACGCTACGCTCCTGAAGAGAAAGAGGGCGTCAGGGTATGTGTTCTTGAATAAGGAAGGCAGGCCGTTCGGAAGTGAACATCTCGGTCGCCAGCTGGCGGACGTATGTGAAAAGGCGGGATTACGAAAAATTGGCTGGCATACCCTACGACACACGTTCGCGTCTCATTTGGCTATGAGGGGAGCGCCCCTTTCTGCCGTGCAGATGCTTCTAGGCCACACAACCATTGCAACCACTATGAGGTATGCGCACTTGTCCCAGTCGACGCTCAGGACGGCAATAGGTCTGTTGAGCCCGGAAAGGGTACTTAGCATGGATTTTGGGCAACCGGTGGGCAACCGGTGGTTGGAAGCCCAAATGAAAGAAGCGGCTCGAAAAACATTAGTGCCAGAAAAAGCAGTGATTTCCTAGCTAGAAATGAGAAGGAAAATTATTTCAACCACACCAATCTTGTCGGGCCGCCGGGAATTGAACCGCTTCAGGCGGTTTACGAGAATCCGAAATTGAGCAAGCAAAGTGCTGATTAAACGAGATAATTAAAGGAATTATCAGAAAAATAACAATTCTCAGTCGTACTCACAAACTACTAATTTTGGTTAACTTTTATCACTTTTTGGGCAGCCCGTGGTCAACCGATTGTATCGGTCTGCCGCGGCATTATTAGCAAGAACAGTACAGGTGGAGTGATAAAGGGCTCAAACACTGCTGGACGGTGGTTTTTGAGTTGCACTTGTTACGCTACAGCGTCGGATTTACTTTATCGGTCCGGAAGGATTTTCATTTTGTCCCCGGATGATCGGATAATTGTGGGGCATGGAGATCCCGACGCATAGACATGTATCTAATTGAATTCTTTCAGAGCAGAACATGAAAAGACTCGAATCTCGATGTCGACAAGGCCCTTTCTCTTGTCGAGAAACTGACCTCCACGCAGTGCGCATTGACTTTCTGCTGTCGATTGAAATGCGATTCCAGTTCTCGCTTGATCAAGATATTTTTGACAGTGAGAAAGTCAGAATTATTTAAGGCACTTTGTATGTCGAACGATGACCACGTTCTTGCAGCCTCTGAACTCACGACACGTAACCCTGGGGTAATCGTGTTTGCGGTGCTCGAAGAACGTTTCTTGAAGAGGACTCCTGCGGTATTCACGGTTGACCGCCCCATAAGTCTGTTCGGCCGCGTTGCTCACAAGGGCAAACATTTCCTTGGAATTCAGCTGGTCTCAATTGCTTTAAGCTAACTTTTGCTGGGGTCGACGCCCCAAAAGCCGGGCACGGCTCAGTTGGTAGTCACTCATCTGAGCATTTGGTAGCCGCCTTTCTTTGCGCTTCATAAGGGACATCGGTGTTAGCCAGCGGCTCAACCCGACGCCGCACAGAGGTGGCACTCGAAAATCAGGTTCTGAAATCCAAAGTTTATCACGATTCGGCGGCGCGGGTTAATCACACTTCATCACTTTCAGAATAACGGCCAGTGGGAGCATAGTGAAGCCAGAAATTTTTGTCGCGTGAAGCAAATCACCTCGGTCAAATTGCCTTTGCAGTTCACTCAAATTAGGGATATATTCTCTGCCCATGGCAGGAACATTCACGCACTTCATGATTTGCCAAGAGGCCAAGAGTTGGAAGGAGCGGTCCAAGCTCGATGGTGAACTGTGGCGTCTTCTCAATAAACACTCCGAGTTCTTATTTCTCGGTGCCGTCAGCCCCGACTTGCCCTATTTAAGTTTTAAAACGGGGAAGATTAATTGGGCCGATGTGATGCACTATGAGAAAACCAATGGGATTGCCATGAGCGGACATGCTGCTATTAAAAACGCCTGGCCCCTGCAGGATGAAGCGGAAGAAATAAAGGTGATCTGGTTTCTGGGCTTTGTGTCACACCTCGTGATAGACGCCACCATTCATCCGATTGTCCAGGCCATAGTTGGTCCATATTCCAACCCAGCCAACCATGAACCGCACCGTATTTGCGAGATGACCGAAGATTCTCTGATTTTCAATGAGATCGAAAAAGAAGACATCCACTACTCCAGATTTATCGAAATATTGAAGTTTTGCAAGGAATCTGCCCATTTTGATGATGTGATGGCATTCTGGACGCAACAGTTGAGGAGCAATTATAGCGAAAAGAATGAGGAGCCAGACCCGCCTCTATGGGTTTCCACCTACACGGAAGCTATCGATGTGGCGGGCGGGGATTCGGCTTTGGTGGCTCTTTTCCGGCACATTGGGACGGTAGAAAACTATATTTATGAGACTAAAGAGCAGATTATGACCGAGCACCCTGACCGGCAGGAACGCTTTTATGCTCAAATCAAATTGCCGAGTGGCAAAACAGGGGATTTTTGGACGGATGGATTCCAAAGAGCGATGGCCAATGTACAGTCAGTTTGGGATACCCTCTATCTGGGATTCAGCTCGAACATCGTTGTAGCCGAAATCGTGAAAGATTGGAATTTGGATACCGGTGTTGATCAAAATTCCCCTGAGGGGACGGTAACGTATTTTGTCTAATATTATGAAGAAATATTGTTCCATAATAATTATATTCTTTTTTCTGACGGTCTCCGCCTCCGCCTGTGCAGCTCTTTCCGGGGGTCAACAAAGAGATTATGGATTGCTCAAAACAGCCGTTACCTTCTCGGCTGACAAGATCATGGGAGAATTCGGTGACCGTATTCCTGATAATCTTGATGAAGAAATGTTTCTGCGGATCGTCCACGGGAAAATCCCAGATGAGTTTTATAAAGCGCTGACGGACCATTCGCTGGTTGTGGTGCCCAAAGGAAGCTACTATCTCCTCAAAGTGTACGACAAATCAACCCATGCCCTGATATTATTTGACTATAGCTGCACTCCGGAGGCGGATGGGCGCGTGCTAGAAGAACCGGGAAAGTTCGATGTAAATCATCTGGAGCTCTATGATCCCTGCAAGTAGCCGGCGCCCAATCATGCCTTAGCCGAATCAGTATTTTGCGCCAAGCTTCATTAACGGAAATGAAAGATTTCTTTTTCCTTCAGTGAATTATCATCGGATGCGAGGGAATCGCCTCCGCCTCCTACCTGATGCCTGAGACCCTTCAACACGATAGGGGCACAAGCGGCTGGACACTACTTGCAAATATTACCTGGAAGTCGATAAGGAGCTGGCGAAGAAAGCGCACCGGGAGTACCTGGACCTCTAATACCGGCCACGTCCATGAGCAGAATGGAGTTGGGCAGCAGACTGACACCTACATTAAACTCCCACGATTAACCGTTTAGCTGTCCAGGATACCTTCTCCGATTAGAGTCATCCTTTTTTAAACCAAAGTGAATTTGAGCAAAGTAACCGCAACGCCCCTCTTTGGATCTAAGAGGCTTTCTTCGTAGATTGTGAGGTTTTTGGGTGGATCTATTACCCAGGATCTAACATCAGCATCTCCAGACCTGATCTCTTTTTCAGTAGGCGGATTGCTATAAAATGTGTCCACGATTGAACCAGGTTTGATATCACCCACTAAATTGTGCGGCAATCCGAACGTGTAAGCTCTAGTTATAGCTCTTTCCGAAGAAGTGATGATTGCATAGTTCTTGCTGCTCATTTCGATGAATTTATGTCCCATTGCGGTCAACGATACATTATACTTGTCATAGGCTAACTTCTCCAAAGTCTCCAGACTAACATCCAGCCGCTTGAAATCCTCGCGCAAGAGATGTGATGGCATGAGAAGTTCACCTGCGAACTCCCTGGCTTCGATGCCAAGGCGATCATCTTCTGATAATGATGTCTTATCCTTTGGTCTGGAAAACAAAGGTCTCATATGCCATGGGATTACCAGATGGCCAAGCATCATAGCCAATGTGAATGTGACCCTCTGAACATCGTAGCGTTCCTGGTCAAAGACGAGAATGGGACATATATTCGATTTATACAAAACGACTTCATCACTCATTATTTCTTTGGACATGGTGGTTCTAACGCCAAGCTGCTCCAAAATCTTCGCTGGATCGATTGGCAGTGTATTATCACCATAGTTTCTTACGATGTATTCGGCATACTCAGATGGGCGGTTTAGAAAGGGGATATTCTTAAACTGCTTAACGCCGCAGATCAGGAAGATGTAGTCTATTAGTTTCGATCTTTTATCCTTATCAATGATGTTAAATACATTTTCGATGAATTTTGCTGAAGGTTCCCTGGACCCTTTGGCTTCAGTTCCGAAAAGATCATCAACTGACAAATCAAAATAGGTTGCCATCTTCATCAGCAACGCATAGGAGGGGTTCTTCTGCCCACTTTCGATTTGACTGATGAAGGGCGGGGAGACACCCAAATCTCTGGCCAACGCCTCTTGTGTGATCCCCTTCTTTTTTCTCTCCTCAGCTACTTTGCTGCCGATTGCCATGCACTGCCTCCTTTTCCAACAATTACGGTCGGTTAGTGTTCATGCGCGGATTAAAGCTACTTTTCCATTGGTAATGATTTATATAGCCTATAGTTATTTACCTTGACAAGCAGATTATTATGATTTAAAAAGAAAATAATCGCAATTGGCTGCGGGCATAAAGGGGTGAAAAGATGACCTTCGATCAGATATGGAGAGTCACAAACGGTTACCCTCTATCAGGAACAGACACCCAGGAAAGGACGCTACGATGAGTAAGGAATACGATGAACGCCACGAGCACCATGAGCACCATGAACACAAGGAACACCATAAACACAAGGAACACCATAAACACCATGAACACAAGATCACCATTATCTTCAGGATCAATGGTGAGGATGTGCGGGTCGAAGCCAATCCGAATTCCCCCTTACTGTCGGCTATAAGCAAGGCGTTAGCTGAGAGCGGAAACACGGGCCGACCGCCAGAAGAATGGGGTGCTTACAAGCAAGGTTCCCCTCTCGATCCGAAGGCAACGATAGAGGAATTGGGTCTGAGTGACGGTGTACTTATTGAACTGACATTGAAAGTGGCAGCCGGGGGCTAAAGTGAGATTAGATTCTGAGGTTGCAAGGAAAAAGTTCGAGTTGGAAGTGGAGACTCTCGAAAGACACTCGATCGGCCTACGCCAAAGGGGCTGCTGGGTATTCAAAAGCGAGTTCCCCATTATCGATGTTGTACTTGTGCCGAAGCATCCTGTTCAATTGCTCATCCCTGTGGCGGCCCCTGCCGGTCCTGGCGGACTCAACATCGTCCTGCAGCAAAATCCAGTGCCATTCCTTTCAGCTCGGGCTTTCGGTGTCCGGATCGGCCTTGATGATTTTGACCAGCGGGCTCCTTCTGTAAGCTTCAGGGACCCGTGGACCTGGGAACCCCTGGATTATGCCACAAACCCGAATTGTTTTAACGGCTATCATATTGACAATCAGAATAGAAAAGTTCCTGTCCTCCTGATCCATCCGGAATCGAAGCTGCCATTTTTATGTATGAGGGGCATCCGCGAGTACCACGAACATCCTCAACATACCGGCGACGACTGGATGCTTTACAGGGGCAATATGAGTGTGTTCGGCCTGCTTTCGAACATCCTAGATGCCTGCATCGACAGAGTAAGGCCATCTTTGATTTTACAGGGAATCGGCATCGCCTGTTCCATGATGCCAGGGGAATAAGTATGGCTCTTCCGCGTTTTTTTGATCGAGTATTTGCAGCAGCAGGTCGGTCTCTCTCGATAGAACGAACCGATCTAGAAAGAATCTTAGAGGGGCGCACCATTGCTCTTTTCTGTGGCGAAGAATGCAATGAAGAAGGCAATGCCAGGTGGACGGCTGAACTTTTGATAAACATGCTGGCGAGACTCTACCCGCAGATCTCGATCTCAGCCACGACCAGTTCGGTAGAGGAACACCTTGCCACTATCGCAAAAGACATAAATCCGCTGCTCGATATATCCCAGGTACAAGCGGGAATCCAAATTCCTGTCGTGATCGGGACACGCTCTGATTTCTCTGAACCGGCCATTTTCCCCTGGGCTGGAGGATGGCTCGTAAGGCTCTCAAATGGACCGCTTGCTTCTCCGGGCCTCCAGAACCCCTATGCCGCCGGAGCGGCAGCAGCCTTTGCGGCTGCTGAAGTTTTCAGAAGATCCTTTTACGAATTTCTCCCGAAAAAGGCCGCTGAGCCTTCCAAGGATTTCCAACTTTCTCTTCTTGATTTCGGAGAGTCGTGCGGGGAGAGCCTTTCTCTGGAATCCGGTTCAGTCGGAGAGGTGGCATTTTTCGGATTGGGGGCTATAGGCAATCCTGCGATATGGGCTCTGGCCCGCCATCGAGCGCTATCAGGTAAACTGTGGCTGATAGACAATGAAAACCTGGAGATATCTAATCTCCAGCGATATGCCCTTGCCAAAGACAAAGATGTCGAAATGGCAAAAACTGAGCTTGCTGGTCGCGAACTTTTCAGATCTCATTTAGAGTACAAACTGTTCAAAGGTACGCTGGAGGATTTCGGCGACTCGTTAAACGGTGAATTTCATATACCCACCGTCTGTGTTGCGGTGGACAATGTGGAAGGGCGAAGGATATCCCAGGCCCTCCTGCCACGCCTCGTTCTGAACGGCTGGACGGGCGATGGCCGCCTCGGGGTTTCATGGCATGAATTTAATCGGGACTCCGCATGTCTAGCCTGTCTCTATCCTCCAGAACCGGGAAAGAGCCAGACGGAATTGGTCGCAGATGCTTTGGGGCTTGAGCCTAATAGAGCGGCAGAACTCTGGGTACGGGCGCAGTCGCCCTCTGATGAGGAGTTCCAGGCCATTGCCGGTCACCTCGGAGTCAAAATGGAAGAAATTGAGGAATGGAAGAATCAGCCAATCACCGAGATTTACCGGGGTCTCATATGCGGTTCGACTCGACTGGATCTCAAGGGAATAAAGAAGCGGGCCATAGTCCCGCTGTCACATCAATCAGTTCTGGCAGGAATTCTGCTCGCCTCCGAATTGATAAAGAGAACTGACCCAAAATTAGCAAAATTGAGCCAAGAAGACGGATTTATTATTTGGGAAAATGTCCTGAGCCCACCAAGCAGATTTTGGACTCGTGTGCGAAAGCCTGTCCCAGGCTGTATTTGTGGTGATAAGATCTACCAGGAAGTGTACGCCAAAAAGTGGCTGGCCAGCTAAACGATAGCGGAAAATGTCCCTCCTCGGCCGCTTCTCTCTTGAGAGTTGAATATAGTAAACACTTTGGCCACTTGATCACGGTCAAGTTGAAGCCAATGCGGCCCGGACAGGCGATAGACTGCCCAGGTGGTCAGATCGGGCTGGCCAAACCCAAAATTGGGAACTACAAGGGAGAAGCCCCCTTCCTTGGTGACGACAGCATACCTGTCATCGGCTGATGAGTGATATGCGCGTCCAGGATGGCTGTGGACCTGAGCTATTAATCTGATCTTTTTCTGATTCAGAAAACGACTGATCTCAAGCAGCGTTTCCTCTGTAACTATGTAACCCACTCCATCCTCACTTTGAATACTTCTCTGTGGTGGTACCAACGAATGTGTAATTCTCGCCTGGTATCCCTCAATTTGCCCCAGCCAAAGTACCAGACCCTCGTTCTTAGATTTCCCGAAGGTCCGCAAGGCGTATATGGTGCTTGTCATTACTTCGCCCAAGATGATTACTCGCTTTACATTCTTCACCAGAAACTCCTACGAGAAAGGCTACCGAAGCTAATGATATTCCGGCAGTGTCCAGAATGGTTTCGCAATAGCACGGGACGGCAATGGCAACAGCTCGGCCAGTCAAATATACGTCATTCGCGTGTTAGTCCACCCCGAAGGAATGCCAGGAAATCGCCATAATCAATATTGCATCTGCCATGCAAGAAGGGTCTGGCGTACCTTTCGAACAATCCCCGAGAAGGTTTAACAGCTTTCTTGGCTTTCTTCCTTATCTTCCGAAGACTCTCGCGGTTCACTGGTGCACCACTTTTAACCGCTTCGGTTACGTACCGTTCAACGCGGGCTTTAGCGCCGTGCCCCATGCAACCACTTTTTAATAATCTACCCAGAGCAATGCACACAAACCTTTCTGCATGAAATTGCTGGAATCTTTTATCAACTTCATTCATGGCGACTGAAAGAGACGACGTGGCGAAGAGACTCATATAGAATTTCTTCATTTGCGAATCAAGTTCACCTGCGGTAATTTCTCCTTCGCTTCCTATTAAAAAGTAGAATGGTGCAGGATCGTGAATGGTTAGGGGCTTAATTGCATAGAGGCCATGGCACGCTGCCATGACAACGCCTGTATTATTTTTGGTCAGGATATTGATTGCTCGCAAGCTGTGGCACAATGCAGTCCAAGAGACCAGCTCTCGCGCATCACTGATCGACAGGCCTAACTCATTGTCTCCGTGGGCCTCAATATGAATAATCGGTTTCAATCCGAGAGCACACTGTTGTCGTATCTCCCCAAGCGTGACTATAAAGTTGGCCCTGGATTCAACCTTGTGATATTGGCAGTACGGAGTTTCCATTTCATAGTTTAGATCGCTTAAGCCATCTTTTAAATGAGTTGCCGTTTGAAGTTCATCCGACCTCAACCCATCGATGATCTGTACCGAATTGTTCAAAAAGGAAGAATTGTACGAAAAAGTCCCGATTCCTTTTCGCATCTCGGCCCTTTCTTTTCTGGTATGGCACTTAGCATAATGGAAGTGGACCTATTGTTTCAAGTAGATCTGAGATGTGGGAAGTTGCCCTCCAGTAAAGAAACAGGAATGAAATCAAAATCCGTGTCGTTTATCATTTCCCGAAGCTTGGCTTTTTTCACTGCGGCAGCGTAGTATTTGAGCGTGGTGACCGAATCAGAATGCCCCAAGGCTGTCTGGACTACATTGATGCCGGCGCCTTTCATTAAATATTGAGTGGCAAAGGTGTGCCGGAAGGGGAGGATGACAAAATGCTTTTTTATCCCCGATGACTTTTTATATCTCCTAAACGATCTTCCCGCATCGGTCTGTTTCCAGCGGGCAATCCCGTCTTGGCTGGAGAATAGCGCCCCTTGCGAATGTCAAGGAGCCGTAATTCTGATGTTTTTGCGGAGCGACGTATTTGTAACCCCCACGTTCACCGGCGGCGGCTCATTTTAGATGTCCTCCGCTTCGCTTCGGACTGGATTAAGGATGCCGCCTTCGAGGACTCGGCGGCGGGCACTTTGTAAAGTGCAAAAACAAAAGGGTGGGGAAGGCAATAGGAAGCCAGGGAGAAAGCAGAGACGGGCGAAAAGGGTCTGGGTAAAAAGATAATGGTTAGTGAGTCTAAAAGAGGGAACGAACTAGAGCTTAACTATTGGAATTCATTGAATGTAATTGGTTAATGGTTGGTGGTCGGGGCAAGGACACTTAACCGGACTTTTCCCAACCATGTAAGTCCATAGCTGGCCAAAAACGGCACAGAAACTCGTAATTATGATTTAGCAGGGAAGTTGAGAAAAGTTGATAAGGGTTGAAAAAGCATGATGGGCGCTGGATTGGGGCCGAGAAATCAATATGAGAAAATTGGAGGGGATTTTTTGCCTTTTCTTTTTGGATGCGCCTAGCTTCACCGTCGGGTAGTATCCTAATTTGAAACAATCGGCTTCAAAACCGTTCACTCCCTGGACGAAAATCCCCCTTGAAATGATTATCATCTATGGTAGGCTATTCCGGTATAAAAAATTTACACTCTGAAATACACCAGGCTACGGAAGGAATTTCCGCATGTCAGAGAAAAAAGATACTCCGGAGCAAATCACGTTTGAATATAAAATTTCACCTACGTACACCGTTTATGGGGTTTCTGGAGTTTTCGGAGGCGTGAACGGCCAGGGTCAGGTGATTATGAACTTTTTTAACGAACGACACGCTATTCCCCGGACGCAGACGTATGCCGTATTAGAGAACGGCGCCATTGGGGAGCAGCCCCTTTTAGAGGAGAAAAAAACGTGCATCATTAGGGATGTCATGTTTGCGATATCGATAAATCGCGCCACTGCAAGGTCCTTTGCGCACTTTCTTCTAAAGCAGACAGATCAGTTTGACAAATTTTTAAAGGATTCCGGGGAAAATGCCGATGCCAAGGCCAAAGACGATATTAATTAGTTCAGGTTTCCCAATGGAGGCAGCCCAAAGCCTTCAGTTCGGTTCTTATATTACATGGGGCGTGGCCACTGTCACGTTTGTTCATGGGTATTGCACTGGTTATGCAGATGGGCAACGAAGCATGGCTGAAATCATTTCAGAAGAAAGTGAAGGTGAAGCCATGACGCTTCGCATTAGTAGACTCAAGACCAAAGAACTCAACCTCCCCCTCGACATCCTCGTTGAACCGGATGCTGATGGGTTTATTGCCAAAACTCCCGACCTTCCCCTTTACGGATATGGAGATGAGCGAGATGAAGCGATCAGTAATCTTCAATCAGAGATTGAAACGCTCTACGAGGATCTGATGGCCGATGACAATTTCTCTGAGGAATGGCTTCAGATCAAAGCGTTTTTGAGGGGGAGAGTTGTTAATTGAAAAATTCCCAGTTCAATTCTCATGACGTAAAAACATGCTGTGAAAACAAATTGGATATCCAGTTCAAAGATGGTGGTGAGCTAAATGGCTGGTATCTCCTTGAGGGGAAAAAAGTCCGGAGAGTCACCGTATCAAAGGGACGCAAGGAGCTTAAGCCCAAGACATACAAAAGCATGGCCAGCCAACTCGGGCTAAGCGTAGAACAATTTGACAACCTTCTCGACTGTTCTCTTGGGGGGCAGGATTATCAAAGCTTAATCTCAGCAGCGCTATCTCCAGGGTCGGCAGAAACCCATTAACCTGATTTCCCCTCCAAGCTTTCCCTGTATTCCTGCACTATCGCCACGCGCACGACGTCTTTTGCCGATGTTATCAGCGCCCGCCACCCTTATAGGCCGCCCCACGAAAATTGCGACTTTGGGGGCCTCTTCCTCGCCCACGTGGGACCATTTACTCTCTTCTATCCAAAATTATTTAACCTTGTTTTTCAGTGAGTACGCCTTGTTTTCTCAGTGATCTGAGAAGTTGCGCGGCTTCCGTCTTCACCTGTTGATGACCAATTTTCAGTTTCTTTGCATACTCAATAAGAACACCAAAGTGGGCTATTACTTTCTGCTTATGAACTTCACTCTGAGACTCTTGGAATATTTGATGCCAGTATTCGTACTTCTGATTCAGGTCGTTATTCATGCGTAAAGAATCAGCCATGCCCTTCGCCAAAGTATATGTTTTGATGATTTGCTTGCGTAGGTCGTTGTCTGAAATCCGGCCAATCAGAAAAGAATTGCCATTATAAACAGTGAAAAAATCACTTACTAATGGATAATACATGAGTAATGGCTCCCCATCCTTCAAAGATTCTAGCATTGATCCTATGGCCTCCTGATATCTATCAAATACAGTTTCGAGCTCGTCATGTAATGCCTGGAGCAATGCTTTGATTATTTTCTCTTCATTTTGAGCCACCTGCTTCAATTGGTTGCGATGGGCTTTCTGTGTGCTTATTAGTGCAAAGGTTCCTGTTGTTAGGCCACCTATGAGGGCACCGCTTATGGCCGTTCCAAATATAGACCACTCAAATGGCATATTCTGTCTCCTTTCCTGAAATATCGATTCACTTAATTGGAAAGATGGGAGTCTTTTTGTCCAGTATTGGCACTTTGGCGCCCCAGGAAAATCGCGGCTTTGCGGGCCGCTTCCCCGCCCACGCGAAGCAATTTACGCTCTATTGTCCGGTACCGGTAACATCCCTACGTCGTCAGTTTGAAAGCCTCTCCCGACATCTCGATCTTTTCGAGATGTTGAATGAGCTGCATGGAGATATACACGAGGTCGTGAAGCTCCTTAATACAATTTTCCGCCTCCACCGGAGTGACCTTGCCATCGGTAAAAGCTTCGGAAATTGCCCGAGTAGCTTCGCTGGATTCCTTGATGAGTCTCGACAGTCCATGGAAGTCAAAATCATATTTCGGGCGCTTAACCGCTGTTGTAACAACCCGCCCGAGCCGGAGTTCGATCTCATCCAAGAGAGTCAAGTCAGGTTCTTCAGCCTTCCGTAGTTCGAGGTCTTTCCATGTATATTTCGTAGCCTCGATAAATTTAACCAGCTCACTGACATGGAGGTCCTGGTCATCATTCGGGTTCAGTTTGCGCATCATGGTCGGATACTCAATGTCAAGTTTCTTGGCCAATTCGCGGGTGTCATGCCTCGTGCTATACTCAGCCAGGATGTGTTTCAGTCCCACTTGAGTATCGTGCTTTTTCCTATCCTCAGATAATATTTTTTTTGTCGGCACCATGCGATTTTCCCCCTTTTCTATACCGTGCCCGAACTAGTATCAAGTCGCCGATAACTCACGATAAAAAAGCCATTTTTGATGAACGATGCATAACCTACCGAAAACAACTTCTAACAGCAAGATGAAAATCCTTTTCCTAACCAAATTGCACACTCATATCAGTTGAGAGCACGGTATTTTTCTCGATAACTCAATACTTTGCGATACCCCAAATCCCCTTTAATCTTATGCCCAACGTTAACCGCAATCCAGTGAAAGGGAAGTTGGATGGCCAAAATACATGAACCGGTTGTCAAAAGCTGGATGGACGAAATAAAGATCGCTGCTGATAAGCACATTGGCGAGCTTCTCCTACACTTCGGCCATTTCACCAATGACGTGTCGGCCAGAACCAATGCTGGGAAAATTCTCAACGCCCTGGCAGAGACGAACCAACTGGTTAAAGGCCCTGGTTATTTCAAAACCCCTGATTGCCAGTCCCAGTTCAAAGAGCATGCACAGCTCATAACCAATCTCCTGGTTCAGATCAAAAAGCTGACCGTTGAATCGGTGATAGTTCGCGAACACTTTATCGAGCCGGTCTCGCTCCGGCCGGATGCCATCGTCCTTTTAATCAGAGATAACCAAGGTTGTTGTTTCGTACTGGAAGTTCTCAATCATGAAGGAGAACAAAGCGTCGAGAAGAAGCGCAATGTTTGGAAGCACTGGCCGGAAAGAACCACATATCTCAGTCATCTCTTTAACCGGCCCATCCCACACGTTGACTTTGTGACCTCAGAGCAACTCCCCCTCTATATAAAGGAGATCATATGAAAGCCGTCGGCCTGGTTGTCCTCTTTGCCTTTTTGATCGGCTGCGTCTTTTTCGCCAAGTCGGGCACACCCGCTCCAAAAACCGTCACCGTAGAAACACCGGTGTACGTCGAAAGAAGAGTCGAGGTCCCCGTCAGAGTGAATGTCCCCGTTGAAAAGAGAATCGTAGTCGAAAAGAGAGTTGAAGTGCCGGTTGAGAAAAGGGTTTACGTTCAGGTTCCGCCCCCTCGACCACCGGTCATCTCGGCTCCTGTCTACACCGCAATCCCACAACCGGTTCTGGTACAGCCAGTTAATCCTATAGGAGTCACCCGGCTCCTGCAGAATCGACCCCCAGTGATCGTTTCGCAGGGCGGTCACTTCACCACCGTTGGTAATGGAATCAATGGGCCGTGGACCGGCACTTGCCGCGGGATTCCACGGGTGATGGTAAGAACCCACAGGTAAAAGGAGAGCATTATGGATCTTGCTACGCACGCCGATGTTTGGTCATTTGCTGCGGTATTGGTCATCCTGGTTTTAAACAGCGTGGTTTTTTGGAAGATGGGCTTCACCTCGGGTGTCCGGGAGACTATGGCCCGTCAGCAGCAGATCGAAGCCATGAAGTTCTGGATGAAGGAAGGAGGATATGCCAATGAGTGATTTGGTAGCGAAAAAGAACCAATTGCCGGCCAGCATTTTAAACAACATCGTGCCCCTGCCCGTTCCACCTCATACGTATGACGTGGGGCTGGTCAAAGGAATCTTTGACATCTGGAAACGAAAGCAGATGGCAGAAGCGGCCCGGCTCACCGCCGAAATTGCGGAGAGTCAATGCCGGGCGACTCACGCCTACATTACTCAACAAACCGCCTTCATGACTGCTTCTTCGAGCGCGGAAGTGGTGTTCCGAAGGAACAACCATGAAATTAAGATGATGGAGATCACCGAACACAAAGCGCAATCCGAGGCTCTTATTATGCACTACCTGGCGGAGCAGGAACGGCTTGCCGCTGAAATGTCCAAGAAAGCCTTTGATGAGAGATTTGGAGGGGAAAATGGAGAGTAAGAGATTCAATAAAGCTGGTCATGGCAGACGACATTGGATTTTTCGAGAGGCGAATGGAGAATCCATGGAGACTAAAAAAAGTATGGCACTCTCATATGCTCAGGCGCTGACCCCAGCACAAAAGGAGCGTATCCGCAGGCAATTGGTCCAGGAACTTACCGCAAAGAAACACCTTGTGGAGCGAAAACTGAGACTCTTGGAGGACCGTGATGGATTTGCCGAGACTGAAAATCGGGATCTCGCCTAACTACTTTCCCGTCTATTGCCGGGACAGGTACACGCACATCCTGCTGGTGGGGAAGAGCGGAACCGGCAAAAGTTCCCTCCTCTCCCACTGGTGGGACCAAGACGACATGTACGGCAACGCCAAGATTATGGTTGAGCCCAGCGGATTTCTGGCCAGGGAGTGTTACAGCATCTCACGCGGCAAGGCGCTCTACTGCTCGCTTGACCTTCCCACGTCCTTAAACCCCATGGCTCAGCCATATAACCCCAACCAGATCGTGGATAACATCTGCGAGTCCATTAACCAGGTCATCGAGATGACCTCATCCAACCAGTCTTTGACGGTTAAGATGCGGGCCATCCTCGACAATGCCATCAAGTACTGCTTAAGCAAGAATCGAAAGACCCTGGTCAATGTTCGAGACCATATCGCCGACCGGAGCGGCGATGACGTGACCAGGGAAGGAATCCTGGCCCGACTCGACCACCTGTTGGGGGATGAGAGGCTGACAGAAATTCTTTGCGGCCATAATCCGGTTGAGTGGGGAAAGTTTATCCAAAAACGCCACGCGTTGATCTTTGACGGTTTCGGGATGGGCAAGGAAAAAATGATTTTCTGCGGCACCCTGATCGCCCAGGGGCTGAAGAACTATTTCCGCTATGAGCGCCCCCAATATTATCGTCCGGTTTCCCTGTACATCGATGAGTGCCACAACTTCGTCAACCCCAATCTCTTTGACATCTTGAAAGAAGGACGCAAGTTCAAGCTGGCTTCCATTCTTTCCACCCAGGATTTTGCCCTGATTGGTGAAAAGCTGACGCGGGTCATGCTTAACGTGGGGACCGTCATCGCGTACCGGCTGGGTTCAAGGGAAGCCTCCATGGTGGCCCGAGAAATACGATGCAAGCCGGAGGAGATCCAGGGCCTGCAGAAATTCCACGTCATGTATGCCACACCCATGGCGCAAGGAACGGCTAAGACGCCGAGGCCTCCGTTTGTTAAACCTATTGAGCCGAAAAAGGCGGAGCCTCGGATAAAGACAGAGTGGATGGGCTGGTTTTCCTTTGGTTCATACCAAACGCCTACAGAACCATCGAGGTCAGGTAATGCCAAAAACTAACCTCGAAGAATCAATAGGGAGGCGTATCACAGCCAAAGAGCTCGGAAACTATCTTGGGCTTGACGTCAGCGTGGTGAGGAAGCATTATGTGGAGCTGGGTGGAGTGCGTATTGGCCGCCAATACCTGTTCTTTGAAAACTTAATCGTCGAGCACATTAAGAGGAATGCCAATGCCATACTGGGACAAAGAGAAACTGAAGTGGCGGGGCACGATAATCAGAGAGGGGAACAAGAAGTATCACTTGTTCGATCTGAAATCAGCCGCGAAGGAGTGGGAAGTAAACCAAAAGGCTCTTCCGTTGGAAGAATTCTTAAACGGAACGCCCACGGTGTCTTCCCTCGCCGAATGGAGCGAGAGCTATCTTGACCACGTAAAGGCGAAATACGTTGACAAGACTTACGCTGAGAAGCAATTGGCTTTCCGGCGACTGTTCCAGAGCATCAAGGCTAATTCGGAACCCTCTCGTCTGCACCCTGGTCTAATCCTGAAGCACTTTAACCGGGAAGCCAAGGAGCGTAGCGGGAACGCCGCCAATAAAGATCGGAAGAACTTGATTGCGGGCTGGAATTGGGCCATAAAGTACCTTCCCGGCTGGCCGGAGAAGAACCTGTTTGTACTGGTCGAGCGCCAGCAAGCCGAACAATGCCCACGGTATATTCCCCCGGTTGAGGATTTCTGGAAAGTATTCGATTCTACTAAGAGCGAACAGAACAAAATTATGCTCTTGGCCTATATGCACACGGCTGGCAGAAAAACAGAGCTTTTTGACCTAACCTGGGATGACATCGAGTTTGACGCCAAGCGGTTGCGCCTTTGGACCCGCAAGAGGAAAGGCGGGCGTGAATACGATTGGATTCCCATGACCACAGAGTTACAGAAGGCCCTGGAATACTGGAGAGAGAATAGCTCCCTCCCTGAAAGCCCGTATGTCTTTGTCTGTGAGGACGCGTATAACTTGAGCCGGGATTTTTACGGCAAGCCTTTTGAATCCCGATGCCATTGGCTGCCCAGTCTATGCGAACGGGCAGGCGTGAAGAAATTCGGGTTTCATGCTATCAGGCACCTGTCAGCGTCAATCCTTGATGATGCCGGTTATCCGATAACTGTCATCCAAACCCTTTTGAGGCATAAAAGCGCTGCCACGACAGCCCGATACCTGCATAAGCTTCGCGGCATGAGGACGGCCCTTGACGATGCCTTTAAAAGGAAAAGCCGACCAGAAACTCTCGCAAGAATCTCTGCTCGGCCCTTGTCAAATGTGGTGAATTTTCGGAAATCGACTCCTAAATCGACTCCTACCATTCACGGTACTAAGACGTTAACCAAGTAACCCCTTGGTATTACTGCATAGTCCCAACGGGGTTCGAACCCGTGTCTCCGGCGTGAGAGGCCGATATCCTAGGCCACTAGACGATGGGACCGTGGGAAAAAAAATGGCTGGGGGACTAGGATTTGAACCTAGGTAGGCAGATCCAGAGTCTGCAGTCCTGCCGCTGGACGATCCCCCAGTGGACCAACAAAATATCCAACCACTGCTTCAAAGTCAAGGTGAAAGCTGGCTGAACGTCTCAAGACTGTTGACAGGATTAACAGGATTGCTCCAAAGTCGAGGTGAAAACCCGCCTGAGGCTGCGTGTCAATTACAGGTGGCCTATAAAATTAAGAGAGCCGAAAAAACAGCCGGCATTGGCTATGCGCGATCCGACTTTCTCAGCCTGGTTTCGAGCGCCTGCGCGAGGTGTGAGAGCGGGTAGGTCAGGAGCAGGTATATTAAGGCGAGCGGCAGATAGGCTTCAAAAGTCTTGTAAGTAGTTGCGTTTACGACTTCGGATGCTTTGGTCAGCTCCCGGACGGAGATTACCGAAAGAAGGGATGAGTCTTTGATCAGCGACACAAACTGCCCGGTTACGGGCGGAATGATCCGTCTGAATGCCTGTGGAAAGATAACATATCTCAGGGTCTGCCATCCGGTCAGGCCGGTTGAGAGCGCAGCCTCGGACTGACCCCGATCGACAGACTCTATTCCGGCCCTGACTATCTCCGCTATGTATGCCCCCGAAAACGCCGCCAGGGCGAGAACGCCTATTACGACTGCATTGTCGTAGCCAATCGCGGCCGCAAGGCAAAAATAGAATATATATATCTGGATCAGGAGCGGGGACCCGCGAAAAAATATGACATAGAGCCTGGCGGCTTCCCTTGCGAAAGCGTTTCCCGAGATTCTCGCAATGCCGCCCGCAAGGCCCAGTACGAAACCCAGGCAGATGGCGCCCGTGGAAATGGCTAGAGTATAATAGAGCCCGTAGAGGTAGAGCCTGCGGTATTCCCAGACGACGCGCCAGTTCCAGGAGTATTCCATCCGGCTGAGCAGCAGGTATAAAGTCACGACGAAACTCGCCAGTATCGCCACGCAGGCGAAGACGTTCACCCTCTGCCGGCCGCTACTGAAGATCGTTGAAATACTTCTTTCGGAGTTCCTGATAACGTCCATCTGCTTTTATTGTCTCCAGGAAAATGTTCAACCAGTTCAGAAAATCGAAATCGCCTCTTTTTATTGCTATCGCATAAGGTTCGTAGGTGAACGGTTTTAGAATTGCGTGAGTCGTTTCCGGGTTTTGAGCGTGGTGCCTTCCGATCGACAACTGGTCGTAGATAAAGGCGTCAGCCCGGCCCGAAACAACCTCCATTACGCACGCGGTCTCTTCCTTGAACCGTTTCACCTCTGCTTTCGGGAACAGTCTCGGCATAACAATATCGCCGGTGGTACCCAGTTTTACTGCCAGGATTCGGCCCTCGGCGTTCAACTGAGCGATTTCGGAAACTTCCGGGGCCCGTTTGTTGCTGATGAGAGCACACAGGCCGGCTTCAAAATATGGCTGCGTGAACGCGACAGTTTTTGCGCGTTCCGGCGTCCGGGACATTCCGCAAATTATCATGTCTATCTTGCCTTGCTGCAGGGCGGGAATGAGGCCGCTGAATTCCATGTCCTTTATCTCGAGCCGGACGCCGAGTTCCCGGGCGGCAATCTTTGCCAGGTCCACATCGAATCCGATGGGATGCCCGTCTGTGTCCGCATATTCGAACGGGAAAAACTCAACTTCCGTTCCCACTATCAGCTTGCTGCGCTTTATCACCTGATTGAGAGCGCTCGCTTCGCATATTTCGAAAGTGGTCACCGCCAAGCAGGACATGCCCGGCAGCAAGACGCACATACATACGGCGATCAGCGATATCTTAAACCGGCGTGTCATAGCTTTTTCCTCTCGAAATTCGCCTTTTACCATTTACTTACTGCGGCGGCAGGCGTTTTTGCGAACAATCTACGCGTCAATAGAGTTCAAAGGGGGGAAAGCATTCCTGCCTTGTGTGATTTAATAGTGCGACCATAATCCATAATCTGGTATAATTAATCGAAGGGGACCTGGAATTAAATCTTCTGCCGGAGGTTAGATTTATGACCACAGTAATGCCTGAAGGCGAAGCGTTGCGCAGGGCTGTAAAATGGATATCGGACGAGATCAACTACAACCCGGACAAACCTGTGCAAAAACTTGTGAATGAAGCCGTGACGCGATTTGCCCTCTCGCCGAAGGACACTGAGTTTCTCATGTCTTTTTACAAAAAAGGGGGAAGTTCCTCGCAAGCGAATTGACTTGCCGCGCAAAGGAGCACGCTGAACGTTTCGATCCTTTCTACAGGCCCGCCTGCACCAAGTCGTGCAACCTTATGATTCCGGCCACCTTATCGTCGCCATCCAGGACCGGAAGCACTGATATCTGCGAGGGGCGGTTTTCCATCAGGTTCAGGGCTTCGGCCGCCATTCGGCTGTCATGAATAACGACCGGATTTCTGGTCATCACTTTATCGATTTCGACATTCAGCAGGTCCTCATGCTGTTGTACCGCCCGGCGCAGATCCCCATCCGTAAAAATCCCCAGAAGACCGCCCTGCACAGAGACGACCAGGACCGCTCCCATTGCTTTGCCGGTCAACGTTAGAAGTGCGTCCCGCATGAGCGTTCCGCCCATTACCACGGGCAGATTGTCTCCCGAATGCATAATGTCCTTAACCCGGAAGAGCAACCGCCTGCCTAAAGCGCCCGAGGGATGCAGCCTGCTGAAATCATCAGTGGAAAACCCCTTGAGAGTAAGAAGACACCCGGTCAGCGCGTCTCCCAGGACCATCGCGACAGTGGTGCTGCTGGTGGGGGCAAGATTGAGGGGGCATGCTTCGGACTCAACAGTTGCATCCAGACAGATATCACAATCCCTGGCAAGAGTGGAATTCGCTCTTCCAACAATTGCTATCGTTTTGAGACCGAGCCGCTTGAACATTTGAAGGAACTGAAGCACCTCGACGGTTTCACCGCTGTTGCTGAGAAACAGGCCAAGGTCCCCTCTCTGTATTATCCCCAGATCTCCGTGCATTGCTTCGACGGGGTGAATGAAAATCGATGGTGTGCCGGTGCTGGAAAGGGTCGCGGAAATCTTGCCGGCGATAATTCCAGACTTCCCGAGCCCGGTTGCTATCACTTTCCCCCGCATCTCGTTGAGGCATAAGACCGCCCGTTCAAATTCGGGACCGATTCGGGCATGAAGGGATTCAAGAGCTGTTATCTCCTTGCGGACCAAATCTTTTGCAAGGTTGAGACATGAAATCATATGTTCTTCTCGGCTGACTTGAGGATTTTTTCGGTTTCCTTGCCGGGACGGAAACGTACCGGCTAAACGCCTCCGGTCATAAGCAGGCCCAGGAGAGCGTAGAAAATAGATTATACTGCCTTTCCCAATCGGATACCACCAGTGTCTTTTCAGGCGTTTCCTCATAACACCGCTTTTACAGAAATGCAAGCAGGCTGAACGACAGCAGGCTGAACATATTGTTCAGGACGGTTTGCATTTATCGGTCGAATATGTTAGTAAAACATTTGTGAGTGCCGAAAAAACCTCTTGGCCGTGCTAGATGGGGAGCTAGCGGTGCCCTGTAGCCCGAGATCCGCTTCAGCGGGGTTGAATCCCCTTTTGAAGGGCCAAGTGCTGAGCAGGCCGAATCTAATTCCGGCACCGGTTGGACGCCACGCAACAGACGAGTACGAACCCCGTCAGGTCCGGAAGGAAGCAGCGGTAAGTACCTCCGGCTGTGTCGCGGTCTAATCTGGCCTGGTTGCCCGAAGGTGTGCGGTCTGTGTTGGCCAGTCCGACGGAGGGTGCACGGCCAAGTCCTTTTTCAGATCACAGCCGGGAAGCAAAATGAGATTGCACTACATTCAGCATGTACCGTTCGAAGGGCCGGCCAATATCCAAGGATGGGCCGAAAACCAGGGCTGGCAAATATCGGGTACCCACCTTTACAGGCTGGAAAAGCTTCCGAGTCCGGATGAACTGGACTGGCTGGTAATAATGGGAGGCCCGATGAACATATATGAAGAAAAGGATTACCCCTGGCTTGCCGCTGAAAAAAAGTTCATCGGGACAGCCATAGAAAAGGGCAAAATTGTGCTCGGTATTTGTCTGGGCGCACAGTTGATCGCCGGCGTCCTGGGAGGACGGGTCGTGCGTAACAGGTACAAGGAAATCGGGTGGTTTCCGGTCAGCCTCAGACCCGAAGGGCTCGAATCGGCTCCTTTCCGGGGGTTCCCGAACGATTTCCCTGCACTTCACTGGCACGGCGACACGTTTTCTCTGCCCCCAGGGGCGGCCATGCTTGCCGAGAGCGAAGCCTGCCCTGCCCAGGCGTTCTCATACAATGGCGGCCGGGTACTGGCCCTTCAGTTTCACCTGGAATCGTCGATCAATAGCGTACGTGCTCTGATTCAAAACTGTTCCGATGAACTTGCCGATGGTGAATACATTCAGAGCGCCGACGCCATTTTGCACAACACTGATAATTTCTCCAGAATCTATAATACGATGCTCCTGCTGCTCGAAAACATGAAGAAATCCTCTTAGTTGATGAACCCTATTGTATAATGAAACCTCTCCAGGGTAAAAAAACCGGTTTTTGTTGCCTCACAACCCCAGGGTGGCGTCCCGCGAGGCGCAGGACTGACCCTGGGCTATAACTATCCAGACCCTTCGGGGCAAAAACCTCGATCAACGGGCACTTATTTGCCGGAAGACCCTAATCCAAGCGGTCCAACACTTGTCTGACACTAGCCGCGAGATCATTCGCTCCGAAAGGTTTCTGAATGAAATTTACTCCTTCGTCCAAAATGCCGCGATGTGCTATCACATCGGCGGTGTAACCTGACATAAACAGGCACTTGATGCCCGGGCGGATGGCGCTAAGCTTTTCGGCAAGTTCCAGGCCGTTCATCTCCGGCATCACCATGTCCGTCATCAGCAGGTGGATATCTCCCGGATGATCCTCGACAAGACGAACGGCGTGTCCCGGAGTCCGTGACGCAAGAACTGTGTATCCCAGATTTTCGAGAATCGTCTTGCTGAGGTCCAGGATCGATCCATCGTCTTCGACCAGAAGGATGGTTTCCGTACCTGTCTGGCGCATGCCGGCTGCCTCCTCAGACGGGACTTGTGCGGTCTCAGCCTCGCACCGCGGCAGGTAGATATTAAACGTGGTCCCTTTCTCCGGTTCGCTTTCAACATAAATAAAACCATCGTTTTGTTTGACAACGCCGTAAACGGTGGACAATCCCAGCCCGGTTCCCTTTCCTAGTTCCTTGGTGGTAAAGAAAGGCTCGAAGATATTCTCGCGGACCTCCTTACTCATGCCCGTTCCGTTATCGGTCACGGTCAGCAGCACGTAATTTCCGGAAATGAGTTCGGCGGCCTGTGCCCTATTGGATTCATCTATCACAACGTTCTCTGTCCTAATGGTGACGGCGCCAACCCCGGGAATGGCATCGCGGGCATTGACAACAAGATTGGCCAGAATCTGGTCCACCTGGGAGGGATCAATTTTGACTTTCCACAGATCGAGTTCCGGCGCCCATAACAGGTCGATATCCTCGCCGATGAGCCGCCGCAACATCTTGAGCATGCCCGAGATCGTGTCGTTCAAATCCAGTATCTTTGCGACGGCGGTTTGTTTGCGGGCAAAGGCCAGCAGTTGCCGGGTGAGGTCTGCTGAACGCAGGCCTGCTTTGAGGATCTCATCGAGGTGGTGCTGGAGTTTGCCGGTGGAGACGTCCTGTTGCAGTGCCATTTCCGCCCGGCCGATGATCACGCCCAGCATGTTGTTGAAATCGTGCGCAACGCCGTCCGCCAGCCGTCCCACCGATTCCATTTTCTGGGCCTGAAAAAGCTGTTCCTCGAGTTTTTTCCTTTCCTCCTGAGCCCTCTTGCGTTCGGTAATGTCATATGCAAGGCTCAAGACATACTGATCCCCGGCTATCTCGATCATCTCCGCGAAGCCAAGCACAAGCAGGATTTCACCGGATTTCCTGCGGAACTCGGTTACAAAATTGTGTATGCTGCCTTTCTCTTTCAGTATCTCGACCATCCTCGGCCGGTTTTCTGTATTGACCCACATTCCCAGATCCAACGCGTTGCGGCCGATGAGTTCCTCGCGTGTGTAGCCAAATAGACCCAGGAACGCATCATTGACATCTGTAAATTGGCCGTCGCTCAAGCGTGATATACTGGTTCCGACGGGACTCGCTCGAAAGAACCTGGAGAAACGTTCCTCGCTCTCGCGCAAAGCATCTTCGGCCAGCTTGCGTTCGGTAACATCCGAAAAGAAGTCAACGGCAAGTTTACGCCCATGGATAGAGGTAAAAGTACCGGCAATATCGGCAAAGAAGACGGTCCCATCTTTTCTAAGACACGGTAGAGAAGAAGATAGCTTCAACTGAGATTCGAGTGTAGAAAAAACCAGCTTCAGCGAATCTTTAGGATGAATGTCCTCTACGCCCAGATCCAGTAACTCATTTTCAGTGTAACCAAGCATATGACAGATGGATGGGTTGGCAAATACAAACCGTTTCGTCTCCATATCGGTCGCCAGAATACCGTGGCTGCTGCCCTCAAACAGAATCCTGTATTTTTCTTCCGATTCCGTAAGGGCCTTCTCACTTCGTTTGCGCTCGATGATTTCCTGATTCAGTAGGTTATTAGAAGCCCTGAGGGCGGCCAACGCTTCCTTAATGCCGCTTAGGTCCCTTGCGACGCCGACACTCCCGAGAGTTTCGTTTTGCCTGTCTTTGAGCAAGCCAATGGAAATTTCAAATGGGAGAATGCTGCCATCCTTTCTCTTCATTCTCATTTCCCATTTCTTAACCGAGCCTTCCCGGCGCAAGCTCATGAGCATATTTTTGAGCTCATCTTTATCCGCGTATAGATCAAACGCAGGCTTCCCCTGCATTTCTTCAAAGGTATACCCGTAGAGCTCCGCAGCCATTTTATTCCACTTGATAAACCTTCCATGCTTATCCACAATGGTGATGACATCGGGCGAATTCTCAAAGATGTTCTCAAGGTAGGCATTGGTTTGCCTGATCTCCTCCGCCATCAACTTGCGCTCGGCGATCTCATTTTCCAAGCGGAGGGATTCCTGTTTGGCGATCAGGTTCGAGTAGCCAAGTTTTGAGATGAAATAGGCCATTTTCCCCAAAAATGCGGTAGCGCTCCTGAGCTTTTCTTCAGAAACTACAGGGATATCTTTCAGTGCCTCAAGATATTCATACACATCGAAACCGAAGATCTCGGCCTGCCGTCTGAAACGACCGAGATCCGGTTTTTCAAGCAAGATCTGTCCGGTGACAAGACTGGCGATGTGTTTTGCCTTAACGAAAATCGGGACGGCGCAGTCCACCAGTCCGTTATCACATTGTTCGATAACCAGATCACGCGGTTCTTTCAACCGATCCAACAGATGTCGATTGCTCTTTGTGCAGTTGGCTGCCGAAGCGGGACATGTTCGGTGGAACTTTGCACAGATGTCACTCCACCCGGTGGCAATAAGAACGTTGAAGCCTGGATGATCCACGAAGCCCACGGCAAGCCCTGTGGCTTGAGTGAATTTCTCAAAGACATCGCGAAGGTCGCCCATATCGCCTAGATCGACCAGATCGCCAATGTCGTATTTTCCATCAATCAAGCAGGCTTTAGCGGCATCATCACTGCCCATAGTGGTCCTCCGGGAATGCAATCCGAAAATTACTTACTTGCCCTGAGAAAATATCCGGCCTTTGGCTCCGAAGAGGCGAGGGAAGCGCCTTTCGGTCACTCGAAGACCGAGCCCCCGAGGGACATCTGCAAGAAATCAGTATATAAGCGCTCGCTTATGAAGAGAACAGATGATGAAATTATTGGAGCCGTAGCGCAGCGCATGCGCGTGAAATCTATTAAGAATCATTCGAGTGTAACCCTGTTTATTCGACTTTGTCCAGTGGACGGCTTGCAATAATCAGATGTGAGTCGCTTTTCAGCTTTTAAGTACGGCAGCAGGGCCTGGCCGGTAAGCGATTTTTTGCCGGCCGCAATTATTTCCTCTGGGGTTCCCTGCGCGACTATTTCGCCGCCTTCATCCCCGCTGCCGGGACCGAGATCGATCACGTAATCGCCGGCCCAGATAAAATCCGTGTTATGCTCGATGACCAGTACCGTATGGCCGTGCCCGGTAAGCGCCACGAGCACATCCACCAGACGCTTTATATCAGCCCGGTGCAATCCCGTCGTAGGCTCATCTAGAATATAGAGTGTGTGGCTCCTGCTGTTGCCGAGTTCTCCGGCAAGCTTGATTCGCTGTGCCTCGCCTCCTGAGAGCGTCGGACTGGGCTGGCCAAGCTTGAGATACCCCAGTCCAAGATCGCCGAGGATTTTCAACTGCCGCGAGATGCGCGGGATCGCGGAAAAAAGCTGAGCTGCTTCCTCCACCGACATTGCCAGAACATCTGCAATGTTTTGGCCCCTGTACCTGATATCGAGGGTTTCATTGTTAAAGCGCCTGCCTGCGCACGATTCACAGGGCACGAAGACATCGGGCAGAAAATTCATTTCCACCTTGCTCCGCCCCTGACCTCCGCACGCCTCGCAACGGCCCCCTTTAACGTTGAACGAGAACCTTCCGGCCCCGAACCCGCGCGCCCGCGCTTCGGGCAAGAGTGCAAAAATTTTTCGAATTTCGTCCCAGACGCCGATGTACGTGGCCGGGATGGACCTCGGGGTTCGCCCGATCGGATTGTGGTCAACCTCGAGGACCCGGTGAACTTTCTCGCATCCTCCCGTCGAGTCGTAACCGCGGTTGCCCCCTTCCCCGTAGCGCCGACCCAGGGCCTCGACAAGCCCTCGATACACTATTTCATTGACAAGCGTGCTCTTTCCCGCGCCCGAAACTCCAGTGACAGTGACCAGGAGCCCGAGCGGAATCCTGACGTCGATTCTCTTGAGGTTTCTTGCCCTGGCGCCCCTGAACTCAATCCAGCCAAAATCTCCCGGTTTTTTTCTGGCATAAACAGGCCAGGGTTCGCCAAGGGCTTTTCCGAACCATTGGCCCGTAAGGGTCCCGGATTTTTTGGCCAGTTGGTTGAAACTGCCCATGGCAACCAGCTTTCCTCCGTTGCTCCCTGCTCCAGGGCCCAGTTCGACGAGCATGTCGGCTTTCTTCATGGTTTCCGGATCGTGCTCTACGATAACAACCGAATTCCCCTTGTCCCGCAGTTTTTGCAGACTCTCCAGGAGTTTTCGGTTATCCGCCGGATGGAGGCCGATGGTGGGCTCATCCAGAATGTAGCAGACGCCGCGAAGATTTGAGCCAAGCTGGGCAGCAAGCCTTATTCTCTGAGTTTCGCCGCCCGAAAGTGTATCACCCGACCTGTCCAGGGACAGATATCCCAGCCCCACTTTTCGAAGGAACGCCAGCCTTTCAGTTATTTCCCTGGCAATAGGCCCCGCAATCGGGGCCTCCTCCACCGTGAAGCGAAACTTTTTCCATATTTTGGCAAGCTCCGATACTCTCAATGCACTCATGCCTACGATGTTGAGATCCCGGAAGTAGACCGACATCGCCTGCGGGTTCAACCTGCCGCCACCGCATTCCGGACAGGGCAGATCATCGTGCATGGGCTGAAGCCATTTCCATGCTTCATCTTCTTCGGAAACAGCTTCCAGGATTTGAAGAAGGCCTTGAAACCTTCCGCTCTTGCCGTGCAATATCGATTCCCAGACTGAATCATCCAGACTGGAGGCCGGTTTTTGCGGATCGACACCCAATTCGCTTATCCAGAGCCGTTCGAATCTTTGGGCTTCCCGTTTCGAACCGCGCCATATTGACGAGCGCAAAAAATTGAGCAGCCCATCTTTAAGCGAAATATCCGGGGCGCCGCGAAGCCGTTGCGAACTGATCCGCTTTATCCTGCCTATTCCCATGCATGCCGGGCAAAACCCCTGCCTGCTGTTGAAGGAAAAAAGCCTCGGGTCAAGCGGGGCAAGTCCCCGGTCGCATGCCGGGCAGTAAAGATGACGGCTGAAGACCTTTGTGTCTCCCCGGCCCGAATCGAGGTAGAGAATGCCCCCTCCCATCGCAAGCCCCCGGCGAACCGCATCCAGCAATTGATCGAGAGTTATCCCGCTGCGATCGAGCCCCGGCATGAGCACTTCGATATCATGCTCGCGGCGCCGTGCAAGTTCGGGTACAGGGTCGAGAAGAACAAACTTTCCGTCGACCCTTGCCTGTTCGAATCCCATCCGGCTGAGGCGGGTGAAAAGGTCACGGTATATCCCTTTGCGCCCATGAACCAGGGGCGCCAGAAGTCTCACTGGAGCACCACTCAATCCTTCGGCCCCACCTGTTTCCTGGCTAACTCGCGATAAAATCTCCTCGACGGTAAGGGTTTCCAGGTTCCTGCCACACCCCGGGCAGCGCTGCTTCCCCAGTTTGGCGTACAGCAACCGGAGCAGGTGATACGTCTCGGTAATCGTGCCGACCGTGGACCTTCTGCCGAACCTGCTCGTCCTTTGCTCGATTGCAATAGTAGGGGGCAGCCCGACGATCTGGTCCACGTCGGGCTTCTCCATTATCTTGAAATACTGCCGGACGTAGGAAGAAAGGCACTCGAGGTATCTGCGCTGACCTTCGGCAAAAATCACGTCAAAGGCCAGAGTGGATTTCCCAGAGCCGCTCAGACCCGTCAAAACACTTATTTTCCTGCGTGGGAGCCGGATTTCCTCGATATCGAGATTGTGCTCGCGCGCTCCGCGTATAACAATCTCGTGAGACTGAGCCCGTGCGAAAGGATTGTTCGAATCCCCTGCGATGACCGGTTCCCGGTCCCGGGCACCTCGCGTAACGTGGATGCTGCGCAGCGCCGGGGCGCTGACGCCGGAAAATTCAACCTGAGGTTCCGCCGCCTCAGAAAGTTCTCCTTCATCCCGGCCGGGCGCCGCAGCAAGATTTAATCCCGCAGCTTCCGCCAAGCGCTTCCCGAGGTAAGGGCCCGTTAAGCTGTGCTCGCACCTGGACACCGTTTCCGGCGTACCCTCGCAGACAATCCTTCCTCCTCTTTCTCCACCTTCCGGACCAAGGTCGATTATCCAGTCGCACGCCGCCAAAAGATCCAGATTGTGCTCCACTACCAGGACAGTGTTGCCCTTTTCGACCAGTTTGCCTAAAACATGAACCAATTTTGAGATATCGTCGGGGTGAAGACCGGTCGTAGGCTCATCCAGTATGAATAGCTTTGCACCGGACGATTGCCCGCCGGAGAGATGGCGGATGAGCTTAAGCCTTTGCGCCTCTCCACCGGAGAGCGTACTTAACGGCTGGCCCATGCAGATGTAATCGAGACCCATCGCTATTACGGGTTCCAGCGCGCCGGCAAGCTGCCGGTTTTCAGGAAAACGATCGAGTATCTCCCGCGCGCTCATCTCGAGCATATCGCCTATCGAGATTCCCCTCAGTTTTATATCGAGCACCTGCTCCTTGAACCTCTTGCCTCCGCACTGAGCACAGCGCACAAAGACATCGGCCAAAAACTGCATCTCGACGCGCTCGAACCCCTCGCCGTTACAGGTCTCGCACCTTCCTCCCGGCATGTTAAATGAGAAGTACCTGGCCGAAAACCCTCTCGCAATCGCTTCAGGCGTGGCCGCAAACATCTTGCGCAGCGGATCCAGCGCATGGGTGTATGTCAACAGGTTTGCTCTCGGAGTACGGCCGACCGGCTGCTGGTCGACCATTACAATCTCACTGACGCTTTCGACCCCCGTGATGTCGTCGTGAAGACCCGGAGTTTCAGCCGCCCTGCCCTTCTTTCTGAGCCAGCCATTGTGTAGAGTTTTTTCGACGAGAGTGCTCTTTCCCGACCCGGAAACGCCGCTCACCCCGACCAGGAGACCTAAAGGAATTGTCGCATCTATTCCCTTGAGGTTGTTCTCTCGAGCGCCCATGACAGTTATTCTTTTCCATGGGTGAGGCGGACGGCGAGCCATCGAATGCGGCAAAACCGATTTTCGCCCTGAGAGATATGCCCCGGTAAGGCTCCTAACAGATCGCCCGAGTTCTCCGGGCGGTCCCTGGAAAAGGACTTCGCCCCCCTTTTCGCCTCCACCCGGCCCCATGTCTATGACTTGGTCGCAAAACCGGATCATTCCCTGATCGTGCTCGACCATCACAACGCTGTTTCCCATAGTCACGAGCCGGTTCAACTGGTCCATGAGTCTTTTCTGGTCGCGTGCGTGAAGCCCAACGCTGGGTTCGTCGAGCACGTAGAGCACATTTACCAGCGCCGACCCCAGAGCGCGGGTAAGATGCACCCGCTGCACTTCCCCACCGGAGAGCGTCCTCGACTGGCGGTCCAAAGAAAGGTAGTGCAGCCCTACAGCCATGAGGAACTGAATTCTGCTTCGGATTTCAGAGATCAGCACCAATGCGGCCGGGTCCTGCGAGATCTCGGGCCATTGTCCGCCAAAGAACAGGCTTAGCTTCTCAATACTGTAAGAGGCAATCTCCGCTATACTTGCCCCTCGCAGCCGGTACAGAAGAGCCGACGGCTGGAAGCGCGATCCTGCGCAGGCATCACAGGCAACGTAGGCCCGGTATCGGGACAGGTAAACCCGCACGTGCATTTTGTATGTCTTTGTTTCCAGCCACTCAAAAAATCCCTTTATTCCGTAGTAGCTTTTTGTGCCGTTTATAATGTTTTGGCGTGCGGATTCGTCGAGATCGCCAAACGGAAGGTCTACTGGGATTTTTTCTTTTTTACAGAAATCAAGAAGTTCAAAATATTCCTCCCTTTCAGTCCCGAAGGGTTTCACAGCGCCCTTTCTTATGGTGAGGCCCCGGTCGGGAATGACCAGGTCGATATCCACGCCTATCGTCCTTCCGAAACCACGGCATTTAGGGCACGCCCCGATAGGGCTGTTGAAGGAGAACAGGTTCGGGTTGGGAGGAGGAATTGGCGAGGCGTCCTTGCAATCGGCACACGCAAGCTCGGAGCTGAACCTTCTGATCCGGTCCGGCATCGCGACCACCGCCAGCCGCCCCCTTCCCATCGCATAAGCGGTAGTGATGGAATCAAATATCCGGTTCCGCGCGGCTTTCCCCCAGAGCAGCCGGTCCACAATGACCAACACCTCGAGGCCGCCGAGCCCGGCCGATTGAGCCCCGCCAACATCGTCAATATCCGAAACGGCCCCATCGGCAAAAATTCGCAGGAAACCCTGCGAGACGAGCTGAGTCTTCCACTGACCTTCCCGATCGGTAAGGAATGGAAAGCACACGAGCACCCTGTCTTCTGCGGCGAGATCGCTGAGCTTCGTGTAAATCGTTTCGGGGGAATCGCGGGTTACCGGATTTTGGCAGGAGGGACAATGCGGGACCGCCAGCCTGGCAAAGAGCAGCTTCAGGTAGTCGTTTATTTCGGTTATCGTTCCGACCGTGGAGCGGGAACTTCGAACGGCGGTCCCCGATTCTATGGCAATGCTCGGCGGAATGTTTTCGATCAGGGCGGCTTCAGGCGGATCCATACGCTCCAGGAACTGGCGCGCGTAAGGCGAGAATGTCTCGACATACCTGCGCTGCCCTTCGGCATAGAGCGTATGAAGGGCAAGGCTGGACTTGCCCGAGCCGCTCACGCCGGTAAGCGCGATCAGCTTGTTTAAGGGAATATCCAGGTCCACATTTTTCAGATTATGCTGGCGAACGCCCCGAAGGCGGATAACCTCCTGCTCCAATAGCACAACTCCATTTTCACCAGTTTGGGCAACTTAAGGTCTTGATATCGAGGCCGCAATTAATTAACAATTCACGATTGACCAATAGCATAATGTATTATAACCCGGATAGGACGGCACCGGTATTTCTTTCAGCATAATCGGAAGGCAGGCTCACCAAGCCCGGAAACCATCAGATGAACGATCTTACCCCCATGATGCAGCAGTACCTCGAGATAAAATCGAAGTACCCGGAATCGATTTTGTTCTATCGCATGGGGGACTTCTACGAGATGTTCATGGAAGATGCGCTGACCGCTTCCAGGGTGCTGGACATTGCGCTGACATCCAGGGACAGACAGGCGCAAAATCCCGTTCCGATGTGCGGAGTTCCCTATCACGCGGCGGAAAGCTATATAGCGAAGCTGGTTTCGGCAGGTTACAAGATAGCTATCTGCGACCAGGTCGAAGACCCCAAAAAGGCGAAAGGTCTCGTGCGCCGCGAAGTTACCAGGGTCCTCACCCCGGGGCTTACAGTCGAACACCAGAACCTCACTTCCAACCAGCCAAACTACCTGGCAGCCGTATGGGACCCCGGCCCCGGAAAACCCATCGGACTTGCCTGTTTGGACATCTCGACGGCGGAATTCAGAATCACGGAACTCGATTCACACGAAAGCCTGCTCGAAGAGCTATTCAGAATCAACCCCAAAGAGATTCTGCTCCCGGAGGAGTTCAGTCCCGAGTGGACAAAATCGGTGCTAAACCGAATCGATGCGGCCTTCACGCATATAGAGGAGGTCCATTTCGACAAACGCCGATCTCAGGAGCGGCTTACTTCCCATTTCCGGGTACACTCGCTCGAGGGTTTCGGGATCAGTGCAATGGATTCGGCAATTCAGGCTGCAGGAGCTGTATTAGCCTATGTTCACGAAAACCTTTTCGGTTCCTGCGAGCACATTAAAACTGTTATACCCTACAGCCGCTCCGAGTTCATGGCCCTGGACGAGGCTACGGTCAGAAACCTGGAAATATTCTACTCCGCCAGCTTTCAGGGGAGAAAAGGATCTCTGATCGATGTGGCGGATCATACGCGAACGGCGATGGGAGGCCGCAAGCTCCGGCAGTGGCTGCGCTATCCGCTGCTGAACCTCGAGGAAATCAATCAGAGGCAGGAGGCAATCGCCGAACTGGTGGCTCAAAGCCACCTCAGAGCGGCCGTACTGGATTCTCTGGAAGGGATAAACGATATCGAGAGACTCAATGCAAGAAACAGCACCGGCGTTTCTTCTCCCAGAGATCTCATAGGCCTCAGGAATTCCTTGCAGGCGCTGCCGCTACTGGGACAAACGATTGCGAGCTGTCAGAGCACCCTTTTGGCTAGCTTTGGTTCCAGGTGGGACAGCATTGAGGACCTTGCCGCCCATCTCCATGCCGCTCTGTGCGACCCCCCTCCGGCAACCCTTTCCAACGGCGGCGCGATAAATCGGGGTTTTAATCCCGAATTGGACCGCTACATCCGGCTGAGCCAGGACGCAAAAGGGTGGATGGCCGAATATGAGTCCAACCAGCGCCGAGAAACCAGCATATCTTCGCTAAAGGTCCGCTTCAACAAGGTCTTCGGCTATTACATCGAGATATCGCGATCCAATCTTAACTCCGCGCCTGAGCACTATTTCCGCAAGCAGACCCTGGTGAACGCCGAACGCTTCATTACCGAGGAACTTAAAGAATTTGAAGTCCAGGTCCTCGAGGCCGACGAAAAACGGCTCGAACTCGAAGGGCGGCTTTTCTTCGAACTGCGGCAGGCCGTTTCGCGCGAGAGCGTACGAATACAGGAGATGGCCGCAATAATTGCAGACCTCGACTGCCTCAGTTCGCTCGCCGAGGTTGCCGCTAAATACGATTACTGCAGACCCGAGGTTGATTTGAGCGATTCCATCCATATTAAGGATGGAAGGCATCCAGTCATAGAGAGGTTTATGGCCGAAGGAGGTTTTGTCCCAAACGACCTGGATCTCAACCAGGAAAGCCAACAGGTGCTCATCGTAACCGGCCCGAACATGGCCGGCAAATCCACCATTCTCAGGCAGGCCGCTCTAATCGTTTTGCTGGCCCAACTCGGCTCCTTCGTTCCGGCTTCCGAAGCCCGCATCGGCATTGTAGACCGCATTTTCACCCGAGTCGGGGCCTCGGACGATCTCGCACGCGGCCGCTCCACTTTCATGGTCGAAATGCAGGAGACCGCAAATATTCTTCACCATGCTACACCTCAAAGCCTTATCATACTGGATGAAATCGGAAGGGGCACCAGCACCTTCGACGGCATGAGCATAGCCTGGGCAGTTGCAGAGTTTTTGCACGATTTCAGGGGCAAAGGAGTGAAAACCCTTTTTGCCACTCACTATCATGAGCTGACTGAACTTGCACGGAACCGGTCAAGAGTGAAAAACTTCAATGTGGCGATCAGGGAATGGAGGCAGGAGATACTTTTCTTTCATAAATTTACTCCCGGCAGTTCGAGCAAGAGCTATGGGATCCAGGTCGCCAGGCTTGCCGGCCTGCCCGGCGAGATCACCGAACGGGCCCGCGAAATCCTGGGGCAGCTCGAAAGCGGCGCATCCGCAGGGCCATCGGGCGGACCGGGTCTTAAGGCGAAGGGCTTCACCTCCTCAAAAGAGGAGGTTGAGCCGGGCATACAGCTTGCGATTTTTCAGAAGGCCCCGGATTGGGTGCAGAGCAGAGTTCTGGAACTCGATCCGGATAGCATGACCCCCCTTTCGGCCCTTCAGGCGCTGCACTCGATAAAGGAGGAAATCCTTCGCGAAGTAAAAGGCACGAAATCTCACGCGAAGAGAAAAAGACACGGGGGAAAAAAGCTTTAAAACAAATATGAATTCATACTCCACGCTCCGCGAGGCAGGCTTAAGCCACTCTTATAAAATATTTAACATCCTGGCGCCTTGCCATCAGACAGTGTGTAGAAACGGGATATTATGGAGAATTTTTCATGAGCCGCTATGAGCGCCTCGAAATTGCGCCCGGCGTGGTGTTCGAATTTTACGAATCAAAGGAAATCCTTTGCGGGGTCGTTCTCGTTGTAAAGGATGGCCGCTTCAATGCGCTCTCCGAGCATAACCGCGAAGTAGGTCTCAGCCCTTCAAGAGTCGTTTACCACGGAAATAGATCCCTTAACCTCAAGCTTAGCCGTGACGAACTGCTGCAAGAACTGCGATCCATCTCCGAGAATCGGAAGTCCATCATGGAACGGATCGATCTCGAGGAAATCTGGTTCTTGTTACAATCCGAAGAAACCGGCTATGAAGCCGAAGAAATTGCCGAGTTCATTTTCAAGACCCCGATTCCCGATGACCAGGCGGCCGCAGTCAAGCGGTTGCTGCTTTCGGACCGGCTTTATTTCCAGGCCAGGGACTCCAAATTTTACCCTCGGTCCGCTCAAAAGGTCGAGGAGCGCCGCATCGAGCTGAAAAACGAAGCGGAAAAAGAGCGCAAACTCGTCGAAGGGGCAAGGTGGGCCGCAATTCTACACACCCGGCGGCAAGGCGTCCCCCAGATCGAATTCCGTGAAGAACTGATAGAGCAATTAAAGAACTTTGCGATCTTCGGACAGGAAGCAAAGGAAAGTGGTTTCGTTAAAGAACTTCTCAAGCTGGCCGGGATTCCTTCGACTCCCCAGTCGGCTTTCCGCCTCCTGGTGCGGCTGGGCGTATGGCGCGAAGACGAAAACCTCATGCTGCATGAGCATGGTATTTCCGCCGAGTTTCCCCCCAATGCTATGGAACAGGCCGAGCAGATACTAAAATCGAGCTGCACCCCGGCAGCCCAAAATGAACGGGAGGACCTTACGGGTCTGGATGTTTTTACGGTCGACAGCTCTTTGACCCGTGACTACGACGATGGGCTAAGCGTGCGCGAGCTTGGGGACGGACTTATCGAGATAGGCATTCACATCGCCGACGTTGCCGAACTTATCGGGCAGGGCACGCCTTTGGATCGCGAAGCCGAGGCAAGGGTAAGTTCGATCTACCTGCCGGACGCGCGCGTGTCTATGCTGCCTCCGTCCCTCTCAGAGGGGACATTGAGTCTCAAGTCCGGCGAGGACCGGTTCGCACTCAGCTTTCTCATTACGATGGATTCGGGGGCCAATGTTTGCGAAACGAGGATTTGTCCAAGTGTAGTAAGGGTTCGCGGGCAGCTGACCTACCGGGATGTTAACGAGAGGATTCATGAAGACAGCAAGCTGAAAGCACTCTATGAGATTGCTTCGAGGCTCAGGCAGAAGCGGCTCGACATGGGCGCGATCATTCTTCCGCTCCCGGAAATCCAGGTTTACGTGAACAGCGCCGGGATGATTCAGCTTGCTCACTATGACAAGGAAACCCCAAGCCAGATACTCGTGTCGGAATGGATGATAGAGGCAAACGCTGCGGCGGCCGGCTATCTCGCCCAAAGAAACATACCAGCCCTCTATCGAAATCAGGCGGAATGCAGGCCGGAAACCGAGTTCGTCCACAGCGAGCACCAACTCTTCGGAATTTATCGACAGAGGCGCCTCTTTTCGCGGGCCGAACTGTCCACAGAGGCAAAACCGCACTGCAGCCTCGCAATCGCTCAATACACCACTGTAACCTCACCCATCCGCCGCTACTCGGACCTCATAGTACAGCGTCAATTGAAACATGCCCTGGCCACTGGGACCGGACTCTATTCCAAACAGCAACTCGATGAAATGGCAGGGCAGCTTTCGCCCGCCCAGACCAGGGTTTTCACAATCCAGCGCAAATGGACCAGGTACTGGATTCTCAAGTACATGGAACAGGAAGACATAGAAAACCTGAACGCACTGGTGCTGGACAAGAATGCCCGCTACGCACACCTTCTGGTCCCGGATTTTCTTCTCGAGGTCAACGCCCCGGTGCCCGAGAACGCTAAATTCAACCAGGGTGACATGGTAAAGATTCACATAGAAAAGTCGATTCCGCGCGAGGATGTACTGAAGATACAGATCCTGGAAACACCGGCGAGGTAAGAGAGCTGAGGATAAGTGGCGTCCCGCGAGGAGCGGGACGCCACCCTGGGTTGATTTATCAAGCCCCTTCGGGGCACGTGAGCCAACCGGCTCGCAATTTAAGCACCACTACGATCGCAACCCGGCATCAGGCTTCAAACGTGTAGCCCACTTCGCCGTGCTGAGACAAATCGAGACCTGTCGATTCATCCTCTTCGCTTACCCTCAGGCCCATAGTTGCATCAAGTATCTTAAGAATGATGAAGGTGACCACGAAAGAGTAAACCCAGGCAGATACTACTGACAACGCCTGGATGCCCACCTGCCCGGCGTTTCCGAAAAAGAGTCCGTCACCGCCGGCGGCATTGATAAGCTTTGAGGCAAAAAACCCGGTAAACAATGCGCCTAGAGTTCCGCCAATACCGTGAACGCCGACCACATCCAGCGAGTCATCATAGCCGAACTTCGGTTTCAGACAGCACGCTCCGTAGCAGACCGCACCGGCAAAAATCCCGAGAAGCATTGCCGGGAGCGGACCGATAAATCCGGATGCCGGAGTAATGGCGACAAGTCCGGCTACCGCACCGGATGCAGCGCCAAGAGCGGTCGGTTTGCCTCTGTGCATCCATTCGACGAACATCCAGGACATGGCTGCGGTACCGGTCGCAATGTGCGTAACCACAAAGGCCGAAGTCGCAAGCGCACCCGAGGCCACCGCGCTGCCAGCGTTGAACCCGAACCATCCAAACCACAGCAGGCAGGCCCCCAGTATTGTCAGTGTAAGGTTATGCGGCGCCATAATTTCAACCTGGTATCCCTTTCTTTTTCCCAGGACCAGTGCGCAGGCGAGCGCAGCAACACCGGAGCTTATATGAACAACGAGACCTCCGGCGAAATCAAGTGCCCCCATCTCCTTGAGCCAGCCGCCGGTTCCCCATACCCAGTGAGCGAGCGGATCATATACAAGGGTTGCCCAAAGCACCATGAACACGAGGTAGGTGCTGAATTTGAACCTTTCGGCAACTGCCCCTGAAATAAGAGCAGGGGTTATTATGGCGAACATCATTTGAAATATCATATATGCCTGGTGAGGGACGGTCGGGCCATAGTCGGCGTTTGGCTCGAACCCGACGCTTTTTAGACCCGCCCAGTCAAGATTGCCGATAAAGTGCCCGATGTCGGGCCCAAACGACAAAGAGTAGCCGAAAAGAACCCACTGAATCGTTATTATGCCCATTGCGACAAAACTGTGCATAATGGTCCCAAGGACGTTTTTACGCCGGACCATTCCTCCGTAGAACAGGGCAAGGCCGGGGGTCATCAGTAAAACGAGGGCCGAAGAAGTAAGGAGCCAGGCCGTGTCACCTGTGTCGATTTTCGCCGGGGCCTCCGCCGGAGCTGCGGCCGTTTCGGCCGCCTGCGCCAACTTTATCGGCGCGGCGGCTTGTTGGGCAAAAGCAGTGTTTGCCAGTAATGCCAGGAAAACAAGAATCAAAGCCACCAACAATTTCTTCATATCATTTCCTCCGGATCTCTAAACGAGTTGCAAAAGGGTCGCTCCCCCAATGAATCACTAAACTCTAAAGGGCTTCCGGACCTGTTTCTTTGGTCCTGATGCGCATGACATCACTTACGGGTGACAAAAAGATTTTCCCATCCCCGATCTTTCCGGTGTAGGCCGCCTTTTGGATTGCCTCCATGGCCTGTCCCGCCAGTTCATCGGGAACCACGGTCAAGATCAGCAGCTTCGGGACGAAATTAACCTTGTATTCCGCTCCCCTGTAAAGTTCCACATGCCCCTTCTGGCGCCCGAACCCCTTCACTTCGCTGACCGTCATTCCCTGGATACCGAGCGCTATTAGCGCTTCCTGCACTTCGGTAAGCCGGAAAGGTTTTATGATTGCTTCAATTTTGGTCATCTCCCTACCTCCGCCTCTCTTTTGGATTTAGATTTACGCCGGTCCCTCCAATCACTTTCAGCCTTCCAGCATCTGAGGGCTATTGCACAAGCCAAACTGCCGAAGACAGTCCAAAGCATGTGCCAAATCCTGGACGCGACATTAGAAGCAGATGCTAACCAGGCGGATTTAAAGAACTAAAATCTTCCGGGAAAGGCTTCAACAGGCAAATTTTGGACCAGGAAACGGTACACAATTGTATCGCACTCCGCAGGAGGCACAATTGTGAAACGTTTTTGTAAAATCTCTGGAAAAACAGGAGAAAAAGGTTGGTCAAAAATGCGTCAGAGATCTGATTTAGAACAAATTGGACAGTTTTGAGGGATTGAGGAATTCAGAAACCGGGTTTTATGCTGAGTTGCGTTCATACAGCGCCTGATAACTCCAGGCTCTGCCATGTGGGGTATAGTTTTCTCACTTTAAAGATGCGCCGCACACCGCACGATTTCGGCCACGCACTGACGCGCGAGGCCGAGCGCAATAACTGGACGCTCAGCGAGCCGTGGCCAAAGGCCAGCTGCGCTGGGCTCCGGATCGTGAGCCGCGTAGCGGCGGGGGGGTGTGGGGGACGCATGTCCCCACGCTTTTGAAAAAGATTACTTGCTCACAGGGCCTCGCTCCCCGTTTCTTTCGTACGAATCCGTACGGCCTCGTCAATTTTTGAAAGGAATATCTTCCCGTCTCCGATTTTGCCGGTGAAAGCCGCTTTTTGAATCGCATCAACGGCCTTTTGCGCCAGATCGTCCGGAAGAACGGCCATGATATAGAGTTTGGGCACAAAATTTACAGTGTATTCCGCTCCCCGGTAGAGTTCCACATGACCCTTCTGCCGCCCGAACCCCTTCACTTCGCTGACCGTCATTCCCTGGATACCGAGCGCCGTCAGTGCTTCCTGCACTTCGGTTAGACGGAAAGGTTTTATGATCGCTTCTATTTTTGTCATCTCGCTGCCTCCGACACTGCCTGATTTAGGGCTTGTTCGTAAATAAGCCTATTAGATTTATGCCTTTTCTCCCCATCACTGCCGGCCTTTCAGCATTACACAATTGTACCGGGGGCACATTTTCGTGCTTTTTTGCAAGGTTCAAACTTGTACCGCCCGATGAGAGAAGAATACCACACAAATACCCGTTTATGCCACTTTTGTCTTGCGGATTAGCTAAATTGATACACAATTGAGAACATTCGCACCTTTTCCCCTCCACCAGGCAAGCATTGGAGCGCACAACCGCACAAATTTGTTTGACAATGACGCAAACCTTTGCCAAAAGAGACATACTAGTCGCTAAATATTCGAAACCCTTAGACACATGAAACACAAATGTCTTCTAACATCAAGTTCTTGGTTTGCGTCTATCTTCGGGCACGCATTTATGCTGCTGCGTGCAGGTTTAAACGCTCCACATTTTTCTAACAATTTCAATCAACCAGGAAGGGCATGTGCGCTATGGCTTTCAAGTTCCGGAAGACTGCAGGTTGGCTGACATGGATGAGTACAACCACATTTTTGTCTCTGTTGGTATGGACGCGTCCTGCTTTGGCGGCTGAGGCAGCCGTGATGAATCCGGCAGACACCGCCTGGGTGCTCACATCGGCGGCCCTCGTCATGGTGATGCTGCCCGGCCTTGCCCTTTTTTACGGCGGCATGGTGCAGCACAAAAATGTGCTCAGCTCTCTCATGCACTCATTCGTTGCGCTCGGCGTTCTGGGACTACAGTGGATTATCATAGGATACTCGCTTTCGTTTACATCCGGGAACTGGTTCATCGGGGACCTCAGCCAGTTCATGCTCGTTGGAACGACAATCGATTCGCTGAAAGGCACAATTCCGACATACGCGTTCGTCATGTTTCAGGGAATGTTCGCCATAATCACTCCGGCGCTGATCAGCGGCGCGATAGCCGAGCGAATGACTTTCAGGTCTTATGTGGCCTTCCTCATACTCTGGTCGATTCTTGTCTACTATCCCCTGGCCCACTGGGTATGGGGAGGCGGCTGGTTCCAGTCGATGGGGGGCCTCGATTTTGCGGGCGGTCTGGTCGTGCATCTCTCAGCCGGCATTTCTGCGCTTGCAATTGCCATAGTAATCGGAAAACGCAGGGGATATCCCAGCGAAATGTTTGTTCCTCATAATCTTACAATGACACTGCTAGGCGTTGGGCTCCTCTGGTTCGGCTGGTTCGGCTTCAACGCCGGCAGCGCCCTGGCGGCAAACGCAACGGCAGCCCTGGCTTTTACAGCCACGATGACGGCCGCAGCAGCCGGGTCGTGCTCCTGGATGGCCATGGAATGGCTGATCCTAAAAAAACCAAGCGCCCTTGGATTTGCTTCGGGAATCGTCGCCGGGCTGGGTGCGGTGACGCCGGCTTCCGGATTTGTAAGCCCGGGATGGGCGATGGTCATCGGACTTGTCTCCGGGGCGATCTGCTTCTACGGTGTACGGGTCAAATTCAAACTCGATTACGATGACTCTCTGGACGTGGTTGGGGTCCACGGGGTCGGCGGCGCGTGGGGAACGCTGGCAACCGGTCTTTTCGCAACCGCCGGCGCGAGCGGACTGACGGCGGGCAACCCGAAGCAGTTGGGAATACAGGCCATTGGAGTTATTGCAGTGGCCCTCTACTGCCTGACAGCCACCTACCTGATCGCGTATTTTCTCGAAAAAACAATCGGTTTAAGAGTGGGCGCCGATGAAGAATCCTCGGGTCTCGACAAAGAAACTCACGGGGAGGTTGGGTACAGTTTCTAATACCAAGCTGCGTTCAAAAAAATATCAAGTAATGTTTCTGAAAAGCGTGGGGAGCCTAGCTCCCCACGCCCCTCGCCGCTACGCGGCTCACGATCTCGAAGTTCCGCGAGTCGGGCCTCCGGCCCCGCCACGCAGAGCGTCGAGATATTGCATTCGGCCACACGCGCTTGCGCGTGTCTGCCGAAATCCCGGGGGGGTGCGGGGCATCTTTAAAGTGAGAAAACTTTCTCCCACCTCGCAGAGCCTGGAGTTATCATGCGCTCTATAAATGCAACTTAGTATAAGATATCGATTTCATTTCTATAACAATGGATTTGGGTAGCTGAAGTACCCATTTCCTACACCCGGAAATAACCCTTGTGATTCTGTTTGATTGTGGTATTTAAAAATCACCAGGTAGCAATGTCATAAATCCTGGCACGAAGGCGCCGCTTTTTTACAGCGGCGCCTTTTTTCTTCCCGGATACAGCCTGTCAGATACAGGTTCAGAGCTTAAGCAGTTTCTTCTGGTGTTTTTTCAGCAGATCTCCTCTTAGTTAATTAATCTCTCCGAGCAGGCGGCTCAATATCTCCGAATCACATGTCGCGCAGCAGGGGTCTCCGGTAGGGCTGAATATTCCGGGAAGTATCCCCGGAATTTACATAATGTGTCGAAGATTGACGCCATTCCGATATAGTCGTATCCTGCCGGCGTTAATTCATGCTCGATAGACATGGCTGATTAATCCGCGATGAACTGGTTGGGTGGGCACATTTTCTGTGATCCGCACTCCGACCGGCATTCGCGGCCCTTTCGAAGGACTACGTCTCCTTGAGCCAATTCGCCGCATAAGAGAACGGAATGATATGACCGTCAACGAACCGTTAATCCCGAAGCATGGCGGCTATCGAAAGCTCAAGAGCTTTCAGGTGGCGCAACTGGTTTTCGACATCACGGTGCGTTTTTGTGATCGTTACATCGAAAAGCGCAGCCGGACCCACGACCAAATGGTACAGGCCGCTCGGTCGGGGGTGCAGAATATCGCCGAAGGAAGTCAGGCTTCGGGAACCTCGAAGAAGACCGAGCTCAAGCTCACCAACGTAGCGCGGGCCAGTCTGGAAGAATTGCTGCTTGACTACGAGGATTTGCTTCGCCAGCGTGGACTACCGCTTTGGGATCGTGACAATCCCCGCAGGCAAAGCCTGATCGACCGCCGGTACGGAACCGCTGATGAAGTGGCCGGATGGGTGCGGGAAGAGCACGATCATGGGCTGTGTGGACAAAGTGGACAACATGGACAGAAGGAGCCGTCCACTCCTGCTTACACCGAGCTCGCAGCCAATGCCGCGCTGGTGCTGTTGGCGGTTGCGTGCAGCCTGCTTGACCGCCAGATTTCTGCTCAGGCGGCAGCCTTTGAAACCGAGGGTGGCTTTACCGAACGCCTCTACCGCGTGCGCTCCGAAAAACGCTCGTTGCGCTCTTCGTCTACTCGGTCTACCAAGTCCACCCCGTCCACTACCGATTAAGGAGCCCTATTGCTCGATACCGACACCAAACGCCGCATCGACACCGCCCGCGACATCCTCGTCGGCAATGTGCCCGACCCCAAGAGCCAGGTGGAGCAGATCACCATTGCCCTGATCTACAAGTTCATGGACGACATGGACGCCGAAAGCGAGGAGTTCGGCGGCAAAGCTGCTTCCCGCTGGAACCACCCTGATTGCTTTGGTTGGAACAACGATCGGTGCCTACGCCAACATCGTGGCCGCCATCTCCACAAGTGGAGCCCGCATAACGGTCCCCAAGACCGTAGCGACGATCAGGTCTCGCTCGATAAGTTAGTTATCCAGCAAAATCAACCCCTAATCCCTACACATACCTAAGCAGTGCTTGAGGCACCTTCTTTGGCGGTCATCGTGCTCAGCAGATACGCCTCTATGAAGTCATCGAGTTCGCCGCCGAGAACGCCGTCCACGTTTCCTTTTTCGACATTGGTGCGGTGGTCCTTCACGAGCCTGTAGGGCTGCATGACATAGGACCTGATCTGGCTGCCCCATGCGATTCCATCGAGATTGTCATGGGTTTCCTGCATTTTGGCCTGCTGCGCCCGTTTCTCGCGTTCGTAGAGTCTTGCCTTGAGGATTTTCATGGCTATATCGCGGTTTCGGTGCTGCGACTTTTCATTCTGGCACTGCACAACAATACCGGTAGGCAGGTGTGTCAGCCGGACTGCCGAACTCGTTTTATTTACGTGCTGGCCACCGGCCCCGCTGGCCCGGTAGGTGTCAACACGCAGGTCGGAAAGTTTTACTTCGACTTCTATTTCGTCATCGATCTCGGGAAAGACCAGCACTGCGGCAAATGATGTATGCCTGCGGCCGCTTGCGTCGAAAGGAGAGATTCTTACCAGCCTGTGCACGCCTGATTCAGCCTTCAACATCCCATTAGCGTAAGGACCCGACACGGTAAACGTAGCGCTTTTTATTCCGGCTTCTTCCCCCTCCAGAAGGTCAATCATTTCGACCTTGAAGTTCTTTTTCTCACACCAGCGCAGGTACATCCTGAGGAGCATTTCGGCCCAGTCCTGTGCTTCAGTCCCGCCCGCACCTGCGTTAATGCTCACGATTGCATTCTTGTCATCGTTTTCATCGCTCAACGTCTGCCAGAGTTCGAGATCCCTGTATTTTTTCTGAAGCTCGCTCAGCTTGCGTTGGACTTCCTTCAGATTACTCTCGTCCTGCTCCTCGACCGCCATATCGAAAAGCAGTCCGTTATCCTCCATCTCACCGGCAAGATTGCGCCAGGTCTTGATAATTTCATTGAGTCCCGAACGCTCTTTTAAAATATCGCGGCCGGCCTCCTGGTTTTCCCAGAAGTCCTGTTTGGCCATCAGCTTTTCGAGTTCGGCCGAACGAGCCTCCTTGCCCGCGATGTCAAAGATACCCTCCCAGGGTTTGAAATTTTTGAGACAGGTCTTTGAGTAAATTTCTAAGCTCTGAAATATCCACGTTCATCGGGACCTCCTTCTCTTAATTCTTATACGGACAATTTCGAATATTATGGCGTAAAATGTTACAAAAACGCAAAACCAGGCGAACAGATCGCCATATTTAGCATAAAAAGAAAGATAAGACATCGGGTGAACGCCGCACGTCAAAAAACCTCGCGTGTTCAACGCCAATCTTGCACACTCCTGCCCGGTAGCGTCGAACACTGCGCTGATTCCAGTGTTTGCGGCCCGCACCAGCGGAACTCGAAACTCGATTGCGCGCCAGCGTGCGATTTCCAGGTGCTGATACGGCCCCCCCGTATCGCCATACCAGGCGTCATTGGTAATGTTTATCAGCACCTGGGCGCCCCTCCTGACGGTTGCACGGGCAATCTGCGGGAAAACCACCTCGTAGCAAATCAGCACGCCCAAAGGGGGGCCTTCAAAAAGAACCGGCCCGGAATGAGTTCCCGGCATAAAATCTACAGAGCCTGCCGCGATATGACGGACAAAAAACAGTATGTTCGACCAGGGCACATATTCTCCGAATGGAACCAGGTGCTGCTTGGCATAAGCCCCAATAACCGTTGCGTCCTTATCGAGAAGATAAGCCCTGTTGAGCAAACGCGCCTTGCCTTCCACACGGACCGCACCGATGCTCCCGAAAAGCAACGGTTTTCCGGCCTGCCTTACAATACTGTCAACCTTGGGACTCAGGTCATCATCCAGGCCGTAGAAAAAAGGCATCGCGGATTCCGGCCAAACGAGGATGTCGGGAAGCGGCTCTTTTTTGACGCACTCCAGGCTAAGACTGGAGTACGTGTTGATCGTTTCCGCCTCGAATGCAGGGTCCCATTTTTGATTCTGGGCGATATTGCCCTGGATAACCCCCACATTTAGCGCAACAGTCAGGTTTTGCAAGCCCCTGACCTGTTCGCAACGCCAGAAGCCATAGAGCAGAGCGCAAACGATGCAGACGGACAGGACCGCGACGCCGGATCTGCGGCAAAAGTTGCGGATAAAACCGTAAATGACCGTATTGCCAAACACTACAAGCCAGCTCAGCCCATAGACCCCGGTTATATCGGCGATCTGGATGAGCGGATTTAGCGGCGTCTGGGTATATCCCAGGTTTGCCCACGGGAACCCTGAAATAGCGAACGCCCGGGCCCATTCGAGTGCAACCCATGCGCACGGCAGCCCAAAGACATAGAGCAGGGGGCGGAATTCACATTTTTGCGCCAGAAGAGCGAACAGAGCGGGATATACAGCCATTACGCAGCAAAGCAGAAGAAGGACCAGCAAGGAAACCGCCGTCGAAAAACCCCCATAGTGGTAAATAGCGTGATATATCCAAAAAAGGCATGTACAAGAATGCAGCAACCCGCAAATGTAACCGAGCGCAAACGCCTGCTTTCCCGTTTTCCTATGAACCGCATAAAGCAGCGGCACCAGAGACACCCAGGCTAAATAAAACATCGCGGGTTTGGGAAACCCCGCCGAAAGCAGTAGCCCGCTCAGGGCCGAGAGAAATATCGCAGTCATAGCATTCAAATGTGAGGCATCGAACCAGGCAGGATCATAGCGTGTTTCCGGATGGACGCCGGCTACCTGCCGGGCCCTTTATTCGGAAGGCTCATCAGAGACTTCTCCTGGGGCAAGTTTTCGGATACGCACCCGATCTATCTTCCTGCTCGATCCGGCTTCGATCACGATCTCAAGACTGTCATAAATAACTTTTTCGTTCACCTCGGGCACTTTTCCGATAAGGCTTATAATAAAGCCGCCAACAGATTCGAAGTCACCTTCGGGCAGGTCGACCTGGAGAAAATCCTCAAGTTTTTCGACGTCCAGGCGCGCATTCACACTAATGGAGCCGTCTTCATATTCGATAATAAGTTTTTGTTCGGCATCGTATTCATCCATTATCTCGCCGATAATTTCCTCTATTATGTCCTCCAGCGTGAGAATGCCGGCAGTCCCGCCATATTCGTCAATAACAATGGCCATATGAGACTTATTGTCCCTCAAATCTTTGAGAACTTCGCTGATTTTCTTGGTCTCGGGAATGAAATAGGGAGGACGCATTATGTCGCGGATCGCCATATCGGAAGCGCCCCAGGATGGGAGCAGGTCCTTGGCGTGCAGCGTCCCGATGATGTTGTCGATATTATCCTGGTATATGGGAATCCTGGAGTGTCCGCTCTCTATTATGCTCTGAATTATTTCCGGGAGTTTGGTTTCAGCCTCAGCGTAAACCGTATCGGTACGCGGGACCATGATCTCCCTGGCTATCGTGTCGCGAAAGGAAAAGATCCCCTGGATCATTTCCCCTTCGTCCTCGGAGATCAGTCCACGCTGTTCCCCTTCGTCAATTATCTGCTGTATCTCTTTTTCTACGTCGTCGTCGTTTTGGACACCAGCAAGCCTCCGAAAGCACATTCGGAGCCAATCCTGGATTCCCTTGCCTGACGGTTGTTCCAATTTTAAATCACTCTCTTTCAGGTAAATCGCTTCAAAGGCAAATCGATACTTGCTTACGGTTAAATTCTACCCTTAACTTATTACTCTAACAAGCGGGCAATTGCTTGTCCATGAAAATTTCGGACTGAAGCAGCGCTGTGCTTGATAATGACCGGCGATTATGGTCTCATTATAGCTTTAAATGTTGTCTGTCGCGTGCAGCCGCATTTTCCCTCGAATCAATTACCAATAGTGCACTCGACAACCTGACGGACAGAGGTGCTTCGGTGATCGAGACGGTACGCAGGCTTCCCGCAGAGTGGGAAGAACAGGACGGCGTGCTCATGGCATGGCCCCACGATGGGACCGATTGGGTCAATCTGCATGCCGTGCAGCGAGTGACAATCGATATCGCAAGAGAGATTACCCGTTTTGAGCGGCTGCTGATGGTGGCGCCTGATATAGAGGAAGCCAGGCAATCCATGGCCGATGCCGGGTTGGCCCTTGACCGGATCCGGTTCTCTAGGGTCGAAACCAATGACACCTGGACAAGGGATTTTGGTCCCATCACTGTCTTTGAAGGCGAGAGTCCCGTAGTGCTGGATTTTGGCTTTAACGGCTGGGGGCTCAAGTTCCCTGCCGGCATGGACAATCAGATAACCCGTAAGCTCGCCGGGTGCGGGACCTTTGGCAAAGCGGTGCTGGAGACCGTGGGATTCATTCTGGAGGGCGGGAGCATCGAGAGCGACGGGCGGGGAACGATTCTTACGACCACCGATTGTCTGCTCGGCCCCAACCGTAATCCTCACCTGTCCCGTAGCGGCATTGAGGCCTTTTTGTGTAGAGTGCTGGGCGCCCAACGGGTCCTGTGGATCGAGAACGGGCATCTGGCCGGGGATGATACCGATTCACATGTGGACACCCTGGCTAGGTTCTGCCCGGATGACACCATAGTCTACACGGCATGTGACGACCCTGCGGACGAACATTACGGGCCGATGGAAACAATGGCCGGGGAACTGAGGTCTTTGAGGACGCCGGAGGGCCGGCCCTATAGGCTGCTTGCGCTCCCCTGGCCAGAGGTTGCCAAAGATGAACAGGGTCAGAGGATGCCGGCAACTTATGCGAACTTCCTGGTCATCAATGGTGCGGTGCTTGTGCCGATGTATGGGACCCCAAAGGATCTCCCGGCCATCGAGATCATCGGGCGAGCTTTTCCGGGACGCAAGGTGACAGGCGTTTATTGCCTTCCCCTTTTGACCGGCAGCGGTTCTCTACATTGCATTACCATGCAGATACCCAAAGGAGTCCTGGGATGAAAAAACTCACTGTGGGAATCGTCCAGCAGAGTTGCACGGCAGACCGAAACGCCAATATCGAAAAGAGCGCGGCCGGCATTCGGAAAGCCGTCTCGAAAGGGGCCGAACTGATCGTGCTCCAGGAATTGCACCTCGGGCCTTATTTTTGCCAGACCGAGGACCCCGCCTGCTTTGACTTGGCTGAACCGATTCCCGGCCCTGCCAGTGAGGCCTTCGGGGCACTGGCCAGGGAGTTGAGTGTGGTGATCGTAGCCTCGGTCTTCGAGCGGCGTGCAGCGGGTCTTTATCACAATACGGCCCTGGTCCTCGAAAAGGATGGCTCAATAGCTGGCAAGTACCGCAAGATGCACATCCCCGACGATCCGCACTACTATGAGAAGTACTATTTCACTCCGGGCGACCTGGGTTTCCGCCCCATTGCTTCATCAGTGGGCAAGCTGGGAGTATTGGTCTGCTGGGACCAGTGGTATCCGGAGGCTGCGCGACTGATGGCTCTTTCAGGGGCCGAACTGCTCCTGTATCCTACGGCTATCGGCTGGGGGCCCGGCGAGTCCGAAGTTGAGCGAAAGCTGATGCTGGATGCATGGATGACTATTCAGAGGTCCCACGCAATCGCCAACGGGCTTCCGGTAATCTGCGCTAATCGGGTCGGATTCGAACCCGCTTCTGAGAGCGCCGGCCACGGCCAGGTCTTCTGGGGGAACAGTTTCATAATTGGACCCCAGGGCGAATTTATGGCAAAGGCATGCAACGACGCAGATGAAGTGCTTACGGCGCAAATAGACATGGCGAGGACTGAAGTGGTCCGGCGCAACTGGCCCTTCCTGAGAGACCGCCGAATCGATGCCTATGCGGACCTGGCGCTTCTATACCGGGATTAGCGCGCCACACATTACGACGATAAAATTTCAGCCCGGGAAATGAAAAATGGGGCCCCAGGCCAGAACCTGGAACCCCTCCGCTTTGAACGGCTCGCGAAATATTTCTTACCTCGAACGCTGTTTCAGCATCCGATCCATCCGGACCACCTGGGCGGATTCACGTATGGTGTTCGGGAATTCCTGCCCCCTGTCCAGAACCTTGATCTCATGTTTCTGAATTTTAAAATAACTCTTTATAGTCTCGACCGCCAAGCCTGTATCAAAAGGCTTGCACGAAAACATGTCAATGCTCATATACTGTTTGTCCGGAAATGTATGAATGCTGATGTGGCTTTCCGCAATCAGCACAAAACCCGATACTCCCCAGTCTTCCGGAACAGCTCCCGAATACCGGAAAACATAAGGCGGCATGATTTTGGTCATATCCATTTGAGAAGGGTAATTATCGAGGAAATCATAGATCTGATTGATGTCTTGCAGAGCCGCACGGTCACAGCCGTAGCCATCCAAGATCAAATGGACTCCAAAACCGAATTCAGGCTTGCCCATGGCAGTCACCTCCCGTTGTGAGAACCTACAGTCCCCTGCACAAATATTAGAATTCTATTTGCCGCCCGCTACCGGAGATGCTACCCTTGAGCACTTCTGAAAACGCTAATGGGCATCAACGTTTCCAGCCATCTGATGATGGGCTCGACTCTGCCAGAGCTGAGGGCGGACTTAATGCCACATCATAAAGTGGTCTCACAAATGAGTTAATCTAAAAAAATGTCACCGTACCAATCTGCACTTTAATCCAATCACGACAGATTTTGGGGTGACGCCAACTAAGTCCAGCAATTTTCGTCGGTTACCACGGCGCCCTTTTATGTTCCGCGGCAGTCCAGCCCTATATAAAGTACCCACCCCAGGGTGTCAAGATTAATTTTAAGCAGGTCAAATTTAACACAGTTGTCACCATAGGGACCCGTTGCCGGCGGGCAGGCGTAAATCCTGCTCATGATATCCAACCAACTAAGTGCGGGCGCCATCGGTCAACGCGAACATTCATCGACAACAACCCCGTTTTTCCCGAGGCCTTTCTTAGCGATGTAAAGGGCGGAGTCGGCCCGCTGTATCATGTCTTGAACGTCCTGCTCGACTGTCCCGAACCTCGCGATGAACCTGGCGATCCCGATTGAAATGCTTGTTGGTTCTAATTTCAAAAGGTCAAACTTCCTGCGGATGCGCTTAGCAACACTCAAGGCCTGAGAGGCCGGCAGATGCAGCAAAAGCATTATGAACTCATCGCCGCCGTAGCGGTAGACACTGTCGATGTTCTCCCGTATCGAATTCGTCAAAATGTTCGCCGTCTCGACGAGCAACGCATCGCCTGCCTGGTGGCCGTAGAGGTCGTTGTATTTCTTAAATTTATCCACGTCCATAAAAAACAGAAAGAGAGCATGCTGATAGCGGGTTGTACGGATCGCTTCCTTTCGCACATTTTCCTCAAAGGAACGGCGATTCAAAAGAGCGGTCAGGGGATCACGGACGGCCAGTTTCGCGAGTTGCTCCCTGAGACTCCTCTCCCGGATCAGCCTGTTGATCTTAGCCTCCAGTTCGTTAACGGTAAAGGGCTTTGCAATGAAATCCGACGCCCCGGCTTCAACGACCTCAGTGTATCTGTATTTCATTCCATGCTGCGTGACGGCAATTATATCGATATCGGCATGATTTTTCGCTATGTACTCGATTAGCTGCATCCCGTCCATTCGAGGCATTTCCATATCAGTAACAACGATAGTGAATTTACCCCTCTTGAGCTTTTCGACAGCTTCGACGCCATCACAGGCACTCTCAACCTGGTGCCCCTGACTGCTCAGAGCATCCGCCATAATATCGCAGACCCACTCCTCGTCATCGACCACCAGAATCGTCTGTAAAGGAATTGAAGATCGCTCCTCGGAATTCATTGACCACCTCAGCGAACTGGAAAGAACCACTCAGCCGGACTATCCTTCACGCAAACCGCGCGGCAAAGCACTTGACTCACCCATAAATAGGACCTATAGGCATCTTACCCGGTAGCGCCGATACAAATTAGAGCAGTCGGTGGATTTTTACAAATCTTTTAATCCTATCGGACCACACAGGCTGTGCAGCGTTAGTTTTTTGGAGGACCCCCATGCGCCACGTCGCAATAATCTATAAACGCTTGCGCCCTGAAGCCGCCCGGCTTGCCCAGCAACTCAAAAAATGGTTCGAGGAGCGCAACATAGAAGTTTTTATTAAAGAGAATATCGATAATTCAGGAGTTAGCAGCGTCTATAAAAAAATCGATATCCCCGATACAGTCGAAACGGTTGTGGTGATCGGCGGAGACGGGACCTTTTTGAGTGTTGCACGTTTTATAGAACGAAAGTCCATTCCGATCATCGGCATCAATTTAGGCGGTCTTGGTTTTCTTACTGAGATAAGTACCGGCTCCTGTTTTGCCGAACTGGAAAAAATCCTCTCAGGGGATTTCGACATCGAGGAACGAATGGTCTTGCGCGTATCGGTAAGGCGTGAGGGCAGAGAGATTTTCAACCACCGCGTCCTCAATGACGCCGTTATAAACAAAGGTGCCCTCGCCCGAATAATCGACCTGCACGCAACTATCGACGGGCATTTTCTCACTCACTACCGTGGTGACGGCCTCATTATCTGCACCCCCACAGGATCGACCGCTTACAACATCTCCGCAGGGGGGCCCATCATTTTCCCGACCGCTCAGGTCATTATCATGACTCCGATTTGCCCTTTCACACTCACCAATCGGCCTATCGTTCTCCCGGCTAACGTGACAATCACAGTCGAAATTGCCGAACCCGCAACAGACGTAACCCTGACGTGCGATGGACAAATAGGATGCCTGATCCAGGACCCCGACCAGTTGGTTGTTACGGCCGCCGTCACTCCCCTGCGCATCATAAAGGCCCCGGGCGTCGATCACTTCCAGATTCTGAGATCAAAACTCAAGTGGGGCCAAGCGTGATCTTGCGCTTACAGCGGCTTGCTATGATCTGTAACTAACTGCATTTATTTGATTTGAGTATCTTTTGAAATCTTGAATGTGGAGGAAAACTCCATTACTGCTCTTCCCTCTTCGTCGTAAACAGTCGCTTTACCCGTGAGGCGCCTTCCCTCCCGGCTTACGACCTCCGCCTTGGCCGTAACAACGCCCTTTGTCACCGGAAGAAGAAATCGCGATTCAAGTTTCGTGGTAGCAAAGTGCGACATAGGCGCTATTATGCTCTTGATCGCCATGGCGACGGCGGTGTCGGCAAGACTCACGAGCGCCCCGCCGTGCAACAGTCCGGCGTCCTGGGCGTAGTCTATTAAAAAGGGCATGGTCAGGGTCGCCCTGCCATCGCAAGCATCCACAATAGTCATATTCAAAAGCCGCTCAAACGGGGCGCAGCTTATCCATTGATTCATTTCATTTTCCTGCTATCTTCTCCGGTCCAGTATCTGAACCGCGTTCTTGATGCCGGCCAGGGTCAAATCTTCCATCGGAAAAATCCCGGCAATCCGGCCGATCGTGACGCTTTCCCTCGACCAACGCTCTTTTGGAATGGGATTTAGCCACACGCTGGCCGGAAACGCCGCCCTGAGCTCTTTCAGCCATTCTTGCCCGGGTCTTAGATCTCCGCTCTGAATGTAGAGGGAACCGTTGGAGGCCATCAACTCAAATGGCGCCATATTGGCGTCCCCAATTATTATAAGGTGATTATCGTTTCCCCGGCTCACAAAGGTTTCCCATGGGATCGCCCGAGTCCTTGGCAGGTCCTGATAGACGGCCCCGTACAGGCAATTATGAAAATAATAGTACTCGAGGTCCTTGAAGTGGTCTCGGATTTTTCCAAACACCGACTTCACAAGCTCGAGGTAGGGCATCATCGAATAGCCGCCATTATCCAGCAGGACTGTCAGCTTTAAGCGATCTCGAAACTCCCTGGCAAACACCAGCTCGATTTCGCCCCCGTTTTTTGCGGTCCGGGCTATCGTCTGGTCGATATCGAGTTCGGTTTCCGGCCCCGCACGCTTCAGGTTCTTAAGGGAAGCCAGAATTTGACTCACATTTTCCCTGGCCAGAAGGGATTTATCGCTATAGTTGACATAGCTCCTCTTGTCGATCACCTTCTGAGCCGTACCGTGAAGGCCCCTTCCATAGACGCGCATTCCTCCACCGGCACGCCCCGAGTGGCCGAACGGGGACCGTCCCCCGGTCCCGATCCAGGTATGACCACCATCGTGTTGGCCTCTTTGCTCCAAGAGAGTTTCCCAGAAACGGTTCAGTAGTTCCTCTATTCCGTATGTTCGCAGCTCCTCTGCCGAAATGGCCCCATTTTCGATCTGCTCCCTCAGCCATTCCTGGAAAGGCTTTCCAGCAAACACCTCTTCCCAGTCGGGCATTTGCCACGAGCCTTTGCCAAGAAAGAAGCGCGCGAAAACCCGCTCGAATGCGTCATAGTGTTCGACCTTCTTGACAAAAACAAGGCGGGCCAGCAGGAAGAGCCGGTCAAGGTCAGGCGCCAGGCCTTTTTGGAGACCCCGGTAAAACTCCAGAATATATCGGACACTTACAGGGATTTCCGCCTCGCGCAACTGTTGGATGAATGAGATCATCGGTGAATCCTTGCAGGCGCCTGCCTCGCGGGTGGGTGGGCGGTATGTCGATATTTCGGCAGCGGTCCCACCGTGGTGCGCGCTCGAATAGAGAACTTAAGCCCGGAAACTGTTCCACGCGAAGGCGCGAAGACGCGAAGGAAAAATCAGGAGGAATTGAGGCATTCAAGGATTAGAACGATTAGAGCTTCCACAATTCTTAAGCTATTAAATCCCTCAATGCTTCCAGCAAAATTGTATTTAAACAAGCGTGCAGGCTTCGCGCCTTCGCGTCTTCGCGTGAAACCAAGCTCCGTATCTTCATCGGAATTGACTCTTTTGGTTTATCCCTTTGAATTTCAACAGGTCCTGGGAGCGTTTGAGAAGAGTTCCTATATGCCGGACCGCCTTACCGGCGCCGGGCCCGTTGGCGCCACTGGAGCGCATGGCGCCGATCCAGTCAAGCAGTTCCGCCGTGGCGGGCGGCTTTTCGAACCCCTGTTCCCGCAACCGGTAAAATTCCGTAAGACATGCTTCGAGAAGTTTGTCCGGGATGCCTTCGAAATGCAGCCGCACGATAATCGAGATCTCTTCGGGGCCCGGAAATGGAATGTAGTGGCAGAAACATCGGCGCAAAAAAGGATCGGACAGCTCTCGTTTGGCGTTGCTTGTAATGATTATGATGGGCTTATTGCGCGCCGTCACTTTATGATTGATTTCGCGAATGATAAAGGAACCATCCTCTAGGACGTCCAGCAGGTTGTCCTGAGTATCCGAATCGGTCTTATCGATCTCATCGAGCAGGAGCACCCTTCTATCCTCGGCAAGAAACGCTCTCCCTATGGGCCCAAAGCGAAGGTAATCCCAGATGTCGTTAACGTTGCGGCCCGATTCTCCGCCTCCAAACCGGGAATCGTTGAGCCTCAGCACAGTATCATAGACATAGCACAGCTCTTCCCCTTTGAATGTGGACTTGCAGCGGGCTTCTTCCATGTTGATCCCAAAGGCGCGGGCTATTTCGAAGGCAAGCCGGGTTTTTCCGGTGCCTGCCTCACCCATCAGAAGCAGCGGTTTTTCCATCGAGATGGAAATATTTACTATTTCGCCCAGTTCAGGGCTCAGGTAATAACGCTCGGTACCTTCAAACTGCATGAGCATCCACTCCGTTATTAGGAAGATTTAAGATTTCGGATACATAATGAATTGAGTGCATCGGAAAAGGGCTATTGTCCTGCCGCTTTCCTTGTGAACTACAGTCGCATCCCACACCTGGGTGCTTTTGCCGCGATGAGTCACACGTGCGCTGCACTCAAGAGTGCCCTCGCGCGCATTGCTCAGAAAATTCGATTTAAGCTCGACAGTAGTAAAGCTTCCGGCGCCCTCAGGCAGGTGCGCGAAGCACCCTACCCCGCAAGCCGCATCGGCTAAGGTTATTATGCTTCCCGCATGTAGAACCCCGCTTAGAGACGCCAGATGGTGACCCGTGATAACAATATGAGCCTTAACCTCTCCAGCCCCAATCTCCGTCACGACCACGCCGAGGTAACTGGGCAAAAAACCGGCGCCGGTCTTATTATAGTATTCCGGAGTAAGTCTTGATCTTTCCGGCATCGACTCTCCTCAGTTTCGGCTTTTTAGAAAAACTCCTTGCGCCCTTCATCTCTCCTGACGGCCGGTGCATCCTATTCGAGCAAGGGAATAAATAGCAATTGTGAAAAGATCTGGCAAGATTTTCCAGACGGTGAGAAGACCAATTCACCGAGATCCGATCTCTGATCTCAGTCAAAGCATCCGGCGCCGGCAAAGCGAACGTTCACCACGGGCGCGGAGCACAGAGAAAAGCTTTGACAGGATTTACAGGATGTACAGGATTAACAAGAATGACCATTTCCAAGTCCTGAGACCCCTGTTGATCTTGTTGAATTCTGGTTTGCCCAGCGTTCTCTGTGACTCTGTGGTAGAATGCGTCATTCTCAGCCTGCACTGTGAGAATTTTTTGTCCGTCCGTCTGAGCGGTGGGCCGACAGGCGAGCCGCTTCATAATGAGGAATGATACTCCATGACTATCCGTTCCCGTGCTGCCGTGGCGCCCCGCCCAGGCGCCCGATTCTTATTTGAGGATGTCGATATCGACGGCCCCAGGCAGGACGAAACGCTCATCCGCATTGTTGCGTGCGGTATTTGCCATACTGATTTAGCCGCGCGTGACGGAATGTTTGGCATGGAGTTTCCGGCCGTGTTCGGGCACGAAGGCGCGGGCATCGTTGAAGCCGTCGGCGCTGAGGTCGTACGGGTTCGCCCCGGCGACAAGGTCGTTATTTCGTTTGCTTCCTGCGGGAAATGTTCCAGTTGTGCCGCCGGCCATCCAGCCCATTGCACAGCTTTCGACGAACTGAATTTTGGAAGTACAAGATCCGACGGCTCTTCAACCATCCACGATACAAGGGGGGCTGCAGTAGGCTGCTGCTTTTTCGGCCAGTCCTCCTTTGCCTATCACGCACTGGTCTACGAACGCAGTCTGGTCCCTGTGGATGCCGTGGATAATGACGAACTCGCCCTGTTTGCGCCCCTTGGATGCGGCGTGCAGGCAGGGGCCGGTACCGTGCTGAACGAACTCAAGCCTCGGCCGGGCGAGTCGTTCGCGGTTTTCGGCGCGGGAACCGTCGGTTTATCGGCGCTGATGGCGGCTCACATGGCAGGTGCAGCGCCCATCGCAGCCGTCGATGTCGTAGCCTCGCGCCTCAAACTTGCCGGAGAGCTTGGAGCGACTCACGTAATAAACGCCCAAGAGCAGGAAATCAGCCCGAGACTGAGACAACTGGTTGGGCCTGTCGATTATGCGGTCGAGACAACGGGCGTCTCGCGTGTGATCGACCAGGCCATAAAATCTCTTTGTCCTTTCGGAAAAATGTCCACGCTGGGCGTTTCTCATGAGGAATCCCACCAGCGGGTCACACCCCAAAGGCCCGGCCCAAATCAGAGGGTCTTTTACAGCATTGCGGGCGACAGCAACCCGCAAGAATTCATTCCTTATATGATCAGGTGTTACAGGGAAGGGAAATTCCCATTTGACAAGCTGATAAGGCAATACTCTGCGCCGGAAATAAACAGAGCTGTGAAGGATTCTCAAGAAGGACATACCGTGAAAGCTGTTCTGCGCTTTTGAATTGCAAGCGTTCACCGCAGAGGCGCAGTGGGCAAAGACAAAGACTTTTGACAGGATTAACAGGATTAACAGGAAAACAACGTGTAAAGCTGGAGAAGGCTCCCTAACGGATTTGGAATTGCTAAATTGAGGAATCAAGGAATTAAGTCCCTCAATCCCTTATTTCAAATCCCTTAATCCCTAATTTAAAGATTTTTTGATCCTGTAAATCCTGTAAATCCTGTCAAAATGATTTTGACCTTCTCTGAGCCCTCTGCGTCTCTGCGGTGAACCCTTGCTAGGATTTTCTTCTCGCTTTTATATCGTGCACTCCTAATCCTCCGTGGGCGAATTGCTGGAGAATAATATGGAAAAAATCCAATCTCTGGCTTTCGTTGAGTATTTCTTTTTCCTCTAATATATGCTCGATAACCGCATGTTCGAGTTCCGCCTGGCATTTCAAAATATCCTGTGCGGCCGCGTGCACTCCGGATCTATCGGCTGATTCGGAAAAAAACGCCCTCGCCAGCACCATTCTCTTTTGACACAAATCCTGGCGGATTTTTTCAACCCCGGGGAGAAAGGTTTTTCGGATATCTTGAACTTTTTGACGCTGCTCCCCGGTCAGATCGGGAATCAAGTCAAGATACCCCTTAATGCTGGAATGCTTCCACCTTGTGTACTTCAAATAGTAGTATGAACCCACAAAGACGCCCAGCACAATTGATAAAGCGCTAATAAAACCAAACAGAAAAGATCCTGAAGCCATAAGAAATGTCCTTATTTCTGTTGACCGATGACCTGGAAAAAAGCATGACTCATGGAAAGAGGCGGAAAATCGCCGAACTCGTCCAGGGTGGCGGTCCTTTCATATTCATGTCCTGAGACCAGTTCAAAAATGGAGTCAGCCAATTGCAGGAACCTGGCGAAGACACGTCTGGAAAAGGGGGCGGATTCAAGACGGTCTTGTTGCTTCGTTGAAATCCCGGCGATAAGCTGCGAGAAAAATGACTCATCGATCTCAAGTCTTGGCATGCCCTTTACCAGCGAATCAACCCGTTCGAGTTCGGCCAGTTCTTTCCTGCATGCTACGCAATTTCGTAAATGCAAAGACACCTTTTCACTCAGATTTCCATCCAATTCCCCGTCTTTGTAGGCCGATAACCGGCTTTTAAATTCGTCGTTTTCCACTGTTCATTCCTCCGAACGTCCGATCAGTGTTTTCCTGAGATTCTCGCGGGCACGGAAGAGCAGCGACTCCACACTGGAAATCGAGGTTGAAAGAATACCGGCGATTTCGGCATAGGAGAGCCCTTCGTTCACCCGCAGAAGGAGAGCGGCCCGCTGTTTTTGGGGAAGATGTCTCACGGCATCCATCACTTCTTCCTCGAGCTCTTTGCGGCCGGTATCGTTTGGAGCCGCCAACTCAAACCCATGGTCATCAATGTCGGTGGTCGGGCAGAACCGGCTCCTTCGCAAGACCTCGTTTAACGACAGGTTGTAGGCAATTTTGAAAATCCATGTCGATACCTTCCCCCTGGGCTCGAACTCGGAAGCCGCCCGATAGACACGCAAAAAAACTTCCTGTGCAATATCTTCAGCCCCGAACCTATCCCCCATGTATTTAAAAATAAAATTCGAAACTGGGTCCCGGTACCTCTTGACCAGCATCTCAAACGCAAGTATATCGCCGGCTCCAATAGCCTTGATCAGCTCATATTCCCTGTCGGCTTTCGGAAAAGAGCCGCCACAGCCCGCCATATCATTCATCTTTTTTCAGCCAAACACGTAAACCGTCAAATGGAGATGGCGCCATAACTCGTGAGTATGTGAACAGATTATTCACCCGCTCTAATTAGCCATTTCTATTAATCCTGAGCCTCTTGCAAAAGTCCTTCAACGTCATTCCGGCGGGGCCTGTCCCGGAAGTGTCCAGTCCGGGAGCCGGAATCCAGGTTTTTCAAGGTCCACTGGACCGCGGATGTCACCGGAGTGACGGTTTTGTTGAGTTCTGCAAGAGGCTCTCCTGTAAATCCTGCAAATCCTGTTAATCCTGTCTAAGCTCTTCACCGCGACCCAAGGGCTTGTCCGTAAATAAGCCCTAAATCTTAATCCACCCTTTTCTCAGTGAATTATCCAAAATTACCCCTGCCAGAAAAGCCACGCCCATGTGCCACATGGCGAAAGCGGCTACGATAATCATCACATAGAAATCGGATTTTTTTTCGCCAATGTCTTTCACCACGATGGCAAGTTCCGAACCCGCGAAAAACAGGATCACTCCCAGGATGGCATTGGGGAAAATTTTGAAGATGATCGCAACGGAGTCGCTGAAAAACAGGGCAATCAGGATGAGCATGCTTCCCAGAATAACCAGGGCGCCGCCTGTCCTTGCCCCGAAGCGAACATGACCGGCCATTCCACCGGCCCCATGACACATCGGAATACCGCCAAAAAGGGGCGAAACCAGGTTCATGACGCCCTGGGAGACAGCGATCTTTCTCTCCGTCACCTGCCTGTCGGGAAACAGTTCATTGTTCTCGGCGACAATTCCAATCACCGCGTTTCCAAGGGTCAACGGGATTTGTGGCAGCGTGAAAAGCAATGTGCCTATAACTAAATCATTCCACGTAATCATCGGGAGACTGAAAACCGGCAACTTAAAGCCGATATGGATTTTGGCAAGTTCCACCGATATCTGAGGGTTCATGATAAAGGCCGACCCAACCCCTATGAGCAAGAGTACAAACATTGCGGGGACCCAGGGGTTGGTGAGAAGAACATAGGTGACGACCAGAGCGATTCCGGCCAGGACCGGCGTAGTCATCATGCGGTGAATCCCATCCACCATAAAAGAAAGACCCAGCCCCAACATAATGCCGCGCACGACAGGTTTGCCTGCAAGCTTCGCAATAGGTCTGACCGCCCCTGTAGCGCCTACGACCAACCAGAAAAGTCCCGTGGTGAGCCCTGAGCCGAAAAGGGCCGCCGGGCTTATACCACCCGCTATGGCTGCCGCTCCTATTGCCTTCATAGGTTGAATCGGGATCGGCGTTCTGTAATAGAATCCTGCCGCCAACAAACAAATGCCAAACATGAAGAGGAGCCCGAGAGGCTCCACCTTCACTATTGTGATGTAGGCAACCACAAAGGGAATCAATGTGCCAATGTCTCCGAATGCACCAGCCCATTCCATCCTGTTATAGAGATTCCTGGTTTTCTGCCCGCCCGCACTCACCGGCTGCGCAAGTTTCCCATTTTCAAGTCCTTTAGCAGGGCCATTCGGTGACATTAAGACCTCCTCCCTCGGTTTTATTCTGAGTGTGCCCTTTACCCGTTAAACAATTTAGATTTGAGAAACTTGCGATTCCTTGAAAAAAAATTTTATCTATTTCAGAAACAAGAGAAGGGAGACAAGACATGAAAAGGTTGTGGGCAAGAATGACCGCGCCGGCGAACCGGCACCGGTCTTCCTGCTCCAAACATTGCTCAACCGCTCCGAAGCCGGGAAGTTGAAAATCAGATGACACCCCCCTGTGAACGATAGCTATTCTAATAGCAAGTCGTTTAAATTGACTACGCAAAATCTTAGGATAGTGCTAGAATTTTTCTTTTATCTTTCCTTTTGGATTGCCTGCTGAAAACCCGCGGAGGTTACCAATGCTGGTCAAGAATTGGATGAGCAAGGACCTTGTCACCATAGAGGAAGAGGATTCGATGCAGCACGCACTGACTCTCATGAAGGAGCGTCAAATCAGAATGCTCCCCGTATTGAAAAAGGGCGAGCTGGTGGGAGTGGTTTCGGATTCCGACCTTAAGCGCGCCTCGGCCTCCGACGCCACTTTGCTTGATATTCACGAACTGCTCTATCTTATTTCGAAGATAAAAGTCCATGACATTATGACCGGGAATCCCATCACCGTCCCCGACGACTACACCGTTGAAGAGACGGCCCAAATACTTATGGAACACAATATCTCCGGGGTCCCCGTAACGGACTGCAACGGCAAGCTGGTGGGCATAATCACCAGAAACGACATTTTCAAAATATTGATCAGTCTTAGCGGGCTGGGTAAGAAGGGAATTCAGTTCGCCTTCCTGATCCAGGACGTATCGGGTTCCATCAAGCTCCTAACCGATGTGATCCGCAAATACGGGGGGCGGATCGCGAGCATATTGAGCACCACCGAATATGCCCCGGAAGGAAAGCGCATCGTATACCTGAGAATATATGAGATCGATCGCTCCATCATGCCCGACCTGGTCCGGGAACTCAAAGACAAGGGCACGCCCATATACCTGGTCGATCACCGGGATAACAAACGACAGGTATTCCAGGATATGAAGGCCTGATTTCAGTTTGTATTGAAGGCCTTACTATGGGCAACCCCGACCTCATCAGCTCTCGGTATCTTTCCCGTCGATATCCTTTCTACCGATGAGAAGATATTTTTCCAGTTCAGGGATGAACGTATCGGGATCGATCGGCTTTTCTATGTAGCCGGTACAACCGGCCTCGAAGCTCTTTTCACGATCGCCAACCATGGCATAGGAGGTGACGGCAATGATGGGTACACCGGCTAATGCTGATTCAGACCTGAAGCGGCTGGCAACGGCATAGCCGTCCATTTTCGGAAGTTGAATGTCTAGAAGAATTAAGTCAGGATTGGTTTTCATGGCAATTTGGATTGCAGTCAAACCATCCCTGGCCTGGATCACATCATATCCATGGTGTTTCAAAAGGAATGTTATCAGATATAGATTTTGCTCGTTATCTTCAATAACCAATACTTTAGGCTTCACAGGACTTTCCTCCGCACTAACGGTAATGTGAACGTGAACGTGCTTCCTTTCTGTTCTCCTTCGCTTGTTGCCCAAATCTCTCCGCCCAGCATCTCAACTAATCGCCTGCAAATGGAAAGTCCCAAGCCGGTTCCTTCATAGCTACGGGCCGCGCCTGTGTCGATTTGTCTAAACATCTCAAACAGAGTGGCTATATTGGGGGGACTTATCCCTATACCTGTATCGGTAATCGAGGTAACGATCCGCATTTCATCCACCGTGCTCTTGATTCGAACTTCCCCATGGTCCGTGAACTTGATCGCATTATTGACAAGATTAATAAGAATCTGTTCCACTCGACGACGGTCACTTACTATATCACGGACTTCGGAATCGATATCTACAACAAGCTTCAACCCCTTTTTTAAAGCCATGGGCCGGATGATCTGAAGAACACTCTCGAAAGACTCAGACAGATCGTATTGCTCGATGGAAAGATTCAACTGCCCGGCTTCAATTTTGGATATGTCCAGTACATCATTGATGAGCTGCAATAGATGGCGGGCACTTTTTTGTACCATGCCCATCTGCTTTTCCTGCTCCTCATTGAGTGGACCCGCCAACCCCTGGAGCAGTATTCCGGTAAAGCCAATAATAGAGTTGAGAGGGGTACGGAGCTCATGAGACATGGAGGCGAGGAAGGCTGATTTGATCCGGTCAGCAGATTCGGCAATCTCTTTGGCCCGCAATATTTCCAGCTCTGCCTCCTTTTGACGGGTCATATCCGTTATGAGCTCGGCGATATATTTCGGATGACCCGCATCATCGCGGATCAGGAAGAGATCGACCAGCGTGGGAATTTGACGGCCATCCCGGGTGAATACAGCCATATCACCGGTCCAATCGCCGCGATCGAAGAGGATAGGGAGGATTTCTGCATGCAGCCTTTGACGCTGCTCCGTCCTAAAACAATCCATGAAGTTTCTGTGTTGGCCGGGAGTCCATTGGGTGTCGCCGAGCATGTCCAGAAGCGCAGTGTTCATATAGATGATACTTCCATCGAGATCGGCCATGGCCAGACCTTCGCCGGCATTATCAGCTAACTTTCGAAAAATCCGCAATTGCATCTCAGCGCTTTTGAGTTCAGTGATATCGTTCCCGATGCACAAGACTTCGACAAGCCGGCCCGACTGATCATAGACAGGCCTGTTGGTCCATACGATCCAGACGCGCTCGCCGTTACGGCGGACATTCTCGTTTTCATTCCTCTCATATCTTTCAGGATGTGCAGCCAATTCCCGAATCATTTGAACCAAGTCCCGTCCTCCAGTCTCAGTTTCGGGAACGATGGTTCCAATAACGCTGCGGCCGAGCAATTCTCGTTCCTCATAGCCGAAAAACTTCTCAGCGAACTCGTTTAAGAAGGTCACTCTGCCCACTACATCCATTCTGAGAATGATGCTGTTGGCTTTTTCTATCAAATCCCGACATTTCTCTTCGCTGCGGCGCAATGACTCCTCGGCGAGATTGCGGTCCAGGATTTCTTGCCTCAATTGGGCGGTTCGTTCGACAACCCTGTCCTCCAATTCCGCGCGCGCTCTCTCCAAGCCGGCGACGGCTTCAGCGCGCTCTCTTCGGGCGCGCAGCGCCATGATGCCGTGCGCGAGATTCTTGCCCAGCTCTTCCAGAAGCCCTACCTCCGCTGCATCGAAGGCGTCCGTTTCGGCAGCATAAATAGCCAGGGCGCCAAAGCCGGCGCCCTCAGCCTGGAGGGGCACGGAAATGACCGAGCCGAAGTTGAGCTTACGGAAAAACTCACACCACGGTGCAAAATTCGGATCATTGAGGACCTCCCGAGCTATGCAGGGCTTGCCCGAGCGGATGGCAGGGCCGACAGTGCCACGCCCATACTCGTTGTCTGCCCAACTGATGTGGAGTTGTTCCAAGAGGCCCCCGCCAGGACCGGCATGTGCAACCACGCGCACGGTGCGCGCATCATCCTGCTCGGCATATCCCACCCAGGCAAGGTAGTAGCCGGCCGGACCCACGGCTATTTGGCACACATCCTCCAACAGAGTCTGCTCCTCCGTGGCATGGACCACAGCCGCATTGCAGTCGGACAACAGCCGTAACGCGCGATCGGTCTGACGTAGGGTTTCCTCCATACTGCGGAGTCTTTTACTCAGTTCTTCTATTTCCTTGTTACGTTGCACCTTGGATCTATCCTCTTCACTGTCCACCCATTTCCACATCCTTCGATTGAGGGAAGAATACCAGGGATGCAGCCCCGCACTTCGCTTGGTTCTCCACACAAACGGCCGCATCGTGAGCCTGCATCAGGTCCTCATCGCTGTCTCATCTAAGGCTCTTCGAACCAACACCGCAAGATCTCTCAATGTTACGGGTTTCATCAGAAACCCCTTGATCCCGAGTTTCCCGATCCTCTCGGGGCCGATATGCTCGCTGAAGCCGGTGCAGATGATTATGGGCAGTTCCGGCTTCAACTGGAGAAGTCCTCTCGCAAGCCCCAGGCCGGTCATACCCGGCATGGTCATGTCGGTTATCACGAGATCGAAGGGTTGGTTCGCAGGTTGATTAAGAAAGGTCTCCCGGGCTTCCAGACTGCTCGTCGTGCATAATGTTTCATATCCAAGGCTTTCGAGCATATCCCCAATTGCGGTAGCGAGACCCGGCTCGTCGTCTACGACCAGGATACGTTCATGCCCCTGGGGAAGGGAGGGTTCGACTCCGTCCGAAGAGAACGCGCTTTCGGCTGCCGGAAACAGCACCTTGAACATCGTCCCCTTGCCCGGTTCGCTCTCGACTTCAATTACCCCTCCGTGACCCTTCACGATGCCGTGAACGACCGAAAGCCCCAATCCCGTCCCAACCCCTGCTTCCTTGGTTGTGAAGAAGGGATCGAAAATGCGATCCATGATGGCCGGACCGATTCCATGCCCGGTGTCTTTGACTATTAACTGTACGTGAAGGCCCTCATGGAGTTCAGAGTAAGGATCACCAAGCTTGGGTTCCAGAAAGATATCGACCAGCGTGACCTCCAGGGTCCCTACCTGATCACGCATGGCATGAACGGCGTTGGTGCACAGATTCATCAAGACCTGATGAATCTGTGTGGGGTCTCCAAGAACGGTCGAACGGCTGCTGATGTCCGACCTGATGTCTATAGTGCTGGGGATGGTCGCCCTCAGCATCTTCAATGCCTCCTCGAAAACGAGACTCACCTGCACCGGCTTCTTCTCTATCTCACCTTGACGGCTGAATGCCAGGATCTGCTTGACAAGGTCCTTCGCCCGATTGGCGGCCTTGAGCACCTCGTCCAACTTCTCTGTGACCGGGAGGTTGTCGGAAATGGACCAGCGGGCCAGTTCAGTGTATCCAAAAATAATCCCGAGGATGTTATTGAAATCGTGGGCAATGCCTCCCGCCAGGGTCCCCAGAGCTTCCATCTTCTGGGCTTGCCGCAATTGAGTTTCGGCACTCCGCCGTTCTTCTTCCGCCTGCTTGAGTTTGGTAACGTCAAGCACGGAACCGATGAGACCGGCGAGTCTGCCGTCCGGGCTGCAGAAAGTGGCCTTGTGGAAGATGACCTCGTGCCGCAGACCATCGGTGGACTGAACCGCAGCCTCATAGCTCTGCGTTCCGGGATTGCTCAAAAGCTCCCGGTCCGCAGATGCATGCCGATCAGCCAAATCCTTGGGAGAGAGGTCGTAGACGGTCTTCCCGACGATGTCCTTCCTCAGAGTGCCGAAAAACTGCTCGAAAACCCGGTTGCATCCCAGATACCGGCCTCCGGTATCCTTGTAGAAGACCGGGTAAGGCATGGCATCCATGAGATTTTGCAGGAAGGCGACATTGCTGCGCAGTTTTTCCTCCGTCCCCTTGAGATCGGTGATATCGACAACGACGCCGGACATTCGCACGGGTTGACCCGCTGCATTCATAAAGAACCGTCCCTGACCCGCTATCCAGTGTTCCGAACCGTCGGGCCAGTTGACGCGAAACTCGTGCCGATACAGACATCCTTGCTCTCGGGCCTGAGCCACCTTTATTTCCAATTGGGCCAGGTCATCGGGGTGGATCGATCTCCGGAAGGTCTCATAGCGGCCGTCAAATTCCTCCGGTTTCAGCCCAAAGAGGCGCGCGTGGCCATCGGACCACGCAATCTCGGCAGTTGTCAGATCCCAGTCCCAGGTGCCCATTTCACCGGCGTCAAGGGCCAACAGCAAACGTTCTTCACTTCGTTGAGCGCGCAGGGTCGCCTGCTCCGCCTCCAGCAGTTTTTTTTCGAGTTTGCGTACAAGAACTTCGGCGTATTCTTCGAGCAGCACCTTCTCCGTATGCGAGGGTTCGTGCGGTGGCTTCAGTTTGTCAGCCTCGGCCTGCTTCAGGACCTCTTTGATCCGGGCGATGAACACCTCCGGCTCGGCGGGTTTAATGATGAAGGCGTCAGCACCCAGGTCCAGAACAAGAATTTCATCTTTGGGATCGGTGTAGGTGGCGGTATAGACCACAAATGGAATGCGGTTCAGGCGCTCGTCTGCCTTCCATAACCGCAGGAGTGTGAAGCCGTCCATGACGGGCATGAGCAAGTCTGAAATGACCAGATCCGGCGGCGCCTGGCGAGCTTTGAGCAGAGCTTCGGCACCATGCCGTGCCGTGGCCACCTCATAGCCGCTGCCCGTCAGAAGAACCTGCAACATATAAAGGCTCTCTTCCTTGTCGTCCACTACCAGCAGCCGGATCATAAGACGTCTCCCTACTTCGACGACTTCGAGTCAACGCCGACTCCGATCACACAGGTCTACGGATTGAGATGCTATCCCCCTGTCTTTGCCAGCTACGGTCGCCTCGTTTTGATCAGGGGGCTGTATGGAGGCCAATCTTGAGAACCTAGCCCCCCTCATTGTCGCGAACATTATGAGGGTAACCAGCACAAGGTTCATGTCTGTCGAGATCGCGATTGTGAGCTTTTCGGGAGGACCGGTCTGTTCTTTGGGACCATGAGTTTGATAGAGGGATAAGGCTGAATCAAGGAGGGCGAGGAATCCAACTCCAGCTATGGCGAATGAGAGTGAACGCATGCGATCATTCACAGCATCCTCCTGGTTTCGCCGTTAATAGTAAGTGCAGTGTGGTCGAGCTTCTTGTCGATGCGGCTCTGGAACTGTAGGGAGTTGATCCGATAGAAGTTGGCAAGTATCTCATGAATACCCGAATTAAGCTATTATCACAACATAATTATTTGAATGTGCGGAATGGATCAATCATGGATGACCTTGCCCTGCTTCCCTGGTGGGTAAATGTGATTTTTGCGGTCATCGTTTACCTCTGTCTGAAGTACTGGATACCCACAATCAAGTTTCAAAACAGCTTTGATGCCGGAACGGCAAACGCAGCACGTGCGCTTGCTCCCTTTCTTTCCGCAGTTATCCTGGCCACCGCTGCCGTATCGGCCTTCAATTCCCGGAGCAAGAGGCGGTTCCCTGAAAAGCAAAAAGGCGCCGGGAGCAGAAGGTCAATTCCCTGGCGGGAATTTGAGAAGCTTGTTGGGGAAGCTTATAGGAAAGAAGGCTGCCGAGTGACAGCGACAGGCGCGGCCGGAGCTGATGGCTGAGTTGTCCCGGCTTTACGAAGTAATGGCGAGCATCTTATCGTTGAGTGCAAAAACTGGAGAATGGATGAAGCCGGAGTCAAAGTATTTCGGGAATTCTACGGAGTAGTTGCCGCGAAAGGCACAACTGGTGGAATCGTTATCTGTTCAACCACTTCACCCAGAAAGAAAGCCCCCGATTTTGCCACATGAAAACCTATTGAGCCGGTTGATGTAACCGCCTTGGCCCCTATGGTTGAGGAAGTGCAGAACTCAGGACTGAGGACTGGGCAAAAGCGGCGGACCGTGCGCGCAATGCGGAGGCCGGCCGCAGGATATGTATATCACACACTATGGGCGGGAGCGGGAGGCCTTATTTCGTTCCAACCATTCAACAAGAGGCGGACACGGACCTATACCTCGGTAAAATCCGGCGGAGGTTCTGTCAGGTAGGGGCGGAATTTCTCCTTGTCCACGCACTTCATGTAGGCTTCAGCGGGGCTGATTCGACCCGCCTCGAGGTAAGTGGCTATTGCTTCATCCAGGGTCTGCATTCCGTATTTCCTTCCAGTCTGAAGCGCCGATTGGATCTGATGAGTTTTGGATTCGCGAATCAACGTCCGCACCGCGTTGGTTGCTATCAATACTTCCATGACGGCAATGCGCCCCTTTATGTCGATGCGTTTGAAAAGGGCCTGGGAAAGTACAGCCCGGATGCTGTCGGCCAAAGTGGAGCGAATCTGCGCCTGCTCTGCAGCCGGGAATACTTCGATTATGCGGTCGATCGTTTTGGCCGCGCTTTGCGTGTGTAGCGTAGAAAAAACAAGATGGCCGGTCGCAACGGCCTCGATCGCCAGACGTATGGTTTCCAGGTCACGCATTTCGCCTACCAGGATAATGTCGGGGTCCTCGCGCAGACAGGCCCTAAGGGCGGCTGAAAAAGTCCGCGTATGAGTGCCGACCTCCCGTTGATTTACAATACAGTTCTTACTCGTATGAACAAACTCTATGGGGTCTTCTATGGTGATTATATGATCTTTCCTCTTGCGGTTCGCCTCGTCGATTATCGCCGCGAGAGTTGTAGACTTACCGCTTCCGGTCGGGCCCGTTACAATGACCATTCCTCGAGGCAGCAGGGCCAGCCGGTTTATCACCGGGGGAAGGCCAAGCTGCTCGACCGAGAGTATGTCGTTCGGAATCTCGCGAAATACCGCTCCGATCCCGTTTTTTTGCATGAAATAATTCACCCTGTAACGGACAAGCCCTGGAATTTCGTATGAGAAATCGAGGTCTCCGGTTTCCTCGAATACCTTGATCTTATCTTTCGGGGTGATCTCGTAGAGCATCGAGCGCAGTTCGTTGTGGTCCAGGACTTTATATTGTACGCGCTCCAGGTCGCCTCGAATCCTCAAAATCGGCTGCTGCCCCGAAACAAGATGTACGTCGGAGGCTTTTCGTTCGATAGTCAGTTTGAAAAAGGCATCTATTTTAGCCATGGACTCTCCTTTTTGAACGCAACTTCGTATGAAAACCTCCCTGGACGGTTCGAAGGCCGTAGAACCTTCCCATATACGGATAAAAAAGGCAAGTTGTGTGTCAAGGGAACCGGTCTCGTTGACGTATCACTTGCCTGTTCGATTGGGAAATTGTATGGTTTTACGAGCTTTAAGATTGTTCAGGAACTTTTTTCGGGCAGAATCCGACCCGAGAATGCGGTGTGGATGCATAGGGCACAGCTTGATGCACTACAAGGAGCAGGTGGTGGCAGCATGACGAGACGTGCGGGATTCACCATAATTGAAGTTGTCGTGGTGCTCTTGGTTTTGGGCGTTGTGGGCGTAGTTGTGGTTGCCATGGCGCCCTCTTTCAATGTTTTTCAGGCGACGCCTGAGGCCGAAGTTATTAAAGGCCATCTTCGCTATGCCCAGACAATGGCTATGGATACAAACACCGTTTGGGGCATCAACATTGCCGCGGGTTCTTACACCCTTTTCAACACCATAACCGGTTCCAACCCCTATCTGCCCGGTGTCGGTTCCGCAACGGCAACATTACCTGCCGGAATGTCAATTACGGCTGGAATAGTCTCCTTCGATAAGTGGGGAACTCCATATACGGATAGTCTCGGCACTGTCATACAAAACGCCGGCGGTTACAGGGATTTCACTTTGACATTGGGGACGACCACCGTGGTTATTCAAATTTCAGACAACACTGGATTTATTCCATGAAGACCAACCACTCATCACCACCCGGATCACGAGGTTTCACTCTTATCGAGCTCATTGTGACGATTTTAATCGTTGCCATAATGGCATCCATGTACACTCAAATCATGGGCGTTTCCCTTTTCGGAAGCGTGCAACAGATTAATAACCTGCAGAACTCTATGGCCCTCTACCAGGTAATGGAGGCAATGACTGCCGATTATAACAATGTGATGGTGACCAGTGCGACCCCTTTGTCCACTTTCTCCGCCCGCGTTCAAAATAACACCGGGAACTATGGGACCTATACTATCGTACAAAACAGCTACGTCACATACAGCGCCGCCGGCGTCGAGTCGGCAAGCGCCGGGGGCACGACCGGGGCGCAGACCCTCAAGGTCAGGATCACCAATGGCGGCATCACTTTGACGGAGCTATTTACGCAATGACCCCTTTTTAGCCCGAACAGGGAGTGAAAAGTGCAAAAGAAAACGGGATTTACCCTGATCGAGCTTATCGCGGTGCTGGCAATTGTGGGCGTTGTCGCATCAATGGCCGCTTTCATTCTGCCACAATATGTCAATGGTTATTTAATGGCCCGCGACGGTCAATCTATAAGCCAAAAAGCTCAGATAGCTCTGCTGCGTATGAGTATAGAACTAAGGGCATTACTGACAGTCACTTCGACAGCAGCATCCCCTGCAAGTATTACGTTCACCAGGTTATCGAGCAGCACAACTAATCCAACGATAGTTACGCAAATAATCGCCCATCCCGGTAATACAATAACACTGAGTAATAACGGTGTTGTTAATACTCTTCTCGATAATGTAAGCACTTTTTCTTTAACTTACTATCAATCGGGTTCTACACAATGGGCATTAGCAGCCAACCCCAACAATACTTATTTACTTTCATATATCGTTATCAAACTGGGCGAGACTTGCAGCAACGGTACGGTGGTCAACTTTTCAACGGCGGTGAGCTTGCGGAACAATGGAAATACCGGAGGAGAGACACCGCCAACCACTGCGAATCCGCCTCCTTATAAACCGTGCTTCGTAGCAACTGCGGCTTTCGGCCGGGAAGACCATCCGGTTGTAGTGATCCTGAGAGAATTTAGAGACCGTTATCTGCGGAACTGGAGTATCGGAAGGACCTTTATCAAGGTCTACAATGTAATCGGACCGCATCTGGCCGATGCCGTCAGGAATCGGCCGTGGGCTTGCATGATGGCGCAGTTGCTGCTGTTTCCCATCGCAGCAACGGCTTTCTTTATCATGTATTTGCCTGCCGGACTGGTGGTGATTTTTATCCTTTCCTGGTGGGCATTCAATTTCATACGGTACATATTTTCAAAACGCAGAAAAACCCGCATCGCGATCCTGCGGGATGAAAAGGGTTCCATACTTGTCGTGGCCATTGTAACAATAACCATCCTGGCAGTGGTCATTACGGCAATGTCTTCGTTTATCGCTACCGGTTCGTTCTCCCAGGTCGGGGGGTACGCATCCAGAGAGGCCTATTACCTTGCCGAATCGGGCTACAGGTATGCAGCTTCCCAATTCCTCAACGCCAGCGGCGGATCTACCGGAGGGGCGGCGCAAGCTGCCCAGTTTGCAAAGCTTTCCGCTTTGAACAACTTAAATGGGGCATCGGCTCTTAAACTTGGCGCCAACGGCGCGCAAGGCAACATCGCACTTTCCGTAACCCCCTATTTTCTGGTCTTTAACGCGAACTATGCGGGTGGGGCCACGTCTGTCAGCTTAATGTATCCAGGGAGTTCCCCCCCTGCAAGTTACAACCTTCCCTCATCCGGGTCCTTTGATGTAAGCCTTACCAATACACCAAACGTGGTTAACTATGCTCAAAACGGAGGTGCGTATAAGATAACCAGCGGCACCCTCCCCGCCGTGCAGGAGTACAACAGCGTTCGTTTTGCTACGAACCCGTCGGCTGGAGGATCGATTACGCAGGGGGGGAACCTTACACTGGCAAATGCAGGACCGTTTCCTCCATTTAATGGAACTTTCAGGGTAAATGCGGGCGCCAACTGGTATCAATATCAATCAAAATCAGGCAATACGCTTCAAAACATAACGAGCACAAATGCCGCCAGTCCAGGCGCCGGGCTTCCCCTGACGGTCGCAAGCATTGACAATATAGTGTGCGGCGAATTTGCTGAGGTGCAATCTACCGGCACATCCAACGTTTGGCCGACCCAAACGGTATCCCGGACGGTGCTGTACTATGCGCAAGTCGGTTTTACTCTTGGATCGACAAGTGCGTCAGTTCTTACAACCAACGCGTCAGGTACTTCAGGCGCGGACATAATGGGCAGCAAGAACCTGGGTGCAGATACTAACTTCGCAGCCACGGGCGGCACTATCCCTGTAGGAACAGCGGCTTATACCACCTCAGGGAGCACTACTTATGTAGCGATGAATACGGTCAACGGCTTTACATCACTCCTGGATAATGTATTTGGAACCGGCTCGTGGGCGTTTATTCCAATAAGTACTGCGCTTAATACCAATCTTGTGGATGCCTTCGCTAGCGGCAGCACCCATTTTTATGAGACACAGGTAAAGATTTTAACAGGCTCTACACTACCTAATTATTTAGCAGGCATAAGCTTTAGAGCAACGGCATACGGATCAGCGTATACCGGATACGGATTGTCGGTTGCTTATTTTCCAAGCAATCCGAAAGTTTCCTCCGATGGCATACCTAATGGTTTGGTTCCAACGAATTCCAGCGGCGCCAGCGTAACGCAAACGCCTCTCATTTTACTTTGGGAAAATACAAACACGGGATATAACTGGATCGCGTACAAAGCACTGCCGGCAAGCCTTGTCAATATAACCGGTATTGCAAATTGGGCCACTTTACTGGTCAGCCTGGAGGAAGCCACACACAGTTCCGGAGGGAAATATAACCAAATCAGGGCCTACTACGGCACTACCGGGAACCAGGGAACCGGACCCAACACCGTTCCAACCGACAACAACAGCGGCGCTAACCCACTGTTGACCAGCAGCACGTACCCGAATTGGACGCCTCTCGACGCAACGCCCAGCGACTGGACGGCTGCCGTGGATAATTTCACGCTCGTAGATTGGACTCGTGTAAACCCCAATTCAACCTCCACCGTGGCCCCGGCATCCGACCTGCCAACCGGAGACACCGCAGAGGCCGGCTGCGTTATCGAGGATTCGACATTTGTGACATCTTCCACCGAAGCACTTTATTCCCCTGAAATTTTATTACATGTCGCGGGAAGTGGGAACGGCAATGCTTCGATCACCGTTGGTTTTGACGATTTCGCCATTTACGGCCCGACAGGCGGCAGTATCGGATTTATGAACCCAGTCCAGCAATAATTAAGTGCTAGTGCACCATCTTTGTCAGGTCCCACATCGGCAGGAAAATGGCAAGCGCGAAGAAGCCAACCACGCATGCAAGCGCAACGATCAGGATGGGACCGAGCGCTTCCGACAGCTTTCCTATCGTGTACGCAACCTCGTCGTCGTAATGGGTCGAGACCTCCCGGAGCATCTCGTCCAGATTGCCCGATTCCTCGCCTATGGCAACCATGTTGATCACCATCGGAGTAAAGTATTTGGCGGAACTGAGAGGCCCCGCTATCCCTCGCCCCTCTTCCACGTGGGTCTTGATTTTTTCGAATTCCCGCGCAATGGCCTTATTGCCCAAGGTGCCGGCGAGCACTTTCAGCGCCTCGAGCACCGGCACACCGCTGCTTTGAAGTAAGGCGAAAATACTGGCAAAACGCGACATTGCGGCCTTGATAAAAAGAGGGCCGAAGAGCGGAAGCCTGAGAATCAAAACATCCCTGTTATATCTCCCGCTCTCGGTTCTGAGATAACGGGACAATCCGAAGAAAAAAACCGCTAAGCCGATTAGAACGAAGTACCAGTAATTATGAAGAAAAGCGTACAAGTTCATACATATGACGGTCGGAAGAGGGAGCTTCAAACCCGCAGTCTTGAAGACGTTGACAAATTTGGGAATAACGAAGGTGAGCAAAACGAAAAATGCGACAGCCAAAGAGATACAAACCATCATCGGATACTGGAGGGCGGACATGATATCAGATTTGACCTTGTGTTCGTGCTGGATGATCCTGGTGAGGTGCTCGAGCACCTCCGGCACGGCCCCGCCGGCTTCACCCGCGCGCAGCATGCTGCAGTACAGGGGAGAAAACGTGCCGGGATGTTTCCTGAAGGAATCGTAGAGCGTGGCTCCCTGCTTGATATCCTGGCTCATAATCGAGGTTATTTTCTTGAGCTTGATATTTTGGGTCTGTTTCTCCAGCACCTGGAGGAGTGTTAGTATCGGAATGCCCGCTTTGAACAAGGTCTTGAATTGCTTGGTAAAAAGGATCAAGTCCGGCATCTTGACCTTGGTGAGCCGTTCCTTGAAATCATACAAGGACGAGGACGAGGACGAAGTGGATTCATCTGCCGGCGCCACTTTCAAAGGAATGAGTCCCCGGTCTGCCAGCATATTGGCGATCATCTCCGCCGAATCGGCCTCCAGCGTTCCGGTAATGCTCGCTCCTGTTTCACTTGTGGCTACGTAACTGAATTTGGACATGTGTGTACCGATTCCGGTTTGGCCTTAAGAATTTTCTCGGCAAGAGCGTTATTGTCCCGAATAAAGAACCCGGCGCTTCAAGTCAAGATGCCGGCTTCTTGAGGGGGAGAGCCGCCCAATTCAGACCACCACCGCCGACATGGCTTCCTCGAATGTGGTCAATCCCTGCTTTACCTTGAGTATAGCATCATCCCTCAAGGTTCGCAGCTTCCCGGCGTTCACGGCGGCCCTGGTGATCTCCTGTGCCGAGTTCCTCTTAAGGACCATATCCTGTATCATCTCGTCGTTAAAGAGGATTTCGAAAATACCGATTCTTCCCTTGTAGCCGGTGTTCATGCAGTTGAAACAGCCCTTGCCGCGCATGAAAGTGGCGTCTTCATCATTTTCCAGGCCGAACCGCATGAGAAGCTCCCGGGGCGGAGCGTAGGGCTCCTTACAATACGGACAAATGGTCCTGACCAGACGTTGGGCAAACGATATGATAAGAACGGAGGCGACAAGGAAAGGCTCTATCCCCATATCTATGAACCTCGTTATGGCCCCGGCGGCATCGTTGGTGTGGACCGTGCTGAGCACACGGTGACCTGTCATGGCAGCCTGAACTGCAATGCCGGCCGTCTCTGCGTCGCGGATCTCCCCCACCAGGATGATATCCGGGTCCTGGCGCAGGATCGCCCTTAATCCACTGGCAAAAGTCATTCCTGCCCTGCGGTTCAATTGAATCTGGCGGATCTTTTCAACCCGGTATTCTATCGGGTCCTCCAGCGTGATAATATTCACATCCGAGCTATTGAGTTTTCGAAGGATTGCATAAAGGCTGGTGCTCTTGCCGCTCCCCGTAGGACCTGTGCTCAGGATCATCCCATAGGGCTTCTTGATTCCGTTCTCGATCCGTTCCATATCCTCTGTGGACACGCCGAGGCGGTCCAGGGTGTAGTGGCCGGAACTCATGTCCAGAAGGCGCAAAACCAGGTTCTCTCCATGTATGGTCGGCACAGTGGAAGCCCTGATGTTGATTTCCTTTTTCTCCATCTTGACGGTAAAACGTCCGTCCTGCGGGAGCCTCAGTGTGGAGATATCCATCCCGGCAAGGATTTTTACACGGGAGACGATGGGCATAAGCATGGACTTTGGCGGGGCCGGCATCTCGTGGAGCTTGCCGTCTATGCGAAAGCGGATCGTCGCGAAAGAATGTTCAGGACTGATGTGAATGTCGCTGGCCCCTTCCCGAACCGCCTGAGAGACGATGCTGTTGACCAGCCGAATGACCGGGGCCTCGTCGGCCATGTCCTTAAGGGTATCAACCTGTAGATCTTTGTCGCCTGATTCCTCGGTAGTTTCGGAGGGCGACTCCTCAATCTGCATCTCCTCTATCGTTTCCATTACAGTACCCAGACCTGACTGCGTTCGGTAGAGGCTGTCCATCAACTGGTTCAGTGTCCTCTCGGTGCAGATCACGGGTTCGACCTCAAGATTGCTGGTCACTTCGATGGCGTCCAGCGCCTCGATGTCCATCGGATCGACCATTCCCACGGTGAGGAGGCGGGCTTTTCTCCTCAAAGGAACGCACTGGTGCTTCATCGCCAGGTCATAGGGAATTGTATCTGACAATCGTAAATCCAGGGGAAAACCGTCAGGGTGGTATTTTTCAATCTCGAGCTGACGGCTCAACATGTCTATGATCGACCCCTCGCTTACCAGCCCTTGCCGGATCAGGTACTGGCCGAGCTTCAAACCGGATTTCGAAAACTCGCCCAAGGTCCCCTTAAGCTTCTCCTCACTCAGAAGCCCGGCTTCCACGAGCATCTCTCCAAGTTTCTTCTTACTTCTCAATTTGCACTCCCGCCTCTTGTAATTTCGGCGCCTTCAGGCAAGTCCTTCGTTGAAATGAAGTGGCAGGGCAATGAATCCACCAGGCAAGCCCTAAATTCCACCAACATCGAATGTTCTGCTCAAACACTACGTGGTTTTCAATAGTGAAGCCATCACCTCTTCAGATATGCGTTCTGTGAAACTAGCGCCAATTTCGATAACACTGGAATGTTTTGTGACTCGACGGGTTTGACATGTTAGCTTTATCACATTACCGGAAGAAGACTTTTTTGTTAAATAAAACTCTTGCGGTATTGACTCAATAGTAATAGGCACGATGCATCCAATGCCATCTAACGATATATCTACAATAATACTCGGATATTCAACGATTGTAGACCCTTTTATTACTCCAAGCAACATGGAATTATAAGTCAAATCTCTTGAGATATGTCTGTTCTCCTGACCTGCATAGTCAAATGATACAAATCTATCGTCCTCCATTTCGTCGTCTTCGTCAGTAGTGAAATAATCACACTCTTCCCCTATTGTCGATAGACACGCTTCATGGAGTTTTATGTAGGTTCGGTTAGAGCACAGGCCAATTCCCGGTAGTTTTGCAGATTCTCCCGAAAAAAACCGGCAAATCTCACTACAGCACCCTTGAGAAAGTGATCCAGCAGTGGTGGGTTCCTCTTCGCTAAAGATCTCACCGATCAGTCTCTTGCGTTTCATTCCTATTCGAACTCCACTTTGCTGGTATCGCTTCCGTTCTTCGAGTTTTAATCTCTGATGCACCCCCGATGCACCGGCAATACCTTACCGATGCACCGAAGGGGCCAGGGCGATCTTGCAGCGCAAGGTTCATAATACTGCTATTGTGCAATAACAGCAGTCTTACTCAAGTATTTAGCGCCAACGGGCATGACGGCGGAACTTCCAGCCGCCACCGCGCCGATAGTCACCGTGATGGAACATGTGACCCCGGTGACTGCGCCATCGGCGTAAGCGAGCGTATAATCACCGGCGGTTTCATAAGCAGCAACATTAAGCGCGGCAGCTAATGTGGCGCCGGTATAAGTGGTGCCCGTCAGAAGCCCCTGGGCAAACACCTGGTTCGCATTGGAAACTCCCGCAGCCAGTGCGGCCGCTCCAGCCGAATTGCTTGCATTCTGAGACAGGCTCAGGTACTTG
>Ga0208188_1000091_pt1 | contig 76419 bp, 59 predicted proteins | sample June2015DPH_8_50_FD_184698 | JGI IMG/M metagenome (GOLD analysis project Ga0208188, IMG submission 184698) | Peatland microbial communities from SPRUCE experiment site at the Marcell Experimental Forest, Minnesota, USA - June2015DPH_8_40... | ecosystem: Environmental > Terrestrial > Soil >...
CGCCCGCATTCTCGCGTTTTTCAGCAGCCCTCTAGACTAGTCTAGTTAGTCTAGTTGTCCGTAGGTTCGACTTTCGCTTTGGGGGCGGGCAGGGATTTGGCAGGCTTCGCCGGTGTCGCCGGAGGCGCAGGGGGTGCCGATGAAGCGGTGGCAGAGACCTTGCGAATCTCAATGCCATCGTGCTCATTGTTGATCACTATGTGGGAAGTTCCATTCCCCACGGTGCCAGTGGCGCTGGCCTCGTGGTCCCCGTTCTCGACTTTCAACTCCGGAAAGTCCGACTGGATTTCGCCATCGCGGGTGCGCGCATCTACGCGGAAGCCTGCCTTGTCAGGCACGCTCAACTGCACGTCGCCGTTACGGCTGTCGATCTGCACATTCCCCAGTGAACGCATCGATACCTCAATGCCGCCGTTGTCATTCTGCAGGCGGACATCGCCGGAAACATCGATCAGGCGAATCTGCTTGGAGCGCGTGGTCAAGTGGAGGGGGCCGGTGATCTTTTCTGCGTGGAGGTCGTCGGAATCCAGATCGAGATCGCCATCGATCCGCGAGAACTCCATGTCGGTGCGGGAAGACTTGAAAGACACATTCTTGCTGATGCGGGCGAGTTTGACACTCTCCTGGAATTCTCCGTCGAGTTGAGCTGAACCCTTCACATCCATAACGGAGACTTCGTTGAGGCGGCCGTCGATGTGGACGTCGCCGGTAATCTGCTCGACCTTGGCGGAACTTTTTTCCAGATTCAGTTTCACGTTGCCGGTGACGTCTTCCACGGAAACTTCGCCGTGCTGGTTGGCAATCTCGACTTCTCCCTCGCGGCCGGTGACGGAGACATCGCCCTTGTGCGCAGTGATGTGGAGTTCCATCTTGCGGGGGACCGAGATATCGAGATCAGTTTGTACAGAATGGTCGCCGGCGGCCTGGGTTCTGGCATCGAGAACCATCATATTGCCGGCGAGGGCTATCTCTGGTGCAGTTTGTTTGTTGTACTTATCGGCGTCACCCTGGTTTTCCGCGCCGACGCGTTTGTGGATTATGACTGTGATTTTGTTGTTGTTGGCCACGCTGACGCGCACCGCGCCGTGCTCGTCATTAACGCGCAGACTGGTGACGGCGGGCGGTATGTCCTGTTCGAGGTGGTCATCGAAGTTGTAGGTCTCGCCGAAGATGTTATTAAGATCGCTGTCGTCCATGTCCATGTTGTCGCGGATTTGGCCCCAGTTGAAGCGCGAGGCTTGCGTGGCGATCAGTCCGCAGATCACGATGACGATGACCAGAAAAATCCCACCCGCACCAATGCCACGAGCGGGCAATCCGTCGCGTTGAGCTTGCTGGTGCTCGATCAGCTTGATCACTCCCCACAGGATCAACAGCAGCGGCCAGTAGTGAGCAAACCATGCGCCCAAGTGCGGCCACGACAGCATGTGCAGATTGCCGAGCAGGAAGATAATTCCGAGGACAATCAGCACGAACGGTCCGGCAAAAGAACGGCGATAGCGGCGTGGCGGAACAGGCGGTTGAACAGGGGTTTGAAGTGGGCTAGACATTGCGCACCTCCCCGGAAGGAGACGTTGCTCCCGGATCGGAAGATGAAGGCGGTGGGGGCGGCGCGGCGGGTGGCGGCCCTGGCGGCAGCAGTCCGATGTGTCCGGCCGATGAGGCGCTGCTCTGCAGCAGTTTCACTATGCCAACCACCAGCAGGATCGCGGGCCAGGTTCGTTCAAAGCTGGCGACATTGAGGCTCTGGAGCAGGAGCAACGTTCCAATGGTCACCAGGATGGCCGGCCCCATGATTTTCCGCATGCGGCAGCGATCGCATCGGCAGTTCATCCCGACGGCTTTTCGCACGCGGCAGGTTGCGCAAGTGCAGCCAGCGGGGTGAACTCCGAGCATTCCCCACTGCCTGGCGAACATCCATCCCCCGAGAGCGATGAGAATGATCGGCCAGAAACGGTCGAGGCCGAACTCCCAGATGTTCATGGTGTGCAGGAGGAAGAGCACGCCCAGTCCAATGAGGATGATCGCAACGGTGGGAATGTTCTTGGTCTCGCTTTTCTCTCCCATGCTGAAAGCCTGCGCTAGACCGAACGGATCCGGTGCAGGCTGGCCAGCCTGGAGAGCGTGAGCAGTGCGGACCGCGTCGATGATCTGGTAGACGTAGAAAAACGCGATGCCGATGCCGAACAGGGCGTCCCAACTTCCAGCGTGGTCCGAGCCGAAGATAAGCAGGCCGAAGATGAGCAAGTGCGCCAGTCCCTTGGCGTATTGCGAGCAGTAGACGGCGCCGACGCCAAAGGGAAAGAATCCAGCAAGAATGCCAGCGACTGCGGGATTCGGGCCTGACCCTGTGGATCGCGCGGCCACAGGCGTTCCCGCCGGCGGATATACAGCTTGCGGAGGCACGAATCCGGCCGCCGGAGCCGGAGTGCTACCTTCCAAACGGGCTGCTAGACAGGGCTCGCAGTAGACGACTCCGCGGACGTCGCGGGTGCAATTGGCGCAGAGCGGCTTGCCGCAGGTGCGGCAAAACGCGACTGCGGCCGTATCGTTGTGTGCAGCGCAGTTCATACGAACCTCCTGTACGTGGTCACCAACACTACAGGCAGATCGTTTACAGATAGACCCAGCGGAGCGCTGGCCAGAATGAGATGATTCTCAGTCTGGCTGTAGTTGCGCTCCTGCTTCTGCTCGGGCTGTTGAGTTGTGTCGTTCTTGTGGTCTTTCCTTTCCGGAGCGGGCTCGGCGGGCGTCACGGTGCGCTTGAGTTCGCGCACCCGCGATTCCACCTCATACACGAACCGGATATTTTCGTAATACCTTACTACGCGGGCTTGCGTGTTGTAATACGTGTGGCGTATGGCGGCGGGACGCAAACTCACCTGGCGCAGGTCGGCGGGTTTTACGCCGATTACGCTTAACGCCACCGACAGCGCGAAAAACGCCATGCCAAACGACATGGCAAACCGCGGCTGGCGGACCGTTGCCCAGAGGGGTTGCATTGCCCCCGAGGCCCACGCGTGCGCCCGCTCCAGCCATGTAATGCGTGGCTGCGGAGCAGACACGTTCACCCGCAGGCGTTGGGTGTCAACGCCCGTCGTGGATGCCAGGATATTCGTGACCAGGCTGACTGGAGGCTCCACCTCCGTGAGATCCTTCAGCCAGTTGCGGCCCGCCTCGACTTCGGCGAACAGCGGCCTGCAGGCGGAACAAGTCCGCACGTGAGCCTGGAACCGGTCGAGTTGAGCGCCGGTCAGGACACCATCGATCGCGTCCGAGAGCAGGCCTTCAAACTCGTGACACTGCATTCCGTTACTGGTGTGGTCTGGCATCACATCACCTGCCTATAGGTACGTTGTAAAAGGCGTGCAAGTTCCGCCCGCCCACGATTTATTCGACTTTTCACAGTCCCCTCCGGAACCTTCAAAACGGTTGCGATTTCGCGATAGTCCATATCTTGTAAATCCCTTAGAATCACAGCTTCACGAAGCTCCGGCGACAGCTTTCCGAGCGCTGCGTGGACGGCTTCTCCCACCTCCCGGCTGCGGACGTGCTGGTCGGGAGGCGCAGATTGGTCCTGAATTTGCTCACTGAGCGGCTGGGCGTCCTCATGTGCGGATGACGTGGCATCGAGCGAGTCGGTGATGCGATCCTGCTTGGTCTTGCGGAAATGATCGACCAGCAGGTTGCGGGTGATGGTGGTCACCCAGGTGACGAACGCACCCTTCGAGCTGTCATAGCTTGCCAGCGTGCGGTACATCTTGATGAAGACTTCCTGGGCGAGGTCTTCCGCGTCGTCGGCCGATCCCGCGAAGCGGTAGCAAATGTTATAGATACGCCGGTTGTAGGTCTGGACGATTTCTTCCCAGGCGGCGGCGTCGCCCGCAACACAGCGGCGGACCAGCATCGCAACTACCTGGACATCTTCCAAACGGAGCTCCCCGGAAAGCTAGACCTTGCCAAGACGCTTACTTTGCAAACTCTGACGTTCAGCTTGGGATGGTGACAGCACGGCACCCCATGCCCTACAAGACAGTACGCGGATGTAGTGGCGTAAGTTCGCCGGCGTAATGATGCGGGCGCAAGTTGTTCGAAACAAGGCATTGTAGCAGCGGGAGGAGGTGAGAGACTCCGACGTGCGCGACTACTCGCTGGTGAAGTAATCCACGGTCACTGGGTTCTCGAAGAGCGAATAGTCGCGGGTGACTACGGTGATGCCGCTATCGGTGACAAAGTAGCGGGAACGGTCGGCTTCGGTGTCATAGCCGATGGTCGTGCCTTCAGGGAGATGGACGTTGCGGTCGATGATGCAGCGGCGAATACGGCAATGGCGTCCTACAGCGACGTGCGAGAACAAGATGGAGGCGTCGACTTCGGAGTAGGAATTCACACGCACGTCAGGCGAGAGCACGGAATTCTTGACCACGCCGCCGGAAACGATGCAGCCATTCGAGACGATGGAATCGAGCGCTGTGCCCATGCGATCTTTCTCCGCGAAGACAAATTTTGCCGGCGGATACTGGCGTTGATGGGTGCGGATGGGCCATTCCTGATCGTACAGATTGAAGATGGGCGAGACCGAGACAATGTCCATGTTGGCTTCGTAGTAGGCCTCGAGGGTGCCCACATCGCGCCAGTAGAGAGCTTCTTTCTTGTTTTCGTCGAGGAAGTCGTAGGCGAAGACGCGATAGTCATCGACCATCTTAGGCAGAATGTCCTTGCCGAAATCGTGGCTGGAATTGGCGTCTTCTGAATCTTTCAGCAGGACGGGGATGAGGACGTCGGCATTGAAAAGATAGACGCCCATGGAGCCGGCAACTTTCTGGGGGTTCCAGGGGGAACGCAGTTCCGTTTTGGCGGGCTTCTCTTCGAAGCCATTGATCCGGCCGTCCTTGTCGACGTCGACCACGCCGAAGCGAGAGGTTTCTTCGAGATCGATTTGGATCGTGGCCAGGGTGACATCGGCAGCGGAATCCTCGTGCTGCTTCATCATTTTGCCGTAATCCATTTTGTAGATGTGATCGCCCGAAAGGATCAGGACGTACTTGGGTTGCTCAGAGCCGATGGAGTAGATGTTCTGGTAGACCGCGTCCGCGGTGCCCTGATACCACTGATCGCTCACGCGCTTCATGGGAGGAAGCACTTCGACGAACTCTCCTACCTCGCGGCCAAGAATGTTCCAGCCTTCGCGGATATGGCGATTCAGGGACAGGGCTTTGTATTGCGTGAGGATGTAGACGCGGCGCAGATCAGAGTTGAGGCAGTTGGAAAGAGTGATGTCGATGATGCGATACATTCCGCCGAAGGTGACGGCGGGCTTGGCGCGGTCGCGAGTAAGGGGATAAAGGCGCTCTCCGGCGCCTCCTGCGAGAAGGACTCCGAGTGTGTCTTTCATCAGACTGACTCTGACTTTCGAACAGACTGCATTCGGTTTTCCGCTGCCACAGAAAACAGTAGATGGTAGCACAGGGCCATGGGGTTGCGGCGATTCGAAGACGCGTGGCTTCCCGGCGCTCTTGGCATCCGCTTAGCGGGCTACGGGAGTTGGGTCGGGGACTCGGCTCCGGTATTGTGACGGTAGAGCCTTATCTGTTGCTTGACTGCCTCGAGGGCCCCGAAACCCCAGAGACTTGCGGGCTCGATATCGTCGGAAGTGTTGGCGTCAAAGCCCTCGTCGGGCGGCACGAACTCATTGAACTGATGAATGATGAGAAAGATGGGGTCCAGTTGCCGGGCGTAGGTCATGAAAGAGTCGAAGGTGTCGTATCCTCCATTGTCTCCGAAGCGCAGGGCGGCGTCGGGACAGTAGGGCGGAGCGTCGGGATTCGGGCAGCCCCATCCGTTTTGGCCGGCAGTGGCGATGGAGGCGATAAAGTTTTCTACGCGGGAACCGGTCCCGTCATGAACCTCGTTGTATGACGGATAGTAAGGGCAGTACGGGGCGAGGGTGCAGGTGGGGTTGAGGCGATCGACCCAGCTCCAGAAGCCGTAGGCGGGATTGATTTCGACAGGTCCGTCGGGAGTGCTCTGGTTAAGCCAGAGGTACGGCTGACTGTCGAGATATCCCGCGATCATTTTGAATGTGTACCTGCGCGCGATCTCGGGATGGTTTTTCAGAAATTTTCTGATCTGGAACCACAAAGGATTGTCTGACCGGCTTGGATCCTGCGCCGCCCCAAGGAAAATCAGCATGAGGGGCTTGCCTTTGTAGATCACCTGGCGATCGGGATATTCCTGCAAGAGCGACCCAAAATACTCGATCTCTTTTTCCAATGCGGTCTTACCGTCGACATCCTTGAACAACACATTGTCGTCGATGCCGCCCAACTGGGGAATGAGTTTGAGTCGAGTGCCCAGCTTTGTCCATGCCGGAAAAAGATTGCCGGTGTTGTCGCGGATGGTTTGGTTGTAAGAGCGGAAGGAGGGCGTGCAGTACGGGACATATTTCTTGATGAACCACTCGCTGTTGAAGATACAGCTCACGTTGTTGGTCAAGTCGCCGATCGCGGCGTCGATGCCCATGTATTCCATCTGGGCGACATGCTGCTGGATCACGGCGGGCTGGGCGCTGTCGTAGCCGCCGCCGCCGCGTTGCATGTCCGGAGACTGAAGCAGAGGCATGGCGGCGCTGGTTTGAAAGGTAACCGCTTTGGGACCGAACCAGGCTTCATATTCCATAACCACGATGTGGCTGTGCGCGTCGACGATCAGCGGGCCAGCCGGTACCGAGGAGGAAGCGGCCGACAGTGCGGATGCGAGAAGGAGGGCCAGGGTTAACGAAACAGCCTTCATCGCACGAGTATTACCCTTCATACACAATGTAACCCTTGTCTCAAAGGAAGTTTCGGCGGTCATCGGGAAAACTAAAGACCCGAAGCGGAGATTCCCCAATTGATTACTTTTCTTCCTCGATCTTGATGCGGAGCTGCTTTAGGAACTTCAGATCCTGGTCGTTGATTTTGAATTCGGGATTGGTGGAGAGAGTGGTGACCAGGGAAGTTTTGTCGGAGGTTTTCTCACCCTGCTTGCTGACGCCGATAGTGGCTTCGAGAACCAGAAAAATATCATAACCGCCCTCTTTGATGCGAGAGACGACTTCGGCGATCTGTTCCGAATCAGAGAGAGATTCGTTGATGGCTTCGCCGAGTTCCTTCATCAAGTCTTTGAGTTGCTGGTCCACATATCCCCCGATCGCCGTTCGGTACAGACTTCCTACTACGATTTAGATGCCTGGCGCCGTCGAACGGTTTTGCTGGCGCGCAGGTTTGCGTCATTGTAGCGCTCCGGGCTGTTAAAATCGAGGCCGTGAGCAAGGTTTCTACGGTACGGAAGTTAGGCGTGGTGGCGCGGGTGGCGAACGAGCAGGCCAAGCGCAGCCGGACCCTGCGGGCTGCCAAGGGTGCCGTGGCTACCACAGCGCGGGCTTTCGGACGAGTGCTGCATCAGTTGTGGCTGGAGGTTACGGGGGTTATTTTCCTAATCATGGCCTTGAGTTTCGCGGGTGCGTCGGTGAAAGAGTACGGGAAGTATCATGCCGGGCAGACGGGGTTGGGGCGCGTGGCGATTGCAATTTGTTGCACAGTGACGTTTGCGTGGTTCGGAGTGAGTTCCTTCTTGAGGGTGAGGAAGAAGGGAGGAGGTGGCGCACGGTGAGGCGAGTTTGTAGCGCCGCATAGGGCAGCAGATTCCTCTCCGCTGTGCGGTTCGGAATGACAATATTTTTGGGCATGCGGAATGACGAAGATTTTCTGGGGTGGAAACGGGCGGGGTTAGGAAGAGTTGTTCACCATGGCGGACAGAATCAAAGTGGCGGCTGAGAAGCGTGTGGCGGACGTTGAAACGTCTTCGCACCTTCTGGTGAACCCGCTGTATACGCCGGCGGATCTCAAGGGCTCGGATTACGAGAGCGAGATTGGGTATCCGGGGGAGTATCCATTTACGCGGGGGGTGCAAGCCACGATGTACCGCGGGCGGTTGTGGACCATGCGTCAGTACGCGGGCATGGGCGACGCCGAGGAATCGAACAAGCGCTACAAGTATCTGCTGGCGAACGGGACGACTGGGCTCTCGGTAGCGTTCGATTTGCCGACGCAGATCGGGATGGATTCAGATCACATTCTGGCTGCGGGTGAAGTTGGCAAGGTGGGCGTGGCGATCGATTCGATTGAAGATATGGAGCGGCTTTTCGGCGGCATCGAGCTGACCAAGATTTCTACATCGATGACCATCAATGCGACGGCGTCGATTCTGCTGGCGTTGTACGTGGCAGTGGCGCGGCGTCAGGGCGCGGACATCCGGCAGCTTTCAGGCACGGTGCAGAATGATGTGCTCAAAGAATACATCGCGCGCGGAACGTATATTTATCCGCCGCAACAGGCGATGCGGGTGATTACGGACATGTTTGCCTGGGCAAAGGAGAATGTTCCGGAGTGGAACACGATTTCGATTTCGGGGTATCACATGCGGGAGGCGGGATCGACGGCGGTGCAGGAAGTGGCGTTTACGCTGGGGAACGGCATGGCCTATGTGGAGGCGGCGATCAAGGCCGGGCTGGATGTGGACAAGTTCGGACCACGGCTGTCATTCTTCTTCAACGCGCACAGCAATTTTCTGGAAGAAGTGGCGAAGTTTCGCGCAGCGCGAAGGATGTGGGCGCGCATTATGCGAGAGCATTTCAAAGCGAAGAATCCGAGATCATGGATGCTGCGCTTCCATACTCAAACGGCGGGGTCTACGCTGACGGCGCAGCAGCCGGAAAATAATATTGTCCGCACGGCGATCCAAGGGTTGGCGGCGGTGATGGGCGGGACGCAGTCGCTGCACACGAATTCCTATGACGAAGCGCTGGCGCTGCCGACGGAGCAGGCGGCGAGAATTGCGCTGCGAACGCAGCAGGTGATTGCTTACGAGTCCGGCGCGGCGCAGACCATCGATCCGCTGGCGGGTTCGTATTACATCGAGACGCTGACCAATGAAATTGAGAAGCGGGCGGCGGAATATTTGGGAAAGATAGAAGTTATGGGCGGCATGCTGAAGGCGATTGAGCGCGGATTTGTGCAGCAGGAGATTCAGAACGCAGCGTATGAATACCAGCAAGCCGTGGATCATGAAGAAGCGATTGTGGTCGGAGTGAACCGCTTTGAGGTGGAAGAAGAGAAGCCGATCCCGATTCAGCGAATTGATCCGGCGCTGGAGTCCAGGCAGATTGAACGGGTGCGGGCGTTGCGGGCTCGGCGGGATGCGGAGCCGTGGAAGCAGGCGGTCACATCGGTAGAGAATGCGGCGCGATCGGGCGAGAGTGTTATGCCGAGGATTCTCGCGGCGGTTGAGGCTTATGCGACCGTGGGTGAGATTTCTGACGCCATGCGGCGGGTGTTTGGGGAGTACCGGGAAGCGGTGGTGATCTAGCGTGTGGCGTCCGAAGTTTTGTAGTCGCAAGCGTTGCGGCAAGGCTCGCAATACATGAGGCCGTCCGCGCAGATGCGGACGTCGAGCTGCGACTGGCAGAGGCAGCAGAACTTATCGCACTCGCACTGGTCCTCCAGCATTTCACATTGACCGCAACGATACTTGCCGTGACTGGTTCCGGCGCTCATAGCCGTAATGTAGCGCCGCTGGGAAAAGCTGGGAACGTGCCGTTAGTAACCCACAAAACTCTTGGGCGCGCTCTCGCTGGCGCGTATGGATTTTCCCGTGCCCTATAATTCTGAGCAATGACCTTCCAACAGTTGCTGGATGGAGCGGAAGTCCTCGCGCAAAACGGGGATCCGGGCGTGAGCAGTGTGGAATATGACTCGCGGCGGGTGAAGCCGGGGTGCGTATTTGTGGCCATGCGCGGCGAATCCAGCGACGGTAACCGGTTTATCGATCAGGCGATTCAGGCGGGGGCTGTAGCGGTGGTGACAGACTCGGCAGAGGAGAAGCCACGTCCGAATGTGGGCTGGGCCGTGGTTCCGAACGGGCGGCGTGCGCTGGCGCGGGTTAGCGCGAACTTTTATAAGAAGCCGGCTGAGCGGATTGCGGTCACGGGCATCACCGGGACGAATGGGAAGAGCACAACGGCGTTTCTGCTGGAATCGATCCTGACGGCAGCGGGACGGAAGAGCGCGCTCATCGGGACAATTGAATATCACGTGGCCGGGAAAGTGTTGCCCGCACCGCACACTACGCCGGAGGCGCTGGAACTGAATCGCATTTTCAATGAAGCACTGGGGCACGGTGCTACGGACGCGGTGATGGAAGTTTCTTCGCATGCGCTGGCGCAGGAGCGCGTGTTTGGTGTGCCGTTTGATGTGGCCGTATTTACGAATCTGACGCGCGACCATCTCGATTATCACAAGACGATGGAAGAGTACTTCGCGGCGAAGCGAGTGCTGTTTGCGGGCTGCGGCACGGATGCGCCGCGAGCGGTAGTGACGAATATAGATGATGAATATGGCGCGAAGCTGGCCGAGTTCAGCCGGAAGCGCAGTTCCTTGGTGCTGAAGTATGGATGGGAGCGAGGCGATCTGCACGCGGAAAAAGTTGAGATCACAACGCGCGGGACACGGTTTGATCTGCTGACGCCGGAGGGGAATATCGCGGTATTCTCGGCGCTGATTGGGCGCGTGAATGTGTACAACATTCTGGCGGCGGCGGGAGCGGGCTACGCGCGGGGGTGCAAGACTGACGCGATCGCTGCAGGGATCGACAAGCTAGGTTCCGTTCCGGGAAGGTTTGAGCGAGTGGACTGCAGTCAGCCGTTCACGGTGGTGGTGGACTACGCGCATACGGACGACGCGTTGCGGAATCTGACGGCGCTGGGGCGGGAGTTGGTTTCTGGCGCGAAAGGCCGAGTGTTGACGGTGTTTGGGTGCGGAGGGGATCGGGACAGGAAGAAGCGTCCGCTGATGGGCGAGGCAGCGGGTCGGGGGAGCGATTTTGTGGTACTGACGTCGGACAATCCTCGCAGCGAGGATCCGGTCGCGATTATTAATGATGCGGTGGTGGGGCTGCAGAAGACTGGCGTGAAATACAGTGTTGAGGCGGACCGGCGCAAGGCGATTGCTCTGGCGATTGGAGAGGCACGGCCGGGAGACATTGTGTTGCTGGCGGGGAAAGGGCATGAGAAGGTGCAGGTTACGCGGGAAGGTGCGGCTTCGTTTGATGACTTGGCAGTGGCGCGCGACGCGCTGCGGGCGGCGGGGTTTGAGTGCAAATGTGATCAAGCGGGAGCGAAGCGGTGAGGCTAACGCTGGCCAGGATTGCAGAGTTTATTTCGGCGGCGGGAGAGTTCGCGCCGGAAGAGGTGGCGTGTGGATACTCGATCGATTCGCGGACGGTGGGGCTGGGCCAGCTTTTCTTTGCGGTGAAGGGTGAGCGTTTGGATGGCCATGACTTCGTGGAGCAGGCGCTGGAAAAAGGGGCGGCTGGTGCGGTTGTGCGCAAGGATCGGTTGGGCCGCTATCCGCAGCAGGCGCGGTTGTTGGCGGTGGAAGACACGCTGGTCGCATTGCAGACTCTGGCGACAGCGGCGCGGAAACTGTGGGGCAAACCGCTGATCGCGGTGACGGGGTCCGCGGGGAAGACGACCACGAAGGAAGCGATTGCACACGTGTTGGGCGCGCGGTTTCGGGTGCTGAAATCGGAAGGGAACTTCAACAATCATTTTGGTTTGCCGCTGATGCTGCTGAAGCTGGAGCCCGAGCATGACTTGGCCGTGATCGAGATGGGAATGTCGCACGCGGGGGAGATTCGGGCGCTGGCGAAGATTGCGCGGCCGGAGATTGGCGTGGTGACGAATGTGGCGGCGGTGCATCTGGAGTTTTTTGATTCGTTGGCGGGAATTGCGCGGGCGAAATATGAGTTGGTTGAATCGTTGCCCGGCAGTGGCACTGTGGTGTTAAATGCCGACGACGAGTACGTCTCACAGTTCGGGCGTGGCTTCAAGGGGAAAGTTGTGATGTATGGCACGCGGACGGCTGCGGATGTGCGCGCGGAGAAAATTCAGTCACAGGGCGCGCAGGGGACGGAGTTCGATGTAGTGGTTGGAAGCGTGCGCGAACATGCGACATTGCCGTTGGTGGGGGAGCACAACGTATTGAATGCGCTGGCGGCGGTGGCTGTGGGATTAGAGCGCGGGCTAAAACCTTCGGAGGCGATTGCGGAGTTGTACACGCTGGCACCGGCGGATAAGCGTGGACAGGTTCTCCAACTGGGTAACATCACGGTGATCAACGATTGTTACAATTCGAATCCGAAGGCACTGGAGGCGATGGTGGATGCGCTGGCCGCGATGAGGGCCAAGCGACGCATCGTGGTTGCGGGCGAAATGCTGGAGTTGGGTCCGGCGGGCGAGGAAATGCACCGGCAAGCGGGGCAGCATGTCGCGGATAAAAAGATTGATGTGTTACTCGGAGTGCGCGGACTGGCGCGGTCTATGGTCGAGGGCGCGAGGCAGGCGGGAACCCGATCAGAGTTTGTGGCGTCGCCGGAGGAAGCAGGCGAATGGCTGGCGGGTGAAGCTCGGGATGGCGACGTGGTTTTGCTGAAGGCTTCGCGAGGCGTGAAGCTGGAGAAGGCGCTGGAGGCCTGGAAGGCACGGCGCGACGGCAACAATTGAGACCATCGCGGGACGGAGGCTGATTGCTCTACTGGCTGTTGTTCGTGAAGCTGCAACATTATTTTCCGCCGTTCCGCATCTTCCGCTATTTGACGTTCCGTACTGCGTTTGCCAGCCTTACCGCACTGTTTACCGCGCTCATCGTGGGTCCGCTGGTGATCAACCGGCTGCGGGAATTCCAGATTGGACAATACATTCGGGAAGAAGGACCGAAGGCACATCAGAAAAAAGCGGGAACGCCGACCATGGGCGGGCTGCTGATTGCGATCGCCATTGTGGTGCCGACGCTGCTGTGGGCGGACCTGAGCAATCGGTTTGTGTGGATTGCGGTATTCGCCACGTGCGCGTATGCGGCGATTGGATTTACCGACGACTACACCAAAGTGGCGCACCGCCGGAATCTGGGGCTGACCGGAAAGGCCAAGTTGGGGCTGCAGATTGCAACCAGCATTCTGATCGCGGTGATGCTGATTGCGATGCAGACTTACGGGATGTATTCGACGAAGCTGATTGTACCGTTCTTCAAGCAATTTCATCCCGACCTGGTGGTGCAGAATCTGGAACGGTTTCCGCATCTTTGGCCGCTGGCGTTTTTGCCATTTATCGCGTTTGTTGCGCTGGTGATCGTGGGCTCGAGCAACGCGGTGAATCTTACGGATGGGCTGGACGGGCTGGCGATTGGCTGCACCGTGATTGCCGCGGGCGCGCTGACCGTGCTCACGTATGTGAGCGGGCACGCGACGTTTGCGACTTACCTGGAAATTCCAAAAATGCCGCAGGTGGGCGAGTTGACGATTTTCTGCGGTGCGATGGTGGGATCGTCAATTGGGTTTTTGTGGTACAACGCGCATCCGGCGGAAGTGTTCATGGGCGACGTAGGGTCGCTGGCGCTGGGCGGGGCGATTGGGACGGTCGCGGTGATCATCAAACAGGAATTGCTGCTGCCGTTCATTGGCGGAGTATTCGTGATTGAGGCAGTGTCGGTGATCCTGCAGGTGGGATCGTATAAGCTGCGCAAGAAGCGGATTTTCAAGATGGCGCCGATTCATCATCATTTTGAGTTGATGGGATGGTCGGAGTCTAAGATTATCGTGCGCTTCTGGATTGCGTCGCTGGTGTTTGCCCTGTTCGCGCTGACGACGCTGAAACTGAGATAAGAACCGATTCACCACAGAGTCACGGAGACACAGAGAAAAAACAATAATTGGTTTTCTCTGTGACTCGGTGTCGGAGCCTGCCCTGAGCGAAGCCGAAGGGTGGTGAAATGGATTTAATGGAACTCAAAGATAAACGCGTGCTGGTGGTTGGTCTCGGTAAGTCGGGGGTGGCGTCGGCGCTTTTTCTAAAGGCGCACGGGGCGCGAGTTACTGTTTCTGACACCAAGAGCGGAGATGAACTGCGCAACGAGATTCCGGTGCTGCTCGATCATGGGGTTACGGTCGAGACCGGCGGGCACGGCGAGCGTTTGTTTCGCGGGCAGGATCTGATTGTGGTGAGCCCGGGGGTTCCGGTAGATGCGCCGCTGCTGGCGCAAGCGCGGTCTTTGGGCGAGGCTGTGATCGGCGAGATTGAACTGGCGGCGCAGTTTCTGCCGGGACCGATTGTGGCCATCACGGGGTCGAACGGGAAAACTACAACGACAACTTTGACAGGGGAGATTCTGGCGGCGGGCGGATTGCCGACGCTGGTCGGTGGCAACATTGGTACTCCGGCGATTTCGCTGGCGGAGCGGGCGAAGCCGGAGACGGTGATTGTGCTGGAGGTTTCGAGCTTTCAATTGGAGACCATTCAGACCTTCCGTCCGAAAGTTGCCGCGGTCTTGAATGTGACACCCGATCATCTGGATCGGCACCGGACGTTGGAAGTTTACGTGGATGCGAAGACGCGAATCTTTGAAAATCAGCAGGGCGGAGATTTCGCGGTGCTGAACGGCGACGATCCTATTTGTGTGGCGATGGCGGGGCGGACTCGAGCACAGGTGTTCTGGTTCAGCCGACAACAGGAAGTGAAGCGGGGAGCGTGGGTTCGTGACGGGAACATTCTGTTTCGTGATAGCACGGGACAGCGCGAGATCATGCAGGTTTCCGAGATTCCGCTGAAGGGAGCGCACAATCTGGAGAACGTGCTGGCGGCGGTGTGCGCGAGCGCGCTGATGGGATGCGCACCGGAGAAGATCCGGCAGGCCGTGCGCGAGTTCAAGGCGGTCGAGCACCGGCTGGAGTTTGTGGCGACGATCCGCGGCGTGGATTATTACAACGACTCGAAGGCCACCAATGTGGATGCGACCATCAAGGCGCTGGAGTCGTTTCCAGCGAACATCCACCTCATTCTTGGCGGCAAGGACAAGGGCAGCGACTATACGGTACTTAACGAGTTGCTGCGGCAGCGGGTGAAACGCGTGTACACGATTGGGGCGGCGGCGGCGAAGATCGAGTCGCAGATTAAGAATGTAGAAGTTGTACATGCGGAGACGCTAGAGAATGCTCTTCGCAAAGCGAACGCGGTGGCGCAGCCGGGGGACGTGGTGTTGCTGGCTCCGGCCTGTGCGAGTTTCGATCAGTTCAAGAGCTATGAGCACCGGGGAAAGGTGTTCAAAGAGATTGTGAGCTCGTTCGCCTGATGTGCGTTTTCACCACCCTTCGGCATCGCTCAGGGCAGGCTCCGACACAGAGGCACAGAAAAGACAGGGAAGATCGTTCCGCCCAGGAATCAAAACAATCAACATTCAAAACTCGACAATCGACAATTCCTCCTCCGTGTCTCCGTGCCTCCGTGGTGAAATGAACTTCCCATGGCAAAGCGGGTGAGTGTGGATCGCGGGCTGTTCACTGTGACCATGCTCTTGGTGTTTGTGGGGCTGGTGATGGTGTTTTCGGCGTCGGCGGTGATGGCGCGGGAGCGGTTTGGGTCTCCGTATGCATTTTTGTCGAAGCAGTTGATCTGGGCGACGGCGGGCCTGGTGGCGATGGTGGTGGCGATGCGGGTGGATTACCGGCGCTACAAGCATCCTGCGCTGGTGTTCTCGGTGATGGGGCTGACCACGCTGCTGCTGATCTCCGTGTTCTTTCTGGACCGCTCACACAATACGCATCGCTGGATTCACGCCGGAGGTTTTTCATTCCAACCTTCGGAACTGGCCAAGCCGGTGCTGATTCTGTTTCTTGCGTATTTTCTGGAGGGCCGGGCGAAAACAATGGATGACTGGCGCAACACGCTCGTGCCCGCGGCGGTGCCCGTATTGGTCCTGCTGGGGCTGATCGTATTGCAGCCGGACCTCGGTACCGCGATCGCGTGTGCCGGGATCGCGGCTTGCATCCTGTATGTGGCGGGGATGCGGCTGCGGTATTTCGGGTACGCGTTCGGGGCATCGCTTGTGCCGCTTTATTTTCTGATCTTCCATGTGAGCTTCCGGCGCGATCGCATTTTGGCTTTTATGAATCCGTACGCAGAGCGACAGAAGGCTGGGTTTCACTTGATTCAATCGTTGATCGCGGTGGGTACGGGCGGGGTGACTGGCACGGGCTTGATGGAAGGCAAGCAGAAGCTTTTTTATCTGCCCGAGCCCCACACTGATTTTATTTTTGCCGTGACGGCCGAAGAGTTAGGTCTGGTGGGAGCGCTGTTTGTCGTGACGCTGTTTGCCATCTTTCTGTGGCGCGGCATGCGGGCTTCGTGGCGCACGGAAGACGTCTTCGGGAGATACCTGGCGGTGGGGATTACCAGCATGGTGGTGCTGCAAGCGTTCATCAACATCAGCGTGGTGCTGGGCATGATGCCTACCAAGGGGATTCCGCTGCCGCTGGTGTCGTACGGAGGGTCGTCACTGTTTGTGACGCTGGCTTGCGTGGGCGTGCTGCTGAATATTACGAAGCAGGCGGAGTAAGGAAAGCCGGCGCGGATTGCGCGGATCTCAGACCGATTGAGAAATAAGGGAGGGCGGTTGAAACGTCTATTTCTTGTGCTGGCGCTTTGCTGCGTTCTAGGAACGATGGCTGCAGCTCAGAAGACATCTACGTCTCAAGCTGTTGAAACGTCGCCGCAGGCGCCAATGTTCTCCGCGGCTGACCTTGCGGCCCAAGTTCCGGTGCCGAAGCCGGACGATGTCAAGTCAATGGATGCCATCCTACGCGCTATCTACGACGTAATCTCAGGCCCTGCCGGCGATCGCGACTGGAGCCGCTTCCGTTCACTGTTTCTTCCGCAGGCCCGTTTCACGCAGGCGGCGAAGGCTCCCGATGGCGCCACGGTTGTTTTCTCCTGGAGCGTGGACGAGTTTGTCCGCGATGCGGGACAAGCATTCGCCAAAGAACCGTTCTATGAAAAGGCCATTGTGAACCAGCCCGACACATACGGGAACGTGGCACAAGTGTTCAGCAGCTACGAATCGCGGCATAGCCCAGGCGAGAAGCCTTTTGAACGCGGCATCAACACTATCCAGTTACTGAATGACGGAAAGCGTTGGTGGGTGGTTTCAATTTTATGGGATTCGGAGCGCTCTGATAATCCGTTGCCCGCGAGGCTTGCAGCGAAGCATTGATTTGCCGCGGTTTATCTTCGCGTCGTTTATAGTCACCTCATGCGGGCCATTCTGGCGGGCGGCGGTACGGGCGGTCATGTAATCCCCGCGCTGGCCATCGCCAACGAACTCAAGAAAAGTTATGGGGCCGAGGTGCTGTTCATCGGGACGGCGCGCGGGATTGAGAATCGTTTGGTGCCGGTGGCGGGATATCCGCTGCAACTGGTGCGGGTGGGGGCGCTGAAGAATGTGAGCCTGATGACGCGGGCGAAGACGGCTTTCGATTTGCCGCGCGCGGTGTGGAGCGCGGCCCGCATGCTGAATGAGTTTGCGCCCGACGTGGTGATTGGGGTGGGAGGATATGCGTCGGGTCCGGCGATGCTGGCGGCGGTGGTGAAGCATATTCCGACGCTGGCGTTTGAGCCGAATGTCGTACCCGGATTTGCGAACCGAATGGTGGCGCGGTTTGTGTCCGGAGCTGCAGTGCACTTTGAAGAAACGGCGAAATATTTTCGGCACGCGGAAGTGACGGGCGTGCCGGTGCGGCAGGCGTTTTTTGAGATTCGAGCGAAGTGCGGCGGGACGCCGACTCTGTTGGTGTTCGGCGGAAGCCAGGGGGCGCACGCCATCAATGAGGCGATGATCCGGTGCTTGCCGGAGTTGCGGCGGCAGGCACCAGGGATTCACATCATTCATCAGACGGGCGAGCGTGACTATAATGACGCGCTGGCGGCGTATCGTGGGATAGGTGAATCGGCGGAAGTCTTCAAGTTTATCGAAGACATGCCGGCGGCGTTTGCGCGGGCGGATCTGGCGGTCTGCAGATCGGGCGCGAGCACTGTGGCGGAAATCACAGCGGCGGGGAAGCCTGCGATCTTTGTACCGTTTCCGCGGGCGGCGGATGATCATCAGCGGGTGAATGCGGAAGCACTGGCGCGGTCGGGAGCGGCGGTGGTGGTGGAAGAGTCGAAGCTGGAGGGAGTCTGGCTGGCGGAGACGATTGCGGCGTTGCTCGGTGACCCGCGGCGGTTGGAGCAGATGAGTGAGGCCGCGCGGGGGTTGGCGCATCCCGATGCTGCGCGGGATATAGCGGCGATGGCTGCGCGAGTAGCGGGGATGGACCGCGAGGGTTCGTAGAGAATCCCGGAGGAGTTTCTTGATGAGTCTGCGGAGAGGTCGGAGTGACCGGGATCCTTCGACTGCATAAATGCTTCGCATTCGCGAAGCACTTACTCCGCTCAGGATGACAGAAGTGGGAAGCGTTGGGCTCATATGAACGGATTTTGGGGACGGCGATTGGGCGCAGTTGTGATCGTGGCGCTTGTCCTGTTCGGGATGCTGTATGTGGGCGACTGGCTGGTACTGCGGTTTCGCGTGGCGCGAGGTAGGGCGTTTGGCACGGTAGAAGTCCATCAGTTTCTGGCTACATCGCTGAAGGGCAACAAGACTGAGTATGACTTGGTGGGAACTTTTCAGGAGCCTGCAGCCGGTCGATCTTCCCACAGCAGGGGAAGCCGGCTTGCTGGTGGCTGGAACGGCATAATGCGCAGTGGGAGTGAGTGGTTCGTCGTGTGAATCGGTAGATGCAGATCCGCGGCTAAGAACTTGATTTTATGTTTGCCAAGATTCAGCAGATTCATTTCGTGGGCATTGGTGGGATCGGCATGAGCGGGATTGCCGAGGTGTTGCTGAATCTCGGCTACAAGGTTTCGGGATCGGATCTGAAGCATTCGGCTCTCACGCAGCGGCTGGCTGGACTAGGCGCCGTGGTGTTTGAGGGACATCGTACGGAGAACATTGCGGGAGCGGAAGTGGTGGTGACGAGTTCGGCGATTGCGGCAGAGAATCCTGAGGTTGTCGAAGCGCACAAACTGCACGTGCCGGTAATTCAGCGGGCAGAGATGCTGGCGGAGTTGATGCGGTTGAAGTATGGCATCGCCATCGCCGGCATGCACGGCAAGACGACTACGACTTCGATGGTGGCGGCGGTCCTGGCTGGAGGCGGGCTCGATCCCACGGTGGTGGTGGGCGGACGCGTGGATGCGATGGGATCGAATGCGCGGCTGGGGAAGTCGCAGTATCTGGTGGCCGAAGCGGATGAAAGCGACCGGTCGTTTCTGAAGCTCTCGCCGATTCTTTCGGTGGTGACCAACATTGACCGCGAGCACATGGATTGCTACCGCAACATGCGCGACGTGAAGAAAACTTTTCTGGAGTTCATGGATCGCGTGCCTTTTTATGGGATGGTCGTAGCGTGCAATGACGATCCGCTGCTACGGGGATTGCTGCCGGACGTCCAGCGGCGGACGGTGACGTACGGAACCAAGCGTAGATCGGATTTCTGGATCAGGCTGGGTGCCGGCTGCGCGCCGGCGAACGGCGGTGCAGGCGGGCCGTTGAGCTGCTTTCATGTGAGTTATCGCAAGAAGGACCTGGGCGAGTTCACGCTGCATGTGCCGGGAGTCCACAACGTTCTGAATGCGACGGCGGCGATTGCGGTGGGAGTGGGGCTTGATGTTCCGGTCGATGCGATCCGCGTTGCGCTCGATCAGTTCCGTGGAGTGGACCGGCGCTTCCAGTTGCGCGGTCGGGTGGCGGGCGTGAGCGTGATAGACGATTACGGACATCATCCTACGGAGATCAAAGCGACGCTCGCGGCAGCGCGACAGTGCGGCTATCGCAAAGTACACGTTGTTTTTCAGCCGCACCGGTACACTCGCACGCGCGATCTCATCGAGGACTTCACCACGGCGTTTAGCGATGCGGATTCGCTGTTGGTGCTCGACATTTATGCGGCGAGTGAGAGGCCGATCGAGGGAATCAGCGGGGAAGCGTTGGCGCAGGCCATCCGCGAGAAGGGCGGACGGAACGCGGAGTATGTGAGTTCATTCGCGGACACAGTGAGTTCGGTGGCTGCCAGGGCGACGGAGGGGGACATGATCCTCACGCTGGGAGCGGGCAGCGTTTCGCAGTTGGGACCGATGATTCTGGAGAGGTTGAAAGAGGCTAAGAACGTGGGGGAACTAATTCACGACTGACTAAGTATCTTCCATTGCTAACGGATCGAGGCGCGGTTCGTCCAATCTGCCAGATGGAGAGATGGCGATGAAAACGACGCACGGGTGGGGATGGCTGGCGACTGGGGTGCTGGCGCTGGGATTGAACGGCATTTATCAGGATGGCGGCGCGGCTTGGGCACACCGAGCTGTGGGTCAGGTGATGGCCCGGATTAGCGACCGGTCAGAGGCAGTGATCGCGTTGGCTTCGGGCCACGCTGACTGGTTCTTCGCGAAAAGCAGCATGGTAGCTGCGCGAGACGAAACTGCGTCCTGCCGTTTAGCGACCACCGTGGCACGATTTCAGACTAAGATTACCCGCAAGCCAACGGGATTTGCTCCATTTGAGGAGATGTCTGCCCGGGAAGAAGCTCGATTGGCCCGGCTGGAAGCTGATCGGGCGCGGATTGAGACGCAAGTTGCGCGCATGCGTATCGCGCCGGCTGCGTTCAATCCGGTCGTTTGTCCGCGAGTGCGCGTGAGCATCCCGCACGTGCAGATTTCGGTTCCGAGTGTGCACGTCGAGACGATGAGTCTGGACAACGAATAAGATTGTTCCTCCTGGAAGGGCGTCCGCGCTCAGCAACGGCGTCCGCTCTTGTTTTGTAGACGAGTCTGAGGATAAGCGGCCGGGTCTCGCCCTGGCCGGACAGCCGAAGGCGGCTGTCTCCACATGAGCTAGTTCCGCTTTCAGAGTTTTTCCAATGATGCCCAATGCGATTCCTGCCTGTGCAAAAGTTTGATATTTTGTCTGTCTCAATTCGCGAAATAAAGTTATAGTTTGAAGGCTCAGCGATTCCACAGCGACAACTGACCTGAACTGATGGCGTGGAAATCAGGCCCCACCATCTTGCAGGAGGAGTTGTACCCACCCAGCGCCGGAGCCGCGCGCGAGGAGATGGATGACGCGCGTCTCGTCGACCTGGATGTGGACGAGGAATCGCCGTTCCTGCGCGGGCAAAAGCGAGTCTCCGCCCGCCGAAGTTCCCTTCCGAAAAAAACAGCAAACCGCTTGCTTTGGGCCGTAGTAGCCGCGGGCATGATGTGCGTAGCGGGGCTCGCCGCGGCGGCTCTGTATCACTATGGCGAGCGCTCGTGGCGTTTCCGTGTGGAATCGAGCGACAACATTGAAGTCACGGGCATGCAGAACGTGACCATGCCTCAGATCATGGAAGTGATGGGCGCCGATATCGGACGCAATATTTTTTTTATTCCGCTGGCGCAGCAGAAGGCGCAACTGGAGCAGATTCCATGGGTAGAATCGGCCAGTGTGATGCGGTTTGTGCCCAACCGCCTGAAGGTGGAAATTCACGAGCGCACGCCTGTGGCATTCGCCCGGGTGGGGCCGCGCATGTCATTGATCGACGGCGGTGGCACGCTGATGGAGCTGTCGCCTAAACACAAGTATTCCTTCCCAGTCATTCTCGGGATGAATCCTGGCGAGCCGCTTTCGACGCGTGCGCCGCGCATGAAGACCTACCGGGAGATGGTGCGCGAACTGGATTCGGGGGGAGCGCGGTATTCGCAGGATCTGAGTGAAGTGGATCTCTCTGATCTGGAAGATGTGAAAGTGCGGGTCAATGATCCGGCGGGCGATGTTCTGGTGCACTTGGGGTCGTCCGATTATCTCCGGCGCTACAAAATTTACATAAGCCATGCACAGGGTTGGCGGCAGCAGTTCCAAAAGTTGGAATCGGTGGATCTGCGCTATGACAACCAGATCATCGTGAATCCAGACATGGAGCGAACGGCGAAGCAGGCGCCGTTGAATCCCAGCATGGCGAAAGCGGCGGCTGCGGCCGGAGTGAAGCCCGTGTCTTTGCTCACGCGCATGAGTCCGAACGACCGCGCGGTGCCGAAGCCGGCATTTGAGTTGACCCAGAGGAAGCTCGATCCCAAGGCGTCGGTGAGCGGAACGAAGAAAGCCGCCGCGAAAACGAAAGCAAATAAGACTGGTGCCAGGCCAGCTGATTCAGGTGCCGTCGCAAAAAAAGCCGCACCAACTGGGAAGACGACGTTCAAGGCTACGAAGAAGCCGGCCTCCCATACCACGGCAGCCCGGCGAGCGGCGGCAGGGAAAAAGTCACCGTTCCGAAGTTCGACATCGACCGCGAAGGTGCCGAGTCGCAGCAGCGGCGGTCAGAAACCGAGTCCGGCGATTGCCAAGATTCCGGCCAGTCAGGAGCCGAGCAATTGAGAATTCAAGTTCATAGCGGTGCGGAGAATTTCATTGGGGACTAATTAAGAGATGGCGAAGCAGCAGGGAAATGCTTTGACGGCGATTGATGTAGGAAGCGCGAAGACGTGCGCGCTCATGGTGGAGGTCACCGACAGCGGCCTGCGCTATCGCGGACACGGAGTGGCGGAGTCGCGCGGTTCGCGCAAGGGCGTGATCGTGGAACTGGACAAGGCGGTCGCGGCGATTCAAAAAGCGGTGGAAGCGGCCGAAGACGTGGCGGGTGCGGCGGTGGAGCACGCCATTGTGGGCATCGGCGGAGCTCACGTGCGCGGCGTCAATAGCCATGGAGGCATCAGTTTGGGCACGCGTCCGCGGGAGATTGGCCGCGACGAGATCAAGCAGGCGGTGGAGCGGGCACGGGCGATTCCACTTCCGGCGGATCGCGAAGTGCTGCACCTTCTGCCGCAAGAATTCATTCTGGACGACCAGGCGGGCGTGCACGATCCGCTGGGCATGATGGCGGCCCGACTGGAAGTGCGAGTTCATCTGGTGACGGCGGCGACCAGCGCGGTGCAGAACGTGATCACGGCGGTGAATCGCGCGGGCGTTCACGTGGACGACACCGTGTTCGAGCCACTGGCGGCGGCCGATTCCGTGTTGCGCGCCGACGAGCGAGAGTTGGGCGTGTGTCTGGCAGATATCGGCGCGGGATCGACGGAGCTGGTCGTTTTCCTGCAGGGAGCGGTGGCTTATACGGGGGTGATTCCAGTGGGTGGCGACCACTTCACCAGCGACTTGTCGCTGGGCATGTGTACGCCACTGGCGGAGGCGGAAAAGATCAAGAAGGTGTACGGCAATGCGATCGTCACGTTAATTCCGGAAGGGAACGAGGTCGAGGTGCCTTCGGTGGGTGATCGGCCTTCGCGTCTGCTGCCGCAGCGACTGGTGGCGGAAATTCTCGAACCCCGGGCTCGCGAATTGTTTGAAATGATGCGCGATACTCTGCGTCAGTGCGGCATGTTCGACGCGTGTCTGGCGGGCATCGTGCTGAGCGGCGGAGGATCGCGATTGCCGGGAATGTTTGACGTGGCCGAGTCTGTGCTACGGCGTCCGGTGCGGCTCTCCTGGCCTACGCCTCTGGCGAAAATGCCCATCACGCTGGCGGAGCCCGAGTATGCATCGTTGCTCGGCATGGTGAACTACGGACAACGGGCGCGGGTGGCGCGCGGGTTTCAGGGCGACCGATGGGGGTCGCGGCTGAAGGCGTTATTGGTGGGATGAAGCCAGTGCGGCGCGGTTTCAGGTGTTTGAATTTTCAAGTACGAGAACGGACATTTCAAATTGAAGGTGGAAAACATGAGCAAAGATTCGAGCATTCGCATCAGCTTCAACGAAGAACCTCTCAACGATGCCAAGATCAAGGTCATTGGCGTGGGTGGTGGCGGCGGCAACGCGGTGAACCGCATGATTGATGCCGGAGTGGAGGGCATCGAGTTCATCGTCGCCAACACCGACTTGCAGGCGCTGCGGATGTCGCGCGCTCCGGTGAAGCTGCAGTTGGGCGTAAAGCTCACCAACGGACTGGGCGCGGGGGCTAATCCGGAAGTGGGGCGCAAGGCGGCGCTGGAGGACTCGGACAAAATTATTGAGGCGCTCGAGGGAGCCGACATGGTATTTGTGACCACCGGCCTGGGCGGGGGCACGGGCACGGGCGCGGCTCCGATCATTGCGTCACTGGCTAGTGAAATGGGCGCGCTTACGGTCGCTGTGGTCACCAAGCCGTTTTCGTTTGAAGGGCGGCGGCGAATGACGCAGGCCGACCGCGGCATCGCCGAGCTGATGGAATCCGTCGACACGACCATCGTGATTCCCAATGAAAAACTGCTGGCGGTGGCGGAGGATGCGGGCTTTTTCGAATCGTTCCGAGTTGCCGACGACATTCTGCGGCAAGGCGTGCAGGGGATTTCCGACATCATCACGATTCCCGGCATCATCAACCGCGACTTCGCCGATGTGAAGACCATCATGGCGCGCATGGGTTATGCGGTGATGGGGACGGCGACGGCGAGCGGGACGAAGCGTACCATCGAAGCGGCGCAGCGCGCCATCGCATCGCCTTTGTTGGAGGCGGGTGCGATCGACGGAGCGCGTGGCATTCTGATCAATATCACCGGATCGGCGTCGCTCAAGCTGGCCGAGGTGCAGCAGGCGTGCACCATCATCCAGAGCGCGGCGCATGAGGATGCGAATATTATCTTTGGCGCGGTGCTGGACGAGAAGATGAAGGATGCGGTGAAGATTACCGTGATCGCGACAGGATTCCGCGAGGTTCCTCGTTCGCAACGGACGGCCGAGATGCATCACTCCTTTGCGGCATCACATGACGACGCCATGGATTTTCCTGATCCCCTGAGTCCGTCGCAACCCACGCCGCCGGCTTTTTCCGAGCCCATGCCCGAACGCATGATAGAAGAGCACCGGATGGTGGAGGCGTCTCCGGCGACGCATTCCGCCGCCGAAGTGATCTCGCTCGACAGCATGCGGAGCGCGATGGTGGCGAATTTCGAGCAGGAGGACTTGGACGTTCCGGCATTTCTGCGCAAGCGTGGCGAAGTCATGTAGCGAAGGCGCTCGCGCGGAACGAATTCAACGGAAATGGCACAAAGCGAAGGGAAAAGTTTTACCCACAGGGCAGCACCTTTTCAGTAATGAGGTAACGCGTTACCGAGGCTGCAGTACTCAAGTAATTCCCGTTTAAGTACTTGTTTCATAGCGGGTTAGATCGAAACTTGTGTTCACGTCTAGAAAAACTTTGTTATTGCTGAAACACGCTAACTCTCGTAGTATCGCGGAGTTGGGACAAGTTACCAGGCGACGACGGTAGCTGGCAGGCTTCGTGCATCGAAATCAACAGGGAATCCGGGAATCAGAGGAACGAATAAAAGATGTCTAAGTCGGGAGCGCGCTATTTTCGTCTGGTGGTGGTCGTGAGTGGTCTGGTTCTGGCGCCGGTCATGTGGGCGGCGCACGTGAACCCGCACGCGCTGAATGCCAGCAAGCCCAAATCAACTCAGAAAGTGAGCGAGACCCAGCGGACCAGGCGTCGCATGCGGCATTTGGCGCGCAGCCGTAGTGTGAGCAGCCGTACTGCGACCTTGACGCGCACCTCGGCGAGCACGCGTCGGCACACTTATCACGAGCGGTTTTTCATGAGTTCGTTCGCCGAGGGAATTACCGGCGGGGACGTAACAGACGGCGAAGATCCCATCGTGCGCCAGGCAGCGATCGACGCATTAGGCAACATGAATGGCACGGTGGTCGCGATTGAGCCGACCAGCGGCCGCGTGCTGGCGATGGTGAATCAGAAACTGGCGCTGTCGAGCGGTGCGCAACCCTGCTCGACCATCAAACTTTCCGTGGCTCTGGCAGCGTTGAGCGAAGGACTTATCTCGAAAGAAACTGAAGTTCCACTTGGGGGCCGGAGCCGGATGAACCTTACAGAAGCTCTGGCGCACTCCAATAACGCCTATTTCGAGGCGGTGGGGCGTAAGCTGGGATTCGAAAAGGTTGCTTACTACGCCCACGAATTCGGCTTGGGCGAATTGGCCGGATATGACATTCCGGATGAGAAGTTAGGCACGTATCCCGATGAAGTGATACCGGAAAAATTGGGCGGCGTGGCCAAAATGTGTTCGTTTGGCGAGGGCATTTCCATGACCCCGCTGCAACTGGGAGCCATGGTTTCCGCCATCGCGAACGGGGGCACGCTTTATTATTTGCAGCATCCCACAACGCCGGAAGAGATTACGAATTTCCAGCCGCGCATCAAGCGTCAATTGGATATCGCGCCGGTGATTCCGGAAATTTCGGTGGGTATGGCCGGAGCGGTGCAATATGGCACGGCCCGCCGCTTAGGACTCAACTTCAACGAGGAAGAGATTTTGGGTAAGACCGGGACCTGCTCGCACGCCGGCACGCGCTTTGGCTGGTTCGCCTCCTATGCGAATACCAGCAGCGGACGCATTGTGGTGGTGGTTTTCCTGCAAGGCGGTCGCCCCACCTTTGGTCCCAGGGCAGCTGAGATTGCCGGCCACATGTACCGCAATCTTTACGATCACAACTTCTTTCTGGCGGGTCCCTCCCGGTCAGCGGATACTGCCGTGGCGCGGTAACGTTCCTAGCCAGTTCACATAGTCAAACCATTTGATTCTTGATTCGATGATTACCAGGGCCTCTTACCGGAGGCTCTTCTTGTTGGGCATGGTCACATTAAAATCTGCCACCAACTGGGGTTAGTTTCTGAGTGCTATTCGGATAGACGGGAAAGCCAGAATGCCAGCCTTTCGCCAGAGCATGCCGAGTGAACCGAAATTTATTTCTTTCTTTCGTCGCGCTCGACCACGCCGTCCTTGATGTGGACCACACGGTGAGCGTATTCGGCGATGTCATGCTCATGGGTGACCAGCACAATCGTATTTCCTTCCCTGTGCAGGCTATCGAACAAAGCCATGATTTCGCTTCCGGTTTGCGAATCCAGATTGCCCGTAGGTTCATCCGCCAGAATGATGGAAGGCTTATTGACCAGGGCGCGAGCGACGGCGACGCGCTGGCGCTGTCCGCCGGAAAGCTCATTTGGCTTGTGGGTCATGCGCGAGCCCATTCCTACCGCTATTAATGCAGCTTTGGCGCGTTCGATGCGTTGCTCGGTGGGCACGCCCGCATAAATCAACGGCAGCTCAACGTTGTGCAGAGCGGTGGCACGGGCCAGCAAGTTGAAGGTCTGAAATACGAATCCGATCTCTTTGTTGCGGATGCGGGCCAGTTCGTCGTCGTCCAGTTCGCTTACCAATTGGCCGTTAAGCCAGTACTCGCCTTTGGTCGGCGTATCCAGGCAGCCGATCAGGTTCATCAGCGTTGACTTGCCGGAACCAGAGGGTCCCATGATGGCCACGTATTCACCCCGCTCGATGCGCAAGTTGACGCCGCGCAGGGCGTGAACCTGCTGCTCCGAGCCCATATCGTAGGTCTTCCAAAGATCCTCGGCCGCGATCATGCGGGACTGCGGCGGCGCGGTGACGGCGGGCGGCATGCTGATTACTTCGGCGGTAGCCATATTTTTCTCCTGCTCCGGTGCCACTGAGTTCTCCGTGTTTGAATTCGATTCCGTGGGCTCCGTCTGCTGTTGACACCGTGAAACTTGTCGCTCAAGACTGCGATTCGAGACCTCTTCTGCGGCACCGGCTTCTCCGTTAGACGGATGAAGCCGGCGAACGTCATGACGATTCTTCTTCCTTCTTCGGAACCGAGTTGTCGATCTTGACGCGACTTCCAGAACGCAGCGTACGCAAAACCTTGTAACTGCCGGTAATTACTTCGTCCCCATCGCTCAAACCATTTACCACTTCGATGTCGCTGGTACCAGTAATGCCGGTAGTGACAGGTACGAATTCCGCTTTCTTATTGCGAATGACGAAGACGCCCTGCACGTCCTGCTGCTGATCCTTGTTCTTGGATGCTGTTTCCTTCGGCGCAGGTGCCGCCGCATGCACCGAGCCCGGCGTTGACTTCTCTTGTTCCAACTGGGCCTTGCTGCGAACGGAGAGGGCTTGAATCGGAATGGAAAGCACGCCGCTCCGGGCCGCCGTTGTGATCTTAGCGGTGGTCGAGAGTCCAGGGCGCAGATCTGCCGGAGGATCGGTCACGGTTACAACCACTTTGAAGTCTTTCGCTTCTTCGCTGGCGGTGGTCTGTTGGGAAGTGGCGACGCCAGTAGAGCGGACGATAGCGTTGTCTCCAATCTCGGAAACCGTGCCGTGGAAAACTTTCTTGGGAATCGCGTCGATGGTAACTTCGGCAGGCTGACCCAAATGCACGTTGACTATGTCGGTCTCATCGACTTTCACTTCGGCGGTGATCACGGACATGTCGGCCAGCGTAAGCAACGTGCTGCCGAGCGCACTCTGAATGCCGATGACCACCGACTCGCCTTCCCGAACCGGCAAGTTCGTGACAACTCCGTCGTAGGGAGCCGCATAGCTAGTTTTCTGCAGCACATCAGCCACGCGGGTAAGATTAGCCCGCGCCTGCGCGACATGCCGGTCCGCAGAGTCCTTCTGAGCCTTTGCCTGGGCGACACGCGCCTTGGCTTGTACAAGCCCGGCGTCCGCTGTGGCCCACGCGTTCTGGCGGCTGTCAAAATCGGACTTCGCGATCAGACCTTCCTTAAAAAGATTTTGCGCGCGATCCCAGTCCAGCTTGTTGCGCCCGTAGTCGGCTTGGGCGCGCAGCAGATCGGCGTCGGACGTTTTGAGCGCCGCGTCGGCGGCGATCGCGTCCGTTTCCGCAGCCTGCACCGAGGCCTGGTTGGCGCTCACGTCGGCCGTGGACTGCACGTTTTCCAGTTGCGCCAGCAATTGCCCCTTCTTTACGTGATCGCCTTCCTTAACGTACAGGTGGGTGATCTTTCCGTAGGCATTCGCGCCGATGTTGACGTACGTCTTCGGCTTAATCTCGCCCGAACCGCTTACCACCGACGACAAGTCCTGGCGCTGGACCTTCCCGGTCTGCACCGTGACCACGTTCTTGCCGCTCTGATGCACCGTGACCCCGACAGTGATGGCCAACATCACCACCACGCCGGCGCCGATCGCTATTTGTTTCCAGGGCTTCATTGTCTCCGTCACGGTCCCGGGTCTTGGCCGTTTCTTAACCCCTCGGCCTTCAGGTCGATTCTGGCCAGCCGGATTTCACCGGTCTGACGGACACGTTCTCTGATACGTTCCCGGTTACAGGAAAGTTCCAGAGATGCCTTACCGACCCAATATAGGAATGCAAACAGCCGAAGGTATCTGACCCGGAACCTGAAATTATAGCTTGCTCACCGCCGCTTTCGCCGCCCTGATCTGGATGTTCGCCCGCTCCGGGTACTTTTTCAGTCGAGCGGGCAACTCAGAATCGCCAACACAGCTTCCAATGAAAGGGTTGGCTAGGACGGTCTAGTGTGACTTAGCCTTGCATTCGCTGGACTCGGAGCCTAAAATAAACAGGCGAAAGCTGTACCGTTGCAGGAGTCCTTCTCATGGTTCGGGTTGGTTCACGCTACCTCTCGTCTCTGGTTGTCCTGGCGGTCGCCTCTGGTTTTGCCGGTCCGGCCACAGCGCAAAGTGACAAGCCGGATCCTTCCAGCCAGCCCCCGTCGAGCGCGACATCCAGTGCGACGGTGACCGGCTCTCAGACGCAACCCACAGACCAAGTTGATCCCCTCAAGCGCACGCCCACGGAAAAGCAGAAGAAGCAGCAGAAGAGATCTCTGAACATCGAGCTTAGCAAGACCTATAAGAAATGGCTAAACGAGGACGTGGTCTGGATCATTACCGACCAGGAACGAGCCGCCTTCAAACAACTTTCCAACGATGAAGAGCGCGATAACTTTATCGAAGCTTTCTGGCAGCGCCGCGATCCCACTCCGGACACGGAAGAGAACGAATACAAGGAAGAACATTACCGGCGTATTGCCTATGCCAACGAGCATTTCCCCGCCGGCATTCCTGGCTGGAAGACCGATCGCGGTCGCATCTACATCATGTACGGTCCGGCGGACGAAGTCGATTCGCACCCCTCCGGCGGCTCCTACCAGCGCCCCATGGAAGAAGGCGGCGGCGAAACTTCCACGTTCCCCTTTGAAGACTGGCGGTATCGTTATCTTGAAGGTATCGGTCAGGAAGTAATCATTGAGTTCGTCGACACTTGCATGTGCGGCGACTATCACATGACTTTGGATCGGTCGGAGAAAGATGCCCTGAAATACACGCCCAACGCCGGACTGACGCTCTATGAGCAGATGGGCATGTCCAGCAAGGCGGACCGCTTCAGTAGCGGTGGGCTAGAGCAACTAGGAGCTGGGCCGATGAGTTCGAGCCTGCAGACCAAAGAGTTCGATCGCCTCGAACAGTTCGCGAAGTTGCAAGCTCCTCCGCCCGTCAAATTTAAGGATCTGGAAGAAATCGTCAATACCAAGCTGATAACGAACCTGATGCCTTTCGACGTGCGCTCCGATTTTGTGAAAGTAACTGGAGACACGGTGCTGGTGCCGATCACGATCCAGATGAAGTACCGCGATATTACATTTGCCAACAAAGATGGCGTGCAGCGCGGCACAGTGAATATCTTCGGTCGCGTCACCACGTTAACCGGGCGCGTCGTGCAGACCTTCGAAGATACGGCCCAGGTGGACGTTCCGGCGGAGTTGCTCCCGCGCACGGCGGAGAACTCTTCGGTCTATTGGAAGGCGCTTCCGCTGCGTCCCGGACGTTATAAAATCGAGATTGCTGTCAAAGATGTGAACGGCGACCGCAAAGGTCTGTGGAGCCGTGGTATTGTGGTTCCCGAGTACTCGGACGACAAGCTCTCGACTTCTTCGCTGATCGTGGCCGATCAGATGGAAGCAGTGCCTACGAAGGATGTGAGTACGGGCAATTTCGTGATTGGCGTCACCAAGGTTCGGCCGCGCGTTGCGCCCGCCGATGGCAAGCCTGCCCTCTTTAAGCGAAATAAGGACCAGAAAGTAAACTTTTGGATGCAGGTGTATAACTTGGGCGTGGACGAGAAGACGCACAAGCCCTCGGCCACTTTCGAGTTTGACATCATCAACATTGCGACCAACAAGGCTGTGGTTCAGAAAACGGAATCGACCGACACGATGGGTAACGTCGGCGAACAAGTGACGCTTCAGAAGTCGATTGCATCAGCGAACCTGCAGCCAGGCGTGTATCGGATCGAAATCAAAGTGAACGACAACATCTCCAAACAGACTATTGATCCTTCAGCGACGTTTGCTGTTGAGTAACGGCCTGTTTGATTCCCCGGGGGTGGTATTGAAGGTTCGCCAGCTCGGAACTTGGGCGGTGATCGTCGCGTTGTCGCTTCCTGCGTGGGCCGCAGAGCGGCCAGGGGCGATCTCTGGATACGTACGCGATGCCTCAGGCATCCCCCAGATGGGCGCGGTCGTCGAGATTGTCGGAACCGCGGCGCGTACCCTTACTGTGTTCACTGACGGCGCCGGATTTTACTCCGCAACGGATCTGCTGCCGGGCCTATACACGGTTAAGGTTTCGGTGCCTTCCTTTTTGCCTGCCTGGCGCGACAAAGTGGGATTGCATCCCGGCACCAGCACCCACCTAAACATCACTCTGAATACTCTGCTGAATGCCATGCGGGTAGGTCAGCTGCGCGGCACCTCCGATGATGACGACTGGAAGTGGACTCTGCGTTCGGTGGCGAACCGTCCCGTACTGCGGGTATTCGACGATCCAACATCAGCCGACAAACAGAATCGGGATCTCAAAGGCAGCCTCTCGTTCCTGGCAGGTTCGGCGGCTGACGGCTATGGCAGCGGCTCGGACATGAGCACGGGATTCTCCATCGAGCGCTCCATTTTTTCCGTTGATCGTGTAGGTCTAAAGGGGAATGTCGGCTATGGAGACGGCCTTCCCGCCGCCGTTTTGCGCGCGATGTACTCGCATGAGTTGCCCGACGGTTCCGGGCCCTCGATGGGCGTTACCGTCCGTCGTTTCGCGCCCTCCGATCCTAATCTGCATAATGCTTCGTTGCAGGCACTGGCGCTTTCTGGCTCAGATGATTTCTCGATTGGCGATGTGCTGGAGTTAAAGTTCGGCAGCGAATTGCAGACGATTCAATTCCTCGGACGTGTGACCGCATTCCGGCCCTATGGCTCCGTGGACCTGCATGTCTCCCCGAATACAGTTGTCGGTTACGGCTATGCCACGTCCTTGCCGAACACCCAGTCCGAGACTGGATTCGATTCGGCGCCGGCGGATTTGAGTGAAACCGATCCTCGGATCAGCGTGGCCAATTTTGCCACGAAGCTTGAAAGCGCTCACCATCAGGAACTGAATGTTTCCCGGCGCGTCGGCAAGAACAACATGCAAGTGGCAGTCTTCACTGACCGCGTGGACAATACGGCATTGCTCGGGACCGGCAATGTTACCGCGGCTGGCGGGTACCTGTTGCCTGACATGTACTCCGGTACTTTCACTTACGCCGGCGATACGCTGGCTGCGCACGGCATGCGGGTGGTCCTCGAGCGCAAGCTTTATGCCGATCTTAGCGCCACGCTGGATTATGCCTGCGGCGACGTTCTCGACCTCGCCAAGCCGGATGTCGAGATCCAGGATGCCCGGCAGTGGATCAGCACCGAGCGCCGGCAAGCCGTGGCCGCCAAGTTCAGTGGCACCGTGCCCCGCACTCACACGCAATGGATCGCCTCTTACCGCTGGGTCAATGGTCCGGCGTTGACTCCCGTGGATATGTTCAACGCATCGCCGGGACACAGTGACGCATTTCTGAACCTCTTCGTTCGTCAGCCGATCCCAACTATGGGCTTCCTCCCGGCGCACATGGAAGCGCTGATTGACTTGCGGAACCTGCTGGCTCAAGGCTACGTGCCGGTCATCGGCCAAGATGGCCAAACCGTCTATTTCGTTCAGTCCGCCCGCTCCGTCCGTGGCGGCGTGACCATTAACTTCTAAGCTAGAGTTCTTGCGCCACGCCCTCCGCTTGACGGTCACCTTGCATGCTTCATTTGTAGTCGAGGGGTAAGGTCGGCCGCCGCTTGCCGGCAGAGGTTGCATTAAAGTGCCTCATTCATAAAATCTATCCTCTGGATCGCAACTCAATGGTTGACTCTTGGGATAGCCTTTCGATAATGTTTCGTGTGCGGCCGGGGTGCTGCATCTTGTTCGTATGCAAGGAATTGCAAGCCTCTCTTTAAAAGCTTGAAAACTTGGCCTGCCGCACCGACGTCACCCCCTAAACGATCAGCATCAAGGAGACTCTATGAGAGCGCGCATCATCCTGGCGTTTGTGCTAATGGCTGCAGTGAGCCTTTCGGCACAGACCTTCCGTGGCACGATTCTCGGCACCGCAACCGACGCTTCAGGTGCGGTCCTCCCCGGCGCCAAGGTAACAGTAAAGAACGTGGGCACAGGATTGGAGCGCACCACCGAGACCAGCGCGGACGGCAGCTACGCTTTGCCGGAGTTACCGATCGGTACCTATAGCGTGACAATCACTCTGAGCGGCTTTCAGACTTTCGAGACCACCGGTGTGACGGTGGACGTTTCCGGAGAGCGTCGTGTCAATGCGGTCATGAAGCCAGGCCAGGTGTCAACCAAGGTGGAAGTCGCTGGCGACCTTCTGCCCCAGGTGGAAACGACGTCCACCGAGATTGGAGGTACCCTGACCGCGGACACGATTGAGTCGCTTCCGGTCAATGGACGCGACTACCAGAAACTGATCTACATGAATCCAGGTGTGGCTGGATCGCCAGACCAGATAACGGATTCTCCCGGTTCTTACGGAACTTTTTCGATGAATGGCTCTCGTGGTCGGTCGAACAACTTCCTGCTCGACGGCACCGATATGAACGACGGCTACCGCAACGATCCGGCCATCAACGAAGCGGGGGTATTCGGCGATCCGGCGACCATTCTGCCGCTCGATGCCGTGGCCGAACTGAAAGTGATTTCCAACTATGAGGCGGAGTACGGACGGAATAGCGGCGCTGTGATCGACATTGTTACGAAGAGTGGCAACAATAGACTGCACGGCTCGGCACTGGAATACTTGCGCACGGACAAGTTGGGCGCACGCAATTTCTTCAACTTCGCTCCAAACGGCAAGAACCCCTTCCACAACAATCAGTTTGGCGGATCGCTCGGCGGACCCATCGTTAAGGACCATACTTTCTTTTATCTGGACTACGAAGGGCAGCGCGAAACCGGCGCACAGGGAGGGCTTAGTTGCGTGCCTGACCCGGCTCAGATCGCCGCTGACATGGACTCGATAACAGCAGGCGGAGGCACGGTCAACCCCGTCGCGGTCGCGCTGCTGGCCCGTAATCCATGGCCGACGCCGAATATTCCTGGAACCTACGGCGGCGCGCTGGTCGGCACCGAGGACTCCGGCTGTCCGAATGGCCCCGATCTTTCAACCGCTACGACCTTCAGCAATAGCGTGGACAGTCTGATTGGCAAGGTTGACCACAATTTCGCCTCCGGCCTGCTGACTGGCCGCTATTACTTCGGAAATAGCACGCAGAGTTTCCCCTTCGCGCAGCTCGCCGGTGGTCTATTGCCGGGGTTCAATACGGTGACACCCACGCGCGTCCAATTGGTTTCCGTATCCTATGTTAAGAATGTGAGTGCATCCCAAGTCAACGAGGCTCGTTTGGGCTGGAACCGTTTTGCCGAAGGTTTCTTCCCCCAGGACAGCACCTTTAACCCCAACTCCATCGGCTTGGATACGGGCGTGACCAGTTCTTATGATTTCGGTCTTCCCAAGATTACTGTGGACGGCTTTTCGCCGATCGGAGCCACAGAGTCTGTGCCGCGCTCGCGTGTGGACTCGAACTGGCATTTCATCGACAATTATTCGTGGAGGGTCGGCCGTCACGACGTGAAATTTGGTTACGAGTTCCGGCGATCTACCATCGAACTAATTCAGGACAACACCTTCCGCGGTGAGTTAGGCTTCGGAGACCTCACTTCTTTCCTGCAAGGGGTTCCCGGCAGCGGGAAAATTGCGCTTGGCAATACTTTGCGCCACACCGCAGAGAACAATCATAGTCTATACATTCAGGACGAATTTCGCTGGACTTCGCGGCTGACGGTCAACTACGGCATGCGATGGGATTACTTCGGCGTAGTACACGAGAAGAATAACCTGTTCTACCAGATGTCTGCTGCCAACGGCGGTACCGAGACCCAAGTCGGCAGCCCCGGGGGCCCCAGCGGCTTATACAACCCCGACTACAACAATTTCGCGCCGCGCGTGGGCCTCGCTTACGACTTCACCGGTAAGGGCCAGACGGTTGTTCGGGCGGGATGGGGCTTATTCTACGATGCCTTCTCCCAGGATATTTTCCTGGGACACATCCCCTATAACTGCGCCTTCTGTCCGGGGCCGGCTTATTCAGGTGTAGGGCCAGCTGCGATTTCATTTGCCAGCTTGTCGGGCAACAACTTGGGTGCTGGTGATGTTTTTGCGAGCCCCTCCCCACTGGGGGACTTCTTCGGTGCTGATCCAAACATCCGTACACCTTATATTCAGAACTTTAATCTGAACGTGCAGCAGCAAGTCGGCAGCAAGGCGGTAGTTCAACTGGGATATGTCGGATCGAGGGGAACCAAGCTCTTTCGGTTCCGCGATTTAAATCAGCCCACACAGGCGCAGATCACAGCTTTTGACCTGGGTCAGTGCGCGACCTGGGGCCAGACGGCTCCAAACTGCTTCATCGGGGGCTTCGACGGTCCAGACGGAGTGGACTTTAACGTGCCCCGCACCGCTTTCCCCAATTTCTTCTATGTCAATCAAGAGGAGTCGACGGCGAACTCCAATTACAATTCCCTGCAGGCCAGCCTGCGGGTGAGCGGTTGGCACGGGTTGACCTCGCAAACGAATTTCGTCTGGTCCCACTCCATTGACAACGCCAGCGACAGCGATGATTTCATCCCGAACGCCTCACAGCCGAACAACAGTTTTAATACCGCTGCGGAACGCGGCAACTCGAGTTTCGACATCCGCCGCCGTTTTAGCTGGAATCTGGGCTACGAACTGCCCAAACATGGCGGGAACCTGGCGAAGTTGAAAGACGGTTGGGGCGTAGACGGCGCCGTTACGCTTCAGGACGGTCAGCCCTTCACTTTGAACTACAACTTTGAAGGTGATTACTCTGGCAGCGGTGAAGGCTTTGACAGGCCTGATGTCGTAGGTCCCATCCAGTACGGGAACGCGCCATACAATTTCATCAACCTCACTTCATTCCAGGTTCCGTGCACGTTCGGCAACACAACTGCCATCTCGTCATCTGGCGACAGCAATTGCCTGGCTGGGAGCCGTCATTTCGGGGACTTGGGTCGAAATGTCCTTGTCGCGCCGAGCTTCAAGGAGTGGAACTTCTCTGTGTTCAAGAACACGGTTATCACCGAGCGGGTTGTGCTTCAACTTCGGGCGGAGTTCTTCAATTTGCTGAACCACCCGAACTTTGCCAATCCGGAGCTACCCAACTTCATCGCCGACCCTGCGACCAACGGGCTCGATTCGAATGGACGCGGCATCGGCAATCTGGCGCTGACCGCGACTGGCGACGTAGGCATCGGCAACCCATTCCTGGGCGGGGGCGGACCAAGAGGCGTTCAGTTCGTGGCAAAGATCACCTTCTAGCTAGTTCTCCTAACTCTACCAATTCAGCCCCTGCCACCTGCGACAGGGGCTTTTTATTTTCCTCGGCGCATTCTTGAGAGGTGAAACAGGAGACCAAGTGTCAGCATTCGCGAACAAGAGCGTTTCCCCCGCCACCCTCCCAGACGTCGTAAGTCTTCCGTCACTAGGTCACGCGGTTACTGCGATGTTACGCTGCTCTCATAACTCCCCCAAAGCGTCTGTTGCGGAGACTTTAATGCGTCGCTCCATCTGCGCCGTCCTTATCTTGATCCTTGGCGTGTGCTTTGCCGCGCCGGTTTATGCCCACCACCTCAAGCAGGGTGGCACGACTTCGCTGCCAGTAACTACCTCTTCCGCGCAGGCTCGGGCGCTCTACGAGAAGGGCATGCAGGATTACGAGAACCTCTACCTGGAACGCTGCAATGACGACTGGCGCGCCGCGGTAAAACAAGATCCCAATCTGGCCGTGGCCTGGGCATGGATCGCTTTCAACAGCAGCGATCCGAAGGAAGTGAGTGCGGCCCGCGAAAAGGCCAAAGCCCTCGCGCCCAAGCTGACGCCGGGAGAGCAGTTGATGATTGCCTGGATCGTCAAGGTGCAGGAAGGCGATTTCATCGGCGGGATTTCCGCTATGAACGACATGCTCGAGATGTATCCCAAGGACAAACATCTGCTCTACCTCGCCGGCAACTGGCTGATGGGAGAGAATGGCGACGAGCAGGCACAAAAGATCATGGAGAAAGCGCTGGCTATCGACAAGAATTTTCCCGCCGCGCTGAACGACCTTGCCTATCTGGATGCGCGCAACCGTCAATTTGCCAAGGCATTTGCAGCAATGGACCGGTACGTAGCGATGCTTCCCAAGGAACCGAATCCGCAGGATTCTTATGGTGAACTGCTGCGCATGGCGGGAAATTTTGAGGGATCATTGCAGCACTACCGCGCCGCGCTGAAGATCGATCCTGATTTCGTCACCTCCCAGGTTGGACTAGGCGACACTTATGCCCTGATGGGAAATCAAGAGCAGGCTCGGATTGAATACGACAAGGCGATCCGCTATGCCCACAACGAGGCAGACCGGCTGACCTACAGCATGCAGAAAGGAATGACCTGGGTGCGCGACGGTAAGTTCGCTGAGGCGGACAAGCTATTTCTGGAGGTAGCCGAGACAGCCCACGCCAAAGAGCAGGACCTGCAGGAAGCACAGGCCTACCGGCATATGGCCGAGTATCAGGCAGACGATAAGGCCGCGTTGAGATCTCTGCAGAGTGCCGAAGAGTCTCTCGACCACCGCAGCGCAATTTCTCAGTCCGACAAAACTGAAGAGTTATCCCGCATCCTCCGCAACCGTACCGTGCGCGCCGCCCATGCCGGCGATGCCGCCTTGGCTGACAAATCTCTGAAGCAACTAGAAGCGATGGCCAGCGGAAGCCGAAACCGCGTGATCCAAAGTTCCTACAACGGTGCGGCCGGAACTCTATTGATGGACCAGAAAAAGTTCAACGAAGCCATCACCTATCTTGAAGAGGACCAGGACAATCCCTTCACCATGGAACTACTGGTGCAGGCCTATTACCAGACCAGTCAATCCGACAAGCTGGCCGAAGCCGAGGCCAAGCTGCGAAGCACGAATGTTCCCACCATGGAGCAAGCGCTCGTGGTTCCCGCCGCGCGCCTGCGACGACCAGAAATCTAAGCTGTCACTATCCTCCTCGCGATAAAGTTGGTCTATACTGGCAAACGCCAGCTGGAAGGCAAGAACCTTTCTGCTGGCGTTGGCCTTTGATTGCTTCCCGAAGATTAATGAACGCTACGATCAATCGCCGTTCCTGCCAGAGAGTTCTTGCTCGCGTGCCCGTTCGCGTTAAGCGCGCAGTCGGGGGAGGAGAGTTGTCGGCCGAGACCCGCGACGTCAGTACCAACGGCGTATTCCTCTATACCAAGTCCCACATGGCCGAGGGTTCCGATGTCGAACTGGTCCTCATGCTCCCCCCCGAACTGACCTCCGGCGGAAAGTGTTGGGTGTGCTGCCATGCGCGCGTATTGCGCGTGGAACAGGGACCCGGCACGGACTTCGGCATTGCAGCCGAGATTCGGCGGATGGACATACTCCCGGAAATCCCGATCTAAGATAGTTGTGACGCCGCAAGCCGCAGAGTGCTTTTGCCCCAAATGGCGAGCATAGTTCCCGTAACCAGCCCCAACTTTCCCGAAAAATCCATAGGCGCAAGACCTGAAGCCACTCGTGGCGCAGGATATTTCGCGAAATGTTGGAGAAAACCCTTCCCCTAGCCCCGACTTTGGTGCAATAATAGCGGCCCTAGAATTGCTCTGGCCAAACTCAGTAGGTTAGGTGGGCCCATTTTATGTGGATTGATAAATTAGCGGACGGTGTGGTGCAGGTGCAAACTCCCATCGGGCCACGATACTTGATGCCATCTTTTCTCCAACGCGCGTATTTTCTGTGGATGTTCCGTCACTTTCCCATTCTTCCTCATGCCGTACTGAGTTCTTGGCAGCAGCGCCTGATCGACCGCTTATGTTCCGAGCAGAGGTTCGTGTCCATGGCTTACGCCGATGGAATGGAGGATGCTCCGGTGATTGGCACGGTGGAGAGGCGCCAGCCTATGGGGCCCGAATCTTTGCCGCCGCGTCGTCCGGTGGTCAGCGAAGGTTCTCGGGGTTTGGCTGCCGAAGTGCGGCAGCGCTCTTAGACCGCGCGCATTTCGCCAGAAGTCGCATCAGTTCTGCGACGAGGAAACGTCCGCGGGGGTTTTTGGTTTGTTCCACGATTCTCGGTTGAACCGTGGCGGAGACCTACGCCTTCATTTCCATGTTGTTTGCAAACTTGCCGCCGTCCGCGATGACCGTGGATGCGAGAAATGCTACAATCACACGTTGTCCCGCCGGCCAGAATGTCCACCGTAGGGCGCGTAGCTCAATTGGCAGAGCAACTGACTCTTAATCAGTAGGTTGTAGGTTCGATTCCTACCGCGCTCACCACGATCACCAATAAACATGATGTTTCGAGCGGGCGGGCTCGCATTCACGTCCACCTCCCGTCCTGTGTCCGTGTGATATCCGTCTCGCGGGAATTTCGCGGCCGGCGGGACCGGGAGCGGGAGTCGCCGATTGCCGACTCATCGCGAAAATGATTGCAGTTTAGGCGACATCGAATCTACATTACAGATGGTCCACGGCGGAGGGCCCGGTGAAGATTGTGGTTTACTTATCTGGAAAGTTCGCTTTTGCTGCAGAACTCCGATGGCACGATTGTGCAGTTCACCATGGACATCACAGGGACCCTTACTGCGAACCCGCAAACGTCGTCAGAATTTGATTTTCGTCTTGACTACATAGGCACGGTAGCCGGAATACAGATGCTGCTCCCGAAACAGCTGGCCACTGACGTCCACCGTAACTACGACCTTTTGTGGCAGCCATAAAGGCTCGGTCTGCGCAACTTGGGTCTCTCCAAAATAAATGTCCGCAGTGAGCCTCTGCAAGTGAACAGCGCGCAGGGGAGCGAGGAGATCGGTGCGCAAATGCACAATGTGGAAGTCCGATTCCTCAACCCAGGCGATGCCCTGGTAATAGATTGGAAGCGTCTGCCCTTCAAATCGAAGTTCTCCGGGCGATTGCACCGAAGCCGGTACTTGCGCAAATGCAATCACGAAGTTGTTATGCCCGTGGATCCGTTGCCGTCCCAGGTAGCGGAAGATGGCTTGAGAGCGATTATAAGGATAGAAGTACACCCAACCGTTGGCAAAGCCCTGGCTCAGCGGCAGAGCTTCTTTGTTGTGCGTGCTGGCTTCGAGGCTCAGACGTTCCAGGTCTGCAAGTGACACGCCGCCGGAGATCACTGCCGAGGGGTTGTAGGTCTCACCCGGCGTTTGTGCTTTGTTCTGCAAATCAATGCGATACTCATCGAGGGTTACATCCTTCTCAGTGTGGTGAGACAGGATGAGGTATTCAAAGTCTTGCCGGGTTGGCTTGGCGCCAGTTCGCGCCTGAAGGACTTCTTCATGCGCAATAAGGTTCGGCATTTTGTGAAAAAGAGCTTCCGCCTTATCGCCAACTTTCTCCAGAAGAGCGGGTAGCTCTTCCTGGTCCTTTGCAGGCTTGAGTCCCCGCAGTTGCGGAATGGCCTTCAGAAGTTCCGAGAGCGTGAAATCCACGACAGTCGCTGAAGTCTTAGTGGGTTGGTTGTCGGCCAAGGCGGTGGATGGCGCCTGTGCATCGTTGGTTGAAGGAGCGTTCTCGATGGTGTTGGGCTCAGTTTTCTTTTCGTCCGTGTTGGCAGGCCGGATGGGTTCAACCACCGAGCAGCACTCAGAAGTTGAAGGTTGAGGTGCACTCCTGACGCCAGACCCTGTTACGACGACTTGACCGTACGCTCCATTTAGAAACCAAAGCAGAAACAGACTCGCCGTGGCAGTGGCGCATCTCATAGAGTAATCCTATCTCACTGTGGCGTGGTGGGCCACCAGTTGATGTAACTAGAATGGCGCTCACAACCTGTCAAGAGGGAGCTGCAGCAGCCATTCCAGAAGGCAAATCGATCGTTCACAAGGTGTCTCCGAGGCTCTGCTTGCAACCAAGGTACGTTTCGTGGTCTGCACCGATGCGTGACCTAACAAGAATTGAATCGGCCCAAGCTCACCGCCGCTAGTGTGACACAGCTTGGCACGTCCTCCGCAAGTTGCAGGAACAGGACCGCATCCTCCGTTCGTTCACCGAGGTCCAGACCGTGTTCGGCACGGTAGGCCGTTCCGACAGTGCAACGGATAACGCTCCGCTCGATATGTATGACACGACGATCATGCTGAAACCACGAGAGCAGTGGCGAACCGGCATGACATACGAGAAGCTGATCCGTGCAATGGATGACAGGCTACAGTTTCCGGGCCTCACGAACACTTGGACAATGCCAGTAGAGAACCGGCTCGATATGGAATTGACCGGGATCAAGACTGCGGTTGGGTTAAAGATCCAGGGTCCGGATCTGGCTCGAATTCAGGACGTTGGCGAGCAGATCCAGCAGATCCTCTCGCGTATGCCAGACACGAGTTCGGTGTTTGCCGAACGCGTTTCGCGAGGATTCTACCTCAACGTGGAGGTGAACCGAGCCGAAGCGGCACGCTACGGACTCACGGTCGCAGATGTGCAGCGGGTCATTACCTCCGAGATCGGAGGAGCGAACATTGCACAGAATGTGGAAGGCCGTGAACGAGTTCCGATTGCGGTTCGGTACGAGCAAGACTTCCGGGACACTCCAGAAGCGCTGAATCGTGCTCTGATCGGCACTCCATCCGGCGCGCAAATTCCGATCAACCAAGTGGCGCGTGTGTATTTTTCGGGAGGCCCGGCAATGATTCGCGACGAAGACGGAGCGCTGACCGGTTACGTGTATCTCGATTTGAAGACGACAGACTATGGTGGCTTCGTGAACCGCGCCGACAAGCTCTTGCGGGAGAAACTGGTTCTTGCGGGAGGATACACGTATCGCTGGGCAGGTGAGTATGAATTCGAACTCCGCACCAAGCAACGCCTGAAGATCATCCTGCCTATCGTTTTCTTTGTGATCTTCCTGCTGCTCTATATGGTTTTCAAGTCTGCCGCCGAGGCCGCAGTACTGATCTTCCCGACGCTCTACGCCATGTCCGGAGGGCTTCTGCTTCAGTGGGCGCTGGGCTACAACTTCAGCGTAGCTGTGTGGGTCCGATACATTGCGCTTTTTGGGATCGCCGTCGAGACCGGAGTGGTCATGGTGGTTTACCTGCATGAAGCCCTTCAACACAAAATCGCTGAGGGGAGCCTCATGACGGAAGCCGATATCGAACAAGCTACGATCGACGGAGCTGTGCAGCGGTTGCGTCCCAAACTGATGACGTGACGGCTGTCATTCTCAGCCTTACGCCGATACTGTAATCAGGTATCGGATCAGATGTGATGAAGCCGATTGCTCCAATTGTCGGCGGAATGATCACGTCAACCATCCACGTGCTCATTCTGGTGCCGGTGTTTTTCTTGCTCATAAAACGACGAGCGCTACGGCGGGGTGTGCTAGGAGCGAATCCGAAATGAAGTGACGCTTGTACGACAGAAGTCGCGGACATACACCAACGCATCGAGGCCGTGCTTATCCACTGAAGGATAGCTCGAATTGTCGGCCAGTCTCCGCCTATCGCGCAAACCCATCACACTGCCAAGCTGCATCTGCAGCTTGGGCAGTGGAGAGTTTTTGGGTATCTGTCTCTGCCCAGTCGCAAGAAACCGAATACGCCATTGCCCTCGGAGCACGGCTCACTATTGCTGGGGTGGTGGTGCCTGCTGGCCCGAGTTGGAATCAGGCGGCCCCGAATGACGATTCTGCATCCATTGCTCGCGCTTGGCTTGCTTCTCGTCCCACTTCTTCTGCTGGTTAGCGTCGAGAAGTGCGCGGATCTGAGAATCAGTAGTCTTGCGGATGTCCATCATTTTGGTTCGCCGATCCTGCTGGGAAAGAGAAGTGTCCTGGTGCAGGCTCTCCATCTGAGAACGTTCGGACTGAAGAACACTTAACACTTTGGCTTGCTGATCGGATGTGAGGTTGAGTTGTTTAGTCAGTTCCGCAGTGCGCCGGGCGGGATCGGGCGGACCATGGTGCCGGCCACCGTTCTCCTGCGAAGGCGGGGCCTGTTGATCATTGGACTGGTTATCCTGAGCGGCGGCGAAAGGCGCGGCGATCGAAATGGCGCCAGCCGCGACGAGAGCAAGCAGATGTTTCTTGAGCATGGGAATCTCCTTTGCAAAGCTATCGGTCTGAATCTATGAACGGAATTATGCGCCATTAGTTGCGCAAGAAAACCAGATTCGTGCAATCTTTGCATAACTTTACGAAGCGCAGCTTCTATTGCGAAACTGGAAAAGATGCCACAAAATTTTACAGTTCCGGGTCGGGGAGAGCGGTATGATCGCAGAAAGACAGCCTCGAACGCCTGGGCCATGCTAATTAGGATTTCCAGTCTTCAATTTTTGGGCATCAAGGGCGGGCTCCGGGCGGAGTTTGTCTTTCAGTTTGTCTTCTTGCTTCATGTCGTCGTGTTTCATCCGCATCTGCTGTCGGGGCAGACTCCTGGACAACCTGCTACTCCCACGGCTGGAGGACGAACCATTCACGGCGTGGTGAAGTCGGGCAACATGCCGATTCCGGGCGCGGCAGTTTCTGCGGCCAATACCGCTACGAAGGAACAGATCAATACGTGGACGGATGTGGATGGCAGTTACCGGTTGCTCATTCCAGCCGATGGGCACTACGCCGTGCTGGTGCAGATGGCGGCGTTTGCCGCGAGCACGCAGGAAGTGGTGCTGGACGCAATCCACCACGACGTGCAGACGAACTTTGAACTGGTTCTTCTGTCGCGGGCACGCGAGGCGCACAACGAGCCGCGGCGGGCGAATGCGGGCGGACGTGGTTTTCAAAATCTCTCCGTGTTGCAGAGTGGTGCCGGACAGGACGCTGCCACTGGTTCCATGAGCGACATTGTGCCATCCGGTATGCCGGTTCCTGGAATTGCACCGGATAGCGCCACGGAATCGGTGGCGGTTTCTGGTAACACTTCCAATTTGTTTAATGCGATGAGCGCTGATGAAATGCAACAGCGCTTCAACGATGCGCGCCAACAAGGAGGGGGATTCGGCGGCGGGGGCGGATTTGGTGGTCCGGGGGGTGGTCCTGGAGGCGGAGGGTTTGGGGGCGGAGGCGGAGCGATGATTTTTGGACGGCGGGGTTTTGATAGCAATCGCCCGCATGGGTCCTTATATTACGGCGTCGGCGATTCGGCTCTGAATGCGTCGCCATTTTCGCTGACCGGACAGCCGACAGAAAAACCGGCATATCTGCAGAATAGTTTCGGCGGTTCCGTGGGCGGGCCGCTGAACATTCCCCACATCTACCACGGTGGCAGCAAGACTTTTTATTTCATTAATTACAACGGAAAGCGCGCGGAAAATCCTTTCGATCAGTTTTCGACGGTGCCAACGCTGCTGGAGCGGGAGGGAAATTTCTCTCAGGCCACCTACACTTCGGGACAAGCAGTAGAGATTGTCAATCCCGCGACAAACGCCCCGTTTCCTTGCAACCCTGCCTGCAACACGATTCCGCAGAGCAGCCTCAACCCGGTGGCGCAAGGATTGCTGCAATACATTCCGCTGCCGAACTTGCCGGGCAGTTATCAAAACTTCCATTACGTCACTTCCGCCAACAGCGACAGCGACGACCTGAACATCCGTTTGAATCACACCTTTGGCGCGGCGCCAGTGCGCGGCCGCCGTGGCGGAGGCCGCAATGCTCCGCGCAACAATCTGACCTTCGGCTTCCACTACCACGGGTCGAGCGCGAACCTGACGAATCCGTTCCCCAGTGTGGGCGGTAACACCTCGGTCCGCAGCTTTGACGTTCCAGTGTCTTACACGCGCAGCATTGGAAAGCTGACCAACATTGTGCGGGCGGACTTCAATCGCAGCCGAACCCGAACGCAGAATCTGTATGCTTTCAGCAACGACATCACGGGTGCGCTGGGAATCACCGGAGTTTCGCAGAATCCGTTCGATTGGGGCTTGTCGAATCTTTCCTTTACAAATTTCGCCAGCCTTCAGGACACGACTCCGCAACTAAGCCGGAACCAGACTTACACCTTCTCCGACAATGTGATCTGGAACCACGGCAAGCACACTGCGCGTTGGGGCGGAGACTTCCGTCGCGTTCAAGTGAATACGGAGACCGACGGCAATCCGCGCGGGACGTTTGTCTTCAACGGAGACAACACTTCGCCCGGTGGCCAGCCCGTGGCAGGAACTGGATATGATTTTGCTGACTTTTTGCTCGGGCTACCGTATCAAACTTCCGTGCAGTTTGGAGGAAGTGACCACTTCCACGGCAACTACTGGGATTTATACGCGCAAGATGAGTGGAAGATGCGCGCGAATCTGACGCTCAATCTCGGGGTGCGCTATGAGTACGTCTCACCACTTACAGAAGAAAACAATCGTATTGCGAATCTCGACCTTTCCCCCGGAGTGCTGGTGCTGAACAACCTGCTCACGCCGTCGGTGACGCCGATTCTGCCAGGGCAAGCAGGGCCATACAACGGCAGTTTGCCGGCCAGCCTGGTGCGGCCGGATCGCAACAACTTTGCGCCGCGAATGGGCTTTGCCTGGAAGCCGTTTTCCAAGACGGTGGTGCGCGGCGGATATGGAATCAACTACAACACGGGCGCGTATCAAACCATCGCGCAGCAACTTGCCTTGCAGCCGCCGTTCGGCACCACTGCGACCAATAGCCAAACGGCTCCTGGAGATTTGACGCTGCAGAACGGATTTCCGGCGGCTACCGGCATTACTAACGATTATGCGGTGAATCCGAATTACCGGCTGGGCTATGTCCAGATTCGCAACCTGGACATTCAACAACAGATTCGTCCCACCATCCTGCTCAATATCGACTACACCGGGACCAAGGGAACGGATCTCGACATTCTGGAAGCGCCGAACCGAACCCCGACCGGGCTTCGCATTCAAGGGGTGGAAGCCTTCACCTACGAAAGCTCGGTGGCCGATTCAGAGGCCAACGCGGGATCGGCGAGACTGCGCAAGCGGTTAGCAAAGGGATTTGCCATCGGCGGCATCTACACGTTTTCCAAGGCGCTGGATGATGCCTCTTCTATTGGCGCGGGCGCCACCTCGGGCTCGAACACCCCCGGATTAGGCGCTGGCGGTACGGGCGCGACCGGCGGAGGTGGCAGTTCATCAAGCGCAAGCGGCGGTTCGTCGGCGGGTGCATCCAACGTCGCGCAGAATCCTTTCAATCTATCAGCGGAGCGCGGGTTCTCAAGCTTCAACCAGACGCACAAGTTCACCGCAGATTATTTGCTGGAGCTGCCTTTTGGTCACGACAAGCGGTGGCTCGCCGGCAATACTCCGTGGCGCGCAACCCTTGGCGACTGGCAATGGAGCGGCGATTGGACGATCGCATCCGGCCTGCCGTTTACGCCGCGGTATCTGGGAAACACCGATGAGCTGAATGCGGGAACGAACGGCACGCTCCGGCCGGATGTGGTTCCCGGACAATCGGTGAGCCTGGCACATCGCTCGATTGCGGAGTGGTTCAATACGGCAGCATTTGTTGCCCCTGCGGCGGGACAGTACGGCAACGCGCGGCGCAACAGCATCATCGGCCCGGGCAGTAAAGTATTTGATATGGCATTCACAAAGATCGTCCCCCTGAAGGAGTCGCGAATGCTGGAGTTTCGGGCGCAGGCCACGAATGTTTTCAACATACCGAACTATTCCTCGATTGATACCAGCGTGACCTCGCCCACCTTTGGCCGGGTTACGGCGGTTGGGGCTATGCGACAATTCACGATAACCGCGCGCTTTCGCTTCTGACGAGGATGCTGCCGAAGGGGACGCTCTCAAAGAGAATCGCCATGACTTCTACGCCAACCCGATTCGCCGACAAGGCTGTGGCAGTACTGCTGGCCGTTGTACTCCTATGTTCCACATTGCCTTCTCAGCAGCAATCGGACTATCTGATCCACGTGCAGTCGGAACTCGTGCTGGTGAATGTGACGGTGAAGGACAAGAGCGGAAACTTTGTGCAGGGATTGAAACCGGAAAACTTCACGATTCTGGAGGACAACAAGCCACAAAAGGTCATTTCGTTCGATGTGGAGAACGTGGATGCCGTGCTGCCGCAGGATGTGACTCAGGCGAAGCCGCTGCCGGCACCACCGTCTGCGCCCTCGACTCCAACGGCTGCGACGCCCCAGTCCACTGCAGCACAATTTAAGGATCGGCGTTTGATTGTTTTGTTCTTTGATCTTTCTGCAATGGAACCGGACGAAATTGACCATGCGGTTACGTCGGCTCAGCACTATGTTGATACTCAAATGGCGCCCGCAGATCTGGTCTCTATCGTCTCTCTGGGCAGTTCGCTTCAGGTGAATCAGGACTTCACCACCGATCGCGCGCTGCTGAAGAAACAGTTAGAGCAGTTCAGTTCGGGCAGTGGACAAGGTTTCGAAGAAGGCACCACTGGCACAACCGAGGGAACCCCCGATACAGGGCAGCCCTTCACCGCCGACGATACGGAATACAACATCTTCAATACCGATCGGCGCCTGCAGGCTTTGCGATCGGTGGCGGAGAAGCTTTCGTACGTTCAGCAGAAAAAATCACTGATTTATTTTTCCAGCGGCATGGACCGGACTGGCATAGAGAATGAATCGGAGCTGCGTGCAGCCGTGAACGCCGCCGTGCGTTCCAACATGGCGATCTACACCATGGACATGCGTGGCCTGCAGGCGCTGGTGGCCGGCGGCGAAGCACAGAACGCCAGCCTGCGTGGGGTTTCGGCGTATTCCGGACAGGCTACACTCAATGCGTTGAATTCGAATTTCACGACCCAGGAAACGCTGGTAACTTTGGCCAGTGACACCGGCGGACGCGCCTTTCTCGACTCCAACGACTTCACAAAGATTTTCAAGGGCGTGCAGCAAGACACGTCGACTTACTACCTGCTCGGCTATCACAGCACAAACCCCGTGCGCGACGGACGGTACCGCCGTATCGTTGTGAAGAGCAATCTTCCCGGCGTGAAGATCGAGTATCGCCGCGGTTATTACGCGCCGGCGGATTATCAGCATTCCACGAAGGACGACAAGGAGCGGCAGCTTGAGGAGGAGCTTGCTTCTGAACTTCCGGCCACGGACTTGCCGCTGTATTTGGGCGTCGCGTACTTCCGCCTGGAGGGCAACAAGTTTTTCGTTCCTATCTCGCTGGTGGTGCCGGGATCGCAGATTCCGTTTGTCCGCAGCAGCGACCGAGACAAGGCAACGCTGGACGTAATTGGCATGGTGCTCGACAGCGAACACCATCCGTTGAATAGAATTCGCGACACCGTGAAACTCGCGGTGGACACATCGGCTGAGGTGCAAAAAAAGAATGTGCAGTATGACACCGGGATGAGTTTGCTGAGCGGCAAGTATCACCTGAAATTTGTGGTGCGCGAGAATCAGACCGGCCGCATGGGATCGTTCGAAGCCGATATCGACGTGCCGGACTTGAAGGCACAGCCGCTGAAGATGAGTTCAGTAGTGTTGGCTAGCCAGACTCAAGCGGCAAAGAAGGGTACGAACCTGAACCCGCTGGTCCACGATGGTTCCGAGATCATCCCGAACATCACGCACGTTTTCTCAGCCTCACAACATCTGCTTCTCTATTATGAGGTTTACGATCCAGCGCGGCCGGCCACCTCGGATTCTTCGAGAAGCAGAGAGAACAAGCCTGGCATCCGACTCTTGACCAACGTCGCATTTTTCCAGGGTAAAGCCAAAGCCTACGAAAGTTCGCTAGTGGAGATGACGGAACTGAATGCACGGGAGCGGAAAGCTGCCGTCTTCCAACTGGACGTACCGCTCACTTCACTCAAACCCGGCTTTTATACCTGTCAGATAAATGTTATCGATGATGCCGGCGGCCACTTCTTGTTTCCACGACTTGCCTTGCTGATACGGGCGGAACGTAGGGGCTAGACCGGAAGCTTTTCGTCGCACGTAGCGCAGTGACGCGCATCACTGCGGCCCCGGATAATTACCTTCATTTTGAATATGGATGTTTCCGCACTGGATACAGGCTCGGGCTTTGATGGACATGCCAGCCAGCATTTTTTCTGTAGTGGGGGTCCCGGCAAACAGCCTCGATTTCTCCATGGCACGCTACGCCCTTCCGATCACATTTGTCGCTCTTGTGGTGATGATCATTGTATGGCGACTGCAGCGGCTTGAATGGGAACGAGTCTGCGAAGCTCTAAAGCAAGCGACAGAACTGAGGCAGCGGTTGGAGGTTGAGCGCAATCAGGCACAAGAAGAGGTTTATCGCCGCCTCTACGAAGATAGCGAACTGGACAAGGAGAAGTTTCAATTCCAGGCGCAGCTCGCCGAGTACGAAAAATATTCAACGCTGGCACAACTGGCTCTGGGTGCGGCACACGGAATCAACAATCCGCTGCTCGGCATCCTCTCGCACCTGGAATTGGAGCTGAAGAGCGCCAGTGATCCCGACCAGCGCTGGGAAATCGAACAGTGCATTGCCGGCACCAAGCGCATTTCCGCTACCTTACGCGGACTTGTGAATTATGCTCGTCCCGGTCCCCTGGTATTGAGCAATCTCAGCCTGCATCGCTTGGTTACTGATACGCTTGGCTTTCTCGAAGGCCAGCCCGCCCTACGCGGCAAACGAGCGGAGAACCAGGTTCCAGAAGACTTGCCGCACATCCTGGTTGACTCCAATCAGCTTTCGCAAGTGCTGATGAATCTGCTGATTAATGCGGCCGAGGCAACGCCGGACGGCGGTCTTATCACAGTTTCTGCCAAGAAACTCACTTTCGTGGATAGCATCGAAATCTGCGTCAGCGACACCGGCTGCGGCATTCCGCCTGACATTCTGCCGCATGTCTTTGAACCCTTTTTCACCACCAAGCCGGGCAAAGGCACGGGTCTAGGCCTCAGCATCAGCGCAACGTATGTCCGGAGAAACAAGGGAGAGATTCGAATCGATAGCGTGCTGCAACGCGGAACCACAGTAACCATTACGCTGCCCATCCGGCAGGAGGAGACACATCAGGTTCGGGAGCAATCGGAGATCGTGGTTTGAGGGCCTCGAATGCTGCCGAGTTTGTTACTACGTGCAAGAGCATTCGGTAAAAGATCGAAGTCCTGGCTGGTGAGACAACATGCCATATTGTGCTTTGATCATCGATGACGAAGAGCTTACGCTCCATACCATCTCGCGCGGTTTGCGGCAGGATGGTTTTGAGGTATTCACTGCGCTTTCCGGCGAGGAGGGCTTGAAAATCTTTCAGGATGAGAATCCCGATCTCATCTTGCTGGACATCGTTCTTCCCGGCATCGATGGGGTCGAAGTTTTGCGCCAGATCAAGCGAGCGAGCCCGACCGCGATCGTGATCATGATGAGCGCCTACCATCTAGTAGAGCGCGCTGTCGAAGCCATGAAGCTGGGTGCTTTCGACTATTTGGTTAAGCCTTTTCACCTCGACGACATGACGAACATTCTGCATCGTGCCGCCGAGGTGCTGGCTCTGCGAGTGCGGGTGCGTGATTCGGTGGAATCGGAAAAGGGCCGTTATGATTTTGGACATATCGTCACTCACAATCCCGCCACCATCAAGATGTTGGAGGTGGCCCGTAAAGCCGCGGAGGCCGACCACACCACGATACTGATTCTGGGTGAGAGTGGTACCGGCAAGGGAGTGCTCGCCAAAGCCATTCACTACGCCAGCCCGCGCACTTCGATGCCATTGCTGGAACTCAACTGCGCTGCTCTGCCCGATGCTTTGCTCGAGAGTGAACTTTTCGGCTACGAACCCGGGGCCTTCACCGACGCTCGCCGTCGCAAGGAGGGGTTGCTGGAGCGGGCCAGCGGTGGCACCGTTTTTCTCGATGAAATTGGCAACATGTCCGCCAGCGTACAAGCCAAGATCCTGCGGGTACTTGAGGAAGGGACGTTCATGCGGCTGGGAGGGACGAGCACGATCAAAGTCAACATCCGTTTGATCGCGGCCACCAATGACCAGTTGAAGAATGCCGTAAGCCAAGGGCGATTTCGCGAGGACCTTTACTACCGCATCAATGTGGTTCAGCTGGAGATTCCTCCGCTGCGCGAGCGCAAGGAGGATATCGTGGCTCTGGCGCTTGAAATCCTGCTGCAGTTCAATCGCGAGTTGAGAAAGAATTTTACCGGGTTCAGTCCGGGCGCGGCCGATTTGCTGGTGCAATATCCCTGGCCGGGCAACATCCGCGAACTGCGGAACGTGATTGAGCGAACCATGATTCTCAATGCGGAAGGCGAGATCGACTCTTGCCATCTTCCAGAAGAGATTCGCGACCAGCGGGACGAGAAAAAAAACAGTGAAGCATTCTCCTCGGTCGACATTTCTCCCACTGGGGATCAGTTCCTCAGCCTGCGCGCTCTGGAAGACAACTACATTGAGCAAGTCCTGGCTGCGACCGGCAACAATAAAACGCAGGCAGCGCGGATTCTCGGTATCCATCCCACATCGTTACAGCGTCGGCTGAAAGTGAAGGAGTTGGACTGACCGGTAAAAAAACAGATCCCCTATCTAATATATCTGGAATCAATCACTTAGCAGCTTTGGTCTGGACGCTGTCTCGCTAAAATATTGATTGGAGACATCTTAAGAGTAAAATCCGTCGTATCAATCACTTGCAGGCCTTCCGAAATCGGCTTGGACGCTATGCGCTCCGGAATCAACGGAAACTCGCTCCGCAGCAGCGGCCCTTTCTCTCAAAATATCCGAAGCAAAGGAGTTACAGGCGCAATCTGCGCTTAGAAGACTTACGTCAGAGGTGTTCTGACTTATCCGTCAGCCCACCTTGGGATCATGAGCTAATCGTGGAGGCAGCACAAGGTCAGATGTCACACGCTGGGCGTGGATTCGAAGATCAGAGAGCGTCTTCCAGCCTTCTCTCGCAAGAGACGCCGGAAAGGGCAAAGAAGAAGCAGGTTCCTCACCGGCTTGACGCCGGTTCGGAATGACAAATTTTTATGGGGCACCTCGGCCCTTGCTTGTTCGGCAAAGAAAAACCCCGGGCTGGTTCTCCCGGGGCTTTCTGCTGCAGCGTCGTACTTCAAGCTCTTGCTGGAACACTTGAAGCCATCCACTTCTGTGGCGGCGGGTTCTTTGGCAAAATATCCAAATAGACTATCGCGTAATGGAATGCCACCACTGCTGCGGCAATCGTCGCCAGCGTGGCTGCGAATTCCGTCCATTTCGGCACGTAGTAAATACCTGAACTAGCCTGCAGTGCTGTGATCGAGACGTTCAACCGATTCGTGATGAATCCCATCACGACTACGGCACAAGTACCGTATAAGTATTGTGGGTTCTGGCGCACCTTCTGCTGATTCAGCAGGATTAGAGGGATAATCACTAACAAAGCAATCTCCAGCCAGAACAACAGCGTTTCTTCCCGCCACATCCACAGATATCCGATCGTATCGCGACTGATGAGATCGACGAACCGGAACACACCCCACATTGCCAGCAAGGGCGCGATCACTTTGCTCACATCGCTCAGAATGCTCATATCAACGCGAACGTTGAGCGAACGCACGCAGAGGTAGATCGCCATAATGGTGAGTGCCAGTCCGGCTGGGATCGCCGAGAGATAAAACATCGTGGTCAGGTAAGGTGTGTACCAGAGTGGATCCAAGCGGCCTTTGGTGATGAGGTAAAGTCCGCCGAGGAACGATTGATGCATCGATGAGAGCAGCGTGCCCGCAAGTACCAGCGCAATCAGGATGCTATGGTGCCAGCGCAGATAGAGGTCACGCGGCTTTGCCCAGGGAAGCTTTTCGATCAGGGCCGGTGAGAACTCGAGCGCGAGCACCGTGGTGTAGAGCATCACGCACCAGGACACTTCAAACAGCACGGAGTGCCGGTTCCACATCACAATGGGATGCCAGATTCTCCAGGGAATGCCGAGCTCGTACATCATGCCGATACATACGGTGCAATATCCCAGAAAGGAGATGAGCACGGATGTACGTAGGATCGGGCGGTAACGGTCAAGGCCCAAAAGATATACCGATGCCGCGATGGCAAAACCGCCGGCCGAGAGTCCCACGCCGCACAGTGTCCCCAATCCTACCCATAGGCCCCAAGGCTGAGGATCAGTAAGGTTGGTAGCAGCTTTGAAGCCCAGCGCGAACCGCGCATACATCGAATAGATGCCGGCGGCGAAGATCAACGCCACGATGGTGCGCCAGAAACTGATTTTTGGAAATCTCTTGGCAGTCATGGCTAACTCCCTTCCTTTGCGGATTTTTCTCGGGCTTCGGCCAAAGCGACCAGAGCCCTGCGTTGCGTGATCCAATACAAACCAGAAAGCAGAGCGCCACCGACCAGGATCACGGTAGGCCCGTCGCCCAAGGCACTGGCGGTCAGCAACGGCAGCGGCTGCTTGGGCGGAGCGGCAAAGCCTAACTTCTCGAAAGGAACATCGGAAATGAAAAACACCGATGTTCCGCCCGCTTCCTCGCTGCCGTAAATGCGCTTCACGTATTTCGAATCATTGAGGATGCGGCGCTGCGCCTCTGCCAGAATTTCTTCGCGAGTACCAGAGATCGAAGCCTGCACGGGACAAGCTTCCACGCAGGCCGGCAGTTGGCCTTTTGCCTGGCGCTCCGCGCACATGTCGCATTTCTTTACGTAGGGCACCAGCTTCGTCCACTCGTAACGCGGCACGCTGAATGGACACGCCACCAGACAATAGCGGCAACCGATGCATTTGCCCGCGTCATAAGTAACAGGCCCAGCACCGCTCTTCTTGAGTGCACCCACCAGGCACGCCGATGCGCAGGCTGGATCCTGGCAATGCATGCACATCCGCCGCACAAAGCGATCGCCGTGCTCTTCCACGATGGTGAGCGCGGTGGTTGAAAGCTTTAACTCGGTGTCCGTCGGAAATCCGTGAATCTGTTTGCAACCTTGCTCGCAACTCCGGCAGCCGATGCACTTCGTGATATCGACCAGAATTCCTCTCGTGGTTGCCATGACTTTTGTCCTTTCCGAGTCAGAGTTCCGTTACGACAACAAGAACTCTTTCACCACTTTCTGCCGCAACTCAGGGGTAAGCCGCGGAAGCACACCACTGACGGGGGATCCGCCATCCTGGGCCAAGGCAGGAGAGGATTCGGTTAACATTGCATTCAGCCGGGTTACATTGTTTTGCATCCAGGGCGCAACCATCGAGCCTTGAATCAGATTTCTTTGGTTGACGGCCAGGTCTGGGGACTTCACCATCGCGATCCAGCCATGTTCGTAAGGATCGTTCGCGACCAGGCTGGGATCTCCCAGCGCATCGTTATTAATTGCCGTGACCACGCCTTCAACGGGCGAGAGTAAATCCACACTGGTCTTACCACTGTGCAGCGTGATGAGTTTCTGTCCCTGACGCACCCAGCGATTGGCTCCGCATACATCAATGTGATCGATCTTTCCCATCAGGTTGGTGACAAATTTGTCCACGCCAACCCGCGCATCGTCAGAGCTTTCCTTCATGACCCACATGTGTCCAAGATGAAAGGCATAATCCTGCGGGATCTCGAAACCGTACTCGCGCTTCACCCTCGGCGATTGGGGTTTGGCCATGACTTCCTGCTCCAGCGCAGGTTGAGGATGTGGCTCGATGAAATATCTGACGCTGATGACCAGCAAGAACATCAGCAGTACAAACAGGATTGACATAGACCCTCCTCTCGGGTTCGACTCGCACCGCTTGATGCTGCGGCGACTCTTTAGCGCCCGGTTTCGTCTTTACTGAGAGCACTTAAGGGGCAAATGAGACTTTGTGGTCTGATTTGTTGCAGGACATGGACTTACGCGCAAAAATCGGAAGGAAGTGACCCTTCAGGCCACTGCATTTTGCAGCGAGCCAAGCGTTTTGCATGAGTCACCTGAGGCTGCGCACCTATCAGCGGTCGGCAGTGGTGCAGTTTGAATCTTTGGACCCGTTTTGGAGGCGTCATCCCGATCCCGGCGCAGTTCAGAGGGGTGAGGGTCTAGCTTGGGAGCTCATCCGGCACGCACTGCCGGTCTGCGCGCCAGACCTTCCCTCCGCCTGAAAAACGGCTCCGGTCAGGATGACGCCCTAGAAGGGAGCCTTCCGGAATTCAAACTTCACCACTACCCAGCGGTCCCGATTCTTTCCATCTGTTCCCGGCTACATTTACAATCAACCCTCCACCCGGCTGAGCTTGCATGGCCCTTAAGGAGTCTGAGGCGATCGTTCTGCGGACCTATCCGCTGCGTGAAGCCGATTTGCTGGTCACACTGTTTACGCGCGCGGAAGGCAAAGTGCGCGGCGTGGCGCGATCGGCGAAGAAGTCGAAGCGCCGGTTTGGGGGCGCTCTGGAACCGATGACCTACGTTCGCGCGTTTTACGATGTTCACGAACGGCAAGAACTTGTCCGTCTGGATTCCTGCGAAGTGCTGGAGTCTCCCATGGCCACCGAAGTGACGTACGCACGGGCCGTAGCGCTTGCGCACGTGGCCGAGTTAGTGGACGAGTTGCTTCCCGACCGCGAGGCGAACGACGCAATATTCCGGCTGACCATCTCGATACTGCACGCGATGAGAGGTTCTAACGTGTGGATGCCGGTCACCTATTTCGAATTATGGTTGACGCGCTTGGTTGGGTTCTTGCCCGAACTGACGGAGTGCATCGTCTGCGGCCGCAGCCTGAACGGCAGCCGCGCCTACTTCCATGCGCTGGCGGACGGCCTGATGTGCCCCGATGACAAACGCTTGGCGTCGTCCGAGATTTCAAGTGAATCCCGTACGCTGGCCGCGCAGATGTTTCGCGCCCCGGTGGATAGCTTTTCGGAAGCGCCTTGGCCTAAGATGCAGGGCGCCGACCTGCGCAAGTTTCTGATTCAAACATTGCAGAGGCAGATTGAGAAGAAGTTGGTCACGGCGGGAATGCTGGAGAAGGGCGCATTTTAGTCGGGGTTCTTTATCGCAGAATGCGGAGGAATATTGAATGAGGTGGTTTCGAATCATTGCGATTGAAGTGCTTGTGCTCAGCGCGCTTGGGTTCGCCGTAGGTCAAACGGATCAGAAGCCACCGGAGACTCCAGAGGCGAAACCCTCCGCGCACGGTACCAAGGCGGATCCTGCTTCAGAGCCGAAGCCCGACCCGCAGATAGAGAGATTGTTGAGAGCGCTGGGAGGAACTTGGTCGATCAAGGAAAAACTTGCGCCTGATGCGGCCTCGCCGCGTGGCGCGACGGGCGAGGGGAAGATCGTTTGGCGTCGCGGGCCGGGAGGTTTCTCTGTAATAGAAGACTACCAGTCGAAGCAAGGCTCGCGGGAGATCACCGGGCTAGGCGTATTTTGGTGGGACGAGGCGGTGCAGGGTTACCGCACAATCTGGTGCGACAGCACAAATCCCGGGGGATGCATCAACTTCAAGCATGTTGCCCGCTGGGCAGGCGAGCAGCTGATCTTGGTCGAGGACTACGAGATCAACGGAAAGAAGTTCACCTTCAAGGAAGTGTTTGGCAACATCACGCTGGGCGCATTCACCCAGACTTTGTACGGTGGTGAATCCAGCAAAGAGTTGAAGGTCGACCAAACCATTCAGGCGACGAAGTTGCCCGGATCAGCAAGCTGACGACGGACGACAACTTCCATTACAATCGTGGTTTAACCTTCTGGTCTCCGGCTGCGCTGTAGGAGTTCGAATGACCACTCGCATTCTGGGGTTTAGAGCTAAGAGCCAAAAGCTAAGAGCCAAGGGCCGAATCTGTGAATCCATCCTCGTACAACTCGCTGACGTTCCAGGAACTCATCCTGCGCTTGCAGGCATTTTGGGCCGAGCGCGGGTGCGTGCTGCAGCAGCCTTATGACGTGGAAGTCGGAGCCGGCACCATGGCGCCGGAAACGTTTCTGCGCGTGCTGGGGCCGAAGCCTTATAAGGTCGCGTATGTGCAGCCTTCGCGCCGTCCGGCGGACGGGCGGTACGGGGAGAATCCGAACCGGTTGTTCAAGCACATGCAGTTGCAGGTGATCCTGAAGCCTCCGCCGGAGAATGTGCAGGAGTTGTATTTGGAGTCGCTAGGCGCGATTGGAATCGACCTCCGCCAGCACGATATCAAGTTCGAAGAAGATAACTGGGAAGCTCCGACATTGAGCGCGTGGGGCGTGGGCTGGCAGGTGATGCTCGATGGACTGGAGATCACGCAGTTTACCTATTTCCAGCAGTGCGGCGGCGTGGACTTGTTCCCGATTTCGGTCGAGCTGACGTATGGCCTGGAGCGTATCAGCGCGTTTCTGCAGGATGTGGATTCGATCTACGACATTGTGTGGGCGCGCGATCCGGAGACGGGACACGAAGTGAAGTATGGCGATGTGCGGCTGGCCGATGAGCTGCAGTTCTCCGTGTACAACTTTGAGGCGGCAGATGTGGAGAACGCGTGGAAACATTTCGAACTCTGCGAGGCCGAGTGCAAGGCGCTGCTGGATAGGTACGCCGCTTTGTCCAAGGATAAAACGAAACGGGATCACATTGTAAGTGAAAAAGCTCGATTTCCGTTACTGGGGGCTTACGACCTGTGTTTGAAGTGTTCGCATTTGTTCAACATCCTCGATGCGCGGGGTGCGATTTCAGTGACGGAGCGCGTCGGCGTGATTGCGCGCGTGAGAGCGCTGGCGGTCGGCATCGCGAGGGCTTGGGTCGATCGGCAGAAAAGCGAGGCGGCTGCGCCGGAGAAATCAGACGAACCTGAACCTGCCCGAGAACGGAAAGCGCAGAAAGAGAAGCTGTTGCCGGTAGCTCTGTGAGTTGCGAATCCGAGGTTCTAGATTTTGCACAGGCCGAATGTGATGCGCATCACATCGGCGGCGGCCTGGATTTGAGAAGCTTGATGGTTTGAAGCCATGCCAGACTTCCTACTAGAGATCGGGTGCGAAGAGATTCCGGCGCGGATGTTGATGGACGCTGAGCAAGATCTCGTGTGGCGCATTACTAGACTATTGGGCAATGAGAGGTTGAAGTACGGCAGCGTCAACCCATTCTCGACGCCGCGGCGCCTGGCTGTGATGATTTCCGGAATTCCTGCTTCGCAACCTGACGCCACTGAAGAAATCACCGGGCCCTCCGTGACCGTCGCATATAAGAATGGTGAGCCAACGCCAGCCGCGCACGCGTTTGGCAGGAAAGCTGGCGTGGATGTCTCGCGACTGGAAACGATCACCACGGCGAAGGGCGAGTACCTAGCCGCGAAAGTCGTTAAGAAAGGCCGAAGCGCCGCTGAGATCCTCACTGAGAATCTTCCGAAAGAAATTTCCTCGATTTACTGGCCCAAGAATATGTACTGGCGCAAGGCGAGTGAACGGTTTGTGCGTCCGGTGCGCTGGCTGGTGGCGATGCTGGATGGTGAGACCATTCCTTTGGAGTTCGACGGAATCCGGGCAGGAAATGTTTCGCGGGGACACCGCATTCTGGCCGGTCGCGACGTGTCAATTCCGCGGGCCGGTTCTGCGTATGTCGACGCGCTGCGGACGGCGAAGGTCCTGGGACGCGGGGAGCGCGAGCAACAGATTCGCAAGGCTCTCGATACAGCTACACGCACGATTCCTGGAGCGCGCTGGAGGGAAGATAAGTCACTGCTTGACAGCGTTGTGAACCTGACGGAATTTCCCTCGGTGATTCTTGGCGGATTCGATCCGCAGTTCTTGGAGCTGCCGGAAGAAGTTTTGGTGACGGTGATGCGCGACCATCAGAAATATTTTGCGGTGGAAGAGTCGGACGGCAAGTTGCTTCCGCATTTTCTGGCGGTGCTGAATACCGATGGAGATCCGCAGGGGCTCATCCGCCACGGCAATGAGCGCGTGCTTCGTGCGCGCTTCAACGACGCTCGTTTTTTCTGGGAGACGGATCAGAAGCGATCCCTGCTGGAGCGTCTGGAGTCGCTCCGCCACGTTACTTTCCAGAAGGACCTGGGCAGCTACTATGAGAAAACACTGCGCGTGCAACGCCTGTGCAGTTGGTTGAGCGAGATTATCAAGCAGGCCGGGGTTGTGGTGCGGCCGGGAGTGATCCACAAGGCGGCCTGCCTGTCGAAGACTGACTTGACCACCGAACTGGTGAAGGAGTTTACGGAGTTACAGGGAATTGTGGGTGGGTTGTACGCGCGGGCGCAACAACTGGATTCCACCTTGCCCGAAGCTACGCGGTTTGCCATCGCCGACGCCATGTACGATCACTACAAGCCCGGGTCGACTGAAGATGATGTGCCGCGGTCGATCGAAGGCGCGGTGCTTTCAATTGGCGACAAGGCAGACACGATTGCGGGAATGTTCTCCCTGGGACTTGTTCCTAGTGGGTCGAAGGATCCATTTGCTCTGCGGCGGCAGGCGAACGGAATTGTGAAAGTAATCGCAGAGAAGAAGCTGCCGTTGCGTTTGTCGGATCTGATGCGCGATGCACGTGCCGGATATAAAGGATCGGAAGCTGAGAAGAAATTTGTTGACGACGCGAAGTTCCTCGAGGCAGTCCGTACGTTCTTACACGAGCGTCTCGAGTTTTATTTAAAGGACGTACGCGGGTATGCATATGATGTAGTCAAGGCGGTTCTGGCGGCGGATTCCGACGATGTAGTGGATGCCGTGGCCCGGGCCGAGGCAGTTAGGCAGGTGATGCACATGCCCGAATTTCAAGCGATTGGCGCCGCTTGCAAGCGCATGAGAAACATCCTGAGACAAGGTGCGGAGAAGAATATTGGGCCCGCCGCCAAATTTGAATATCTGCCGGAAAGTGCCGACGAAGAAAAAAGCTTGATGGTTTATATGGAAAAGACAGCCTCGAAAGTCCAAGAACACCGGAGCAAGAAGGAATATCTAGACGCCCTGCTTCTGTTATCGACGGCCAGGGAACCGGTCGACAAGTTTTTCGACAAGGTCATGGTAATGGTGGAAGATGAGAGAGTCCGGGCAAACCGGCTGGCACTACTGCGCACCTTATTGAAAGAGTTCTCAACCATTGCGGACTTTTCCGAGATCGTAGCGGAAGAGAAGAATTAGAACGGAAACTCATTAACGTTTCAATGTTGGTGCATTACCGAAGCGCTGCACCACCGAAGATCGAAATGGCAAAGTCTAAACTGAAATTCGCAAATCTCGAAGCAAAGGACTGGTAGTTATGGCAACGTTGACCCTCCCCGAAACTGAAGTTCACGAAAAAAAGAATGCGCCAACCAAGTACGTTTACTTTTTCGGCGGCGGTAAGGCCGAAGGCAACGGCAAAATGAAAGATGATCTGGGCGGCAAGGGTGCTGGCCTGGCTGAGATGACCAACGCCGGCCTGCCTGTCCCGCCTGGATTTACGATCCAGACCGAGGCTTGCCGAGAGTACATGCGGCAGAACGCTGTGTCGAAGGAAGTCGACAGCCAAATGGACGAGGCGCTGGCGAAGCTGGAATCCCTGCAGGGTCAGAAACTCGGTATTGGCGAGAATCCACTGCTCGTGAGCGTGCGCTCAGGCGCGAAGTTCTCCATGCCGGGCATGATGGATACGATTCTCAACCTCGGATTGAACGATAAGAGCGTTGAGGCGCTGGCCAAGCGCAGCAACAATCCTCGCTTCGCGGCGGATTCCTACCGGCGGCTGATCCAGATGTTTGGGAACGTCGTGCTCGAGATTCCAAAGTCCGCATTCGACGAAGTGTTTGACGCCAAGAAGAAACAGAAAAAGACCAAACTCGATACCGATCTCGATGCGAAAGCTCTGAAGGAAGTCGTCGAGGAATACAAGAAGGTCGTCAAGAAGCAGGCGAAGCGCGACTTTCCGCAAGATCCTCATGAACAGCTGGTGATGGCGCGCGACGCCGTGTTCCGTTCCTGGCAGAACGAGCGCGCGAAGCACTACCGTCGCATCAACAACATCGATGACATGCTCGGCACCGCGGTCAACGTTCAAGCTATGGTGTACGGCAATCTGGGCGATACCAGCGGCACGGGCGTAGGTTTCACGCGAAATCCAGCTACTGGCGCCAAGGAGTTTTACGGCGAGTTTCTGATGAATGCGCAGGGCGAAGATGTGGTTTCCGGCGTGCGCACTCCGGTCCCAATCCTCGAACTGCAAAAGATCATGCCCGATGTCTACAACCAACTCCGCGAAATCACTACGCGGTTGGAAAAGCATTACAAAGACATGCAGGATTTCGAGTTCACCATCCAGGACGGCAAGCTCTATATGCTGCAAACTCGCAACGGCAAACGCACGGGCCTGGCTGCGGTGCGCGTGGCGATCCAAATGGTGGACGAAGGACTGATCACGAAGGAAGAAGCAATCTTCCGCGTGGAACCGAATCAGCTCTATGACTTTCTTGTGCCCCGGTTGGATGAGAAGAGCACGAAGGTCGAGGTGCTGGCTACGGGTCTGCCGGCGTCGCCGGGGGCAGCGGTCGGCCAAATTGTGTTTACCGCTGAAGAAGCGGTGAAGAAGGCTGGACACGGAGCGAAGAAAAATCCGGTGATCCTGGTACGTGCGGAAACCACGCCGGAAGATATTCAGGGCATGGAAGTGGCTGCTGGTATTTTGACTTCGCGCGGCGGAATGACCAGCCACGCGGCCGTAGTCACGCGCGGCATGGGGAAATGTTGCGTCGCTGGCGCTGGTGACATCGGAGTCGACGAGAACAAGCGCGAGATGCACGTGAAGGGGCAAACCTTCAAAGAAGGCGACTGGATTTCGCTCGATGGCACGACCGGCCGCGTGATCAAAGGAAAGCTAAGCACGATTCCGCCCACGGCGGATGATCCCGAACTCCTGAAGCTGATGGGCTGGGCGGAGCCGTTCCGCAAGATCGGCGTGCGCGCGAACGCTGACATTCCACGCGATGCGATTCAAGCACGGGCATTTGGCGCCGAAGGCATTGGTCTGTGCCGCACAGAGCACATGTTCTTTGCGGAAGATCGCATCCCTCATATGCGGACGATGATTCTGGCCAACAATGAAAAGGACCGGCGCATCGCGCTGAAGAAGCTGTTGCCGATGCAGCGTGCCGATTTCATCGGCTTGTTCAAGGCGATGGCAGGTTTGCCCGTGACCATCCGGTTGCTGGATCCGCCACTGCACGAGTTCCTGCCGAAGCGCGAGGAACTGATGGTGGAAATCGCGGTGCTCGAAGCTACCAAGCCCCGTTCGCCGAAACTGAAAGAACTGAGGACGCTGTTGGCGCGAGTGGAAGAACTGCATGAGTTCAATCCGATGCTGGGACATCGCGGATGCCGGTTGGGGATCACCTATCCGGAGATTACCGAGATGCAGGCGCAGGCCATTTTTGAGGCGGTCGTCGCCGTAGACAAGGAAGGCATCAAGACTCACGCCGAAGTGATGATCCCGCTGATCTCGACGGTGAAAGAGATGGAGAATCAGGGAGCGATCGTCCGGCGCGTGGCGGAAGAAGTGTTCAAGGAGAAAGGAAGGCACGTGCACTACCTTGTGGGCACGATGATTGAACTGCCCCGCGCCTGCCTGGTCGCGGACGAGATTGCCAAGGAAGCGGAGTTCTTTTCCTTCGGCACGAACGACCTGACGCAGACCACGTTTGGCTTCTCACGCGACGACGTCAACAAAGTGCTGCCCACGTATCTGGCGGAAGGAATTCTGAAGCAGGATCCGTTTGCTGCGATCGACCAGGTGGGTGTCGGCGAGCTGGTGAAGATCGGGATCGAGCGCGGACGCAAGACGCGTCCCAAACTGGAAGTGGGAATTTGCGGCGAGCACGGCGGAGACCCGTCGTCAGTGGAGTTCTGCCATAAGGTGGGAATGGATTACGTGTCTTGCTCTCCGTTCCGCGTGCTGACGGCACGATTAGCGGCGGCGCAGGCAGGCGCATCGGATACGCTGAAAGTTGAGGGCGGACGAACGAAATAGAGTTTCACCACTGAGGCCACACGGGCTCGCATGATCCGCTGTTCGCTGAGCGATCTCATTTGACTCCGTGTCCTCGGTGGTTTATTGCACTTTCTGCAAGCGGGCTATCAGCTTCTGCGCCAGACTTTCTTCCGATTCCGACCAGAGCAATCGCGAACTGGTACCGCTATTTTTCTCAACGTTTACCGAGAATTCGACCAGTTTTGCGACGTTGTCGCGAATCTTGGCGCGCGTCTGGTCACTGAGTTCAGTCTCAGGTTGCAGAAAGTACGAATCCAAACCGAAGTCCACTTGGATGTGACCCGTCTGCTGGTAGGCCCCTTCGTCAAATTCTTCTCCCTGAACGATGAATTTTACGGCCGCGGGTTCAAGCACCCAGTTTCCTCTCGACTCATCCGGCGTCCATAGATCCCAGTACGCTTCGAAGACATAAGCGTAGTCGTCGTGAATCAACTCGGCGACGATCAGCGTGGCCTGCCCCGCATCGATCCCGGAAGGGAAGCGGCGCTCAAGCACTGTGGCCTCGCCCCACGACACAGGATGCACGGCGAAGTAACTGATTCCTGGACGCAGTGCCGAAGAAGGGAACTGCTGCAACACTGCGAAAGCGTGTGGCAACATCTCCGGTCCGGAAAAATCGCGGAACCACAGGCTGAGATAGACTGGATCGGACACGTTAGCCTCGAATTCTCTTCGGCCGCGCATCTGTAGGCGGCCTTCACAATTCTAAATTGTCTTGGGATGGCAGGAGACAGAATAGCGCGTGGGAAACAGTGTGCACGGGATCTAAGCGGCAACGCGTCTTTCTCAGTTTCCAGTAACACTTTTTCGGAATCATCGTGGATGTTGCCACGCGCCAATGCCGGGAGCGACGGCAAACATTCTAGCCAGCTTTTGACACGGCTATGAGGGCTTGTTACGATCAAGTGTTGCGCCAAGCAACCCACCTTGCAGCCGTCCCCGTCGTCTAGCCTGGCCTAGGACATCGCCCTTTCACGGCGGTAACACGGGTTCAAATCCCGTCGGGGACGCCAACAATCCAAAGCACTTATCGCAAGCCGATTTCCGGAGCAATGTCTTCGGGGGACGCTGTGGGGACGATAGAACCGGAATAGCGGCCGTTTCCCGGCTCTTCAAAGGTCATTGAGGACTCAGCAAACGTGCTATCTAGGAGCTTTACGGCGGCCGAGAGAAAGGCCGGGCTGAGGTGCTGGTATCGGGCTGCCATTCTCAGATCCTTGTGACCCAGAATTAGCGCGACGGTGTGAATGTCCGCTCCCTGCATTCGCATCCAACTCGCCGCCGTGTGGCGCAAGTCGTGAAAACGGAAGTCCGAGATGTTCCAGGCACGGCAGGCCCTAAGGAAAGCCAGCGAAACATTCTCTGGAGCGACGGAGTCGCCGGCGAAAACATGGTCAGTCGGTTTTGACGTGGGCGGGGGGCCGAGATTTCAACTGAGTAGGAAGTACCCCGTCAATCTTCGGACGGACTTCGCCCGGGGTAAAGATATTTGGACGTGGAGCATGGGCGTTGGCGAGGCATTTTGACGAAATCAGGCGGGCCCCATGGTGGAGGATTACCGGCCCCTTCGCACGAGCCGCGCTCCGCCACCACGCCCCACTCCACCGCCCCGCTTCCACCCCCTGTTTACTGGTTCGTTATTACGATGTGGATGCCAATCCCTTTAGATTTGCCATGAATTTCCCCCCGGCAAGGGATTGTAATTGATCAGCTCTGTTTTCCTGAGCGGCTGGTGCCACCGTCACATGGGGGCGCAAGTGTAAGGACTCCTCGGTTGTATCCCCACTGCTCCACGTGCGCTGCGCCAGGTTCACCGATCGGGCAATGGCGCTGCCTGCGGACTCACTGGCTCGCATGCCCACAAGATCAAGTACTGAAACAGCTAACTCATTACCCATGGTTGGTTAGATGAATCAGCCGGGAAAGCGATGCGACCCTGACATGAAGGGCTCAACCTGCGGGATGCCATCGCCATACAGAACGGGAGGTTGCGAATCGATTTTGAATTCGTTTGCTAGAAATAACCGGCCAGACTAGGATATTTCCCCTCGACACCGCTACCCAAAAATTCGAGGCCAAGGAGGCTCCCTTGAGAATGCACGAGCGCCGCCCCGTTTTTCTGCTCTCCATGGTATTGATTTGTGGAGCAGCGATATCTTTTGCGCAAAACGAGACGACACCCGGTTCGAGCACTCCTGGCCAAGCCATTCCCGGCACGAGTGGAGTGAGCTCGTTCTCGGGCAGCGTGCCGGCCAAGCTTGTTCCAGGTGTCATGCCGCTCTCGCTACAGGACGCCATCAACCGCGGATTGAAGCAAAATCTCGGACTGCTCCTTTCGCATGCAGATGTCCGCTCGGCGCGCGGACAGCGCTGGGAGCAATTGAGCGCTCTCTTACCGCACGTGGCCGCCACGCCTGATGTGGAGGCTTCCAAGATTAATCTCGCCGAGCTAGGCCTTACGAGTATTGATGGAGTTAAAATCCCGCCGTCCGATGGCCCTTTTTCTTACTTTGACGCGCGTGCCAATGTTACCCAGACTCTATTCGATTGGAAGTCAATCAACGCCACCCGCGCGGCCAGCCAAAGTCTGAAATCTGCTGCTTACACTTTCAAGGACGCTCGGGACCTCGTCGTGCTCGCCGTGGGCTATGTTTATTTGCAGGCCATTGCCGACGAAGCCCGCATCGAAACGGCAGAAGCGCAGGTGAAAACGGCACAGGCGCTCTACGATCAGGCAGCGGACCAGATAAATGCCGGCACTTCGCCGGACATCGACGGCCTGCGCACCAAGGTCGAGCTCCAGACCCGGCAACAACAGTTGATCCAGGCGAGGAACAACTTCGCCATCCAGAAGCTGACGGTGGCTCGCGTCATTGGCTTGGCTCCCGGCCAGGAATTCGAATTCACCGACAAGTCGCCGTACCAGCCGCTAGAAAATATGCCCGTCGATGAAGCTCTGAAACGTGCATGCGCTTCGCGTTCCGATTACCAGGCGGCCATGACCGATGTGCGCGCAGCGGAATTCGCTCGGAAGGCAGCGGTGGCCGGCTATCTCCCGTCGCTATCCTTTAACGCAGATTATGGGCTGGCAGGGGCGCATCCCTCCACAGCAACTTCAGTGGCCGACGTACGCGGAACACTATCGATTCCGATCTTTCAAGGCGGCAGCGTTCACGGCAATGTTATGCAAGCTGACGCGAGACTCGAGCAGAGCCACGAGCGCCTCGACAGTCTGCGAGCGCAGATCGACTCCGATGTGCGTGCGGCGTTGCTGAATCTACAGTCGTCGGCGGATCAGGTGAACGTGGCGCGCAGCAACATTGATTTGGCGGAAGAGACGCTGACTCAGTCGCGTGATCGTTTCAGCGCGGGTGTCACCGATACCGTGGAAGTGGTGCAATCGGAAGAGGCAGTCGCGAGTGCGCACGAACAGTACATATCAAGTCTCTACAATTATAATTATGCAAAAATTTCGCTGGTTCGCGCTCTGGGCATCGCTGAGCAGGGCGTCAAGGAATTTTTCAGAGGAAAGTGAACATGGCGGAAGAAAACTTACCCCGGTCAGCACCAGAGACAGGCACGGACTCTTCGGTTGATCCTTCGCTCCTGGCGGACAGGCGGCGCACCCCACCGATGCGCCGCACTGCCAAGCGCCGCAGAAACATCGTGATTCTGGTCGTTATCGTAGTGGTGCTTGTCGCAGGCCTATTTTTGTGGCGCTATCTGAGCAGCTACGAATCCACCGACGACGCTCAGGCGGACGTTCACCTCTATCCCGTCAGTGCGCGTGTTTCCGGCTACGTGGTACGCGTCAATGTAGGCGACAACCAGTGGGTGGAGAAAGGCACAGTATTGGTAGAGATCGACCCGAAAGACTATGAGGTTGCGGTCGCGCAGGCGCAAGCCAATCTCGCCAATGCCGAAGCAACGGCCCAATCGCTGAATATCACGGTTCCAATTACCTCGGTGAATACTTCAAGCCAACTGAAGTTCGCTGCGTCCGGCATCGAAGACGCCAACGCCGGCGTCATTGCCGCCGAGAGACAGCTGACCGCCGCTCATTCTCAGGTGGAGGCGGCCGAGGCGAACGATGTGAAAGTGCAAGACGATCTTCACCGCTACAAGTTGCTGGTCGACAAGCGGGAGGTAGCGGCGCAAGTCTACGATCAAGCACTGGCCGCGGCCAAATCCAGCACCGCGACTGTAGAAGCAGCCCGCGCCACTGAGTCTGCCGCACAGCAATTCATCCAACAGGCCCGGAGCCACTTGGCGCAAGCTAACGCGAACCACCAATATGCGGAGACCGGGCCACAGCAAGTGTCGTCAACCCAAGCTCGCGTGCGGGCTGCGATTGCGGATGTTGAGCAAAAGCGCGCGCTACTTGAGCAGGCCCAACTCAATCTCGGATACACGAAGATCGTTGCTCCGGTCAGCGGTGAAGTGAATAAGACGGTGGTGGTTGGAATGAACGTCCAGGACGGGCAGCAACTCCTCACCGTCGTGCCGCTTGATGAAGTGTGGGTTACCGCCAATTTCAAAGAGACGCAGCTCAGGCACATGCGCGTTGGACAGAGAGCGGAAATCCATGTGGATTCTAGCGGCCGGACGTTTAAAGGCCATGTGGACGGCATTGCGGGAGCAACCGGCCCGCTGTTCAGTTTACTTCCGCCGGAGAATGCCACCGGAAACTACGTGAAAATTGTCCAGAGGATTCCGGTAAAGATCGTTCTCGAACCCGGGGAGAACCGGGATCGTCGACTTCGACCAGGCATGAACGTGGTGCCGGACGTGTACCTCAAATGAGTTCCGCTGCTCTCACACTCGACCAGGAGGTTTGGCGGCCCAAGTACAATCCCTGGCTGATTGCCGTTGTCGTGGCGCTGGCGGCCTTCATGGAGGTGCTTGACACCAGCATCGCCAACGTGGCTCTGCCTTATATGGCCGGGAATCTGGGCGCGAGCAACGACCAAAGTACGTGGGTGTTGACTTCGTATCTGGTCTCGAATGCGATCATCCTGCCAATCAGCGGCTGGCTCGCGGGCGCCTTGGGGCGGAAACGCTTTTTCATGGCGTGTTTGAGTGTCTTTACCGTGAGTTCTTTGCTTTGTGGTATCGCGCCGAGTCTCGGGTTTCTTCTTCTCTTCCGGGTGCTCCAAGGCGCGGGCGGCGGCGGGCTGCAGCCGATGGCGCAGGCTATTTTGGCGGATACGTTTCCACCGCAGCAGCGAGGCTTGGCATTTGCCCTGTATGGAATTACGGCCATCATGGCGCCCACGATCGGGCCCACCCTGGGCGGCTGGATCACCTTCAACTATTCCTGGAGGTGGATCTTTTTTATCAACCTCCCGGTCGGCTTGGCCACATGGTTTCTGGTGCGACGCTTTGTCGAAGACCCTCCCTATTTAGCCAAACTCAAGGCGGCTGGGGTCAAGTTGGACTACCTCGGCATCGCTCTGCTAACTCTGGGTATCGGGGCGTTGCAAGTACTGCTCGATAAGGGCCAGGAAGATGACTGGTTCGGGTCACGCTTCATCACGACTTTAGTCATCATCGCGACTGTGTGCCTGATCGCGCTGGTGATTTGGGAGTGGTATCAAAAGGCGCCCATCATCGACGTCCGCATGTTCAAGAGCTTTAACTTCGCAAGTTCGAGCCTGATGATGTTCACCCTGGGAATCCTGTTGTTCAGCAGCCTGGTCCTGATGCCGCAATTCCTCCAGACGCTCGTGGGGTACACGTCGGAGCTGGCGGGGCTTGCACTTTCGGCTGGAGGCCTTGTTTTGCTGTTTGAGATGCCTATCATGGGTCAACTGACAACAAAGATCCAGGCGCGCTACCTGATTGCCTTCGGCTGGCTAGCCCTGTCCATCGCCATGTTCTATTCCACGAAGCGGATTGACTTGCAGATCAGCTTCAGTGCCGCCACGTGGTTGCGCATTGCCCAGGTGATTGGTTTGGGGTTCCTGTTCGTGCCGATTACGCTGGTGGCTTACATCGGAATTGCGCCGGAGAAGAACAACGCGGTCGCCGGAATCGTGAATTTCATGCGAAATATGGGAAGCAGCGTGGGTACGTCCTTAGTCACGACATTGATTGCGCGGCGCTCGCAATTCCATCAGGGAAGGCTGGTGCAGAACGCCAGAGTCGACCACCCCAATTTTGTGAATGCGGCTGACGGTCTGGCTCGGCAGTTCGCTATCTCCGGCGTGGGCAAGCACGAAGCTCTCATGCAGGCCTACGCCAGGATTTATCAATCACTGCAAGCACAGGCTGCAAGCCTGGCATACATTGATACCTTTATGGTTCTTGCCGTGGGGGCGGCGATCATGTTCTGTCTGGCTTTTGTTCTGAAGAAGAATGACCCTGGTGGTGGAGTAAGAGTAGTGGAGTAATAATCCGACGTGATGTGAACGCGACGATAACAAGAGTCAGAGATGTGTAGTCATGCTGGAAATCGAACTCATCCTTTGTCCCGTTGATTTCTCAGAGTTTTCGATAAGGGCTTATCACTATGCGCTATCGCTGGCTGAGCATTATCGAGCCAAGTTGGTGGCGCAGCACATCGTGGAGCTATCGCGATATCCTTACGCCGACTATGTTGCCTCTACGGGAGACTATGCGGAGTTCTGCCGGGCGCTTCGCGAGGGTGGCAAGGAGCGACTGCGGGAATTCGTGAAGAAGCACACCCACAATGAAATCCAGCCGGAGCTTGTGGTGCACGAGGGAGCAGCCCCGGACTGTATTCTGTCGTTGGCGCAGGCAAGGAAAACGGACCTGATCGTCATGGGAACGCACGGCCGGCGAGGGTATGATCGGCTGGTGCTCGGGTCGGTGACCAATCGAGTGATGCGCAAGACTCCCTGCCCGGTACTGGCAATATGCAAGGCGCCCCACGACGCTTCGGCCACAGGTGAAGGGCGGCACGACGTCCACCACTTGAACCGAATTCTCTTTTGTACCGATTTCTCCGAGAATTCAGAGCTGGCTTTGAACTATGCGATTTCTGCGACAACGGAGTACGACGCCGAGCTCACACTGTTGCACGTATTGGAGGAGGTTCCAAGTCCGGTCACGACGGAAGAGGCCGTAGCGACAGCCGCGAAGCAACTCGATAAACTGATTCCAGAGCGGGTCCGCAAGACGCTTAAGATTAAGACGGCGGTGCGCATCGGAAAACCATACCAGCAAATCATTCAACTGGTTCTGGAAACGAAAATCGACACGGTGGTTATGGGAGTGCGAGGCCGTGGCGCATTGGATCTAGCGGTATTTGGTTCGACAACCTATCGCGTATTGCAATTGGGAACCTGCCCAGTGCTCGCCGTCCACGTTTGAACCTTAGACCTGGAGTATTGCGACGCAGATGATAAAAATCGTCACCATCGAACGCGAGTACGGAAGCGGCGGCGGCGAAATCGCCCAGCTGCTTGGCAAGCAGCTGGGCTGGAAGCTTTGGGATCAGTTGCTGACGGAGGAAATCGCCCGGCTTGCCGACTGTCCGAAGGCAGTCGTCGAGGTTCGAGAGGAACGAACTGATCCGCTGTACTACCGGCTCTTCAAGTCGTTCTTGCGCGGAAGTTATGAAGGAAGTATCAACGCGCACAAGCTCAAACTGGTCGACAGCGAATGTATTTTGAAGTTTACGGAACAGGTCGTTCAGCATGCGGCGAAAACCGGCAACTCTGTCATCGTCGGAAGGGGCTCGCAGCAGTTTCTCAAGAACCGCCAGGACACGTTGCGTGTGTTTCTTTATGCTCCTAGAGAGGATAAAGTGCGGCGCCTGTTAGCTCGAGGCAAGAGCGAGAAGGAAGCCGAACAGCTCGTGGATACCGTTGATCGGGAACGCGTCGATTTCATCCAAAAATATTTCCACGTCGAATGGCCTGACCGCCCGATTTACCATACCATGATCAATACTGTAATCGGCGATGAGGCGGTCGTTCACATGATTCTGGATCTTATGAAGACCCTCGAGGCAAGAGTCACCGCCAGAGCGCTCGCACAATAGATCCGTGCTCCCCGGGAATTCCGCGGGCTCTCCGAGGTTGTAGCACGTTGGTCCTAGCCATCGTCGTCCGGTGGTCCTCCAGTTCCTGCCAGATCCTGCGGCTTGATCTTCTCCACATTGAATTTCGCCGCGCGCTCTCGCATCGTCTTGAGCACCTCTTCGAGCGGAGGCGGTTCGCCTTTAATCCAACGTAGAGGGTTGATACGCGCCACCACGAACGAGCGCAGGTACGGGCTAACGAGACCACGTTCTTTTAGTTTCTTCACTGCTGCTGCGACTTTCTCCTCCAGTTCGAGGACCATCGTGGTTCGTTTCTCGTGATCCTTGAGGGCGGTGCGCAGCGGTTCATCGGTAAAGGCCTCCAGTCGCCGGAGAATCGGATGGTAAGCGCCACCGCCGAAGCGTGGGAAGCGTTCATAGCAGACGCCAAGAGTGACTAGGGCGGGTTCGTCGAGGTAGAACGCGAACTGGGACTCGGGACGCGTGGCATCTTCGTCCACCAGACCACGGTAGATGCGTATGACCTCCAGCGAGCGTTCCTTGAGATTGTGAGCCTTCTCTGTATTCAGCGCGAGGATCTGCCAGGCTACCTCGCGGTCAGCCACGACGAGCGCAGTAATTGATTTCGCCCCAAGGCGGCGCATGGCTTCGAGGCGGTGCCGGCCATTCGGAGTCCAGAAGCCTCCCTTCGGTGCGACCACAGCGATGATCGGGTCGAGAAAACGCCCGGTTTTGTTGATGACGTCAGCGAGCCGTTTGTGGTGAGCATCGGAGAGATCTCTTTGGAAAGGGGTGGGCTCGACGGCATCGATCGGTAGAATCGAAAGCAAGACAGGGTGACCGCCGAGCGGCTCCTTGTACAATCCCACAACGCAGCCGCCGGCTTTCTCGATCGCCTCCGCCACCTCCGCGGCAGCGCCCGTAGGCTGATCCAGCCGACATTCGGCTGGGCCCAGACCCTTCGTTCCGGGTTTGGCTTTGCGAGGACGTCGTCGGGCTGGTGCACGCTTGACCATGGCAGAGACTCTATTCTAGTTCCGGATGGATTGTCTCTAGTCACCGATCACGGTCACAATGATTGTGCGCTCGCGCCCCCGCGCGTCGCATTCCAGATGAAAGATTTGTTGCCAGGTACCTAGAACGAGCTTGCCATCAGAAATGGGTACACTGAGCGATGGACCGAGCAGCGTCGCCTGCAAGTGTGAATGCCCGTTGCCGTCATGCCACGCCTGCTCATGACCGTAGTTGCGGCTGGGTGGAATGAGCTTGTCCAAAATGGCGGGCAAGTCGTGTTGCAGTCCAGGCTCGAACTCAATGGTGCCGATAGCGGCCGTGCTACCGTTATTGAAAACGTTGACTGTCCCCGTTTGGATTCCCGAAGCGTTTACGACAGAAGCCACTTGCTCGGTGAGGTCGTGCATGTCTCCGTGCCCCTTAGTGGTGACAGAAATCTGTCGCTGATAGCTCATAAGCTTGTGCGACCACCGAAGATCTTCCCCACACACCTCGCAATCGGTAAATATACACGGCCAATGGGATGCCAAAGAATCTGCGGAATCGCGAACACAGAAACTGTATGTTTCCGTCGGGTTCTGTCCGCCCATTTCGGCGAACTTCGCAACGCCAGGTTTTCGTTGCGTGTCCTCTCTTCAGCCCGGACGCGATCATCAATGTCAGTTGCTGTCGCGTACCAGCGAACTACCCGTCCCTGATCGTCAAGCAGCGGATTGTAATTGACGAGAAACCACCGGTACTGCCCGTCTTTGCGCCGCATTCTTTGCTCGTTCTTAAAAGGGGTAACGCCCAGTAGCCCCTTTCGGCGCTCATCGTGCAGTCGTGCAAGATCCTCGGGATGAAAACCTCGAGCGCGAGGATCAGGCGCCACCCGCCTCTTCGGCGGTAAGGCCTGTGTAATCGAGTACAGCCTGAGTATGCGAGCCATTCTTCCAGTATGGACTCTCATCCTTAATTATTGTGCCGTCGTCATTGTTGTTACTATTGTGCCTTCGTTGCAGAGCCGACTGATTCCCCCTCACTCCTCCTCCCCCCAAGTCGTTGAATTGAAACAGTCTTTGCCGCCGCCGGTGTGCCAACGGTGTGCCAGATTTTTCAGGAGGATTTGCGTTTGGCTCGTAAAACCGGACAAATCGTGGGACGGGGACGGCGTCGGTATCTGGTGCGCGTCTTTCTCGGGCGCGACCGCGAAACCGAAAACGGCGCTATCACAGCCGTATTGTCCACGGCTCCCGTCCGCCATGCCCAGGCCCCCTTAATAAGGTGCTACGCGAGCATGACCTCGGCCGTCGGGTGGACTGCGCGGATATCACTCTGAACGAATACCTGGATCGGTGGCTTGAGACGGCAGCGAAACCGCATCTGCGGGAGAAAAGCTACCGAAGCTCCGAAAGCCTGCTTCGCAGGTATATCCGGCCAGCGCTCGGCGCCCGAAATCTGGCGGCGATCTGCCCGCTCGATATCCAGGCGGTGTACCAGCAACTGGTCGAGCGCGGTCTGTCCGCGCGAACCGTCCGATACACGCACCCGGTTCTGCGCTCCGCCATGTGCTGGAATTCTTGGGGGATTTGCATGTAACGATGAACTCAAAATCCGGATGCGGCGCCTGGCGGAGCAAGGCTGATCTTCAAGACTCCAGCGGGACGGCCAATCGATTCGGACAAGCTCGCGACAAAGATCAAGTCAATTTTGGAACAAGCTAGCCTGCCCATAATCAGGCTCGATGACCTCCGGCACACGGGTCCGACCCTCGCCCTGGCGGCAGGCGTTCCGCCGAAGGTGGTCTCGGAGCAACTTGGGCGTGCCAGCGCGACGTTTACGCTCGATATTTATTCGCACGTGCTCCCGCACATGCAGGAAGAGGCCGCCGCGAAGGTCGAAGCGGTACTGACTGGCCGGTCGATCACGCGGCGGATTTACCGAACGGGTATTAAGGGGTGGTGAGGCAAAGAGGGCTGGGCCATCATTGCGCGTTGCGGGCAGCCGAACTGGCCAGACGATTGGCCTCGGCGTTGTTCTCTCGCCGGATGTGGGAGATCGAGAAATCGAGCGACCGGGCCAATTTCCGGCAGATCCAATTCAGGGAATAGAGCCGCGGACTACGGCAGCTGTACTCGCCACTCATCTGCTTCACTACCACTTCAGAGTCTGAAAACACGTGAAGCGTCTTAGCCTTAAGCCCCAGGGCACATTGCAGCGCCTCAAGCAGCGCAACGTACTCGGCGACATTATTGTCCTGGTGACCGATCCATTTTGCTATTCTGATGGTGCCGTCTGTCGAGCCGTCAATGACCACTCCAATACCGGATGGGCCGGGATTCCCGAAAGAGCCGCCATCGACGTAGGCCACGAGATCTGACATTGTGTGGTGAGCTGGTAACCAACATGCCCGACATATCTTCCGGCGTCAAGATGCTTACCTGATTCCTGCACACTCCTTGTAGCTCTTGCCCACGCCTTCGAGCGCCTGTGGATGTTCCTGTGCAAAAATGGAAAGAAATTAATCTCCCATTCATTAAGCGATAACGATTCAATGGGTTGCGTTTCCGGTTTTGGATCCGTCTCAAACCGGGTGATTGCACTGAAAACGGGCGTTGACAATCTTCGAGCAGCTCTCTAAGGTTGCTCACGTCGACGGCTGAAAGGGTTGGCTTAATTAAACTTTTGCCAGTCCGAACTAGGCTGGGTGATCAGCTCGGCGGGGCAACCCGAAGAGCAGCCAGACCTGAAAAAACCGACGGCTCTGCGAGGAGTAGTTGGGGTTTGGGACCGCGAAAGCGGTGATCGCATCAAAGGGCTGTGACGGTACGTGCCTCCACGTTGTTAGCTCCCTCGCAGGAGCTAATGACTAGAGCATAACCAATGTCACAGCCTTTACCTTTTCCCAGCGTTTTCCTCCTACTTGACCCTCACAAAAGCGGTTCCACAAAAATATTCTGGCCTCGATCGTTCTGGCGGAATTGGTTTCCGCTGTGTTCAGGATGCGGAGTAGGCGACATCGGTCAAGTCAAGGGGATGCTTCTCACGCTACGGATTACGCTACGGTTTTGCTCCCGCTAGCGTCTTGTGGGCCGAACACCTGTTGGTCGAACAAGAGAGATAGTCAGAACCCACTAGCGAGCAGACTGGGGCAATTCGAACGTCTTCGCCATCGATTTGCGCCCTGTCAGGTGTCGATATCGCGGTTGCGCAGAGTTCGCTGTGCTATCCGCGCAACTGTCGACGATAGCGAATCGGCTTGCACAGACGGATCACTATCGCAAAATCGCCTTTACAGTGCGCCGGGATAAACCGGCATGAAGCAGCGGATGAAAGATCCTTACGAGAAAGGAATAGCGATCCGCTCGGCCTCGAGTCTTGCGCTGGGTATCGTGAGGTGCACAGCGAAGCGTAGACCGAGGATAGGCGGGGTGGGTATCCAGCTCCGAAAAGATGCAATCCGGACGCCGACGTCCTTAGTAATGCGCGGAAGGCAACATGAACAGGCGCGATAACGCGAGCTCCTGTTCAGTCCGGCGTAGTCGAAGACCCCAGGCACGCCTAGAAGCTTCATGCACGAGAACCGGGAGACCTCGGAGACACCTACGGCTCAACCAGGCCGCAGGTCGGTGGGCGAAGGCCAGAGCCACAAGGCCCGCGCGTACGTCTTCGAGGAGTCACACAGCGGCATACTACCGATGAATCATTCGAACAAAGACGGAACATCGTTGGCGGAGAGTGAGGAGGGAAGGCCGTTGATGGAGCAGTCGACAATGCTGCGAGTCTTGCGAGGTGAAAGTCCTCGTGCCGCCAATTGCCTGTAGTCGGGCGGCTAGCATATCCGATGCGTGCGAAGGTAACGACGCACGTTCTGCTCGGATGTAAACGCCTCAGCTGCCCTGCGGGGAAACCTTGCAGCGGTAGGAGCGATCCGGGAGGCAAGCAAACTTGGAGGCCTGAACATAACGGAATAGCTGCAGCCTCGAAAATCTTGTCCGTGGAAAATCGTGTTCGCGGGAAGAAGCGGGAAGCCGACCAATCTACTCCAGGGGAAGGCCGATGACGCTGAGGAAGAACCAGGCAAGAGCACTCCGTGGGACCGCCGTGGTAGGGGCTCAGGCATCTGAGGAAAGAATCGCAGAATAACGTCGAGAAGGTCCGTGCAGCGATGCTAGTGGCTGTTCTAGCTGGTGAAAGTCCAGCCGGTGGAACTTGCCCAGTTGCCACCGTAGTTATATCCGGCAGCGGTGCGAGTGATCAAGCCGCTGGAAGCCCGGAA
>Ga0208188_1000092_pt1 | contig 75423 bp, 73 predicted proteins | sample June2015DPH_8_50_FD_184698 | JGI IMG/M metagenome (GOLD analysis project Ga0208188, IMG submission 184698) | Peatland microbial communities from SPRUCE experiment site at the Marcell Experimental Forest, Minnesota, USA - June2015DPH_8_40... | ecosystem: Environmental > Terrestrial > Soil >...
CGGCGCCGGTGTGCCAGTGGTGTGCCAGATTTTTCGAAGGAGGAGTCGCGTTTGGCCAGAAAAACCGGGCAAATCGTGGGTCGCGGCCAGCACCGCTGGCTGGTGCGCGTCTTCCTTGGTCGCGACAATGAGACCCGCAAACGGCGCTACCACAGCCGGATTGTCCGCGGCCCCGTCCGCCATGCCCAGTCCTACCTTAATAAGGTGTTGCGCGATCGCGACCTTGGGCGCCAGATGGACGGCGCCGACATCACTCTGAATCAATACTTCGATCGATGGCTCGAGACCGCTGCGAAGCCGCGTCTGCGGGAGAAAAGCTACCACAGTTACGAAAGCCTGCTTCGCCGATACATTCGCCCATCGCTCGGCGCCCGAAATCTGGCGGCGATCTGTCCGCTCGATATCCAGGCGTTATACCAGCAGCTGAGCGAGTGCGGTCTGTCGGCGCGAACCGTCCGTTACACGCACTCTGTCCTCCGTTCCTCCCTGCGGCAGGCAATTCGATGGCGGCTCCTGGCCGAAGATCCAACCAATGGTGCTCAGCTGCCGCGACAGCGACGGCGCGAATTGTGGGTACTGACCGCGGAACAATCGCGAAGTTTTCTTGAGGCTGCGATGCAAACGGATTACGGCCCAGTCTTCGCAGTCGCACTCACCACCGCCGCACGCCCCAGCGAATACCTTGCTTTAAAGTGGCAGGACATCAACTGGGAGCGAGGCACCGTGAGCGTCGCGCGTACGCTCGAAAGAGTAAGTGGAGGCTGGCGTTTCGCAGAAACAAAACGAGCGCGCAGCCGGCGGGTGATCAAGCTGCAGGAGTGGGTGTTAGAACTCCTGCAGGATCTGCATGCGCAGAGGAAGGCGAAACCCGCGGTGACCGGTTGGCCCGGCGGGTCGGAGGTTATCTTTACGACGCCGTCCGGTCGGCCGATCGACTCGGATAACCTGGCAAAACAGTTCAAGTCAATTCTGGAACAGGCTGGCTTGCCGTTGATCCGGCTCTACGATCTTCGGCACACGGGCGCAACACTCGCACTTGCGGCTGGCGTTCCGCCCAAGGTGGTATCTGAGCAACTGGGGCATGCTTCCGCTGCGTTCACTCTGGACATTTATTCGCACGTGTTGCCGCATATGCAGGAGCAGGCGGCGTTGAAGGTGGAAGAGGTTCTCCTAGGGCGTGTTCTATCGCGACAATCGAATGAAAGTGGTTTTTCAAAGCGGGGGCGCTGTTCAGCTGGTTAGAACTCCTGTCTGGTACGCAGGAGGCCGCGGGTTCGAATCCCGTCGCTCCCGCCAGCTTCCTCCTGATCCAGCGTCTGTTATCAAGAGTGGCAGCGCAGTCTCTGGTTAGCAAATGCGCTGGGGCGCACACTCGTGAGGACGCACAGCGGCGAGTATTGGTCGTTCAACAAACATCGTTTTGGCCAATTTGGCGAGCCCAGCGAGTCTCAGTCCGTCTCTCTACATTGCTCAAATCATCCCCCTCGGGGTATCCTCATCCACCCCCATGGAGGATCGATGCTTAGGTCTTTTGCTCGTACCTTAGCTTTGTCCGGGATCTTTCTTTTAGTCCCACTGTTCGTCCGGGCACAGGATTTATCTTTTTCTGTCGGTACTGCTACTGCCGCTCCGGGCCAAAAATCAACGGGCTATTTAGAAGTCCCCGCTGGCGTAGACGCCGCCACCAATATTCCCGTCATCGTCATCAACGGCGAAAAGCGCGGTCCTGTCCTAGCTCTTGTCTCGGGCGCCCACGGTACTGAATACACCTCTATCATCGCCCTTGAAAAACTTATCAACCTACTTGATCCCTCTCAAATCGCCGGCACCGTTATCCTTGTCCCTCTCGTCAACATTCAATCTTTCGAACAAAAGGTCCCCCATGTTAACCCCATCGACAATAAAAGCATGAACCGCTTTTATCCTGGGAAAGCCGATGGGACGCAAACTGAACGTGCGTCCTTTCTTGTCACCAAACAAGTCGTCGATCGATGTGACTATCTTATCGACTACCACGGCGGCGATCTCGACGAGAGCCTGCGCCCTTACGCGTATTGGGCACCTACTGGCAAGGAGGCCCAAGACCGTATATCCAAAGAGATGGTCCTCGCCTTTGGACTCGATCACATTATTATATGGCGCGACCGTCCCACCGACCTCGGCGCCACTCGCTATCTCGACAACACCTCTACTGCTCGCGGCAAACCTTCCATCGTCGTGGAAGCTGGCTATGCAGGTATCGTCGAATCGGATGACGTCGCCCTCCTCGTCGACGGAACAATCAACACGCTGCGCTCTCTCAAAATGCTTTCAGGAGACCCTCGGCCCATCGAGAATCCCGTCTGGCTCGACAGAGTCGTGGATGTCTTATCCGACGGCCCTGGCATTTGGTACCCGCTTGTGAAGCGTGGTACCTATGTTCAAGAGGGCATGAAAATCGGCTTTGTCACCGACTATTTCGGCAAACTCATACTCGAAGCCCGCGCTCCCATCTCCGGCGTCATCTTGCACATCAACGCAGTCCCGTCCCTCAAGAAAGGTGACAACATCGCAGACATCGCTGCAATTGCCGCCCACGCCCCCTAAATCTAATCTCATTTTGGCTGATGGCAGTCGATGATCCTCCTCTGTGGCTCGTGTGCATCCCACGGCCCCCCTCTGCGCCGTTTGCAGGTACGAATCTGGGGACCGCACCCAACTTCCGTGTTGCCCGTCGTTCGGCAGGACGCGCTATCGTAATTTCTTGCTGTACAGTATTTCCGGCAGCACGTGCGGTCTCGAAGTAGCTCGGACTCCGCAAATAGGAGGATTGAATGGCGCAAGTATGGTTAGTCACAGGTAGTTCTCGCGGTCTGGGTCGCGCAATTGTCGAAGCGGGCCTTTTGGCGGGCAATAAGGTGTTGGCGACAGCTCGCGACATTGAGTCACTGCGTGAGCTATCGGAGCGCTACGGTGACCAGGTGAAGCTCTTCGAGCTGGACGTGACCGACGAGTCGTCGGCTGCCGGTGCGGTGAAGACGGCAATCGATGCGTTTGGCTCGCTGGACGTTGTTATCAACAATGCAGGATATGGCAATCTCTCGTCCGTCGAAGATACGCCGATGTCGGATTTCCGAGCACAGATAGAAACCAATCTCTTCGGGACAATCATCGTGACGAAGGCAGCTCTCCCGTACTTTCGCGAAAGGAAGGCGGGCCATTTCGTTCAGTTTTCCTCGATGGGCGGAAGGATTGGACCCCCAGGGCGCGGGCCTTATTCGGCGGCGAAATGGGGCGTAGAAGGTTTCTCCGAAGTTTTGTCGCGCGAAGTGGCACCGCTAGGCATCAAGGTCACGATCATCGAGCCGGGTGGCTTCCGCACGGACTTCGCCGGCAGTTCCACCAAGCTGAGCGAGGGGCATCCCGAATACGACTCGACTGTTGGAGCAACGGCCAGGTTTCAGCGCGCCTATAACGGTAAGCAGCCCGGAGACCCGAAGAAGGGGGCTCAAGCGATCGTTCGGCTGACGCAGGAACAGAAACCTCCGTTGCGACTGTTGCTCGGCAGCGATGCATATAACGGGGCGGAGAAGAACGACCTTGCACGATTAGAAGAAGCGAGAGCCTGGAAAGAACTCAGCCTGTCCACCGATTTCTAGTCGGAGCCTGGCATGAACTTCTACCGGAGTTCGACTACGATGCAAATGGATGCGAAGTACAAAGCAGTGAAGCAGAGTCGGTGCATGGCGAGGGTCCATAACTGCTCTCAGGTGATCCTTGACGGGGGGACGCGGTTCAGTTCTCGGTTGGTCGGCAATCCAGAAACTGGCCGATAGGCGACAACTACGGCAATGGGGCGGCTGGATAAGTTGACTGACTGCCAATCATTCGAAAACAGCGGTCTTCCGGGGGCATCTGTGCTATTCGGTGTGCCGGTTGTGGGCCAGATGATGTCCAATTGCGCCTCGACAGTTCCCGTCCCTCCGGCTCTCTGATCGTCAATGACCACAAGCGCGTTTTTCGTTACCGATCCTTCTCTAGCCGCGTTGAATGCGTTGTGCGCAATTCGATGATCGGGAGGTCGGCTATTCGGAAAATGGCGCATTTGCCACGAGGTCGGCAAAATTCGGAGGCGCGAACCCCTCGACGTAACGAATGCCGAAATCTCTGAGAATGTTGTCTACGGTGGTCATCGGCTTCTGGCGAACGACGTTGCAGAGGCACCCTTTGAACTGGGTCTTGAATGCCAAGCGCGGAAATTCGCTCAGGATCGCACGCTGTTTGTCCTGCGGGATTCGATCGAGGCCCACTCCGAGAACGTCTACCGCGATGCCTGAGTGAACCATGACGACCTCGGGTTCTTTGTGGAGCGCGAGAGTAGGGGTGGTGTGGAGTGCAATCGCATCCCACACAAGCTGCATCTGGTGCGCTGAGATGCCCTGATCACTCAGAAACACGCGGGCCGCGTTTGCTCCATCCACTTCGAAGCGGTTCGCTCCCGTGTAGCGATCTGTCAAGCCCAGATCATGCAAAACCGCAGCAACGGCCAACAGCTCTGGGTCCGGTGCATGTTCGGCGCCCTCTGAAAGCACGACCCCAAACAGCCATGAGCGCATGACATGGTTGAATAGGAACGGCTCTAAAAGACCGCGAGCTAACTCCATTGCGTTGCGGACGAGAGTTGTGTCGGGCACTTTGATTCCTGCGAAGACCATAGTCTCCTCCTTCGTTGTTGGCGTCGTTGTTCGTTGGGCGGAGGATGCTTCACTCGACCGCGGCATCATTCAGAAGCTTCACAATCTTGTGGTCGAGATCGTGCGCGATCGTGAGCGCGTCCTGGTTTGCGTAGGGACTCAGAAAGCTAACCATCTTGTCATATGACAAATGGACACCATCTTCCCTTTCATCAACCAAGACAGTCACCGGCGCATAAGACCCTGCGTCGGGCACATGCTTGGCCATTTCTTTCATCACTAAGGGATTGCCGATGACGAGCCGTACCATCTTAGGTTTGTTCGATCCTGTCTCCTTGCGCAGAACCGCGCCATGATCGAACTCTAGAAACAACATCAGATGAGTCTTGCCCATGTCTCGGTTGATCACCTCTTCCAACTCGGCAAAGGTGCCCGGCGACTTGGATGCACTCGCAAACGCGGCAAGATCCAGTCGGCCGACACCAGCTTTCAATGAAGCTACGACTGCCTCGAATGATCGTGACGTCGTCAGGCTGAAGCGTTGTACTTCGATTGTTTGAATTGCCATTCCATTCTTCCTTTCGCGCGAATGTTTGGAGCGGGCTATACCTGTGCGAAACCGCCATCGACGAACAGCTCGGCCCCTGTGACATAACTCGCATCATCGGAGGCGAGAAACACGACAGCTCTTGCGACCTCATCCGGGGCCCCGAGTCTGCCGAGCGGAACGATGTTCGAGATCATCTTCAAACGTTGCTGTCCCGTCTCTGAGGAACCCAGTAGTTCGCTAAGCCCCGGAGTATCGGTGGAACCTGGGCTCACGGCGTTCACGCGAATCCGGCGACTCCGCAGATCCGTCGCCCACGTGCGGGCGAATGAGCGCACGGCGGCCTTGCTAGCGCTGTAGACGCTGTTCGACGGCAGTCCCTTGCTAGCAACCACAGACGCACAAAGGACAATGGAGGCACCGTCCTTGAGTAATGGCAATGCCTTTTGTACGGTAAAGAGCAGTCCTTTCACATTGACATCGAATATCGAATCAAAGAACTCCTCGGTGATTTCTCCGAGGGGCGCATATTTTGCGGTGCCCGCGTTGGCAAACACAATATCGAGACGACCTTTCTCCTGCCTAATCTGGGCGAAGAGTCGTTCGAGGTCACCGATTTGAGATACATCTCCTTGCACCCCGGTGACACCTTCTCCTATGCTCGCGACCGCCGAAGCCAACTCCTTCTCACGCCGACCGGTGATAAAGACGTAGGCTCCTTCGGCCACGAAACGCTTCGCGGTAGCAAGACCAATCCCGCTTGTCCCACCGGTGACAAGTGCGATCCTTCCATCCAGCTTGCCGGCCATTTTCTCGTCGGTCGTCATTCTGCGCCTCTTTAGAGATGTCATCATCGCTCAGTCACACGCCACTCGCCTTGATACTGTTGAGGACGGTGTTGTCCCAGTAAGCGTCGAGCCGTGTGATTTTGGAGTCGGTGTCGAAACGCAGAATGTAGCAGTGAGGGATGTGTACGTCCTGGCCCTTCTTTGCAACCCCATGCACTTCGGCAGGTATGGGCCCGCTCATCTCGGCTTGGATCACCACTATGTTCCCCTCGGCAGGGATCAGCTCGATCACTTTGACTCGGAAGTTCGGAACGGCATTCGGAAACGCGCGCCAAATAACATCGATGCCCCCACGGATTGGCACGACGCTCTCGCGGCCGTACGGGGAATATCGTCCGAGCGCGCCATCTGCGCAGAGAGCGATCATGCCATCAACGTCGTGGGCATCGTACGCAGTGAAGAACTGTTGGGCAGCTGACACGTACTCTTTCGCATTCGTTTTCATCTCTGTGCACCTTGGGGGCCGCTTTTGTTGGGGATCTTTGTGGCCTAGTATTCAAACCACTGGCTGAGCGCTTTGACCTTTTCCTCCGTATACGGCGGAAACAGGTGCTCGATGGCCACGTCGGGCGGCGAAATGAAAACCGATTTCGCATGCGTGAGGGCGTCAAACCCGGCCTTGCCGTAGTAGTGACCAATGCCGGAATATCCGACCCCTCCAAAGGGCATGGTTTCGATAAACAGGTGAATGTTCACCTGATTGATCGCACCGCCACCAAAGGACAAGCTCGCGAGGAAGTGATCGATTGCCTTTTGGTCGCGGCTAAACAAGAAGCCGGAAAGAGGCTTCGGATGCTTTTTCACCTCGCGAATGGCAGCGTCCATGTCCTTGTAGGTGAGGACTGGGAGAAGGGGTCCGAAGATCTCGTCCTCCATGATCGGGTCGTCCCATGTCACTGGGTAGATAACCGTGGGATCGAGATAGCATGCATCCGGGTCAGAGGCCCCGCCTATGACGACTTTCTTCTGATCGATCAGTCCTGCCAAACGTTCAGTCGCCTGGGGGCTAATGATGCGGGAGTAGTCGTCCGGTCTGCTCTTTGGGTCGGTCCCGTACAACTCGACCATCGCCTTCTTGCACTCAGCAACAAACTTCTCCGCAATCGATTCGTGCACGTAGGCGTATCCGGGCGAAGTGCACCATTGGCCGCCCCAGGCCGTAGCCCCCCAGACAATCTTTTTGGCTGCGTCCGGGATATTGGCGGTCGCATCAACAAAGGCTGGGTTCTGGCCCCCGAGTTCGAGAAGAACCGGAGTCAGATTTTTTGCGGCCGCTTCCATGACGATCTTGCCAACCTTGACGCTGCCGGTGAAGAAAATGAAGTCGAAGGGCAGCTTGAGCAATTCCGTCACCTCGTCCTTACTTCCCGTGACGGCAGTAACGGCCCGAGGATCGAAGTATTTCGGAATGAGATCCAGTAAGACCTTGCTGGTAGCCGGCAAACCCTCGGAGAGTTTGAGAATGCATGGATTGCCCGCCGCAAGAACCTGGCACGCCGGGTCGAAAAGCAGGGTCAATGGCCCATTGAACGGACCAATCACCAAAGTGACACCGTACGGTTCTCGATAGACCTTGGCAGTATGCCCGGTCTCCCGAAAGGCCTTCGGCACGACCACATCTACAGGCTTCATCCACTCTTTCAACTCTTGCTTCGCGAAGGCGGCGGTTCCGACTGGCGCCATAATCTCGAAGACTTTTTCCTGGCTGGCGGTCTTGAAGTCGCTGCTCATCGCAGCCTCAAGAGCCTCGGCGTTCTCATTACACAAGTTCTCAAGGCGTGTCAGCTGATCAATGCGCCACTCGTAAGACTTGGTCGCGTCCGAATCGAAATATGCTTTCTGCTTGTCGAAGATTTTCTGGAACTGATTCATCTGAGTCTCCTTCGCACATCGGTTTGTCGATACCGCTTTTCAGCGGAGTCGTGATTTTTAGGCCATTGCGAGAACCATGCGGAATCGCGCATCACCAGACATCATGCGTCGATACGCTTCTTCGGCTTTTTCCAAAGGAAGCGTTTCGATCATGGGGCGAACGTCGGTGAGGACGCTGAAGTCAAGGGTGTCCTGCGTCTCGATTGCTCTTCCGGTCAGGCTTCCAATGACCGAGCGGCCACCAAAGATGAGCGGAACTCCGTTGACCGGAATCGGATCACCCGAAACACCAACTACCACCAGCTTTCCGCGAACTGAGAGGCCGGGAAGCAGGCTGGCGATTGCTGCTCCGCTGGGGGCGGTTGCCAGGATCACGTCGGCGCCTCCCAGTTTCTGCAGCGCGGCTCCCGCATCCTCAGCTTTGGCGTCGATGTAAACGTGAGCTCCCAGTTTGGGCGCAAGATGTTCTTTGTCTGGACCGAAGCCGATCGCGACTGTGCGGAAGCCCATCTTTTTGGCGTATTGCACTCCGAGATGCCCCAGACCGCCGATACCCTGGATAGCAACGGTATCGCCTGCACGTCCGGCGTTGCGGAGCGCATTGAACGTCGTGATGCCGGCACAAACCAAAGGGGCCGCGTCTTCTGATTTGAGTTCATCCGGTATGAGGGCCAGTGCGCGTGCCTCTGCGATGATCATTTCCGCATAGCCGCCATCGCTCGTCACGCCAGTGATAATGGGGTTCTGGCAATATGCCGTGTCGCCACGACGGCAGGTCTCGCAGGTTCCATCTTCACCTCCAAAGAACCCGATTCCTACTCGCTGGCCGACCTTCCAGGTCGTAACACGCCGACCAACCTCCTCGATGCGGCCAATTGCTTCATGGCCCGGCACACGCGGATACACGACGCCGGGCAGTTGTCCCTCGACGGTACCCGCGTCTGAGTGACATACACCGCAAGCCTCTACCCGGATACGTACTTGTTCCTCACCCGGCCCGACGACAGGCTTCTCGACGAGGCGAAAAGTGCCAGGTTTGGTTATCTCGACCGCCTTATATGTTTTTCCCATTTTCGTCTCCTATCGATCTGGAAGAACTCATGTGAAGTCGTTCACAAGAATTGCGGACAAGCGGCAGGTTGAAAATTCGCCGTTGCTCGCGATCCTGACTCTATGTCGCGAGACAGAGCTGGGTCAGAGGACGCCTTTGTGACCAGCTACGCCTCTCCCATTGTTTTTGAAGTTTCAATCCTTGTCTTGATTGAAAGTGCCGCAGTTTGGCGTTTCTGTTGGGCTTTAGTGGGTGGGAAACGCGAGTGACGACCTTTACTTCCCTTCAGGCGCGGGGAGGTTGAACGCCTTCGGCATCGGTGCGTTTGCTCTTCGCCACCGTCCTGGCGAAGTTCCAACAATCTCACGGAAGCCTCGATTGAAAGCTGGCTGGTCAGTGAATCCGACTTCCAACGCGACTGTTAGTAAAGAGTCGTTCGAGTGCAACAAGAGAGACTTTGCGGCTTCAACTCGCTTATAGAGCATGTAGCGCCGGACGGGAACACCAAACGACCTTTTGAATGCGCGCATGAAACGACCCGCCGATAGCGCACACTCTTTTGCAAGATCGGCAAGCGCCAGATCACCATCCAGATGTTCGTTCAACACCTCGATCGCTCGATCCTGTTGCCAGATCGTCAATCCCCCGGTAACAACCTCCGGCGGCTGGCTCCGGCCCTGGTATGTGCGGCTCAGATGAGCGCAGAACATCATGATCATTTCGTCGATAACTAAGCGTGGAAGCTGAAGCGGACGATCAGAGAACGACAACATCATTCGGGCCCAATGAAGAATCACGTCATCCTTGGTTCCTGGGGTGCAATGCAAGGTGCGAATGCGCTTTTGCTCGTTCTCGTCACTGAATCGATTGATAACTGACCGGGGTATATAGACGTGAACCGAGTCGAAACCTGAAGTTCGCAGTGCAACCGGCTCCGACTCCATATCGAATATCTGAATCCCGCCGGCATCCCATTCGGTGACACGATGAAAGCGTCCGTCAAGCCACGTTCCCCAGCCCTTAATGCTGTCGGGACGGCGCAGGTGCACGGATATCGAAAAAGCCTTTTCTGGTGGAATGTGTGGAGTGGGTCCAGGAAAGCCGTTCGGCATTCGCATACGTGTCAACGCAACCTGAGAGTTTCCCTTGGGACCAAGCACAAGTGAGGAAGACTCCAGCAGAGAAAAATGCTCCGCCAATCTTTTTCCAAACATGCCTTGAAGCATATGTTCTGCCTCGCACCGCACTAGAACTTACCGTTGCTATTTTTCCATTGGAATCGCTTCGAGTGTATCCCAGTGCTCGGCGATCCTACCCTTTTCAATGCGGAAGAGGTCATAAATGCCAGTGGGTACGCCAGGAGCGTCCAGCAGTCATCGCAATTGGCCGTTAAGAAATTCGCTCGTCCGACCGTTGGCAAGGTGAGCCGCGGCGGCGTTGTAGTGTTTTCCGTTATGGCGGGAGAAGGCATGACTCTGACCCGGATAGCTGTAGACCGTCGCGTTTGGTTTCTTAGCAAGTGCCGCTTTGATGTCCGCTTGTGCAGCCTTGGAAATGAACTCATCCTCTTCGGCTACATGCATGAGAAGGGGCGCATGAAGCCCATCGACCTCTCCGAGATATTTCTCAGTATCGGCGCCGTGATACCAGACCGCCGCGTCGATGCCGTCGTTGCGGACGGCTGTCATGAAGACCATCAGCGCGCCGAGGCAATAGCCGAGCAAGGCAACCTTACCGTTGCATTCCGGGAGACTGCGTGCTGCGTCAATCGTGTCCTTTATGTCCCTTACGCCCGCATCTCGGTCGTAAGCCGAATAGAGGCGAAGGCCGTGTTGCCAGTCGCCGTCCGAGGTAACGTTCAGATCGACGCCTGGCTCCTGCCGCCAGTACAGATCTGGAGCGAGCGCGAGGTAACCTTGTTCCGCCAATTCATCGCAGTGCTTGCGAATGTCGGCGTTCACCCCGAACAGTTCCTGCAGAACGACAACGGCCGGAGCCGGTACTGTCTTCGGCCGCGCGATATAGGCGGCAAATGCGCCGTCACGTCCTTCAATCGTGATTTGATCTTTCATTGTGTTCTCCTGACAGGACGACGTTCCCGGACTCCGCCGGTCTTGTTTGAATCGGCGGAGGCACGGCGCACTTCAAGCTACTGCCGTGGCTGGCGCCGAAGCAGCAGCCTCTTCAATGAGTTTGGCTGTTTCCTTCGGATGAGACATGTAGGCCACATGGCTCGCCTTCACTTCGACCGTCTTGGCCTTGGCGCGCTTTGCCATCATGCGCTCCTGATCCGGGTTAATCGATCGGTCTTCGCTGGCCACCATGTACCAGGTAGGCTTGTTCTTCCACGCGGGATTCTTAACCTGGTGGGTGAACGAGTCGGTGGAGATCGGCACCTGCGATATAGCCATGAACTCCGCCTCTTCCGGTGGAATGTCCGCTGCGAAGTCGGCTGCGAAATGCGCCTGGTCTATCCACCAAAGCCCGTTGCTGTCCGCCGTGAACGCCTTGGACGCTTGCGGCAAGGCCTGTTCGATCGACGCACAGCTCTCACCTTCATCGAGAGCGAAGGCGGCAATATAGACAAGCGCCGCAACGTTTGGATGATTGCCGGCCTCGGTGATGATGGACCCGCCGTAGCTATGGCCAACCAGAACCACCGGGCCACCCATGGCGTCGATGGCGGCCTTGGTGTACTTTTGATCGTCGGCGTACGAGGTCTCGGGAGGCTGTGCCACCGACACTTTGTAGCCATCCTTCTTGAGGATATCGGCAACCCTCTTCCAGCCAGAGCCATCTGCGAAAGCTCCATGCACCAGAACTACATTCTTAATATGTTGACTCACGATTATTCTCCTTTGCAGTAGAGATCCAGACAGATCAGTTGATTCTCGATGGCGCACGTCTTCGCGCCAAACCACTCTTGTTTTGTGCGAGGGACGTGCATTTCACTTACGACGTAAAGACTTACTAGCTGCTAGTTGACGTGTGCGGAGGTCGCAGCCTCTTCGATGAGCTTGGCCGTCTCCTTCGGGTGAGACATATAGGCCACGTGGCTAGCATTCACTTCGACCGTCTTCGCATTGGCGCGCTTCGCCATCATGCGCTCCTGTTGGGGATTGATCGACCGGTCTGAGCTGGCCACCATGTAATAGGTCGGCTTGGTCTTCCAGGCGGGACTCGTGACCTTGTGGGTGAACGAGTCGGTGGAGATCGGCACCTGCGCTATAGCCATGAAGTGAGCCTGGGCCGGGGAAATATCCGCTGCGAAGTCGGCTGCGAAATGGTCCTGATCGATCCACCAGTTGCCGTTGCTATCCGGCTTGAATGCCTTGGAGGCTTGCGGCACGGCCGTTTCGATCGACGCACAGCTCTCACCCTCATCGAGCGCAAATGCGGCGATATATACCAGTACCGCTACGTTTGGATCGTTGCCGGCTTCGCTGATGATGGACCCACCGTAGCTGTGGCCGACCAGGACGACCGGCCCGCCCATGGCGTCGATTGCGGCCTTCGTGTACTTTTGGTCATCCGCGTACGAGGTCTCGGGGGGCTGCGCGACCGATACCGTGTAGCCATCCTTCTCAAGGATCTTTGCGACGGCATCCCAGCCGGAGCCATCGGCGAAGGCACCGTGGACCAGCACCACGTTCTTAATGCCGGTCGGTGCCGTAGATGCCGCCGCGACAACTTTCTGACTTCTCCCCAGTAGCAGAGTCGTGGCGATCAGCGCGACTGCGAGCATCGGAGCGCCATAACCTAAACATCTCATCTTCGATATCTTCATAGTCGAATCTCCCGTCGTAAGTTTTGAGGAAGCGTATGCAGCCTCTCGGGAAATAGATTGATCTAGGCAGCAATGTCATTCTTGTGCGATTTCGCCTATTTTGTCGTTTCCTATCGCGACGTCAGAGGTCGCGCCATCGTTCCTAGCGTCTACCGCTGGCGGCAAGGTCATTGGAAAAAGGAATCGGCGGTGTACACCTTCTCGATCGATACGCGTCGCCGGCCGTAGATCTACGGACAACCGGTGCATATGCTCGTTGAGCCATCGCTTGGGCGAGGTCCCGACGACCGCCCGAAACGTCCGGCTGAAGGCGGCCTGGTCTGCGAAGCCGCTTTCCAGGGCGATCTCCGAAAGTGGTGCCGAGGAGGATCTCAGCAGGAATTTCGCGCGCTCCACCCTGCGGGCGATGAGGTAACGGTGAACCGGCACTCCGAAGGAGCGCTTGAAGGAGCGAGAGAAATGGCTAACGGAGAGGCCGCACTCCTCAGCAAGGTACGAAAGCCGAAGCTGACCATCCAAGTTGCTGTCGATTAATTCCAACAGGCGGCGCTTCTGCCAGGGCGCCAGCCCGCCCAGATAGATGGTCCTCGTGGGTCCTACCTGCCCATACGAAGCAGCGATAAGGCTGCAGAACATCCACACGAAATAGTCGAACATCAAGCTGCATACCCGCCGCTCGTCGCCCAGCCATGGCAGTGCAAATTTGGTCAGATGAAACAGGACATCATTCTTAATTCCCTGCGTGCATGGCAGGCCGCCGATCCGATGCAATTCATTGTCGTCGGTAAATGCATCGAGGGTTCTGCGCGGCAGGTTAAAATGCACGGCATCGAACCCAGTGGGACGCACAGCAATCGGATTTGCCTCAAGATCGTAGACGCCGACGCCGCCGCGCTCCCAGTACCGGATAGGAATGAACTTTCCATCAACCCATGTCCCCCACCGGTACGTTTGCGTCTGCTGCCGCAGATGCAAGCTGATCGTGAACCCGCGTTCGGGTCTTACGGGCGCCGTCGGTTCAGGTAACCCGTTCGGAACCGTAATTCGGGTAATTGCCAGCTGGGCGCTCTCCTTAGACCCAAAGAGCACGGACGGGGCATTCCTGAGGTGAAAGCACCTTCCGAAGGTGTTGCCGGAGTTTGAGATCCATTCCGGCCACTGGTCAATCATGCAACCTCCTCACCTGGCAAATACACCCGGCGCTCAGAGGCCGCCGGTCTTCAAAAGAAGAGCAGACGATATCTAGAGTTTCGAAATCGGACGCACCAGAAAATAATCTGCTTGTCTGGCCCCTGTCGAATTACAGGGAACAGATCGAACGCCGGATTGTGCCGGAGTGTAGCGCCAAAAAGAACGGTCATTCTTGTACAAAAAGACCGCCATTGAACGGGACGGCTCCCAGAAATGCCGATGCGGGAGGATTCACGGTCCTGTCACCCGTTAAAAGCGTTTCCTTTGGACTCGGGAACTCAGTCTGAATCGACAATTAGGGTGAATAAGGTCAATCCTCCAAGGTGGCGGGCCCCGTACCATCTCTCTGGCAGCCCCTTGGCGGGGCAGCGTATCTCGTGGCGAGCGGGAAGAGTTTTGTAGGGGACATGAGTGTCTAGTCAAGTAACGAGAAACCGCATCCTTCAGGCGGGGCTTGATTTGGCAAGCACAGAGGGGCTCTGCAAGATCACCTTTGGTTCGGTTGCCAGACGCGCAAGCCTGTCAAAGGGTGGCGTTGTCGCGCATTTTTCGCATATGGGCGACCTAAAGCGGTCCATCCTTGATCTTGCCTTGGACCTTTGGAGCCGCACCTGCCTCAGTGCCGACACTGGCGTTGGAAGCGGGTTGCCTTCGCTGATCCGATACCTAAATGTATGGATTGGATGGACGAGGAGGGCAGGACTACCGGGCAGTTGTCCGATTGCCCAGGCCATTGTTGAGTTGAGCTTCCTGCCGGGACCTGTTCGAGAGGCTGCCGCGGCGGCGGAATCTGTCTGGCGGCAGACCCTTATTATGTTGATCCGTGATGCGATCGACAAGCGACACTTATTGGACGATACCGACGTCGCCCAGCTGGCATGGGACTTGCTCGGCATCTATCTGAGTCATCATGTTTCCAGCCATTCTCTTCGGGACCCGGATGCGGACAGAAAGGCACAGTTCTCCGTGAAGCGGATCGTTGCTTCTATAGAAGCGATTAGCGAGGGTGCAGCTCACCAGAGAAAAGATGGTCAGTAGCAACCGCGCCACAACCGTTCAGTTTGCGCCAGCGAAACGGCGTTATACCTTCGAGCTTGGTAAACGCGCGTGTGAAGGCAGCCTGATCGCAGAATCCCGACCGAAACCCCACCTCGGCCAAGCTTAGTTTAAGTTCGCGAAGCAGATCTTTCGCCATGTCGATTCGAAGCCTGATGAGCCATTGGTGGACTGAAGTGCCAAAGCTCTGGCGAAAGCAACGAGAGAAGTGACTAGGGGAGAGCTGACAGGCGGTTGCAAGGTCCGTAATTCTGATGTTGCCTTCGAGATGTGCACGCAGCATCTCCTCGGTACGAATCTTTTGCCAGCTCTCTAGGCGCGGCTGTGCCCGGAACATTACCTTACCGTTTCCATAGTGCTGCAGAAGATGTGTGCTCACAAGAAGTGAAACATCTTCTAACGCAAGCATGTTGAGCGGTTCACGGTTGCGCACCTGGCCGAGGATGGTCTTGGTCAACTGAGCAACGACAAGGTCCTCCTCGAAGAAGACCATCCGAAATGAATCGATGGGCGCAATCTTGTTGTCTGTCGCAACCCTGTCCAGCAGATCGCGCGATACATAATAATGTAGATAGTCGAACGGGCCTGCCGCCCACATCTCCATCGGCTTCATAAGATCGATCACTGTTGTTGCGAATGCGATCGAACGAGAGACGCCGACCTCTTGGCCGTCGATTCGTGCGCGCCACCTATCAACAGGAGTCGGAGCTAAGGCCACGCAGATGAGGATCGCGCGGTCCTCGGGATAGGCCGGCGCTCGCTGCATCTCCATCGGTCCACCCCTGAGCCTAGTGAGGGCGAAGTCGGGCACGCCGCACACATTCTTGAGGGAGCAGTCATAAAGCGGCGTCCGGAAGACCTCGGCTAGGTTGGCGCCGTAGAACTTCCGAACGTGGTCTGGACGCGTCAACAAGGGCTTCTTCGGAAGACTTTGCTTGCGAGCCACGCCCACCTCCGTTCGGACAACAGCGTCAATATACCACCTAGGAAAGGCGCGTTCACGTTCCCTCACTGTTGCCGATGCCGAAGTTGGCCGATTAGTAACGAGAAGTCTTAGTGCTGTATCTGAAGCGCCCACGAGCGAAGTGTTGGGAGTTGAGACGCTGTGGAGGGGCGCTTCAGATACAGCGACTTGAAGGAAGCCGCCCCGGGGACTATGGGATTTGTATTTGGATGAGCCGGTCTTGATCGTTTGCGAGTTTGCCGTTGCGGTCAGAGCGCTTGGGTTTCAGTAGCGGGTCGCAGAGAGAATGGGTGTGGGGCGGCGCATCGGAGAGTCTAGATCGCAGCACCATACTGCATTCTGACAAGTGCGAGACAGAGAACCAGTGTGCGTGCTGATGCACGAGCGAGATTCGACGTTGGAGTTGTCGATTCATGTGGCGCACCGGCTGAGATGAGGCGGGGATCGGAGGAGCAGTTGCGCAGCGGAGAGGCGTTCGACCACTTGCATGATTCCGCCGCAAAGCGGACATTGCCACAGAGAACGAATGGGCAACGCGGATGATGTGGCGTCTGCTGCTGGCCGATCGGATGACTGGAGCAATCGGGAACAGAGTGGAAGAAACTCCGCTCGCCGCCGGTTGGCGAGAAAGCCGAAGTTGCGAATACGCATAAAGCCCCGCGGCAACAGGTGAAGCAGGAAACGGCGCAAGAACTCATCGACGGGCAGGGTCATGAGCCGCTTCTTGTTGCCGTGAGCAGAGTCGCGCCAGCGAAAGGTTACGTTGCCCTCGGAGAGAGCCACCAACCTGTTGTTCGAGATGGCGACCCGATGGGTGTATGCGCCGAGATAGCGCAGCACATGTTCTGGCCCGCCGAAAGGCCGTTTGGAGTAGACGACCCAGTCGTGGCGGAATAATACCCGCAACCAGGAGGCGAAGGCTCGCGGTTCCGTGAGCGGCAAGAGATGTCCGTGGAACTGGAGTGCGCCGGACTGAAAGGCGTTCTTAAGCCCGGCGACAAACTTGCCGCGGAAGATTCGGCCGAGCACTTTGACGGGAAGGAAGAAAGATCGGCGTGAGCAGATCCAGCGGGAGTGGTCCGGAGCGAGACCGCCGGCAGCCAGCACGCAATGGACATGAGGATGATGTTGCAACCGCTGGTTCCAGGTATGGAGCACGCTGAAGAAGCCGATCTCGGCTCCCAGGTGGCGTGGATCGCGGGCGATCTCCAGCAGAGTTGCAGCACTGGCGCGAAAGAGTAAGTTGTAGATCAGCCGTTTGTTCTGCAGCGCGAGCGGGCCCAGTTCCCGCGGCAGCGTGAAGACGACGTGCACGTAGCTGACGGGCAGCAACTCCCGTTCCCGCGCTTGGAGCCAATGCAGGCGTGCATTGCCCTGACACTTGGGACAGTGCCGATTGCGACACGAGTTGTAAGAGATGGCGGAATATCCGCAGTCCGAGCAGTGATCGCGATGCCCGCCTAGCGCGGCGGTGCGGCAGCGAGCAATGGCCAGCAAAATCTTCTGATGCTGCCAGGTGATCCAGCGGCGACTGCGCTCAGCAAACAACTGCCCCGCACAACGAACGATGTCGGCCACCTCCAGAGGAGGCCGGTTCATGCGCTCGGTGTCGGTTCTCCCTGTTCTCGAATCGTGAGTGCATCCAGCGGACTGCCGGTGGCGCTGAGATGTCTCCGGGAGAGATGCAGATAGATCGTCGTCTCCTCCAGGTCGCGATGCCCGAGCAGCATCTGGATGGTGCGCAGGTCGGCACCGGCTTCGAGCAGATGCGTGGCAAAGCAGTGGCGCAGCGTGTGGGGATGAATGTGCTTGTGTTCAAGCCCAGCGCGTTGTGCGGCGTTCTGACAGGCAGTCCACAGGACCTTGGTGGTGACCGGATCACTTGCGGTATGCCATCGATTGCCGGGAAACAGCCAGTTCGTCGGCTTGTGTCTGAGCCCGCACCAATAGACGCGCAGCGCATCGAGCAACTTCGGGCTGAGCATGACATCGCGGTCCTTGCGACCTTTGCCGCCCCGGATATGGATAACCATCCGCTGGCTGTCGATATCGCTGATCTTCAGGCGCGCCACTTCTGCGCGACGTGCGCCCGTGGCATACAGCGTCATCAGCAGGATGCGATGAAAGGGAAACTCGGCTGCGTCAATCAGACGCGCGACTTCGTCTTGGCTGAGTATCTCGGGCAGGTGCAGAACTTTCTTCGGATACGGCGTCTCGGCGATGCTCCAGCCTCTCTTCAGAACCTGAATATAGAAGAAGCGTAAAGCAGCCAGCCGCAGGGCCACAGTGTTCGGGCTGAACTTTAACTTAGTGAAGAGCGCTGCCTGATACTCGCGAATGTGTTCGGGCCCAAGCTGATCGGGTCGGCGGTGGAAGTAGCGACTGAAGTGCTGAACCCCGTGAAGGTACGAGCGGATGGTTGAATCGGCGAAGTTGCGGCGTCTTAGTTCTTCCAGCATGAGCTGACGTAGATGGGTCACAGAGAGTTCCTCCTCTGCGACACAAGCTAGCTCAGATCACCTCCACCGTTGGCCAGCAACACGCGAATGCGTCCGCCGTAACGCGGCTTCGTTCAAGTCGGCTTGTAGGAAATGATCGATCGCTCCCAAACCGGGGAACGGGGTTCTCGCACTACGTCGATTTGATCAGTTCCGTGCCGCCGATCGCGGTTTGATGGATTAAGGTGGACTGACTATCAGTCAGTCGAAAACCGCGGTTTTGCTGGGAATATGACCGCTCCGGTGTGCCAGTTGTGTGCCAGATTTCGGGGGGGCGGTCTATCTTCAAGGTCAGCCAATTGCGGCAGATTCCCCGCTGCAGGTCAACCAGACAGCCACGCTCGATTTTGGACTCACCGTTGGATCCTCGCAGCAACCGCTGACAGTCACCGCACATCTGTCGGCCGTGGATTCTACGACGTCGGAGCTAGGAACGATCGTCACGACAAAGCCGGCGAACGATCTGCCGTTGAATGGTCGAAACTTCACCCAGCTGCTGACATTGACGCCGGGAGTCAGCCCGATCAGCGTAGCGCAGAATTCAGCAGGAGGCAGTCGCTGGGGAGGTCTTGCGGTAGGCACTTTCACTTTTCCTGCCGTGAATGGGCAGAGAAACCGAAGCCACCGGGGCATGGAGATGTGGAAAACGCTCCGCGTTTCCCACTTCCCACACCCCCGGCGACGACTACGGACAAGTGTCCAACGGCGTTACACAAACATTCCACTTGGTACAAAAGACCGGTCAGGTCACTGATCGCAGAGGGCCACCTAGATCGGGCGCCAAAATGGAAATCCCGGGTTCGAAAGGAACACGAGCGCCCTGATACAATTTTTCCACAAGTTGTCAAACTCCCGGTTCTAAGGTTTCAACGTCGGCCCTGGGGTCCGCGTGAAATCCGTTCACGCTTCGTTAGCGACGACTCGACGAATTCTAACAGGCGACCTCCGAGCGGAAGGGGAGGGGAAGATGCTCGAATTCCTAACGAAACTGTTCTCGTCCGATTTCATGGGACACGGGTACTGCTATCTCTGGCAGCCGGGGATCGTCTGGCTGCATGCGATCTCGGACACCATGATCGCGCTGTCTTACTATGTGATCCCATTGGCGCTGGTCTATTTTGTGCGAAAGCGACGCGACCTCCCCTTTCACTGGATGTTTTTAATGTTCGGTATCTTCATATTCGGCTGCGGAACCACGCATCTGATGGAAGTCTGGACGGTCTGGCACGGCACCTACCGGCTGGCCGGTGTGATCAAGGCCATTACCGCGGCGTCCTCCGTGGCCACGGCGGCGTTGTTTGTGCACCTTGTGCCGGAAGCCGTAGCCCTCCCGAGTCCGGCTCAACTGCGCGCCGCCAATGAGGAGCTCGAAAGGGAAATTCGGGAGCGGCGCAGCGCAGAACTGGCGCTCCACAAAGCTTACGACGACGTGGAAAACATGGTGCGGGCACGCACTGCCGAGCTTGCCAGCACCAACGAGCAGCTGAAAGCCGAGATCGTGGAGCGAAAGCGGGCTGAAGAAAAGCTGCGCCGGAGCGAGGAGTTCCTGGCAGAAGGGCAGAGGCTGAGCCACACCGGCAGTTGGGGATGGCCGGTTTCCTCGGGAGAATTGCTGTTCTCGCGAGAAACATTCCTCATCCTGGGCTTCGATCCGGAACAGCCTGCTCCGTCCTTTCAAACTGTCTTGCAACGAATTCATCCCGACGACCGGGCTTCCGTGGAATCGCTCCTCGACGCGGCAATCCGGGAGCAGAAGGATTATGAATTCGAGGCCCGGCTTGCGCTGCCGGATGGATCCGTCAAGCATGCCCACTGCGTCGGCCATCTCCTGGCAAAGGAGTCCAGCGACCCGGAGTTTGTGGGCACGATTATCGATTTCACCGACCGCAAGCGAGCCGAGCAGAAATTCCGCGGGCTTCTGGAATCTGCTCCGGATGCAATGATCGTCATGAATCGGCAGGGCAAGATCGTGTTGGTCAATGCTCAAGTCCAGAAACTGTTTGGGTATCAGCGGGACGACCTTCTGGGGCAAGAGGTTGAGATTTTGGTGCCGGAACGATTTCGGGGCCTACACCCCCAGCACCGGAAGGAGTTCTTCGCACAGCCTCGGGTGCGGCCGATGGGCGAAGGTCTGCAGCTGTATGGACGGCGAAAAGACGGAACGGAGTTCCCTGTAGAAATCAGTCTCAGTCCGCTGGAGACCGAAGAGGGCACGCTTGTCTCCGCTGCCGTGCGCGACGTCACTGAACGCACGCGATCAGAAGAGGCGTTGCGCCAAACTCAGGCCGATCTCGCCCACGTCAGCCGGTTGACCACCATGGGAGAGCTAACTGCTTCGCTAGCGCACGAAGTCAATCAACCCATTGCCGCAGCCATCACCGACGCCAATACTTGCTTGCGCTGGCTATCGCGCGATCAACCCCATTTGGAGGAGGCGCGCGCGGCTGCGTCGAGAATGGTACAAGACGGAAGGCGTGCCGGCGAGATCGTCAAGCGAGTCCGTCTGCTCTTCAAGAAGGATTCTCTGCAACGCGAGTTGGTGGATCTAAACGAAATTATCCGAGAGATGATGCTTCTCCTGTACAGCGAGGCAACTCAATTCGCCGTGATAATTCGGACGGAACTCGCTGCAGACCTCCCTCAGGTCATGGGAGATCGCGTGCAACTGCAACAGCTGCTGATGAACCTCATCATGAACAGCATCGACGCGATGAAAGGTGTGGACGGGACGCGCGAGCTCACCATCCAGTCGCAGCGCGGTGAGGATGGTCAAGTGCTGATCTCGGTCAGCGATACCGGCGTCGGTCTCCCGCCACAGAAGGCAGAGCAGATTTTTGATGCCTTCTTCACGACCAAGACTCACGGCACCGGCATGGGACTTCGGATCAGCCGCTCGATCGTTGAATCGCACGGTGGGCGCCTATGGGCTGACCTCAACTCTCCCCGTGGCGCACGTTTTGCTTTCACTCTACCCACCAAAATCGGGGACAATGAATGAGGACCGCAGCCGCTCCCACAGTGCCCGTCATTGGAGGCGCCAACGGAGCATCATTTCACTGGCTCGAATTTTTGGACTCTGCGGCCCCAATCGGTCTCGGCCACATAGACATTGCCTTTGGAATCGACCGCCAGAGTGTGGCCATGAGTAAACTCACCGATCTGGTGACCAGGACGCCCGAAGCTCGAGAGTACCTGTCCGCTAGCATGGTCGAGAATTTTGACCTGCTCATCGCCTCCGTCGTCTACATAGATGTATCTCTGCTCCCGGTCGGGAGAAAAGCTGATCCACCATGTTGTGCCCCAATTATCCGGGAGACTGTTTCCTCTTTTGATCCAAATGTTGTTTTTGAAACTTCCCATCTTATCGAAGACTTGGATCCGGTCGCCCTGCCGGTCACAGACGTAGACTAGACCGTCGTTGCCGATGACTACACAATGCACGACCTGCATGAATGCACCACCGACGCCCGCATCGGCCTCTTCTTTTGTCCCCTGATGCCCCCACTGACGAAGGAAATTCCCGGATCGATCGAAGACAGCTATCCGGCTATTGCCGTAACCGTCCGCTACGTAGACGTCGCCATTGGCGCGATCTACCGCTATGTCGGAAGGCATGTAAAACTGCGAGTGACTCGAGTTCAGTGCGCGACCCTTGAGAGTGCCATCGGAAGTATCGACAACGCCTCTTTCCCCGATCTGCATCAGTAGTTTTCCGTCGCGGCTGTATTTCTGGATGATTCCATCTCCATTGCCTGCCGTCCAAAAATTGTTCTCATAGTCAATGGTGCAGCCGTGGGTAACATTCGGAACGACTTTCCAATCGCCAAAGCTATTCACTACATTGCCGTCGGGATCGAATTCAATGTAAGGTGGCGCTTGCTGCGCAACTTCCCCTTCCTTGTCGGTCATGTCATTGCGATTAACGATGAAGACGTGATCTTGTGCGTCCACGCATACACCGCTGACTTGTCCGATTACCCATTTCTCAGGCAACGGCTTTGGCCAGTTGGGATCGACAACGAATTTCGGACTGCCGCCCTCCGCCTGCCCCCGGCAGACTATTCCCAAGGCGGCCACGAGGCCTATGCAAAGCCAAATCTTAGCGAATCGCTCCATTCCTTTTTTCATCTTGCCTCTCAATTTCTCAACATCACCTGCGCGCGATAGCCGAGATCTCGATGTGAGCACCCAAAGATAGTTTGGCGACCTGTACGGTGGTTCGAGCGGGCAGCGGGCTCTTGAAGTACTTCTTGTAGATGGCGTTCACTTCCTGGAACTGCGACATATCGTCCAGATAGATTTGAACTGAAACGACATCGGAGTAGTTCATCTGGGCGTCGTTCAAAACGTGCCCGACATTTTCCAAGCAGTCTCTGACCTCTTGGCCGAAGTCGCCTGGCAATGCATGGGTTTTCGGGTCCGTTCCCTGCAGACCAGAGACGTACAGGGTATCGCCAGCCAGGATTCCCGGACTGTAGGGCGTGCCAACGGGGACGAGTTCCACGCCGACCGGAGTGTTGCCGGACTTCGTCGACGCAGAAAAGAGCAACAGTGAAGCTGCAAGCAAGCAGCCAATCAATTTTCCCATCGGAGTATTCTCTTTTCCTCGATAGTAGAGTCCCGTTTTCCCGGACTGTCTTCTTACGGTCCGTTGGCGTTCTCGGTTGCGTATGCTCGTGCGAGCGCTCGGATCTCCGATTCCGTAAGCACGCCAGCGATGGTTCGCATCGGCATGTTCATGTCGTTGGCGCGCGTCCCCTGAGCAAATGCTTGCAACTGCTGCTCGATATACAGTTCGTTTTGTTTCTCAAGGGCTGGAGCGCCCACCCGATAGCCGCCGGGGCCGTGGCAAGAGGCACATGCCGCGATGCCGCGTTTCGGGTCACCGGCATAAATGAGCCTTTGCACAGGATCGCGGTTACGATAACTGCTGTTAGGACGCGGCGTCCGTTCGCCACGGTTTTCCGGTAACCCGGGAAGTGATGCAAAGTACGCGGACACGTCCGCGCACTGTTGTGGCGTGAGCGATTGCGCAATCGCGGACATCGGACCCGACAGGCGAGTTCCAGAGCGAAAATCGTCGAGTTGTTTGTAGAGCACGAGTGGGTCAAGCCCTGCCAGACTGGGAACCCAAGGTTCGGTGCTTAGTCCCTTTTCACCGTGGCATGCCGTGCAATTCATTGCGATGAACTCTCCACTCTTCCGGTCACCGGTGGTCGCTTGCCGAATGGTGGTTTCCGACCACGCAATGTAGGTTGGGACCTTCAGCGAAGGCTGGATGGTGTTGAAGGCCTTGCCATGAATATGAAAGCCGAGAGCGTGATACACCGCATCCTTCGTGGAAAACGGTACACGACTCTCTTGGTACCGCGGCAAGAGCACAAATCCCAATCCGAACGCAACCACAACCGTTGCCGAAACAACAGCGATCACGATAAAAACCCATGGATTGTGCAAACGAGATGATCCGTTCTCCGAGCTCATTTCGTATACTCCCGGGTCAAGGAGTATGCGGGCGCATTCTGATTGTGGAGAAAAAAGAATTGGCCGATGGGATAGCCGTAAGCAATCAGCACGAGCGCCAATAGGATCACGTTCCAGAGTCCGAACCCGTTGAGGAGCGAGGGTACTGTGGCTGGAGGATTCACCGACAACGCGTAGCGCATGGGAGGCATCGATTCGGCCTCGGGAGCGAAGCTCGATCGAACCAGGACGTAAAAGAACAGGAGAACGGAGCTGAGCACGATGCAACCACCGATCACTGACAAGATGACGAGGACCGCTGTCTTCGCAGCAACCGGATCCGAGTAGTCGAAGATCGCGTAGCGTCGAGGCTGGCCCATCAAACCCGCGATGTGCCAAGGTACCGTCGTGATAAGAATGCCCCAGAACCAAAGCCATAACTGAATGTCCGCAAGACGCTTTGAGACCAGCGGGCGCCCGGTTAATCGGGGCCAGAGTTCGTAAGCGATCGCGAAGTACACGATGACTACGGCCCCTCCAAAAATAAGGTGGAAGTGGGCGGTAACCCATGAGGTGTTATGGATCATCGCGTTCATGGCGTAACTCATGTTGATCAGTCCGCCGAATCCACCGGGCCCAAGCAGAAGCAGTGAAAGACCGACCGCGAGGACCATAGGTTCATCCCAGGGCAGCGCACGGATCCAGCCGAATAGGCCTTTACCTCCGTGCACACGCCCCGCTATCTCGAGAGAGGCGGTGATCGTGAACACCGTGAGCAAAGTGGGGAGGGCGACCATGAAAGTAAGCACGGACTGGACGAACTTGAAACCCGAGCCATGTTCGGGATCCATGAAAAGATGGTGCAAGCCGACGGGAATGGAAAAAACCAGGAACAATATAAAGGTGATGCGTCCCATGGTATCGCTGTAGAGGCGTCCGCCCGCCGCCTGCGGCATTAATGTGTAGTAAGCGATGTAAGCCGGAATAAGCCAGAAATAGACAATCGCGTGCAACGTCACAGAAAACAGCGTTCGGGCCAGCCCGGCATCAATGGTGTGGCGCCATCCAAACGTCACCGGCAGGATTTGGAAGAGGACCTCGCTGACCGCTCCGAGTGCGGTCCATCCCCACAGGATGGCACACGCTGTGATGGCAAACATGGCGAGCGGAACTGGTTTCCCCGGGTTTTCTCGTTTCCAGGCACGGAAATTGACGAGCATCAACCCGATCCAAAAATAAGATCCGATGATGACCAGCGCAACGCCCAGGTAGTACCACGAGCTTCCTACCAGAGGTGGATAAAAGGTGTACAAGACTGAAGATCGGCCTGCGGCAACCGGCACCAGAGCCATCACAGTGCCGATCAGTGCCAGGGCATAACCAACCCACGCCCATTTTTCTCCCTGGAGCGGCCTTCCCAGCGCCGAGACCGCAATGGCGTAGCCAAATCCCATTGCGAAGAATGTTGGGAAAACGTAGGCCATGATGGACCCATGTGCGGTCACCGAGGCGTAGTAAATGTTCGGGTCGTCGACCGGGGCCGGCAACGGACTGCGCATCAGCATCTGCCAGAAGCCCAGTCCAATGGCGGGCAAGAAGCAAAGAAATGCGGTCCACAAGTGGGCGAGCGAAAGGGTTTTACCGTGTTCCACAATTCATCCTTTCGTCCGGCCGCAGGGTCGTGAATTGATCTTTCGGCACAACTACAACGCGCGCTGCCATCGCGTGATGACCGAAACCGCAAAACTCGTCACAGGGCATTTGGTACGTTCCCGGGCCTTCAAAGCTTGTCCTTACATTCGTGATATAGCCGGGGACAACCATGGCATTGGTATTCGTGCTCTGTACGAAGAAGCCATGGGTCACATCGGCGCTGGTTAACCGAAAACGAACGGGCGTCGAGGCCGGCACGACCGCGCACTGCGGAACAAACATATATTGCTCGGCAATTATGCGAACCGTGATGGACCCGTCGGGTTCGACAGCGGAGCCAAGATTGCTCTCGACAAACTCCCCTTGCAGGTGCAAAGTCGCCGGGTCGATGGTTTCCACGTCGCTTAAGGGATGAAGCATCTGCCCGATGCCGGTAAGGACGATCACCGCCAACATCACACCGAGCATTGCAGCCATGGCGAGGAACCAACGTCGTTCCGTCTTGATGATGACTGGTTCTGAAACCAGACTGGCGCCTTCGTTATTGAATTCGTCAGCCAATGTGCCCCCTACTCATGAACAGCACGAAATAAAAGAACAGCCATCCTGCTAGAAGCAGTCCCACCGCGCAGGCTGCAATAATCAGGGCTCCGCGAGGACCATCTTTGAGAGCTTCATAGGCCGCAGAGCGAGCGGCGCCGGGCGCCACACCCTCTGGTTTGCTCGCTGATGTGTAATGAAATTCTTCCTCCGTCATGTTTTCTCCCGATGATTCACTTCACTGCTGGACGAGATGCCTGCTCGAAATAGTCCGCGACGGCAATGATGTCTTGTTCGTTGAGGTTATGAGCGGGAACGAACATCTGCTGGCTCTTCCGATAGCCTTGGCGAAACATTTGAATCTGAATGCTGATGTAGTGACTGTATTGCCCGCCCAGGTACGGTACGCCGGAAATGGGCTCTCCCTCGCCGTTTGGCCCGTGGCAGCTCTCGCACGCCTGGACGCGCACACTAAAATCACCCACTTCTGCGACTTGCTTTCCGCGATCGCGTAGCTGTGCCGGCACCGGGCGCGAGGGGAAGGGAACGGCATGAAGACTCGCGTAGTATTGCGCGACAGCGCCGATTTCATCGTCATTCAATCCTTTGGCGATGGGCTGCATGAGTGCGTTCTGGCGATGGCCGGAAGCAAAGTGCCGCAATTGCTCGGCGAGATACTGTGCGGACTGACCATCCAGCCTGGGGAATGCGCCGCTTCCGTCGGAAGCTCCATCGAAGCCGTGACAGCGAGCACAGGCCACGGCACCTCTTGCGGTTCCCTGTGCCACAATCTGAGATCCCATCTGTGATTTACTCGAGATCGATTTATTTGGAGTCGGTTTTGTCGGGATCGTGGTCTGCGCGGCCAGGTAGCTCGCGACCATGATCGCCGCAGCAAAGATTCCCGCGACGATAAATACAAACAGTGTCCGCACGGTGCTGTGATTCTTCATCATCGGTTACACCAGAGGTCCGGGTCGTTTCAGGTAGCGGGTTTTCAACGCGTCCGCGGTCCAGTAGATCAGCGCGCCCAGAGTGATGGTTGGGTTGTAGCTGGAATTTTGGGGATAGTTGCAGGCTCCCACCACGAACACATTCGGCACGTCCCAGCTCTGGCAGTAGCGATTCACCACGCTTGTCGAAGGGTCGGCCCCTATTACTGCACCTCCAGTGTTATGGGTACTCTGGTACGAGGTTGTCGTGAACGGACCCGTTCTCGGAGAATCCACGACGATCTTGGCACCCATCTGTCGGGCGATTTCACTGGCCTTGTGGGTGACGAATCTACTCATGCGGACATCGTTGTCTGGAAAATCAAATGTGATTCTCAGGAGCGGCAGCCCCCACGCATCGCGATAGGTCGGATCCAAATCAAGGTAGTTCCCCCGCATGGCGGTAGACGTACCGGATAAATTGAAAATCGCGGTGTGGTTGTAATGCCGCCGCACGGCGTCCTTCCATTTCCTGCCCCAGCGCGGCGTCCCGGGCGGTGTCGGATGAAATTCGACCGGGCGCGCGTTCGTGCTGCCGCACAGCACATAGCATCCCCCAATAAATCCGAGGGAACTGTGGTCGAAATTGTCGACGCTGAAATCGTCGATGACCGTTCCACTGGCTCCGCCCGCCATGTAGGAATTCAAGGGAACGTCCTCGCCGAGAAAAGTCGGAACGTAACTCTGCGTCTGATAGGCGTAATTCCTCCCCACCACTCCTGTTTCGGTCGCGGGGTCATACGGTTTGCCGATGCCGGAGAGCAGCAACATGCGGACGTCGTTCAAAGCGAACGCGGTCAAAAGCACCAGGCCTGCCGGCTGCTCGAATTCTCGCCCTTGCGCGTCCATGTAACTCACGCCTGTCGCCTTTTTCCCCGTGCTGTCCAGGTTGATGCGGAGAACTTGCGACTCAGTGCGCAGCTCGAAATTGGGATTCTTCATGAGCACTGGCAAGATCACCGTCTGCGGACTCGCCTTAGCGAAGTGCTCGCAACCATACCGTTCGCAAAACCCGCAATAGACGCAGGGATTCAAAGTCAATCCCTCGGGATTTGTATACGGGCGCGTCGTGTTGGCGGACGGCTGGAGGAACGGGTGATACCCCAGTTCCAAAGCTGCCTTCCGAAACAGGGCCCCGGAGTATTGCTCCTTCATCGGTGGATTGGGATACTCGCGGGAGCGGGGTGCTTCCAGAGGATTTCCACCCGGTTCGATCTTGCCGTTCAGATTTCCGGCTTTGCCACAAACGCCCAGGAGATATTCAAAACGATCGTAGTACGGCTCCAGTTCCTGGTAGGTGACGCCCCAGTCTTGAATGCGGAGATCCGGATCCAGGATCTTCTTACCGTAGCGCTGCTCGATGTGGGTCTTGTAGATGAATTCCTCCTCGTGATATCGCCAAGCCTGTCCGTTCCAGTGAACTCCACACCCGCCGAGACCCGTGCCGGGCAGAAATGCCTCCCACTGTCGCATCGGCAAAGCGACCTCCCGGTGTTGGTTGCGGAAGGTCATCGCTTCGCGGGTCACGTCCTGCATCATTCCCTTGCGAATCGAATACTTCAGTTCGTCATGGATCGCAGGTGCCTGGAAGTCCGGAACGCTGTGGCGGCCGTGGCCTCGCTCGAGGCCGACGACTTTGAGACCGGAGGCCGCGAGCTCTTTGGCGAGAATGGAGCCGGCGAAGCCGACTCCGATGACGACCACATCAACCTCTTTTAACTTTTGCGGCATCGGCCTATTTCCCTCCCGTGCTGGAGGTCATTGAGTGGTAGCCCGGGCCATCGGCGATGCTCAGGGGTTCTCGATGAAATTCAACTCCATGCTTATCGATCAGATCGTGGTAATCCGCATACGCGCCGGGGAACCCGATCATCTTCCAGGCGATTTTGTTCTTATTGCCGCCATAAATCGGATCGGAGAAGAATCCTTCAACCGTGTGCTGCAACAGGAAGTCGAAGAATATGTTCGACGGCACGCCGTCAAGGTCGATATCTCCTTTTTCAAGAGTCGAAAGATATGCGTCTTTTTCTTCGGCAGGCAACTGATCGAATGACTTTCCCAGAGAGGCAAAGTGCGCATCAATCGCGCCAATGGACCGGCGGAAAAGTTCCGCGGGCGTGTATTCGAGTTGATACCCTTGCATAGGCGTGCCCTTGCGAAATGGACCGTGCCGATACAGCATCTCTCCACGACCCCAGGCTCCCGCCATTTGAAGGTCGATGTAATTCAGGACGCCTGCTTCCGCGGCGCCCGGCCAGCTTTCGTCTGCGGGAATCAGTCGATCCACAGCCGTCAGCAGAAATCGCCTTTCGGATTCGTTGAGAAAACGATGTGCTTCCTCGGCACGGGGACTCCCGAACACCGCCGGAGTTTCTCCTGCCAACGTCGCGGTTGAAATCAGGACGAGGCCTGACTTGAGAAAGTTCCGGCGTGAATTTGAATGCGGCCCCTCACTCATAACGCTTCCTGTACCTTTCCATCGCGGTTCCTTTGCTCAGTCGGCTTTACTTCTCGGCCGCTTGCAGCTTTAAGGCACGCGCCAAGTGGTCCTGAATCTTGGGCAGGGTTTCTTGGGCAAACGCCTTCAGGTCGGGATCTGTGCCATTCGCAATTTCATATTCATAAAGAGCGGTGTTGGCCCTCTGGTAATTGACCTGCCCCCTAACGTAATCAGCGTCAAGCGTCTCGCCGGTTTCATGCTGAAGCGTAGAAACCATCGTGGCGTACGCGGCTTTCAGAAGTGTTGGCGGCGGCACCGGTACCTTGTTCTTCAGAATCCCTAACAGCGCGTTATTCACGGTGATGTGGGAACTCACCATCAACTCCGCATAGCTCCGAATGGCCTGGGTCGTACCCTTGGCTTCGGCAAGGCGGCCGGAGTCAACCTGAAACGGAGTACCCAGCGAGGTTTGAGTCACGAAGTACGTGTCGTCCGGCCCGAGTGGAGTGCCGGCCGCACTTGCCGGCGTCTGCGCAGCCGGAGCGCTGGTCACAAGTGGGAGAAAAATAGCGGAGACGCCGAGAATGGTAGCGGCGGTCAGCAAGAGCACTTTCATATCTTTCCTCAGAGGAATGCAAACAACTTGTAATACCCGATTCGCGATTCGAAGCAGGCTTCGAATGGAGTAAGGGCACTTGGCATGCCAACTTAACTCTTCAGCAAGAGTGTTGGAAATGTTGGGAAAGCCAGAGTTGGGTCGGAGGCCAGAGATTGAAATTGCTAGGTTGAGTGTCCTGCGCTTGACTCATTCGGGAAATAGGTGTCCGCATTTCGACAGCAGTTCGAGGGGCTTCGTTGGTGATGTTCGAATGATTTACTGCCGCGACAGTTCGCGGGGATTGTCTCGTTCTCTAGAAACGATACGTAAAACCGATATTCGCGGCGAGGGGATGCGGACAGTGCGTCAGCCGCAGGACACCTTGCCCGATTGTTCCTAAGGCCACCCCAACCACCTAGCCAACTCATGCCTCTGAAAATGTGGGGCCTCCTTACCTTGCGGTGGATTGGAAGGCGGCGTGCATTAGCCGACAGTGTCGCGACGAGTCCGGATTTAACAAAAGGAGAAGACAATGCTTAAACACATCGTTGCATCTACAGCAGCTGTTGTTCTGGCCCTGGCGGTTCTGGGCCTGGATGTCCACAATAAACCAGCTTCCATGGCCGGGTCCTGGCAGGTGGACGCTCGCCATTCCGATGCGAAACTGATCACCGACGCGACGACGGATTACGGGAAAACGAAAATCAACGCGACGCTCGGCTTCGCCAGGGTCAACGGAAGAGTCACGATTGACGACGGTGATCCCTCGAAATCCAGTATCGAATTTAGGCTCTATCCGGCTACGTCGATGGCGCCGGACATAGATGAAGACGGGAAGTCCCTGACCCACTGGCTGGAGAACCTGTCCAACCACACCCTGGTGTGTTTCCATTCGAAGAAAGTCGTCCGGACGGCGGACGGTCGGCTGCAAGCCACAGGCGATCTGACAGTAACGCGTGTGGACCGCAACGTTGAGATGACTCCGAATGAAGCCTATGCCGGTCCCGTGTATGGTGCTCCGGTGATCCACCGCGTTTCGCGCGAGGCCACTTTCGTTTTTGACTTCCCGGATGCCGATGGGAACGGGCAGAAGGTAAGCTCTATCAAGGCGTCGGGATCGACGAGCATGTTCCGCGAGGACTTTCCTCAGTTGGTGAGGACTGTAGTCAGTACTTATTGGCCACCCGTGGTTCAAGATGAGAATTGTCAGGTGCCTGACGCGAATGAAGCCTATAGCGGTTCCCAATGCACGGGAACATACCTGGCAACTGATGGGCTTCCCGCAGCGCCTCACGCAGCCAACGCCGAGGACGTCGGTGTCGCGACGAATTTCAATGCCATCGTCGGAAATCACTTAACCGTTCTCGTTCAACTGCATTTGGCGCCCAAGGCTTCCGAAGAACAAGCGGCAGCCGGAAACTAAAGGCAGTGTTGACGACACGCCGACCGGTCCATTCGGCGAGAAGAGAAAACAGAGAAATCTCCCATTTTGCATGGGATTCGATCATCGAGGAGTGCATGACGGCTCATTAAGTGACGCCACAACACACCCCAAAACAACATCCGCTTTGAGCGGTTAGAGCAGGAGGACGACATCATGAAAGTCGGATTTATCGGTCTCGGGAGTATGGGAGCGGGAATGTCTCGCAACCTGATTAAAGCGGGCCACGATCTGGTCGTTTACAACCGCACGCGAAGCCGCGCCCAGGAGATGCGAAGTCTCGGAGCGAAAGTCGCCGATACGGCCTCGGAAGCAGCGGCCGGAGTGGAAGTGCTCATCACGATGCTGGCTGACGATCGTGCCGTGCAAGATGTGATCTTCGAACCTGGAGCTGTGATCGAATCGTTACCGGAGGGAGCGGTCCATATTTCGATGAGTACCATCAGCGTGGATCTGTCTCGCAGACTGGCCAAATCGCACGCGGAGAAGCGTCAGAAGTATATTGCAGCTCCTGTTTTTGGCCGACCGGAGGCTGCGGCTGCGGGCAAGCTGTTCATCGTGTCGGCGGGACCAAGTGAATCAATCGAGAAATGCCGCAGCCTGTTCGCCGCGATCGGGCAAAAAACTTTCGTGATCAACGAAGATGCGCCTTCGGCCAACTTGATCAAACTCAGCGGAAACTTCCTGACCACCACGGTGATTGAAAGTCTGGCCGAGGGCTTTGCACTAATGCGGAAGGCCGGCGTCGATCCGCAAAAGTTCCTGGAAGTGCTAACGGAGTCCATGTTTTCGGCCCCGGTCTACAAAACCTATGGGGGCATCATCGCTTCAGAAAAGTTCGAGCCAGTAGGTTTCAAATTGCCGCTTGGATTTAAGGACAACCGGTTGCTTTTGGCGGCGGCTGAAGAAAGGTCGGTTCCCATGCCGATGGCGAGCCTAATACATGATCGGTTTGTAGCTGCCCTGGCGCAGGGATTGGAAGACGCGGACTGGTCAGCAATCGCCCGTGTCACCTACAGGAATGCCGGATTGTGAAATTGGCAAGCTCGCGCAATGCATCGAAGGTTACAGGCAACTCAGTTCTTGCTACGAAGAAAAGTCGGATGGCCGAGTTGGTCCTCAGTCCAATAATCTGGCTGCAGCCGCTGGGCAGAAACCTCTGACGGAACGACGGTCCAGACTTCATGCTCGGCACTACATCCCTCGGCTTGCCGAGAGCCACTTGACGAGGACCCTCTTTCCGGCAGACTATCGGGTGGACTGACGGAGGCGTCGGGCACCCGCGTCGTAATCGGGGACTTTTCCAGAGACCCACCGGACGGCGTGCAAAGGCGGCGGGATTCATTGTGAATGAGGGACACCTGTGGTGGAAATGCGATCCACGGCATGGGGCCTGACGAGCGGCTTGCGGGGGCGCGTCGGCGCATGGGCACGATGGATTTCTGGATCGTTATGGCGGTGGGCCGGGTCAGTCGTTCTCGCCATCGCGGTGACCATTGCCTATTTCCTGGCGGCGCAGCTCAGTTTCTTCCTGAAAACCAAGCCTGACGATATTGCGGCGTTCTGGCCGGCCGCAGGTGTCGCGGCCGGTATCCTGGTTGGTCTCGGGCCCTGGGCGAGGTTGCCGGTGGCCATCGGGACGATGGTCGCGAGCGTCGCGGCCAACCTCTCGGGCAACTGGAGTCTCTCGACCTCCCTCGTCTTCGCCCTGTGTAACGCCGGCCAAGTCCTGCTCATGGCCGGTTTGATCGAGCGGTACTTCGGTTCGGCCTTCAGCCTCGACAGCCTGCGCCAAGTGTTGGGGTTGGTTGCCGCGGCGATCGTCGGGACCACTGCCGCAGCTATCGGCGGAACGGTGGGGGTCGTGTTGGTTGAAGGTTCGACGGCACCGGCCCTGACGATCTGGACCCATTGGCTGACTTCCAACGTGCCCGGCATCGTCGCCGTCGCGCCGCTGTTAATCGGGCTCGTTTCCACTGTGCGCCATCCGCCGCGGCGCAGCGAAATCGCCGAAGGCGTCGTGGCGCTTGTGGGGCTGATCGCATTGAGCGGGCTCATCGTTTTCCTGCCGAGGGAGCCCTGGACAGTCGTGGCGCTTGTCGCCCTGTTGTTTCCATTGCTGCTGTGGCTCGGGGCTCGCTGCAGGCCGGTCTTCGCAGCGGCGGCCGCGTTCATCGTTGCCGTGACAATCGTTTGGACGACGACCTTCAGCATCGGTATGTTCGACGAAAAAAATTTTCCGATCGCCGAACGCGCCCCGGTCGCGCAGGCTGCCATCCTGGCGGTGTCGCTCTGCGCGATCGTTGTCGCTTCATTGTTTTCCGAAAGGCGGGCGAGCGAGGAGCGCCTCACTCGCTCAAACATGATGCTGCAGCAGGAGCGGAACAACAGGCTAATGAAGATCGACGCGATCACGAGCGCGATGGTCCACGAGGTCAGGCAGCCATTGGGGGCGATCGCGTTAGACGGTGCTACGGCAATAAGGTGGCTCACGAGAAAGCCACCAGACTACGACGAAGCGCAGGCAGCTGTGGCCCGCACAGTCCGTGACTGCCACCGTGCCAGCCAGGTGTTAGAGAGCTTCCGGTCCTTGTTCAAGAGCGCCGAACTCAACACGCAGCCGGTCAACTTGAACGAAATTGCTCTTGGCGTTCTGGACGTTCTCCGCGGAGAGCTAAACGATCACGGTGTCGTGGCCCGCACCGTCCTAGCGCCCGAATTGCCCCTTGTCCCCGGCCATAGCGGCCAGCTGCAGGAAGTCATGCTCAACTTGGTCCGCAACTCGATCGAGGCTATGGACTCGGTAACCGATCGGCCTCGGGTGCTGTGGGTTAGAACTGAGCGCGATGGCCGCGACGCGATTGTCGTGTCCGTGGAAGACTCAGGACCGGGCATTGATTCGGAAAAATTAGATAGCATATTCGATGCGTTCGTTACGACGAAGCCACACGGAATGGGACTGGGATTGGCCATTTGCCGGATGATTATTTCCCGTCATGAGGGTCAGCTTTCGGCGTCGGCCGACAACAAACCCGGCGCGTTGTTTCGATTCACTCTGCCAATAAAATCGGCCGTCGGCTCTTCGACAACGGCTCTTTAGGCGTTGAAGTCATCCGGGCGGTGTCGGGCATGGCCGCTCTGTTCGTCGCGTGGCTTGCCTATCGTCTGCACAAGCCTGACCGAGCGGCCAACTCCTGATAAGTCTTAGTGCTGTATCGGAAGCGCCCACGAATGAAGATCTATCGTTCCGATGCGCTGTGTATATCGCGGCGCTTTCATAGAATCGCCAGGTTTCGACTTCGATTCCGCTTTGCGGAAAACGGTGTCTCCCTCCCACATCCGTCATTGTTTCATTTTCATTTGTCGAACTATGGAGACAAAGGAATGATGGCAAAGATTTTGTTCAGATAAGAGTGCCACAGTGCGACTAGACCAGAGGAGGCCATCTTTGGGAGTTGGTGTGCCAGTATATGAGGGGAGGGAGTATACTCTCGTGAATCTGGGGTGACGTCTATGACATCAACCGGTGAGATCCGAAGATCAGGAATCGACGTAGTGGGAAACCGGCCTTGGGGAACGCATTTCTGCAACTTTTACGAGAGCAAGAAGGACTTGCTCGACATGCTGTTGTCGTTTTTCAAAGCCGGACTGGAAGATAACGAGTTCTGCGTTTGGGTTCTCTCCGAACCTCTTTCCGAGCAGGAAGCGTGGGATGGATTGCGCGAGGCGGTGCCTGAGTTTGATCACTATCGGTCGAAGCGAAGCATCGAAATATTCGATGGCCGGGACTGGTACCTGAAAGGTGGAACGTTCGATTCGAACCGAGTCATGACTTCGTGGAATGAGAAACTCGATCGAGCGTTAGACCGGGGATATGCGGGACTTCGAGGCACCGGAAACACGGCTTGGTTGCAGAAGAAGGACTGGAATGCCTTTTCGGAGTACGAACAGCTGGTCAATGACAGCGTAGGCGGACGGCTAATGGTTTTGCTGTGTACCTATTCTCTGAATTCGTGCGGAGCGAATGAGCTCTTGGATGTGGTGGGCACGCACCAGTTTGCAACAGCGAGGCGACGGGGCGCCTGGGAACTGATTGAGACTCCGGAACTGAGAGAGGCCAAGGAAGAGATCAAGAAAATGAATGACGACCTCGAATCGCGTGTGCTTCAGCGCACGGCAGAGCTTGAGGCCGCCAATCGACAACTAAGCCTGGCGCAAGCGGAACTAGCGCATATAAATCGAGTGACCACAATGGGCGAGTTGGCGGTCTCGATCGCACACGAAATCAAGCAGCCGATCTCCGCAGCAAGTGTAAGCGCCGGAACCTGCTTGAGGTGTCTTAAACGCGATGTCCCTGATTTGGTGCAGGCAAGCGAAGCCGCAACGAGAGTCGTTCAGGCCGTAACGCGCGCGGGCGACGTCATTGGCAGAATCAGCTCGTTCTTCAAAAAGGGTGCTCTCCAACGGGAGTTGCTGGACGTAAATGAACTCGTCAGAGAAATGATTGTCTTATTGCGTAACGAGGCGATCCGGTACTCAATTTCGATTCGCACTGAGCTTGCTGAGAATGTGCCTATGGTTTTGGCAGACCGTGTGCAACTACAGCAGGTTTTCATGAATCTGATGCTGAACGGCTTCGATGCAATCAAGGATTCGAGCCGTGGCGATGAGCTGACGATCAGGTCGGAAGTTAGCGATGGTCAACTGCTCATTTCCGTTCGAGACACCGGCCCCGGATTGCCGCCGGACCAGGCGGAACGCGTCTTTGACCCATTCTTTACAACCAAGGGAAACGGGACTGGCATGGGCCTGCCGATCAGCCGCTCAATCATTGAGTCGCACGGCGGCCGATTGTGGGCTACCGGTGTCTCCGGGATGGGTGCAACTTTTCAGTTCACTTTACCGACGCCTCTCGTCGCAGCAGCGTAGGCCTGCGTAACGCTCCTTTCTTGGCGTTGCCTGCTTGGGATTGTTCGAGGTTGCGCTTGTGAAATTGACACCCGCCCCCGAGGGCCGCGCGACGATGGGCGCGAGCTCAGGCGGGGGATGGTGCGGTGCTCTTGCTGAATAGACCCAAGGCAATCATACCGATGCAGGGCGGCAGTAGAGTCCAGATCCGGAAATGCGAGGCCACCATTCCGGACAGCGCTGCGCCCACCAGAAATCCGAGCCATACGCTTGCGTCAATTCGAGCGCGGGTGAGGTAGGAATCCCGTGAGCCTTGTCCTTCCGTTAGAGGTTTCCGCCGAGCGGCTGCAGCAAGATTGCCGCCTATCCTGTTCAGCGTACCAGTCACGAACGTAAGACTCACTGATTCTGCGCCGACCTTCGATAGCGCTGGATTCATCATGCCCATTGCCACGCTGAGCATCGCGATTTCGACAGGGGCGCTCGACAGCCCGTGCCGTTCAAGACCAGCTACAGCCGCAAGCAGAGCTGCAATGATGACGAAGATCAGGCGATGGAAATAACGCAATCTAGATAGACTAAAGAGGTTTCCCAAGAAACTGCCAGTGACGAAAGACAGGATGGCTATCGCGGAAGGGAAGGCAGCTTGAAAATTGCCCTTGCCGCTTTTTAGTCCGGCGAAAGTCGTGTTTCCGCTCATGAACGAAACATAGGTTCCGAGTACAAGAAGTCCATAGCCGTCCAAATAACCGGCGACGAGGGCAAGAAAAACGACCAATGCCCACTTTACCCGGGTGTCGGATGAGAGCAACGTCATTGCGGTACCGAATCTCCGGAGAAGAAGCTGCAAGTTTCTCTAGAAGGTAAGTGACACGATGTCAAACGGCTGGCATCCTCTTGCAACGACGACCGATCGAAGCAATCACATCCGTGATTCATTTCAAGTCCTAATACAAAATCTTATTCAGCGTCACCGAGTGCTCTTAGCCGAGATTACTATTGGTCGAGAGCGGCAGATCGCGGACCCGCGTGCCGGTGGCGGCGAAAATCGCATTACAAAACGCGGCAACGAAGGGCGGCACTCCTGGCTCTCCGACACCAGCAGGTGGCGCCGAGCTCTCCGCGATGTAGACGTTCGTCTGAGCCGGAACCTCGTTGATCCGAGCCACGGGGTAATCATTGAAATTGGATTGCTGGATTACGCCGTTCTTGGCAGTGATCTCCCCGCTGCGCACGATGCTCGTGCCGAAAACCACGGCGCCTTCGAATTGCGCCCGGGCCGCTTCCGGATTGACTACAATCCCTGCATCTAATGCCGTGTCGACGCGCGGGATGCGGATCTCGCCGTCATCACTTACCTCCACTTCCACGACCGTGGCCACATAAGTCAGGAAACTGCGGTGGGCAGCGAATCCAAACCCATGTCCCTTCGCGCTTTTCTTTCCGGCCCAACCGGACTTGTCGGCAACCATTTCAATAACCTTCCGCAGGCGTCCGGTTTCCCAGGGATACGTTTTGTAATCCGCACCATAATTCGGATACTGCACATTGGTGAAGTCCAAGGTGCGCGGCGGTCCGATAAGCTCCAAAAGATACTCCACTGGATCGCGATTCGCGCGATGGGCCAGCTCATCGGTGAAACATTGAACTCCAAACGCGTGATAGATGTTGGCCACCGATCGCAGCCATCCAATCCTGACATGTGCCTGCGCAGGACCGTTCTCGATGCGGATGTTAGGCAAATCATAGGGAAGGTCCGTCCAACCCTGTGCTAGGTGCGGCGGATCGCCATAAACAGCGTTCACATCGAAAATGGAGGTGATCGGTGGAAAGACTGATCTCTGCAGCCACGCCGTGGGCTTCCCCTTGTCGTCGACCGCTGCCTTCAAATACATCGCAGCCACAGCGTTGTAATAGTCAAACTTCACGTCGTCTTCCCGCGTCCACACAACCTTTACGGGGCGGCCTAGCTTCTTCGACAAAACTGCAGCCTCCGCAACGTAATCAGGCTTGGACTTTCTTCCGAATCCGCCGCCCAACAACGTGACGTGGCAAATCACGTCCCCGGGCGGAATTCCGAGTTCGGAGGACACAATCGCCTGCACCGCCTGAGGATTCTGGGTTGGCGCCCAGGCTGTGACTTTTCCATCCCTGAATTCGGCCAGGGCCACCAAGGGTTCCATCGGGGCGTGGGCCAGCAGCGGAACGTAGTAGTCTGCTTCAAACACATTCTCGGTGGGGAACGCTTTGTCGGAGTCGCCCACGCTACGGATAACCTTCCCCGGTTTGTGCGCTGTCTCCCGCAGTTCCTTCTTGTATTCGACGGAGTCGTAGGATTCGTTCGGCCCGTTGTCCCAAGTTATCTTCAGTTTCTTGCGGCCCTGAAACGCAGCCCAGGTGTTGTCAGCAATCACGGCTACTCCGCCTAGAGGCTGGAAGGCAGCGGGAGGCTTAAACGGATCGATGCGGATGGTCTGGTGCACTCCTGCTACCTTCAGCGCCTCCTGATCGTCGAGAGTCTTTATTACCCCGCCGAACACTGGGGGATGCTCGACCGATGCGTACACCATGCCATCCAGGCGCGCATCCATTCCATACATAGCTTTTCCGGTACAGAGCTTCTCCAGGTCAACGCTGGTCATTCCCTTTCCGATATACCGCCACTCCGAGGGCTTTTTCAGCTGAAGCTGTTCTTTCTTTGGCACCGTAAGGCGCGCCGCACCCGAGGCCAGCTCACCGTAACCCAGGCGCCGGCCCGTTGCTTTGTGAACCACCGCATGCAGTTCGGTGGAACACTCCGATGCAGGAACATTCCACTGTAGCGCCGCCGCCTGGATCAACATCAAGCGCGCCGTCGCACCGCACTCTCGCATGGTGTCAAAGAATCTCCTTACGGATTGTGAGCCGTCCGTATTTTGGTCTCCGTAGCGCTTGTCGCCAATTGCCTGGTCGATCTTCACTCGGTTCCAGTCGGCATCAAGCTCGTCTGCAAGCACAAGCGGCAAGGATGTACGGATGACCGTTCCCATCTCTGACCGGTGCGCCACGATGTAGACGGTTCCATCCGGTTGAATCCCGACAAAAAGATTGGGGTGGAAGGTGGACCTGTCCGCTTCGGTCCCACCGTACGTCATCTGTCCTTCCGCCAGCATCGGTGGGACATACCGAACCGCGAGAATGAACGCTCCCGCCCCAAACGCGCCTTTGAGGAATCTGCGACGGCTTACATTTTCGATTTGTGTCATGCGATTTTCCCCGCCGCCAGCTTGATCGCCTGGCGAAGCCGTTGGTAGGTTCCACAGCGGCAGATGTTGCCAGCCATGGCATCATCGATTTGCTGATCTGTAGGATGGGGAGTGGTTTTCAAGAGCGAAACCGCCTGCATGATCTGTCCCGACTGGCAATATCCGCACTGTGGGACGTTCAGCTCCATCCAGGCTTGCTGAACCACGTGGAGTCCGTTTGCCCCAAGGTCTTCAATGGTACGAATCTCGGCACCCGCTGCCGCGCTCACTGGCGTAATGCACGACCGGATCGCTTCGCCGTTCTTATGAACCGTGCAAGCGCCGCAGAGAGCCATGCCACAGCCGAACTTGGTCCCGGTTAACCCCAAGACGTCCCGCACGTACCAGAGCAGGGGCATATTGGGATCGCCATCGAACGTGCGATCTATCCCGTTTACCTTCAGCTTCACCATCAGGATCTCCCCCTTCCTTTATCAGTGAAGCATTCTACTTGCCACGTCAAATAGAAACCGATTGAAAGGTAAAGCCCGTCTCACCGTCAGTTTAAATCGGCTTTAAGCAAGAATGTCCGTGCGACAGTGTCAGCCTTTCGACGCAGCTGTTGAGCGGCGGTCACGAGGGTCCAGCGCGACGAGCATTTTGTTGCAGAAACATGGCCGCGAAGGATGGCGAGGAACTTGCTTCTATTCGGGAGCGGCCGACGCTCGACCGGGTTTTCACGGTAACGGGCAGGTCGCTGGAGGGAGTCATGAAGGTCGATATTCGGTCTTATTGTCTAATCGCGTCAATAGGTGCAATTGTACTTACGGTTCCGTCTTCAATGGTGATCGCACAAGACACTCACTTTCATAACGCGCCTGCATCGAGCAATCAATTGAAGAACCCATACGCCGGTCAACCCACAGCAGCCGCAGCCGGTGCACGGTTTTATGCCACGAACTGTGGCTCCTGCCATGGAACTAAAGGGCGCGGAACCGGAAGCATCCCTCCACTTTCTGAGGGACCGACGCAATCAGCGTCGGACGGCGAGGTATTCTGGTTCATCACAACCGGCGCCCCCGATAACGGTATGCCGGCTTGGGGCACCCTGCCCGAGAGGCAACGATGGCAGATTGTCACTTACCTGAAGTCCCTCAAGGGCCCGGCGTAAAGTCCACTCGCTACTGCAAAGGATCTCAGACACCAACTTCCGGAGTAAGCGATCGAGATTGCTGCCAATCGGTGTTTTTTCTGTCTCAGAGGGGCAACGTGTCTACCGGCGGACACTTGAGCAGGCTTGTTCCCCAAGGGATTCATCTTGTTTACGAAGATTTACTTATAGTTACATCGAGAGACGAGCACAATTGCACCCTAATCGATTGATCGGCATCTATTGAATAGATATTCAGTATCTGAGTTTGCGGTCTCATCTCGTCAAGGTGAGAACTGCTGCTTAATTTGTCAAAGGAGAGATTGCTCAATGAAACAAGTGAAGTACGTAGCATTTTTATCGATGGTTACTCTATTGTCTTCGGTGTTCGCTTTGGCAGGGGACAAGAATCAGCGCTCGGTGCAGATTCCGAACTCCGTGCAAGTCGGAGGCTCGCAATTGCAACCCGGCAATTACAAGGTCGAGTGGCAAGGAACAGGACCAGAGGTCAAGGTGAATTTCGTGCGCGATGGAAAGACCGTTGCCACGGTACCTGGAACACTGAAGGCGCATGACGACCAAGTGACTCAAGACGAGATTGTCACTGACACAACCAGCGCCAACGTCCAAACGCTTACAGAGATCGACTTCCGTCGTACCAAGGAAGCGTTGGTCTTTGAGCAGAGTGGCATGTAGTTCATTCACTCGATTCTGGACGCTTGTCGCGTGTAAGTTAAACGCCCTACGCTGATCAAGGGGTAGGGCGTTTTTCCCTGTCAATTTGTCCTGCAGGAAGTCTCAAGCTGTTCTTCGCTGGGATTCCTTCAGACTGAGGCGCGACAGTGCGGCCTTGATCGCATCGGCGCTGCGCTGTAAACCTTGTTGCTCCGCGGCGGACATTTCGGGCTCGAGCACGCGACGCACGCCTTCTCGGCCAACGACACTGGGCAAGGAGAGCGTAACCCCAAATGTTGGGTTGTAACAGCCGATAGGAATCACCGCTCCCTCATCGCGCAAGATCATCTCCGCGAGTCGCGCGGAAACCATCCCTATGCCATACTGGCTGGCCCCGATACCTTCAATGACCGTGATGTTAGCGTAACGAACCTCGCGCTCGATTTCCTCACGCACTGTTTGCGCCGTTTGGCCTTCCCCAAAGAGATCCAGCACCTTTCTGTCACCTACTCGCGCCGATGACCACAGGAAAACCTCCGAAGCACCATGCTCACCTAGGACGAGTGCCTCCACGTCCGACGCACTGACGTTGAGACGCTTGCCCAGGTGAAATCGGAACCGTAGCGTGTCTAGCGATGTGCCGGTGCTTAGCACGCGCTCGTGTCCCAACAATCGCACTACGTCGGCCAGTGCGTCCGGTGGATCGGTTACGACCAGAATCAGCGCGTCGGGAGCGAACTGGTGGATCTGCGGGACGATGTCCTGAAAGACTGCAGCATTCGCATCGAGCAAGCGGAGCCTTCCGACGGGATCGCTGCGATCGGTTGCGCCTCCACCTTTCTCGTTGACTCCGGCAGTGATCATCACCACCGACGAGCCGGCCAGATCGGAATAGTCGCCGTCGCGCAGCGTAATCGGCGGCGACAGGACCGCGCCATATTGGACGTCCGTCACGACCCCCTTGGCCCGCTTGCGGTCCCGGTTCACTAGCACGACCTCGCGCGCACTTCCGCGCATAACCATCGCCAAAAAGCACGCTGAGCCGACCTGGCCTGCTCCAACGATTCCGACTTTCATATCTGTCCTCCTGTTTGATGGCTTCATATACGACTTGAATGACGGTGCAATCGTGGCACCAAACCTCAGGTTGAAAATGAGGCTGCAACCAGCGACGCAGCTTTACGAAAAAGCAAAATCCGTCAACTTGAGGTGTCCCAGTGTCGGCCATTCGACGGTCCTTGGCCCATCTTTCGACAGCATCGACTCAGTCTCTACCTCGTCCCAGTGAAGTTAAGTATTGGAAGCTTGGAGTCACATCGCAGACGCATCGCTGCCCCATTAACGTAGAAAAGCGAGGTGCGTCACCCCTGCTCCTGGATCCACAGGCATGACTCCGGGAACGACCCAGGCTTCCAGCAGGACAATCACGACGACCAAACCCAGTAGGGTGAGCGAATACTTAATCGTATTCCTAAAGATATCGGTTTCTCTGCCAATCAGACCGGTTGCGGCGCAGGCGATAGCGATCGATTGGGGCGAGATCAGTTTGCCGGCGACGCCGCCGAGCAGGTTAGCCGAGGTCGTGAGGACAGGGTTTATGCCTGTCTGGGTAGCGGTAACCTGTTGCAGCTTGCCAAACAAGGCGGCGGAGGATGTGATTGAACCGGTCAGGAACACGCCCAACCAGCCGATTGCCGGCGAGAAAATTGGAAACAATTTCCCTCCGTAAGAGGCGCAGGCCAAGCCAAGCGTGTAAGACATCCCGGAATAATTGGCTAAGTAACCGATGCCGACGACTGCCGCCAGAGTAACCAGTGCAAACACCAACTGGTTGCAGGTTGCTCTGAAGATCCTCAGGCCACGCGATGGGCTGATTCGCAAGATTGCCATCGTGGCGAGGGCACAAATCAACATGGCAGTCCCGGGAGCAGTAAGGAAGTTCCATCGATAGCTCGCCGGGTACATTGTCGGTACGTTCACGATTGGTGCCGTACGGTAGACGATTCCGTCCAGACCGGGCCAGTGCGGGATGTTCAAGACCCAGTGAAGCTTGTCTTCGACGAACCGAGTGAAGGCTGGCGCTCCCCAAAAACTCATAATCGACATCAGGAGCAAGTAAGGAGACCATGCTATCAACACCTGGCGGGGAGTGTAGACGGTCTTTGCTTGGGTAGTGTTATCGGAATCGTAAGCAAACTGCCAAATCTGTTTTGGCTTCCAGAATTTCAGGAAAACAATGAGGCATACCATCGATACGAACGAGGAAATGATAGCCGGCAGCTCCGCTCCCAAGTAACGGGACACTACAAAGCAGGCCACCGCATAACTTAAGCCTGCCACCAACGCTGCCGGCCAAACCTCAATCGTACGTTTGAAGCCGGAGATCGCTATTAATACGAGAAACGGAATGACAAGCGCGAGAATCGCCACGTCAGAGCCGATTGCCCTCGTGATTACCGTACCGTTAATGTTCGTAACTGAAATCATCATGCTGGTCGGCACACCCACCGGCCCAAACGGTGTGGGAGGAGTGTTGGCCACCAGGCATACAACGGCAGCCGTGAGAGGCTTGAACCCCAGACCAATCAGCATCGCCGCCGCAACGGCGACTGGAGCTCCTTCTCCGGATACGCCTTCCAGGAAAGCAGAGAAGCAAAAGGCGATGAGCAGCGCCTGCAGGCGACGGTCCCCTGAAAGAGAGGAGATGGAGCTCTGGATAATTCCAGACTGCCCACCTGCTACGGTCAGGTTGTAGAAGAAGACGGCAGTGAGAATGATCCAACCAATCGGCCAAAGGCCGCTCACCATTCCTAGGATGGCTGCAGATACTGCGGCCCGGGCCGGCATTCCATAAGCAGTAACGGCTACCAGCAGCATTAGAAGTAAGGTTAAGCTTGCGGCGAGGTAGCCTTTCATGCGTTTGTAGGCCAGCGCCCAGAAGAGAAAGAAGATGGGAAGAGCGGCAATCATGGCCGTGAGACTGAGGCTATGGCGGACAGCTGAATAGTTATGAAGCCAGGGCATGGTGTGTCAACGGCTTTCTGTTGGCCCATACTCTTGCGGTACGGACGGCGTGCGATTTCAACCCCACGTGTCGTAGTGCACAATCCGTGCCAAAGATCGCTGAAGAAAAACCGCCTGTGTCGAGCATTTCGACTGGCTGAGGTCACTATTCGCCGAGGAATAGTCGGTGAATCGACAGACCCATTGACAGTTGACACTCTTCACCAATTGCCGGTCGTGCAGAAACTCGTCCAAATCCCGCTGTTGTAGCCCTCAGCGAGGAAATCATCGATTGGATCGACCAAATTCTGGCAATACAGCAGTTTTTTGAGAAGGGCCGTTGTTGGCGTTTGGATTGCACTTGGGGCGGTGGAAGGTGGTTGCAACACGGTGCTGGGATACCACTAATGTTCGTCAGACCTGGAGAGGAGAAAACCGAGATGAACAGCAACTACATGTTTCTTTGTGGAGTGACGTTGTGCAAGTTCGGGCAGAAGGAAGCAGGCAAGGAGTTGCTAAGGGCCGCGAAGTCTGGGGATCCGGACATGAGCGCACTCGCCTGGGCGATGTTGGCAAAGGGTGTGCGTCGCTTGAGGGATCTGGAAAGACGGGCGCAAACCAGCTCTCGCACGATCCTCGAGGCAAGCCTATGTGGATGAGGATCATCTGCCACCTGTATTTTCGTTTGCAGAGGAAGGAGCAGCGAGATGAGGTATAGGAAAATGGGGAATACCGGACTGATCGTCAGCAGCGTGGCACTTGGCACGATGCAGTTCGGCGGCAAGATGAACATGGGCAACCTCGGTCAGGAGGACACCACGCGCATGGTGAAGCTAGCCCTGGACAGGGGAATTAACTTCATCGATACGGCCGACGTGTACAGCCTCGGGGAGAGCGAGACTCTGGTAGGGAATGCCTTGAAGGGCGTGAGGGAAGAGATTGTCCTCGCTACCAAAGTCCGGCTCCCGATGAGCGAGAATTTCAACCGGAGTGGAGCGACTCGCGTGAACATCATGCGCGAAGTGGAAGGGAGTCTTCGGCGGCTGCAGACCGATTACATCGATCTATACCAGGTGCATGGATGGGACAGCAACACGCCGCTCGAGGAAACGCTGCGGACGCTCGACGATCTTGTGCGCCAGGGAAAGGTTCGCTATATCGGGCTGTCCAACCTCATGTCATGGCAGGCGGCCACTGCGGTGATGTTGCAGAGGCACCTGGGGCTAGAGAAATACGTGACGGCGCAGATGTACTACAGCCTCGTCGGTCGAAGTCTCGAATACGAATTCCAATCGTTCGCCGAGTATTACAACATCGGCATCCTGGTCTGGAGCCCACTTGCCGGCGGCTTCCTTTCAGGCAAGTACAGCCGCACCAACCCCGCGCCTGCCGGCACACGCTTCGCCGACGCGGGCAATTTCGTGCCCTTCGACAAGGAGATGGGATACCGCGTGGTAGAAGCGCTGAAGGAAGTGGCTAGTCGGCATGACGTCAGCCCGGCCCGTGTGGCGCTCTCGTGGGTGCTGGGACGGCCAGCCGTTAGCAGCGTGATCATCGCTGCCCGCAAGCCCGAGCAACTGGAGGACAATATTGGCGCTGTAGACCTTCAGCTTTCGGAAGACGACACCCGACTCCTTGACGCGGCGTCAGATCCCGGCGTTCCGTATCCGAAGTGGATGGTCCTTCAACTCGACACCGCGGAAGACCCTCGTTCGAAGATCCTGCATCCCGAGCGTTACGCGGATGGCGGTTCCTGGAAAGACCTCCGCCGGACCGGGTGGTCCGGATGAGAGTCATTAAACGGTGTGGGCGGACGTCGTTTGCTGCCCCCGTGTCGTCTGTCGCTGACTGAGTGAAAATACTCCGCCAAGGACACCGACGAACAATGCAGCGATGCCCCAGAATGTGCCACTGAGGTGATTTCCGAACAGCGCATCGAGTGAAAGAGGGCCTGGGCCGGTGAACGCGACACTTAACGCTGCGACACCAAGTACAAGAGTGTACTCGTACCCACCGTTCTGAGCGAAGAAGCCTTTTTTGATGTGCACGGCCAAAGCCACGAGCATCACGCTGCAAATGACCGCGGCCCCAATCGGCGTGAATAACCCGAGCGCCAGAAGGAGACCGCCCCCGGTCTCTGCGAGGCCTGCCATCAGCGCCTGGCGCCGCCCTGGCAGGAACCCGATCGTCTCGAAGAGCTGACCGGTGGCCTCTAGACCTGGTCCACCGAACCACCCAAATAATTTCTGTGTGCCATGCGCGGCGAGTGTCAGTCCTACAGTCAGTCGTAGAAGTAGAAGCCCGATCTCCATACGTAACCATCCTTGTCGACATGAGGTGCTTAAGAATCGTGAGTCGTCTAGTTAGACGACAGATGTCTTGTAAAGGAGCCTGGCCCCTGCGGTGCTGGGCCCATGACGTTCTCGCCGCTTTGGAGAACCGGCCGAGCGATGCCGAGCTTCTGCATCTTGTGGATCAGCGTAGTGCGTTTCAAACCAAGTTTGGCGGCTGCGCCTTTCGGGCCGCCGATTATCCAGCCGACTGTTTCCAGCGTGCCGAGTATCAGAGTCCGTTCGGAGTGCCGCAGCGTGGTTGCCCCTAGAGAGACGGCGGCGCGCTGCTCTCTTTCTGCGATGGGCAAAGGATTGGGAAGCACACCATCGTTTGAGAGGATTACTGCTCGTTCGATCAGGTTCTGCAGCTCCCGGATATTTCCCGGCCACTGATATGAATTGAGCGCAGACATCGTTTCTGGAGGAATGCGTTCGATCTCCCTCCCCATCCGGCGGCCTAAAATCCCGACAAAATGCGTCACTAGGGCTGGAATGTCTTCGCGGCGCTCCCGCAATGGTGGCAGCAGGACGGGGAAGACATTCAGACGATAGTAGAGGTCGCTACGAAATTCGCCTCGATTCACCATCTCCGTCAGATCCCGATTCGTTGCAGCCACCAGCCGCACGTCCACCTGGTGAGTCCGAGTGCTGCCCAGGCGCTCGAATTCCTGTTCCTGCAGTACGCGCAGCAGTTTGGGCTGCAGCGCCGATGGAATATCACCCACCTCGTCGAGGAAGAGCGTACCCTTGTCGGCCAACTCGAAACGGCCAATCTTTTGCGCTATGGCTCCGGTGAAAGCGCCCTTCTCGTGGCCAAAGAGCTCACTTTCCAGCAGATCCAGCGGAATGGCAGCACAATTCAATCTTACAAAAGGCCGCCCGCACCTTGAGCTGATGTTGTGAATCGCTTGTGCGATGAGTTCCTTGCCGGTGCCGGTTTCTCCCTGGATCAACACGGTGGAACCCGTCGTCGCGACGCGTTCGACTTGTTCGAGCACAGCTTCCAGCGCAGGACTATTGCCGATGATCTGCTCGAATCTGCGCTCGTACGAATATTGATCACTAGTCCGCAATATCTCGATAGCTGCCACAGAGAACCCCCCTCGTGCCCCACGCACGGTTCTTATTGGGCTCAACGCTCCAGAGCTGCTCGGACACTTTCGAGCAGGGCTTCATCGTCGAATGGTTTTGCCATGAACTCCACTGCGCCTGCTCTTAAGGCCTGCATCCGCATTTTCTCGTCCCCATGTGCAGTGATGAAGATGGTCGGAATCCTGTACTGATCTGCGTTGAGCTTGGCCTGCAATTCCAGACCAGACATTCCCGGCATGCGGATGTCCGCGACCAGACATCCAACCTCATTCTGTTGGCCGGACTTAAGGAATTCCTCCGCTGAGGCGAACACTTGCGCCGGCAGACCCGCTGATTTCATCAGACCCTGCAGTGCGCTGCGCATCAAATCATCGTCATCAACAATTGCTACCATTTTCCCCTTCTTTCGGACGACCATGACGCAACCTTAGCAGCGCCATCGAAGATGGCGCAATCATGCTTAGGTGGCGGCGCAATCATACCTTGGTATAGGGCCGGATTGGTGCGTGAGAAGTCTACAATCTCGTTGCGGTACCTCAACTTAAATACAATATCTTCCGGTGCTGTCGCACACTCTGCAGCCGACAGATAAACCATGACGGGCTTGAAGATTCCGCCTCCCATCCTTCGACAAATAGTTTGGCGCTACGGGCTCGCTGTCGGTTCCGTTGGGGTTGCTCTCGCCGTGGCGCTGGTTGTTGGGAGGGGTTTCGATGTTCGCGGCGCACTCTTCCTTACTGCCGTTGCTCTCACGGCTTGGTTTGGCGGGATGGCCACAGGACTCACTGCGTTACTGCTTTCACTTCTTAGCCTCGGCTATTTTTTCCAGCCGCTAGTTCCTTACGTCGAGCTCGCGGGGATTCGTGTGCCCTATCGTGTCCTGTCTTTGACGTTCTTTGCATCACTCGCGCTGATCGTGTGCTGGCTCAGTGCCTCGCGAAAAAGAGCGGAGGAGTCGCTACGGGAAAGCGAACAACGCTGGCGAAGCCTTACCGAAGCGCTGCCGCAGTTGGTGTGGGGCGCCCGCCCGGATGGTGGGTGCGACTACTTCAGCGCGCAGTGGACAAGCTATACAGGAGTCATGGAGATCGACTTGCTCGGCTGGCGCTGGATGGACGCACTGCATCCGGATGATCGCGAGCCCACCCGGCAATTCTGGATGGAATCAGTGGCCGGGCGACAGCCTTATGACGTGGAATACCGTATTCGCCGGAGCGACGGGACGTACGGTTGGTTCAAAACGCGCGGAACGCCCATTCGGGACAGCGACGGAACGATCGTGAAATGGTTCGGCACGTGCACTGACATCACCGATCGGAAGCGGGCGGAGCAGACCCTTAGGGACCAGGAACTGGAACTGCGCCAGGCCCGTGACCTACTCGAGATCAAGGTCATGGAACGGACCAAAGACTTGCGGCGCAACCAAGCTTACTTAGCGGAAGCGCAGAAGCTAAGCAAGACAGGCAGTTTCGGCTGGAATGTTTTCGACGGTGAAATCTACTGGTCGGAAGAAACATTTCGTATTCTTGAATACGGCCCTGAAACAAAACCTGGTCTTGAGCTCGTCCTGAAACGAACCCATCCGGAGGACAGCGCCCGTGTTCAACAGGTAATCGATCGCGCATCTCAAAACGCTAAGGATTTTGATGTAGAACACCGGTTGCTTATGCCTGATGGATCGGTCAAGCATGTCCAGGTTGTGGGGCATCTTCTGGAGACAGATCAACCGGGCAAAGCCGAGTTCGTCGGAGCGATCACCGACATTACCGAACGCAAACGCGCGGAAGTAGCCCTGCGGCAGACCGAGGCATATTTAGAGGAAGCGCAAAGGCTGACTCACACAGGCAGTTGGGCCTGGAACGTAGCGCGTAGAGAGAACGTCCACTGGTCGCAGGAACAGTATCGTTTGTTTGGGCTCGATCCAGAAAGCAATTCTCCGTCCTTCGAAAAAGCATTTCAGCGTATTCATCCCGAGGACCATGCTACTTTCAATAAAGTTATCGAACGAGCGATTCGTGAGCGATCAGATTTCGAAGTTGACTTCCGCATTGTTCTCCCGGACGGCTCGACTAAATACAGCCGCTCGGTCGGTCACCCGGTTTTCAGTGCTTCCGGCGAATTGGTCGAATTCGTGGGTACGGGCATAGACATGACCGAACGAAGGCAGGCGGAGAAGGAGCGCGAAAGATTACGCCAGGTACAGGCCGATCTGGCGCACATAAACCGGGCGACGACGATGGGGGAATTAACTGCATCGCTGGCGCATGAGATCAACCAGCCGATCGCGGCCGCGGCGACCGATGCCAGGACTTGTTTGCGGTGGCTGACACGCGAGCAGCCGGATATGGAAGAGGCTCGTGAATCGGCAGCGCGGATGGTCAACGCGGTAACGCGGGCGGCCGATATCATCAGCCGGCTTCGACAGTTATTCAAGAAGGGCGCGCCACAAACCAGTCTGGTGGATGTGAGCGAGGTCATCCAGGAGATGGTTGTCTTGTTGGGCAGTGAAGCATCCAGACATTCCGTTTCGATTCTAACTGAATTGTCAGAGGACTTACCACGGGTTGCAGCCGACAGAGTGCAATTGCAGCAAGTTCTAATGAATCTCATGCTCAACGGCATCGAAGCGATGCAGGACACGAAGGGCGGAGGCCAATTAACAATCAGATCCCTGAGGGGCGAAAGTGGTCAATTGCTGATTTCAGTCAGTGACACAGGCATGGGGCTTCCCCCGGACCAAGCTGACCAGATCTTTAATGCATTCTTCAGCACCAAGGCTCAAGGTACCGGCATGGGGCTCTCAATCAGTCGGTCAATTATTGAGTCCCACGGCGGCCGCTTGTGGGCCACGTCCAACTCCGGACGCGGTGCGACTTTTAATTTCACACTTCCCAGTACCGATCAGTAGGAATGGGGTGGCCCCGGCCGATGGCCGAACCGCCACGGCCACGCAGGAAATTGCGGCCAGACCGTAACCGTGAAGTTTTGGAGGACGTTCACTCGCGACTGCCCGTCGGTTCAAGTTTCGCCGCCATTCTGACCAAGTCCGCCAGTGATTCAGCCTGCATTTTCCGCATTACGTGCCCGCGATGGATCTTCACGGTGATTTCGCTGGTTCCGAGTTCAAACGCTATTTGCTTATTGAGCATGCCCGAAACTACCAAAGTCATAACTTCGCGCTCGCGTGTGGTCAGCGATTCGTAGTGCTTTCTCAACTCGCCAATTTCGCTCTGCTTTTGGCGCGCTATCCGGTCACGATTCAAAGCCTGATGAATCGCATCCAGCAAATCCTGGTCCCGGAACGGCTTGGTCAAGAACTCCACCGCACCGGATTTCATGGCTTTCACCGTCATCGGAATATCTCCATGACCGGTGATAAAGATGATGGGAATCCGGATGCCCGCGTCAGCTAACTCATTCTGAAAGTCCAGGCCGCTGATTCCAGGAAGTCTCACGTCCAGAACCAGGCAACTTGGCCCATCCGGACGCTCACTGCGCAGGAACTCCTGTGGTGTCCCGAAGGTCTCGGAACGCAAGCCCACCGACTTGAGCATGCCTTGGATGGCCGCACGCACCAAGTCATCGTCATCGACTACAAACACCATGGGGGCTGCTGTCGACGTCATTTACGCGCCTCGAGGTTGGGGAGAAATCCGAGAGCAATGGCACCGGGGAAGAACGTGAACAACTTCTCGCCATTTATGCGGGATCACTACCAGGCCTCATCCTCTGTTAAGCATGTTCTTATCCAAATCCTGAACGGGAGAACATGATAACGCAGTGTCCACAGTTCCCAAAAACGCATCAGCTGAGGAGTTCTAGTGTCGGGTGCAGGGTTTGGGAAGCAGAGATTCGCACGTTGCAACAGCGACTCGGCAGCTATCGCATAGGCGGGTCTAGACCAAAGCACCCGTACACGACTGAGACCCGTCCAAATGCCGACATCGCTATCAGCCTGTTGACACTCGGGACAGCTAGTTCTGTTCACGTCGCCAACCGAACAGCCTTCGAACGCATGGGCTTAGCGGCAACGCGACGTTTGGAAAGCTGCATGCAGTTATACGAGATGAAGTAGACGCCGAAGGCCCAACGTCTTGAGGATTCCCTCGGAACAGCCTCGGTCGGGACAGGGAACGGCGCTACGCCAGGAGTCGCAGTGCTTCAGTAATCGGAGCAGGCAGACTGAATTCGAAAGGACGGAATCGTAGTGGCGAATCAAGAGACCAAGAAGTGCGCGCACATGCCGTGTCTTTGCAATGTGCCCAGCGGAGAAGAATACTGCGGCGAAGCTTGCCGTGACGCGGGAAGTGAAGACGTCGAAATCGCGTGTCAATGCGACCACCCGGCGTGTCCACTCACAGTTCGGCCATTTGTGTCAGGCAACGCCACAGACCTGGCCAACTGATAGAGGACAGATCGAGCACCTGAGACCGACAAGCGGCCCCGCCGCAGGAGGATTGATTGTGAATTTCCTAAAACAGAGCTTATCCCTTTTGCTTTCATGTTGCCTTGTCTTAGCCAGTGCGCCGGGAGGTCTTGCCGCTCAGGCGAACCAATCCGCCGCACAAGCGCCGGTTCAGGCCGCGCAACAAACGCCAGAACAATTGCAGCAACTCGTAGCGCCGATCGCATTGTATCCGGATGCGCTGGTGGCACAGATCCTCGCCGCTGCTACCTATCCCGACCAAGTTGTGGAAGCCGATCGGTGGCTGCAACAACATACCGATCTTAAGGGCGAAAAACTTGGCAAAGAAGTCGATAAGCAGACCTGGGATCCCAGTGTGAAGGCCCTGGTGGAGTTTCCTTCGGTGCTCGCCAACATGGACAAGAATCTCTCATGGACCTCGTCGCTTGGCGATGCTTACGCAAACCAGCAGCAGGATGTGATGAATGCTGTTCAGGTAATGCGCGACCGAGCGCAGAAGGCGGGAAACCTCAAAAGCACATCGCAGGAAAAGGTGAGCAAGCAGGGGCAAACTATTGTGATCGAACCAGCCGACCCAGAGGTTGTTTACGTTCCCGAATACGACCCTTGGCTCGTCTACGGAGAGCCCATCGGAATCTGGCCCGGTTGGTATTGGTATCCGGGCTTGTTCTTTGACGGTCCAGGACTATTCTTTGGCCTCGGCTTTGGGGTCGGCTTCTTTGGTGGGTTTGGTTGGGGCTGGGGACACTGGGGGTACGATTGGCATAATCACGGGATTACTTTCAACCACGGCGCCTACGTCTCCCACAGCAGGGTTTTCGTCAACCGCAACAACTTCAATCGCGCCGGCGGATTTCATGGTGGCGGCTTCTCCGGCGGGCGAGGTTTCGGCGGGTCGCAGCATGGATTCGGTGGCACTCATTCCGGCGCATTCAGCGGCTTCAATCATGGAGGAGTCGCAAGAGGCTTCTCTTATCGCGGGCAGTCGAGCTTCGGTGGAGGCTTTCATGGCGGAGGTTTCGGAGGCGGAGGTTTTCACGGAGGCGGAGGCGGTCGCCGGTAATTCGGTTCAATTACTACAAATGACACTGATGATATGGAGAAGGAACTCATGCGCACAAACAATATGAAGCTTGAAACATTCACTGTGAGATTTGCCTGGGGGTTCGCATCCACTGTCGTTCTTCTGCTAGCGGTGGGCTTCCTGCTGTTGGTCGCTGGCTTGGCCGGATCGAGCTTTGCTCAGGATTCACAACCAAAGACGTTCTCGTCTCCTGCAGAAGCCAGTGACGCTCTCTTTGAGGCTGCGCAAAGGGAAGATGAGCCGGCCCTGGAAGCTATCCTCGGAGCAGGAAAGGAAGTCACTTCGTCGAGCGACGAAGTGGAGGACAAGCTCGAACGCGAGCAGTTCAGCCAAAAATACCAGGAGATGCACCGTCTGGTGCAAGAGTCCGACGGAACCACGGCGCTGTACATCGGCGCAGAAAACTGGCCCTTCCCGATTCCACTGGTGTCAAAGAACGGTGCATGGTACTTCGATTCCAGGACGGGTGCGCAGGAAATTTTGTTCCGAAGAATCGGAGAAAATGAGGCCGTCGCGATTCAAATCTGCGAGGAGTTTGCTCTCGCAAAGAAGGACCAGGACGTAAAGCCAGCTAGCTACGATGCGATTACCCAATTCGCCCAAAACCTCGTATCCGCGGCAACCAACGCCAACAGCAATGGCTCCTCTTCCTTTCATGGATACTACTTTCGAATTGTGAATGGAAATTCTGCGGCCGCGACTAGTCGCTATGCCTCCGGCGGCGAGAAGAAAACCGGCCTGGTTTTGGTGGCATATCCCGCGGAGTACCGGTCGTCTGGGGTCAAGACTTTCATAATCACCCGGCGTGATATTGTTTACGAAAAAGATCTGGGGCCTAACACGACGACGGTCGCCCCAGGGATAAAGGCGCGCAATTCCAGTTGGCGCCCTGCGGAATGATGTATGGACGGTCCGCTCTTCGAAATAGAAAATTGAGGCCGAGTAGAGCTTTCACCATCTAACAAACAAAAGGCATTTTGAGAGTGAACATGAAAGAAAACACCAGGAAAGCAACAAGTTTGTCGGCGGCTTACGCGGGAGCGATCTCACTTGGTGGTGATCTCACCGTCAACCGTCTTGGCTTCGGTGCCATGCGCCTGACGGGTGAAGGAATCTGGGGTCCCCCCAGGGATCGTGCCGCGTCGATAGCCGTTCTTCGCCGAGCCGTTGAACTTGGCGTCAACTTCATCGATACTGCTGATTCGTACGGTCCTAACGTTAGCGAAGAGCTGATTGCCGAGGCGCTGGCGCCTTACCCGAAGGATCTTGTGATCGCGACTAAAGGTGGATGGAATCGCCCCGGGCCGAACCAGTGGACGCACGATGCCAGCCCGGCGCACTTGCGCGAGGCGGTGGAAGGCAGCCTGAAGAGACTTCGCCTCGACCGAATCGACGTATATCAACTGCACGTGCCCGATCCTGTGGTGCCTTTCGATGCCTCGATTGAAACCCTGGCGAACATGCAATCAGAAGGAAAGATCCGATTGGTCGGGCTGTCCAACGTCACGGTAGAGCACATCGAACGGGCGCGGAAGATCGTGCCGATCGTGTCGATCCAGAACCGGTATAGTTTCGCCGATCGCGAATGGGACAATGTCGTGGATTATTGCGAGCGCAATGGGATCGCGTTCATCCCGTGGTTCCCGTTGGGAGCGGGGCGCGTGGCCGGCGGCCTGCTGGAACGGATTGCGAAGGCTCGCAAAGTAAAACCTATCCAGATCGCATTGGCGTGGTTGCTGAAACGATCCCCGATTATGCTGCCCATCCCCGGGACTTCCTCGATTGCGCATCTGGAGGAAAATGTGGAGGCAGCATCTTTACAACTGTCTCAAAAGGAATACCTGGAACTAACTGGAATTGCGGCGTTGGCTTCCTGACAAGTCCGCTTCGTATGCTCGGCTCGTCGAAGACAAGGCGAGGTAAGGGATATGGGCATCGGTTGGGTGCTGTCAAGGAATAGTATTTGATGATATCCCTCGCTTCTGCAGCTGCACAGGAGGACTTGCGATGACTCCGAACAATAGCGACTCGAATCACTCACGCGTCGATTCTTTCGAACAGTCCGCGACCGACAGAGTGCTCGCAAGCCAGGAGCCCGTTGTCAGCAGGAGAGAGTTTCTCGGCATGACTGCTGCATCCTTATTAATGGCCGGGAGCCTAAGCGGGGCCGCAAAGGCGGATAACAAGAACGGAATTCCCCATCGAACTCTGGGCCGCACCGGCGAAAAAGTTTCGCTCATTGGACTCGGCGGCTATCACTTGGGCAAACAGAGCGATCCCGACGAAAGCTTTCGCATCATTCGCACTGGAATCAATGAAGGAATCAATTTTCTCGATAACTGCTGGGACTACAACGACGGAGAGAGTGAAATTCGAATGGGCCGAGCGCTGCGCGATGGTTATCGCCAGAAAGCCTTTTTGATGACTAAGATCGATGGCCGAAATAAGGCCGCCGCCGCGGCCCAACTCGATCAATCGTTGCGGCGACTGCAGACGGATCGAATTGACTTGCTGCAGTTCCACGAAGTGATTCGCGATTCCGATCCGGATCGCATTTTCGCCGAAGGCGGAGCGATGGAGGTCGTCTTGGAGGCTAAGAAAGCAGGCAAGGTCCGTTTTATCGGTTTCACAGGCCACAAGAGTCCCGACATTCATTTGAAGATGCTGGCCACCGCCGCACAGCATGGCTTCACTTTCGATGCCGTCCAGATGCCTCTCAACGTAATGGACGCCCACTTCAACAGTTTCGAAAAGAAGGTGTTGCCAGTCTTGACCAGGGACGGTGTCGGAGTTCTCGGCATGAAACCCATGGGTGACCATTTCATTCTCGGGAGCAAGACCGTTACAGCAGTTGAGTGTCTGCACTATGCTATGAATCTGCTCACTAGTGTTGTCATCACCGGCTGCGATTCGCTCCCCATCCTTCAGCAAGCTCTCCAGGCCGCCCGGACTTTTCAGCCGATGGACTCTTCCCAGGTAACAGCTCTTCTCGCCAAAACAGCAAAGGCCGCGGAAGCAGGCGAGTTCGAACTCTACAAAACCAGTCATCACTTTGACGGCACGTTCGCCAACCCGCAGTGGCTTGGCTAGAAGTAGAACGATCTCTGAGCGAACGCCTGGTGGCGGGCTGCAACGATGGAATTGCTGTCAACGAAGTAAACCTGCAGCTGGATGGGCAAACTTTTGAAATCGTGGCGCTGGACGGGATGCCAATCGCGTAGGCTCAGGCAAAACTGCCCAGAGCCATCCTGATTACCGCCGAGACGGCATTCCTGGAAAGGAAGATGGCGATGACCGCAGTAGCAGCGTTGCTGTAGGACGTGACGAGAAACCTTCCCAGTCTCTGCACGGTCGAGCCTATTTCTCCTGGGCGCTCTGCCCAGCTCAGTCTCCGCCGATGTCCGAACGTCCCCCCAACTGCGATTGTTTCCCGCATTTGCTGGCGATAAATACCAGCTGGCACGGAAGCTCTGCCACCTGCTACCGCTTCCTCGCGCGAAGAGAAGCCGACCGCGATGATGGATGCTGCGGCTATGAGTTCGCGCAGTGATTTCTCGTCCGGGTACGCAATCACAAGGCGTTCAGGACCAGTTTCGGTACGAAGCCCTTCGATTACTGCGTACTGGATGCCCGAAGGATCAACCATCTGCTTCACGACCGCATCCTCCTTTACCCGTCTCCGTGGTTCGCGCGCCTTGTCCAACTTACTCTTCCGGGAAGCTGTCACGCCGGGTTGGATTCATCGCACAGGCGCTGGTAGTATTCGCGTCCTTGCTGAAATCCGCTCGTAAACGGCTCTTCTACTGCCACCCTGGGATATTGCTGCTGTAATTCTTCCAAGTCGCTCGTCATCTCGGACGCGATCTGATCAAACTCTTTGCAGCGATTTCTGGCGTGCAAAGCAGCTTCGAAGCCCAATAGGTAGAACTTCTCGCCTTCTCCGAACTGCCGCCCCGACTTAAGATAGCGCTCCAAAGCCGTATTGAGGTTTGTCCTGTCTTCGTTCATGGTGTTCTCCTCTCTAACTCAGTCGTCCCTTGAGGGGCGCCGCCGGAAGTTATGTTGGCGCAGCTGCCATCGCTCACGCGGCAGTCTCTGCGACGAACGTTTCGATCTCGTTTACTTCTTTATCTGTGAGGCGAAGCTCGCCAGCGCGCATCACTCCCTCTGCCTGCTGCGCATTGCGGGCTCCGACGATGGCGCCGGTCACGGCGGGATTGCCCAGCGTCCAGGCGATTGCCACTTCGCCAACAGAACGGTTGTGACGGTTGGCTATCGCTCGCAACCGGTCGACCAGCGCCAGATTGTGAGAGAGATTTGGTTCCGTAAAGTCGGGATGCACCCTACGCCAGTCGTCCGCGGGTAGCCTGGCCCCGCGCTCGCGAGTCATAGCGCCGGTCAAGAGACCGGAAGCCATCGGGGAATAAACGATAACTCCGATGCCTTCACCCAGGCAGTAGGGCAGGATCTCGTCTTCGACCTCGCGGTGCACCAGCGAATACCGTGGCTGCAGCGAAGTTACGGGCGCTATGGCCTGGGCGCGGCGCAGTTGCTGGACATTGAAGTTGGAAATTCCAATCCAGCGCACCTTGCCTTCGCGCTTCAGGTCGGCGAGCGTCGACCATCCTTCTTCCAGTTCGGGTGAATCGGGGTCGGGAGGCCAGTGGATTTGGTAAAGATCGATTACGTCGACAGAAAGGCGGCGCAGGCTGTCTTCGACTTCGCCGCGGATCGAGTCGGCTTTCAGCACTTTCTGCACCTCACCGTTGGCATCCCCGCGCAGGCCGCACTTAGTAAAGACGTAAGGTCTGGAGCCCCGCCAGCTCTTCAGAGCACGGCCAACCACTTCTTCGGAGTGCCCCAGACCGTAGACGGCGGCCGTGTCGATCCAGTTGACGCCGAGCTCAAGCGCACGGTGAATGGCTGCGATGGATTCGTTGTCGTCCTGCGATCCCCAGGCGAACTGCCAGCCCGAGCCGCCGATGGCCCAGGCCCCGTAGCCCACTCGAGTGATTTGTAAATCAGAATTGCCCAGCTTGCGCGTTTGCATTTAGTCTCCTTCCTTTCGCTTCTCGAGGAATGCAAGTGGCCTTCCAAACATTGCTGACGAGCGAATCCATTTGATTTGTGAGGCCTACGGCATAGCGTGCGCGTCCGTCGGGAGTTCGGTAGGCAGGCAAGCCTAGCGCCGTCGACATGCCGACGGCGTGCCCACCCGTGGACGGTGCGACGATCGATTCCGGCTGCCCTGCGAATCTCGTGAGTGGAAACCAGTGTGCCTTACAAGAGGCAACGTTTGGAGACCGGGATGCTCATCAGCAAGAAGGGGCATCTTTGGGAGCTTGAAGAAACCCACGTCCCGATTGGACCTGCATGAGGGTTAGACAAGAAAATCGCATTCGAGCAGGGAACATAACTCAGGTCTTGCTAGTTTTTATTTCGATTGCGATGATGCAAGGTCTCGGCCACGCGCAGACGCCCGTTGCCTCACAAGAACCGGCCTTACCGTTTTCGACTGCTGCCAACGATAGGTCCCGCGACAACCAGTTAACATCGATCCACGAGCCGTCGGATCAGATGGCGACCAGTCCGTGTCGCCTCCAGGTGCAAGACACGTTTGCCCAGCCTACGGCGAAAGCCACAGAAGCCACGGTGACGACCGGAACCCTGGACTACACGCCTTTGTCTGCACGTTGTAAATTCAACCTGTTTGTGAAGCAAACCCATTCGCCTTACACATTCGTGTCGGCAGGTTTTCAGGCGACCTGGGACCAGGCAACGGACGGGTGGCCTGAGTATGGTGGAGGTATGCAGGGGTGGGCGAAGCGGTTTGGTGCGACGCTGACGGATACGGAATCGCGCAGATTCGTCCAGACGTTTGCTCTATCGACGATCTTGCATCAGGATCCACGGTACTTTCCATCGCGCAAGCGAACGCTCATTGCCAGGATTTGGTATTCGACAACCAGAGTGGTGGTCACCAGGAACGACAACGGCGATAATACCTTCAACACGTCTGAGTTCCTGGGCGTTTTGGCCACCACTGCGCTAGAAAATGCCTACTACCCGAGACAAGACCGCAATTTCGGGGAAACCATGAATCGCTTTAGTGGTGCGTTGAGTTCGGATGCTATTGGGGATCTTCAACGCGAATTTACGCCGGATATGAAGCGTCTCTTCCGAAAGCATGCACCGAAGGAAATCCAGAAGATTGAGGAGAAGCTTCCTATCCCCGCCGACGATAAGCCGTAGCGGAACATCCCGATGTACGCTTCGCAGAGCCAATGTTATTAGACCAGTCTGCCCGTCCCTTGCGGCATCGGCGCTTTGACTTCCGGTCAACTCGCAATCGAGGCAGTGTGGATATCTGCGATACCGGCAACTTCTTCCATTCGCCGCAGGACAGCAGAGAAGTCTTCTTCATTGTGGTGTGCCAGTTCCTCGGAATTGACGCGAGACGCCGCTTCAGTCACAGGCATGGGGACATGCCCTTCGGCCGCCTCTTTGAGAATCAACTGGAAATCTTTGTTCATCAGGCGAAGTGGAAATTGCGGAGTGTAATCGTTGATCGCAATCCTAGCCAGCTTTCCAACATGAGCCGGCGCGATCACCGCTGTCTTTGATAGAACTTCGAGTAACCTCGCGCGATCGAGGCCGGTCTTTTCTCCAAGGACCACAGCCTCTGCGATGGCCTGCATGCCAATCCCTAACAACGTGTTGACCACCAACTTCATCGCTGTCCCGGAGCCAGGACCGCCCAGAAGGAAATACTGCCTCGCCACGGCCTGGAATATTGGTTCAGCGGCACGGAACAAGTCTTGGTTGCCGCCGGCCAATAGCGTCAGAGTACCTTGTTCCGCGGCAGGAGTGCTGCCCGAGATGGCTACATCCAATACCTCGATGCCACTTTCGGCGCCAAGCCGGTGAAGTTCCCGCGAACTTTCTGGAGAGATCGTGCTCATCTCTAACACGACGGTGCCTGGCCGCGCCTCGGCAAAGACTCCGGCTGGCCCAGTATAAACGCTCTGAACTGCTTCATCATTGGTGAGACACGAAAGAATTACATCGGCAGTGCGCGCCAGTTCGAAGATGTTCTTAGCAGCGAAACCTCGCTTTGCTACGACAACTTCCGCCTTAGCGGCATCTCTGTCGTATGCGACAAGGGGGTATCCGTGATCAAGCAGGCGTTGTGCGATTCGGCTTCCCATGTTGCCCAGGCCAATAAATCCAAGTGTCACCTTATCTGCTGTAAGAAGTTTCATAGTGTGTCCTCTTATCTCCTGAACTGCTGAATGCATTTCCAGTTCCAAAACTACAGGCCGTGTGATGGCCAAGGTAAAGTACACTTTGGTCAACAAACGCACAAGCACTTCGTGTTAGCCGCCGCCTCAGCTGATATTCACAGCCGTTGAGACTGAACTCGAGAACGCGAGTCGAGTCGAAATGCCGACGTTGGTGTCAAGCGGGGGACGAGCGTCTGATTACCACAGGTCCTTCCGCAATTGTCCCACCCGCGCATGTTACTGAAAATGCTCAACTAAATCGCCTTCCGCTTGATTGGAGACAGGCGTGCATTTTGATCTACCGACTGGGAGACACAATCAATATGCAAGCGACCGCGGCTTACCTCGGAAACGAGCAGGACATCGACATTCCTGCCCCAAAGAAAGAGACTCGTGAACTTCAGGATGCTTTCTCGCGTTATCTGCCTTTGCTCAACAGAATAGCTTATCGATACTTGGGCAATGAGGCCGACGCGGAGGATGCGGTTCAGGATGCACTACTCTCTGCTTACAAACACCTGGATCAGTTCAGAGGGCAGGCGCAAATGTCGACGTGGCTGGTTGCCATCGTTAGAAATTGTGCGCGGATGCAATTACGGAGAAGGCCACGGCACATCCATGTGTCTCTCAACGATCAATTCGGAGATGAAGACGGATATGCGGTCTCGGAACGGTTAGTGCACTTTGGACCGACTCCAGAAGAAGAGTATCGAAAAGCGGAGCTGCATGAGCAGCTCATGCAGTTCGCGCAGGAGCTTTCACCCCCGCTGCGCAGAGCATTTCAATTGCGCGACTTGGATGGTTTCAGTACGAGTGAGGCAGCACAAATCCTAGGGGTAGTTGAGGGCACGGTGAAAGCTCAGGTAGCACGGGCGCGCGCAAAACTCGCGCGTCTTGTTCGACGGGCGCTCGATGCAAAACCTTGTTCATCTGCGCCCCGCGTCTTCTTGCAGCTTGCAGAAGGCAAGTAACCACGGTCAGCGAACCGACGACTGTTGGTGATTAAGAAACAGGGAAAATTCTATGTGGATTGTTCGACTAGCATTGCGGCGGCCCTACACGTTTGTGGTGGTGTCCATACTCATTGTAATCATGGGTGGCCTAGCGATCGTTCGCACTCCAACCGACATATTCCCGAACATTAATATTCCCGTCATTAGCATCATTTGGAACTATAACGGTCTCCTCCCTGAAGACATGAGCGACCGCATCGTCAGTGTGACAGAGCGGTCGCTTACCACCACTGTTGACAACATCGAGCACATCGAATCGCAGTCCCTGTACGGAGTGGCTGTGGTCAAAGTGTTCTTGCAGCCCACTGCGAACATTCAACAGGGTATTGCGCAGATTACCGCTATTTCTCAGACCCAACTCAGGCAGTTACCTGCGGGGACAACGCCGCCTCTCATCCTCGCCTACAGCGCATCGAGTGTACCCGTACTTCAATTGGCGCTTTCGGGGCAGGACCTGTCGGAGCAAGAACTCAACGATTATGGTCTGAATTTCATTCGGACGCAGCTCATCACAGTGCCTGGGGCTTCGGTGCCTTATCCCTATGGCGGCAAGCAACGTCAGGTGCAGGTTGATCTCAACACAACCGCCTTGCAGTCGAAGGGTCTGTCTGCCCTGGATGTGGTCAATGCGATCAGCCTGCAAAACCTAATTCTGCCCACAGGGACGTCTAAGATCGGCTCCAGAGAATACGACGTTTCCATTCCCAATGCAGCCCCACAGACGATCGCGGACCTGAACCGTATTCCAATCAAAACAATTGGTAGTACGACCATCTACATGAAAGACGTCGCCTGGGTGCGCGACGGTTTTCCCCCGCAGACCAACATCGTACGGGTGAACGGCCAGCGTTCAGTGTTGCTGACGATCCAAAAAGCGGGGAATGCCTCGACACTGGACGTGATCGCAGGCATCAAAGCTCTTTTGCCTCAAATTGCGACGACAATTCCACCGCAGTTGAAAATGACCCCTCTGGCGGATCAGTCGATCTTTGTTCGCGGTGCGATCAGCGGAGTGGTCAGGGAAACGTTGATTGCCGCTTGCCTGACCGCTTTCATGATCCTAACTTTTCTGGGCAGTTGGCGAAGCACCGTGATCATCGCGACCTCTATCCCTCTGGCGATCCTGACCTCGATCATTGCGTTCAGTGCGATCGGGGAAACCATCAACATCATGACGCTCGGCGGGCTCGCTCTGGCGGTGGGCATCCTGGTGGACGACGCCACGGTCGAGGTCGAGAACATCAATCGCAATCGCGAGGCAGAACCAGAAAAGGATATGGACGAGGTCGTGTTGGACAGTGCATCGCAGATCGCGACTCCCGCCTTCGTGTCTACCCTTGCAATTTGTATTGTGTTCGCCCCGATGTTCCTGCTATCCGGCGTGGCTCGTTACCTGTTTGTACCGCTCGCCGAAGCAGTGGTTTTCGCTATGTTGGCTTCTTATTTTCTCTCCCGGACAATCGTCCCGACGATGGCCAAGTACCTCTTGCGGGGAGAAAAACAGGAGGCAGGACATGATGCCAGCCGCAATCCGCTGGTGAGGCTTCAGAAACGTTTTGAAGGCGCCTTTGAAAGCTTTCGTCAGAGCTATCGCAGCCTGCTGGAGATTTCTCTCCATCACAGGCGTGCTTTCCTGATCGCGTTCTTTGCGTTCTGTCTCGGCTCCCTCGCGATTCTCATTCCCTGGCTGGGCCGCGACTTCTTCCCCAGCGTTGACAGCGGCGCTTTCAAGCTTCATATGCGCGCCCCCACGGGAATGCGCATTGAAGAAACCGCCAACCTTTGCGATCTGGTCGAGCTGTCAATTCGACAGCAGATTCCGGCTACGGAGGTCCAGAGCGTCATAGACAATATTGGCCTGCCTTATAGCGGCATCAATCTTTCTTACAGCAATTCGGCCCCGGTTGGCACGTCAGACGCCGACATTCTTGTGACTCTATCCGCCAAGCACCATCCCACCGACGACTACATTCACCAGCTTCGTCTGACACTGCCGAAGGAGTTCCCGGGTGTTTCATTCGCTTTTTTGCCCGCCGACATGGTCGGGCAGATTCTCAATTTTGGATTGCCCGCTCCCATCGACGTTCAGGTTGTCGGGAACAACTTGGACGGAAACCGGATCTACGCGGACGAACTGCTTGCGAAAATGAGGTATGTCTCCGGAGCGACGGATCTGCGGATTCAGCAGCCCTTCGATGAGCCGTACCTCCGCCTGAGAGTCGAGCGTACGAAAGCAGAACAACTGGGTTTTACCGCTCACGATATCGCGCAGAATCTTCTCGTATCACTGAGTGGCAGCTTCCAAACTTCACCTACGTTTTGGGTAGACCCAAGGAATCATGTCAGCTATCAAATCGCGACCCAGACGCCGCAATATCGCGCGGACACTTTGCAGGATCTTGAGAATGTTCCCATTACTGGCACTGAACCAACATCTCCTCCATCGCTCATGGCAAGTCTGGTGTCTACGCAGCGCGGAGCAGGAATGGCTGTTGTGTCCGATTACAACGTCTCGCCCGTGATTGACATTTTCGGCTCTGTCGCGGGCCGCGACCTGGGTGGTGTAGCGGGCGATATCAACAAGATCATCGACGCAACCCGCCAGCGGTTACCACGCGGCTCTCGAGTCGTCGTTCGCGGGCAGGTTCAGACGATGCGTGCATCCTATATTGGTCTGCTGAGTGGACTGGCGTTCTCGATCGTACTTGTATACCTGCTGATCGTGGTCAACTTTCAGTCCTGGCTCGATCCTTTCATCATGATTTCGGCGCTGCCCGCGGCACTCGCCGGAATTGCCTGGTTCCTGTTTATTACGCACACCACTCTGAGCGTGCCGGCCCTCATGGGAGCCATCATGTGCATGGGCGTTGCAACCTCAAACAGCATCCTGGTGGTGAGTTTTGCCACGGAAAAAATGGCCGAAGGAATGGATTCCTTTGGGGCTGCGCTAGAAGCAGGATTTACGCGTTTTCGCCCCGTCCTGATGACCGCACTGGCCATGATCATCGGCATGGTGCCCATGGCGCTCGGACTAGGCGACGGCGGTGAACAAAACGCTCCTTTGGGCCGGGCGGTCATTGGTGGGCTGCTCTTCGCGACGGTTTCGACGCTGTTCTTTGTCCCGGCATTTTTCAGCGTACTGCAAGGGGCACGCACGCATGCGGGCCAAGAGGAAAAACGGTAGTAGTCACCCAAGTTGGGGGGAGTAAATTATGCTGCCTCAGACTGACGTACAAACAATGGCCGAGGGATCGCCCACAGCGAATGGTGGGGGTACAGGACAGCGTGCGCAGAAGCACTGGCTGGCTCTAGCGATTGCGGTGATCGCGGTCGCCGGACTCTTGATATTTGGCATCTGGTCCCGAGTAAGGGCGCGGACTGCACTAAACACGGAGACAGCTCAAGCGGCCCTGACGGCGGTGTCGGTGGTGTCGCCAAAACAAACTACTCCCGCTGAGGAAATCATCCTTCCGGGAAACGTGCAACCATATATCAGTTCACCCATCTACGCTCGCACGAACGGTTATCTAAAGAAATGGTATTTCGATATCGGCGCGCACGTGAAGCAGGGGGAACTTCTTGCTCTCATAGAGACGCCAGAGGTCGATCAGCAGCTCCAGCAAGCCCGCAGCAACCTGTTAACCGCTCAAGCCAATCTTGAGTTGGCTTCCATCACCAAAACGCGGTATCAGGGACTTCTGAAAAGCAACGCTGTGTCACAACAGGACGTCGATAACGCAGTCGGCACCTACAATGCGAATAACGCTATTGTTGAAGCCGATAAGGCAGCCGTAGAGCAGTACTCGGCTCTGGTCTCTTTTGAGAAGGTTTACGCACCTTTCGATGGCGTAATCACCGCGCGCAACACCGACATCGGCGACCTCATCAATTCTGGCAGCAGTACCAGTGTGAAAACTGATCTGTTCCACATCGCTCAACCTGGAAAATTGCGCGTTTACGTCAACGTACCGGAGGAATACTCGCGGGGGATAAAAGTCGGTATGACAGCAGATCTCAGTCTCGCCGAGTTTCCGGATCACAAATTTCAGGGGAAACTGGTGCGCACTGCCGATGACATCAATTTGACGACTCGCACTCTGCTCGTAGAAATCGACGTGAACAATCCGACCGGCACGCTGCTCACGGGTTCCTATGCAGAGGTCCACTTGGCGGTCCCGACGCAGGCCTCCACCTTCTTGATTCCCGTCAATACTCTGCTATTCCGCACCGAAGGGTTACGAGTAGGAATCGTGAAAGACGGAAAGGTGGTGCTGACTGCCGTCACTCCCGGGCACGATTTCGGCGACCAAATAGAGATCGTGTCTGGCGTCAAAGTAAACGATCAGGTCATCATCAACCCACCGGACTCGATCGTCTCCGGACAGGAAGTCCAAATTGTTCAGGCAACATTGCCGGGAGATACCAAGTGAAGCTACCTCGAAAACTGATTCTGAGGATCTCATGGAAAGCGACCGCACACTTTCTGACAGCGATCGCAGCGCTCCAGTTGACAGGATGCGTGGTTGGCCCAAAGTACCACCCGCCGGCGGTGCAGGCTCCTGCAGCCTACAAAGAGGTAGGAGACTGGAAGCCCGCCCAACCGAACGACCAGAATCTTGGCGGCGCGTGGTGGACGATATTCCAGGATCCTAAGCTTGATGCCCTGGAACTGCAGGTGAACGTATCGAATCAGAATCTTAAGGCGGCGGAGGCGCAGTTCCGTCGAGCACGCGCGGTCCTGCGCTACTATCGAGCTGATTACTATCCAACCGTGACGGCTGGGCCATCAGCTACTCGGACGCGAGTCTCCGCAAATAGTCCGACCAACACAATCTTGCGTGGCGCCACCTACAACGATTTTGTGCTTCCGTTCGACGTATCCTACCAGGCCGACGTCTGGGGACGCGTTCGAAAAAATGTGGAGTCCTACCGTGAGCAAGCGCAGGCGAGTGCGGCGGACTTAGCTGCGGTCAATCTAAGCATGCACGCGGATCTGGCCGTAGATTACTTTCAAGCCCGCAGCCTGGACGCCGAGGAGCAGCTCCTGAACTCTACCGTTAAGGATTACGAGCAAGCCCTGGAATTGAATGAAAGCCGCTTCCAGGGAGGGATTGCTTCGGAGGTGGACGTCGAGCAGGCGAAGACTCAACTGCAAACGACGAGGGCAGCGGCAATCGATGTCGGTGTGCTGCGCGCGCAGTTTGAACACGCAGTGGCAATTCTCATCGGAAAGCCTCCCGCTGAGTTCAGCCTGCCCCCGTTGCCGCTTACCGCACCGCCTCCGCACGTTCCTATTAGTTTGCCGTCGGAACTACTGGAGAGACGCCCCGATATCGCAGCTGCGGAGAGGCGGGTAGCATCCGCCAACGCCCAGATCGGAGTTGCAAAATCAGCCTATTACCCACTGATCAGCTTAGGCGCTTCCGGAGGATTCGAAAGCTCCGCCATCTCGACCCTCATCAACGGTCCGAGCGGCTTCTGGTCTCTGGGACTATCTGCCGTCGGAACGGTCTTCGATGTAGGAAGACGCCGTTCACTTAACGACCAGGCGCGTGCGGCTTATGACTATCAAGTCGCTGCCTATCGAGAAAATGTGCTGGCTGGATTCCAACAAGTGGAAGACAATCTGGCGGCTGTAAGGATTCTGGAGGACGAGGCGAAGGTCCAGGATGAAGCAGTCGTAGCCGCGCAGCGTTCGCTCGATCTTTCGGTCACGCGCTACAAGGGCGGCGTTACGAGCTACCTCGAGGTGACCACCGCGCAAAGTGCCGCCCTCGGGGATGAAGTCACGGCGGTCAACATCTTAGGACGGCGGATGGCGAACACGGTGTTGCTGATCCAGGCTCTCGGGGGGGGATGGGACCGCTCAAGCCTGCCGGACCGGCCCGAATGCTGCGGTAGGCTGGCGAGCAGCACAGGTTCAAAGTGAACCCGTCAGAGTGTCAGCATACGATTCGATGTTCCGGACACGATCAGTGAACTTCTTCAACGCCGACATGAACCTGCCTCCGCCGAAACATGCGCTAACAAAGACAAAGAACATCGAGCAGATACTTCTTATCCCATCCGATGCGGCGCAGACCTAAGCCCGTGATGGAAATCAACGCGAACGGCGAGGAAGTAGAAATCGCAGACATCGTCGCCTCTCAGGCTGTGATCCCACAAGAATCTCCGAGTTCACTTCCCAAGACCGGACGCTCCTTGCCGCTACTGGCATTAATTGATACCTGGTCGGGCAAGTTGCGCCGCACCCATCGATGGCATGGGGCTGCGGTATTGTTTTGGCTGTGAGACGCCCTCGGTTGGGGTTCTGGTGATTCTGGCTAAGCTGGCATCGCTCTATAGCCATTTCTTACCCATTAGATCGGGCCCAAAGCGTGTGACCCTGACCGTGCTCACGATAGCTGCCCTACACGCCGCTCCGCCAACTTGGCCGCGGTTGATGCGCTGACTGAGCACAACCGTTTCTTGTGTCGCACCTTCAGGAACGGGAAGACCGCACGTTGGGGGCGCGCCTGCGTTTGGATGTGTGCCCCTGTTGCTACCACGGTCGGGGATGTTGTATCGCCGGCGCTGCCTCCGACCTTAAAGCCCCAACTTTAGCCGGTGTTAGTCCAGCTTCATTTCGAACCATTACACCTGCAGCAGCGGCGATTCGGTGCTTCAGTTTCTGCAACTGCACAGAAATTTTCCTGTGATCCCTACTTCGGCTTGAAAGTGAAATCGGCAGTTCCGGGTTTTCCGGTCGCAACCGTCACTTTTTGCGTTTGGGTGCCGTAGTCTTCCTGCCACGCAGTCACGGTGTAGTTTCCGGGCGGCACGTTTTCGATCGTGTAGTTGCCATTACTGTCGGTGGTCGCGTAAGGCCCTTTGACCACAACGAGCCAACCGTGCATCCAGGGATGGATGTTGCACTGTACCGGAATCGCGACTTCCTCCGCCTTCCAACTCTTCTCAATCGGCGGCGCTCCAGGCGGCTGAGAGAGATTCCACGGAATATTGCCAGTCATCGGGTTGGGATTCGGGTGAATGTTGTGAGATGTCTGATCGCTGTTCGCCACGTTGAAATTCTGATTGACGTCCAAGGCCAACACGTGTGGCGTATATACGCAATTCTTTTGATCGAATACCGGCACTGACGTGGGCACCTGAGTCAGCGCACTCCCGGTAAGTCCCTCGGAGATGTAGAGAACCACATTCTCCAGGCCTCCGCCCTGACCGACAACCACGTTTTCCAGATGTGCGGGATCGCTGGCGCTGGCTTTGGCGCAGACGGGGTCTTTCGACATGTCGATGCCCCTCATATGCGGAGCCGTGCCGACAAGTTTGACGGTTCCGGTGATCTTACCTTCTCCAGCAGCGTTGACTTCTGGGTCCAAGATGAGTGCCGCACAGCAAAGCAGAACCACGGCCGACAGTACAGGTGCGATATTGAATCGATTCGTCATTGAAACTCTCTCCTTGAAAGAAATTACGAACGTGAACTTGGCTGCGATGTATCACAGCTCCGTTGCTGTGCTGCCTAGTGAACCGGGAAACCATGCGGAACCTGGCAGCTGTTGCCATCCGCAAACCACCTCGAACCATATTTGAATAAGGCGATTCTTCCTAGCTCATCCATGTGGGAACTGCCTGCGTCTGAGATACAGGCAAGGGAGGTGCCAAAAGTCACGACCAGTAATTGCCGTCCTGAAGTGCTTGGCTGAGTGCAGGTTGCGAAATGTGAAGTAGAAGCCAGCCCCTCTGCAAGGGCCTGTCTAGCGTCGACAAGCTGCCACGACTGACCAGATATCGACACTCTAGTGACGCCAACCATTGCCGTCAAGGTCCGAGAAGCCCTAACAAAAACTCGGTTGTCAGGCGTATGCCTCTGGCCAGGAGGGGACGACAGAGGTATCGGTTGGGATCCGGTGGGCGTACGAAGCCTCGTTACACCATTCGACAAGATGCGGGATCACTTTGGCCAGCGATGCCGTCAAAGGCCTTTATGGCTCGCTCGTCCTCCCACACAGTTAGGTCCAGAAAGTCGATAAGCGTCTAAGAGAAGAAACCCAGGTGCACGCGGCGTTTGAGGCTGACTAAGAGAGGCCTCCCACCTGACAAACATGCAACAAAAACGCAGGTGTGTCATCCAATGGAAGACCGGACATCAGGAGCCGGAATGATGCAAATCGGCATCGACAGTTTCGCCGCCGCCATCTCTGATCCAGCGACCGGCCTCACGCTCAGCCCAGTCGAGCGCATGCAGCATTTACTGGAGGAGATCGAGCTCGCGGACCAACTGGGTCTAGACGTTTTTGGCATGGGCGAACATCACCGCGTAGAGTTCCTCGACTCCGCCCCGGCGGTGATCCTAGCTGCGGCGGCTACACGTACCAAGAACATTCGCCTCACCAGCGCCGTCACTGTTCTCAGCGCCGCCGATCCGGTGCGCGTTTTCCAGGAATTCGCGACGCTCGACCTGATCTCTCGTGGGCGCGCGGAGATCGTCGCGGGCCGCGGCTCATTCGTGGAATCCTACCCGCTGTTCGGTCTCCGCCTCGAGGATTACGACGAACTGTTCGCCGAAAAACTCGACCTACTTCTCGCCATCCGCGAGAATACGCACGTCAAATGGTCCGGCAAGCACCGCGCGCCGCTGACCGGCCAAGCCGTCTACCCGCGTCCGCTGCAGGATCCGTTGCCCATCTGGGTCGGCGTGGGCGGCACGCCCACCTCCTTCGTCCGCGCCGGCATGCTAGGGCTGCCGCTCATGGTCGCCATCATCGGTGGCGAACCCAGACGATTCCGCCCTCTTGTCGACGCTTACCGCGAGGCCGGACGCCGCGCCGGTCACCCCGCCGAGAAGCTAACCGTGGGACTTCACTCCATTGGCTTTCTGGCCGATACCACCCAGCAAGCTGCCGATGACTTTTATCCGGGGTATGCGCACACGTTCACCGAGATCGGCAAGGAACGCGGCTGGCCCCCGACCACCCGGGCGCAGTTTGACGCCGTACGCGGGCCCACCGGCGCGTTGCTCATCGGCGACGCCGAAACTGTTGCTGAGAAAATACTGTATGACAATGATGTCCTCGGCGGCATCTCACGCATCACGTTCCAAATGGGCGTCTCCACGCTTCCGCATCACAAGATGCTGCGTGCCATCGAGATCCTGGGCACGCACGTCGCGCCCATGGTTCGCAAAGAACTCGCCGCCACGAGTCCCGCGCGAAAAGTGGCTTCGAGAAGATAGCTTAACTTTGCATATCGGCAGCAAAGAGCCGAGCCTCTGGATTATCGGTGGCAAGAATTCGACGATGCAGAGCCAGTCCTTCTCATCTTGCCAGTACAGCTCGAAATCGTCTTTGCGCTTCGGTTTCCAACATCGCCAGATAACCTTTTTCCAGAGTTTTGGCTCAAAACTCGCAAGACACAGACGATACACAGAGCGTCGGTTCCTTTAGATTCCCTACTCCTATTTACAGGGCATTACGGTGCGACCGGTGCCTTATAATTATAACGGGATCCAATCTGTTGTCGCCTTTCACGGCGATAACCTCTGCCGAGGCGGGAAAGTGGGCTCTGCGGACGGAAGCTCGGTATAACTTCGGTACAACTGAGCGAGAGAAAAGCTAGTTCGCTGACCCCTAAGCGACACCAGTTAAAGCACTTGGAGTTTGTACTGCGATAGTTCGGGACCAGGGGGTCGGAGGTTCAAATCCTCTCTCCCCGACCAATCTTTTCTTTGATTTGCAGTTTCTGGTAAGTCCTCAGTTACCCCGTTTGTGACGTGGTTTGTGACGTGACCAGTCGGTTTGCCTCTCTGGGATAGTGCTTCGACCGCTTGTCGCTTGGCATCCAGCCGGATGTGGGAATAGTGTTCAAGCATCTGCTTGGATACGTGCCCCGCGACCGACATAATTGTGCTCTCACTCGCCTGAGATTCGGCTAGTTCAGTGATTGCGTGGTGCCTGAGATCGTGGAATCGCAGGTCTTTGAGGCCTGCAGCCTTCCGCAAAGAGCGCCATGCCGAACGCCAACTCTTCTGTGGAGTCTCTGGATCAATCTTTCCGTTCTCACAGGCCGGAAAGACGTAATGGTCTGGCGCTGTACCAGCAACCTTTTGCGCCCGATGGTATAGCTCCATGATGGCGTCAAAAGCTTCGCCATTCAGGGGAATTAGTCTCCTACCCGCGTCAGTCTTGCTCTGGCGGACTATAACCGTCCGCTCCAAGAAATCAACATCCTTCCATTGAAGCCCTTTCACCTCGCAGGCTCGCATGGTGGTGTTCAGGGCAAGGGTCATGGCAAAGCGGGCGTTCTCCCAATCCGACTTTTTTCGCTTCCCACGGTGCTCCTGAAAACCCAAGTGTTGCTGATGGACCTGGGCAACGAGTCATATTGCACCAACAATCCTTTCGAGGCGCTGCCAGCCACGGCCTTCATTGACTTGCCTGTTTCACCCACGTAAGATTTGCCCCTAATGATCGGCCGGACTATCTCCCGCTACCGCATCGTCGAAAAGCTTGGTGGCGGCGGTATGGGCGTGGTGTACAAAGCCGAGGACACCGAGCTAGGCCGCTTCGTTGCGCTCAAGTTCCTGCCCGATGACGTATCGCAAGACCCGCAGGCATTGGAACGTTTCCGGCGTGAGGCTCGTGCCGCCTCCGCTCTCAACCACCCCAACATCTGCACAATTTACGACATCGGCAAGAGTGACGAGCAGTCGTACATCGCGATGGAGTTTCTGGAGGGCACGACGCTGAAATATCGCATCGGCGGGCGACCCATGGAGACGGAACTGATTCTGTCGCTGGCCATCGAGATTGCGGACGCACTGGATGCCGCGCATTCCAAAGGAATCATTCATCGCGACATCAAGCCGGCAAACTTATTCGTGACCGAACGAGAGCACGCCAAGATTCTTGACTTTGGATTGGCGAAGGTCAGGTCGGCAGGCACTTCTTCTGGCAACATTGCATCCCTTAACACGCAGACCGGTTTACTGGACGGGGAGCATCTGACCAGTCCGGGCACAATGTTGGGAACGGTGGCCTACATGTCTCCCGAGCAGGTTCGTGCGAAAGAGCTGGATGCGCGGAGCGACCTGTTCTCGTTTGGGGCTGTGCTGTACGAGATGGGGACCGGGACCCTGCCCTTCCGAGGGGAGACTTCCGGGGTGATCTCCCACGCCATTCTGGATGGAGAGCCGATCCCCGCCGTTCGGCTAAACCCTGACCTTCCGCCAAAGTTGGAAGAGATCATCAACAAGGCGCTGGAGAAAGACCGGGAACTGCGCTACCAGGGTGCGGCGGAAATGCGGGCCGACCTAAAGCGCATGAAACGGGAGACGGAATCGCGGCACGGTGTGTCCGCCAGTTCGGGCACGGTGATGGCAGTGCACGAAGTTCGGGCTCCGGCGGAGGCCGCGACATCACCGCCAGCCTCGGGGTCGGCTCCTGCCGTAAGTACCTCGTCTTCAACGAGCGCCGCGAAAGTCATCGATGTTCCTGAGATTGGCAGAGGGAGGCTGTGGAAAGTAGTTGTTCCCGCAATTGTGGTACTGGTGGCTGTGCTGATCGCCGGTGGCCTCTACTGGCGTTCGCGTTCGGCGGCGTCTGGAGCCAACGCCACGCCCCTCACGGAAAAGGATACGGTGGTGCTTGCTGACTTTACCAACTCTACCGGCGACCCCGTCTTCGATGATGCGCTGAAGCAAGCACTCAGTGTACAACTCGGACAATCGCCATTTCTGAATATCCTGTCCGATCGCAGGGTAGAGGAAACGCTGCATTTGATGGGACGTCCGTCGAATGAGCGGATCACGCGCGATGTGGCACGGGAACTCTGTGTGCGCACAGGTAGTAAGGCAATCGTATTGGGTTCAATTTCGAACCTCGGCGGGCAATACGTGATTGGCGTAGATGCCGTTGGTTGCAGCAACGGGGACACGCTGGCTCAGGAACAGGAAGAGGCGGCAGACAAGCAAGACGTGCTGAAAGCCCTGGATAAAGCTGCCTCCAACCTGCGCGGCAAACTGGGCGAATCGCTGGCCACAATACAGAAGTTCGATGTCCCGGTGGAAGCGACGACGGCCTCTCTGGAAGCCCTGAAGGCTTTCAGTATGGGCATCACCACTTTTCGAACCAAGGGAAATGCCGAGGCTATTCCGTTCTATAGACGCGCTCTCGAACTCGATCCGAAGTTCGCCGTCGCCTACGCCAGTTTGGGTCTCGTGTACGGCAATCTGGGACAGGCCAGTTTGGCGGCAGAGAACATCAAGAAAGCCTACGATCTGCGCGATGGGGTCAGCGAGCGCGAAAAGTATCGCATTTCGGCTTTGTACTACGACAACGTCACAGGGGAGTTGGAGCAGGCCACTCAGGTCTACGAACTCTGGGCCAAGAGCTATCCGCAGGACTCAGTGCCGCCAGGAAACCTGGGAGTGATCTACAGCGAACTTGGACAGTACGACAAGGCCTTGACTGTGACCGAGGAAGGCCAGCGCTTGGGTCTGGGCGCGATCAGCTATTCCAATCTCGTAGGAATCTACCTTGCTCTCAACCGCTTCGATGACGCCCAGAAAACAATCGTAGAGGCACAATCGCATAATCTTGTATCCGATTTCATGCACCTGACCATCTATCAATTGGCGTTCCTCAGGAACGACGTTGCAGAGATGGACCGGCAGGTTACATGGGCGGCCGGTAAACCCGGAAACGAAGACATACTCCTGTCGTTCCAATCTGACACGGAAGCCTGCTACGGACGCCTTGGCAAGGCGCGGGATTTTTCCCGCCGCGCGGTAGACGCCGCAGTCCGTAACGACTCCAAGGAAACAGCGGGTATCTGGCAGGTGAATGCAGCGCTGCGAGAAGCGGAATTTGGCAACCTGGCTATTGCGAAACAGGATGCCGCTGCAGCGCTGGCGCTTTCCCCAGGTCGAGATGTAGAAGTGCTTGTTGCTTTGGCCTTGGCGCGAAGTGGTGAAAACGCCCGAGCCCAGGCGATTGTCGCAGAACTCGAAAAGAAATACCCCTCGCAAACCCTGCTGAAAGTCTACTGGCTTCCCACCATCAAGGCTGCGGTCGAACTGAGCAGCAACAATACAGCGCAATCCCTGGTATTTCTGGAAGCAGCCGCACCCTATGAATTAGGCGGGCCGCCACAATTCCAGGTAGGAACCCTGTATCCCGCCTACATTCGCGGCCAAGCCTATCTGGCGGCACACAACGGAACTGCCGCAGCCGCCGAGTTCCAGAAATTCCTCGACCACCGCGGCGATGTTATCAACTTTCCCCTGGGCGCGCTGGCGCATCTCGGCCTCGCCCGCGCTTATGCCCTCTCCGGCGACACCGTCAAAGCCAAGACGGCCTATCAGGACTTCCTAACGCTCTGGAAAAACGGCGACCCCGACATCCCCATCCTGAAGCAAGCCAAAGCCGAGTACGCGAAGTTGCAATAGCCTGAAAAAGTCCTGCCCTCGTGGCTTGCTTTGTTTGCCGATAGCCTTGCCTAGCAGAAACTGTGGGTCGATTCCGGTTCCGGAAGCCGGCCCAATGTGTGATAAAGCGCGATTTCCATGGCATCGTAGGTGCGAAATCCGTAGGAACGTCTGGTTACCACACGAAGTTTG
>Ga0208188_1000094_pt1 | contig 75018 bp, 65 predicted proteins | sample June2015DPH_8_50_FD_184698 | JGI IMG/M metagenome (GOLD analysis project Ga0208188, IMG submission 184698) | Peatland microbial communities from SPRUCE experiment site at the Marcell Experimental Forest, Minnesota, USA - June2015DPH_8_40... | ecosystem: Environmental > Terrestrial > Soil >...
TCGGGATGAAGATATGAAAGCGCGACCCTTACTTACAGCGATAAGCTGTCGGTGGGAAGACCGGAAAGAAAGGAGTCGCGCATGGAAGAGTATATCGCGTTTGATGCTCACAAGCGGTACACGTGGGTGGACCGGGAAGACCACTCGACGGGAAAGAGCCAGGGTTATCGGTTGGAGCATGCGCCGGGGGCGGTGCGCCGCTACTTGAGCGGATGCGCCGCAGGAACAGCAGTGGCGGTGGAAGCGACGGGGAACTGGTATTGGATCGTGGAAGAGATCGAGCAGGCCGGGTTGCGGCCGCTGTTGGTGCATCCGTTGAAAGCGAAGTTGATGATGGGACTGACCAACAAGACGGACAAGCTGGACGCACAAGGGCTGAATCGCCTGCAGCGCAACGGCACGTTGCCGACGGTGTGGATACCGCCCGGGGCCGCTGCGCGATCTGCGGGAGTTGACGCGCACGCGGCTGGTGCTGGTGGCCCAACGGACGCGGTTAAAGAACCGGCTCACGGCGACACTGGCGAAGTACGGTGTACCGCCGAGTGAGTGCAGCGATGCGTATGGGAAGCGCGGGCGCGTGGAACTGGAGAAAAACCTGGCGCGCTTGCCGGAACAGACGCGCTGGGTGAGCGGGCAGTTGCTGGCGCAGTTGGATTTTGTGGAAGCGCAAGTGCGGCAACTGGAACAGCGGCTGGAGGAACTGGTGGAAGTCACCGCCGAGATGCAGTGGCTGATGAGCATGCCGGGAGTGGGAGTGATTCTGGCGGCGACCATCGCGCTGGAGATTGGGGAAGTGCAGCGCTTTCCGAGCGCCATGCACCTGGCGAGTTACGCGGGGACGACGCCACGCGTGCACGCCAGCGGCGGAAAAGTGCGCTATGCAGGATTGCGCAACGACGTGAACCGCTATTTGAAGTGGGCTTTTGCCGAAGCCGCGAATTCGGTGGCGGTGAACCACAGGCGTTGTCCGGAACGGCACGTCAGCCAGTTGTACCAGCGCTTGCGGTTGCGGAAAGGACATGCGAAAGCCGTCGGCGCAGTGGCGCGGCATCTGGCGGAAGCGGCGTTTCACTTGCTGCAAGGGAAGGAAATGTACCGGGATCCTGTTCTTGGTCGAGGTCGGACCAGCGAGGTGTAAGCGCGAACCCGTCATGATCCCGCCCCGCGGGATCGCGGAATGAATGCGACACACCTTGGGAAGAACTCCATGCCCCACGAGGGCGAAGAGATGACTCGGTACGACCCGGACCAAACGGGTTCGCATTGCCAAACGCGCTTTCAGGGATGACGGATTTTGGGAGTTGGATCTGCCCTTTAACAATTCCGGCGAATCACATCTTGAACGAGAACGTATTCCTCTTGATCAGCGACGTCATCTGATCGTCGCTCACCGAGAGCCGGATGACCACGCGCTCCCCGGAGGGCGTCACACTCGCCTGGTCCAGCAGTTGCCCCAGTTCCGGGTTGTCCTTGCCGGCCTGGTATTTTTTGTAGAGCAACCCCGCGGTCATTAACTGGCTCAATGTATTGGCATCGTCGGGTGAAGCGCAGACCGCCTGAAATTTGCCCTCCAGGCCGCTGCTCGCTGTCACGCTGATGATCATGGATTGCATGTGCTGCACGAGTTTCGCCGCTTCGGGAAATTGCTCCACTTCCGGCGCCAGTTGGGCCATCGCCAGCCGCGTGTAGCTCGGGTCCAATACCGCCCACACCACGCCCGACCCGTTCACCTCGTTGATCAGGCTGAACAGCTTGTCGTTGCTCAGCAAACCTTCCTCGCCGCCATAGCGGATTTCGATCATCTTCTCAAGCAACTGCTTGTGGCCAAACGCCGCCTTGCTCGAATCAATGAAGAAGAAAAACAGGTCATTCGGCCCCACTCCAGAGCCGAAGGCAAACAGCGTGTATCCACGCGATTTGGAGGTGGCCAGCTTCTGCTGCTTGAAATACGCTTCCGTGGAATCCGGGTTGAAATTTCCCAGCGCGATCCCCACGATCTGTTCGCTCTCCGGGACGTCCGCAGCGCTCTTGGCGTCTTGTTTCGCAGCCGCTTGCGGCACCAGGCCCCACGCCAGTTCTTCCACCTGGGTATTCGTATCCACTCCGGCAGACGCCAGGAACTTTTCAAATTGCCGGAAGCGTTCCGGCAGCATCTGCTCCTGCAGGGCAGGGAACCACTTCATCGTCCGGGCTTGCTTCAAATCCGCGTACGCAAATTCCCCCACATTCTTCGGGAACAACGCAATCGTATCGGCGCTCAGGCTTCCCGCCTTCGCGGGTCTCGCGACGGCGGCCAGCAGTGCCAACACGGCACAGGCCGCCATCATCCGCTTGAGCGTATCAGTCCACTTCATGAAATGCTCCTTTCGGGGCTTCGGGGCAGACTCCAGTTTACGCTACATCCCATCCGCTAGCGGAGGCGTTTGCGCAGTTCGTCAACTTTCCCGCGCATGGCGGCAACATACGCCACATCTTTCAACCCTTCCAGATTGATCTCCACGTTTGCCAGGGCGCCATTTGCGCCCGCTATCGCCATTAGACGCGCCACGCACAGATCTGACTTCATAGATGCCGCAGCGATGGCCTCCAGTTGTACCAACCGGCCATGTAGCGCCGCCGCCTTTTCTGCCACTTCCAAGGGCACTTCCGCGGCGCCTTTCGTTGCTTTCTGGATGGCTTCCTCGCGCAGCCGCGTCTCCTCGCTGTTGCCTTGCGGCAGTTTGAACGCCACCATCACCGCATCATACGAAGCTGCGTCATGGTCAATCGCTTCGCTCAATTCGTCCGTTGCCTTTCGCAGTGCATCGAAATGCTCGCTGAGTTTGTCCACATACGCGATTTGCGACTTCTTCTTCCGCGATAGCCGCGCCACCATCTGTCCCAGCGCTCCCGCCAGTCCCGCCGCCAGAGCCGATACGCTGCCGCCTCCCGGCGCCGCCGTAGGTTCCGCCACCGCATCCAGGAACGGCCGCGCCAGGTTGGCCAGCTTTCCGTCCTTCGCTTCCACCGGCGCGCCGCTCAACACCGCGTCCAGCTTGTTCTCAAACACCTGCGCAGGCGAGAAGTTCTCCAGTTGCAGAAAATAATTGGCGGCCATCTCGATGGCCTTCTTCGGTATCAGCCCCACAATCTCGCTGCCCACCGGCACCGCGCCATAGCGCTCCGCCTCGCGCTTCACCATCTCGTAGACCCGGTGCATCGGCGTCTGCTCAAAATCCGTCAAATTGATGGACACCTGTGCCAGGTTGCGCGCTTTCAATTCCACGCCCATGGATTTCACGTAGCGCAGCCCGCCGCTTGAAAACCGTATGGCCTTCGCGATCTTGTTGGCGATTCCCACATCCGGCGTATTCAGGTTCACGTTGTAGGCAATCAGGAACTTCCGCGCGCCCACCACCGTAACGCCCGCCGTCGGATGCACTTTCGGCTCGCCCACGTCCGGCTGGCGATCGAGGTTGCGCTTCATCGCGTCGCGCAACCCCTCGAACTGCCCGCGCCGGACATTCTCCAGGTTGACGCGGTCCGGCCGCATCGCCGCTGCTTCGTAAAAGAAAACCGGTATGCGGTAGCGCTTCCAGAGTTCACTGCCCACGCGCCGCGCCAGCGCCACGCAATCTTCGATCGTCACGCCCTCAATGGGAATGAACGGCACCACGTCCGTCGCGCCGACCCGCGGGTGCGCTCCCGTGTGCACGTTCATGTCAATCAGCTCCATGGCGCGGCCTGCGCCCAGCAGCGACGCCTCTCCGACAGCGTCAGGATCGCCCGCAAGCGTAATCACGCAGCGGTTGTGGTCCGCGTCCATCTCCTGGTCCAGCACGTAGACGCCCGGCACACTGCGCATGGCCTCCACGATCGCGCTGACCTTCGCGGGATCGCGTCCCTCGGAAAAATTCGGCACACACTCAATCAATCGTTTCATGGGCTAGGTTCCGTCTTTGTAGGGGAGCAGTTTCTCCGCGCCCCGGTTGGCTAAGACTCTTTCAATCCCGCATGTAAATGATTTCGCCGCGTTTCATCGTCATCCAGCAGCGATTCATCCCAAAATAATAGGGAATTTCGCGGTAATCCTCCACTTCGAATACGGCCAGGTCCGCTTGCTTGCCCGCCTCCAGCGAACCGATTCGCTTTTCTCTGCGAAGCGCGTAGGCCGCGTTGATCGTCGCCGCCGCAATCGCTTCCGCCGGGGTCATCCGAAGTTGCGTGCACGCCAGCGACAATATCATCGGCATGCTCATGGTCGGGCTCGTCCCCGGATTGTAGTCCGTCGCCAGCGCCACGATGGCCCCCGCCTCGATCAATTTCCGTGCCGGGGCATACTGCTTCAGTCCTAGATGAAAACCGCAACCCGGCAGCAGTGTCGCTGCCGTGCGCGAGTTCGCCAGCGCCCAGATGTCCCTGGCATTCACCTGCTCCAGGTGATCGCAGCTCGCCGCTTCCAGCTCCACCGCGAGTCGCGTCGCTCCCGTGTGCGAAAGTTGCTCCGCATGCACCCGCGGCGCCAGCCCGTGCAGCTTGCCCTCGCTCAACACGCGTTTCGACTCTTCCCGCGTGAACGCCCCGCGATCGCAAAAAACATCGCAAAATTCCGCCAGGCGGTTGTTCACCACTTCCGGCAGCAACTGCTCCACCAGAAGCTTGATGTAACGTTCCGCACCGTCCGGCAGGCTGCGAAATTCCGCCGGCACCGTGTGTGCCCCCAGAAATGTCGAAACGATTTCCAGCGGCTGCTCCGCATTCAGCTCCCGGTGCAGCCCAAGGATTTTTAGCTCGCTCGCTACGTCCAACCCGTACCCACTTTTCGCTTCCACCGTTGTCGTGCCGTGCGCCGCAAATTCCTCCAGCGCCGCGCGTGCCCGGCGTTTTAATGCTTCCGCCGTCGCGATCCGCAGCTTCTTCGCGGAGTTCAGTATTCCCCCGCCCTTGCGCGCGATCTCCTCGTAACTCGCGCCCTGAATCTTCAGTTCATATTCTTCCGCGCGGCTCGCCGCATGGATCAGGTGGGTATGCGAATCGACGAAACCCGGCAATACGACGCGGCCTCCCACATCGAACTTTTCCGCCCGCCGCGCTTCCGCTCGCTTCTCCACTTGCGCCCGTGGCCCCGCCGCCACAATCTTCCCGTCGCGCACCAGCAGCGCGCCATCTCGAATGAAGCCCAGCTTGGAAAGGGAACTGCCTCTTCGCGGAACTCCGCCGCGCAGCGTCAGAATCTGCGCAGCACCTGTGATGAGTAAGCTGTCGCTCAATGCGCTGCTATTATGTCCGACCCGCCAGCCAATTGCACCTATGCACCGGCGGCCTTGCCTCGATACGCCGGCGCAAACACTTCCTTCACAAACGTCTCGATCGAGGTGGGCGTGGTGTTCGCCGCCGAACGCGGCTCCGTTGCCGTCACGATCCCGTTGTTGATCCCCTGGAACATTTCGATGAAGCTAGCCACTGTCTTTGCCGGCGCCCCCATCTGCTCCAGCACTTTTTCCACCTGGTCGTAGGGAAACTGTACATAGCGCAAGTCCGGCTTGCCCAGTCCCTTCGCAATCACCGCAACAACTTCAATCAATGTTAAATCCCGTTCGCCCTGCAGTTCCTGTGTGCGCTTCCCGTTGAAATCCAGCTTCAGCAAGCGCTCCGCTGCATACGCCCCAATGTCCCGCGTCGCGATCATCGGAATTTTCAGGTCGCCTTTCAGGGCGCCTCCGAAAAGCCCCATCATCTGAATCATCTGAATTCCCGTCAGGTGATTCTCAAAGAAATACCAGGCCCGCAAGTGCAGCAGATTCAGCCTGTCGATGGCATTCAGCTTCTTCTCCGAATTGTGCAGGCCCGCGATCGGGCCCGTTCCCGCCGGCGCCTGCGCTCCGTAGCTGCTCAGATTCACCGCGTACTGTAACCCCGAATTTTTCACTGCTGCGCTGAAAGCGTCGCTCGTCTTTTCCTGATTCGCGCGATAGTCCGGCGAAGTCATGGACGGTGGAATCATCAAGAAGGCCGCGCGCGCCCCGGTCAGTGCCCGCGTCATCGCTTCCGCGTCCGCGACGTCCCCCACGAACGCCTCCGCGCCTCGCTTCACGAACGGCTGCAGCCGCCCGGCGCTTCTTCCCACCACGCGTACCTTCTCACCCTTCTCGAGCAGCGCCCTGGCGATCACCGACCCAATATTTCCTGTCGCCCCCAAAATCGTGTACATCTTTGTACTCCTCTTCTGAAGCTCAACGTATCTTCCGCTTCGCCCGCCATTTCACCGCGCCGAATCCCTACATCATCGGCACCTTCACGCCTGTCTTCTTCGCGAACTCAATCGCCTCCGGATACCCCGCATCCACGTGCCGCGCCACGCCCAATCCTGGGTCATTCGTCAATACTCGTTCGATGCGCTTGGCCATCTCCGGGGTGCCGTCCGCGCAGGTCACTTGCCCGGCGTGTTGCGAATAGCCAATCCCCACTCCGCCGCCGTTGTGGATGGATACCCACGAAGCCCCGCTCGCCGTGCTGACCAGCGCGTTCAGCAACGGCCAATCCGCAATCGCGTCAGAGCCGTCCTTCATCGCTTCCGTCTCGCGGTAGGGCGAAGCCACCGAACCGCAATCCAGGTGATCCCTCCCGATCACGATCGGCGCCTTCAATTCGCCCTTGGCCACCAGATCATTCAGCGCTAGCCCGAATTTGTCCCGCTCGCCGTAACCCAGCCAGCAAATGCGCGACGGCAGTCCCTGAAATTTCACCTTCTTCTGCGCCATCTGGATCCAGCGCTGCAAGTGCTCGTTTTGCGGAAACATTTCCAGCACGAGTTGGTCCGTCCGCGCGATGTCCGAAGGCTCGCCTGATAGCGCCGCCCACCGGAACGGCCCTTTGCCCTCGCAGAATAGCGGCCGGATATACGCCGGCACAAACCCCGGAAAGTCATACGCGTTCTTCACGCCGGCTTCATACGCAAACGTGCGGATATTGTTGCCGTAATCGAACGTCACCGCGCCCAGCTTTTGCAGCTCCAGCATGCCCTGGACATGCTCGCCTATAGCTGCGATCGCTCGCTTGCGGTACTCCTGCGGGTTGCTCTTGCGCAATTCCAGCGCCTGTTCCAGCGCCATTCCGTTCGGCACGTACCCGTTGATCGGGTCGTGCGCGCTGGTCTGGTCCGTCAGGACATCCGGCACCACGCCGCGCTTGGCCAGCTCCGGAATCAAGTCCGCGCAATTGCCCAGCAGACCCACGGACGTTGCCTCGCGCTTGCGCACCGCATTTTTCAGGATGCGCAGCGCCTCATCCAGTGAAGTCACCATCACATCGCAATAGCCGGTCCTCACGCGACGCTTGATCCGCTCCGCATCCACGTCAATGCCCAGAAATGCCGCGCCATTCATCGTTGCGGCCAGTGGCTGCGCCCCGCCCATCCCGCCTATGCCGCCGGTCACCACCAGCTTCCCGCTCAGGTCGCCGCCAAAATGTTTCCGCCCGGCCGCGGCAAACGTCTCATAGGTTCCCTGCAAAATTCCCTGCGTGCCGATGTAGATCCAGCTTCCCGCGGTCATCTGCCCGTACATCATCAGTCCGGCGCGGTCGAATTCGTTGAACTTCTCCCAATTGTTCCAGTGGCCCACCAGGTTGGAATTGCACAGCAGCACTCGCGGCGCGTATTCGTGCGTCCGGAACACGGCCACCGGCTTTCCCGATTGCACCAGCAAGGTCTCATCGGACTCCAGCGCCCGCAACGATTTCACGATGGCGTGGAAGCAATCCCAATTTCGCGCTGCTTTTCCGGTGCCGCCATAGACCACCAACTCGGCGGGCTTCTCCGCGACGTCCGGATCCAGGTTGTTCAGGAGCATGCGCAGCGCCGCTTCCTGTTGCCAGCCTTTGCAGGAAAGCTGCGTCCCGCGCGGCGCGCGAAATGGCCCCCGGCCGGTTGCCGGATCATTCAGAATCGGTGTGATCACGCTCATGGGTTCTGCTCCTACCCCATCTTAACCCACTGCCAAAGGCACTTGAAAATAGCACACCGCCCCTCTGCGCGCCTCAGTTTGGTTGTCCTGCGGCCTTCCGAACTCTTGGTTCCTGCTCGCTGATTTCTGATAACCGTCAAACCCTAACAAGTTTCCTGCCCCCGCACCCGCGCTCGCTGTCAATATTGCGCCACCGTACTCCCTTGCGGTACATTCAAGCTCGCCCATGAACTACGGTTCGCTCCCCTCACGCTTCCTACAAGCCGTTGACGAGCGCCCGTCTCCTCGGGCGCAACTCGTTCGGCGTTCCGAAGGCTGGGAGCCCATCTCTTCCCAGGAATTCCTGCGACGTGTTGCCGGGCTGGCCCACGCCTTGGTCGAACTCGGCGTGAAACCCGGCGACCGCGTCGGCCTGTTCGCCCCCAACTGTCCCGAATGGCATACCGCCGACTTCGCCATCAGCGGTTCCGGCGCTGTCACCGTTCCCATCTACTTCAACGAGTCCGTTGACCGCATGGCCTATATCCTGAATCACTCTGGCGCGCAGGTTCTCTTCATCTGCGGCGAGGTGCAGCTCGGAAAATTCCTGCAAGTCCGCGGTGAACTGAAAGACTTCCAGCAGGTCATCGTTGCCGAGGTTGGCGACACTCTTCCTTCCGAGTATTTGCGCTACGAAACCTTAATCGCCACTGCCGGGGGCCCGGAAATCGCTTCCTACCGCATGCGCGCCGCCCAGGTTCTTCCCAGCCAGCTCGCTTCCATCATCTACACTTCCGGCACCACCGGCGAGCCCAAGGGTGTCATGCTGACGCACACGAATTTCAGCTCCAACGTCAGCGATTCGTGTCGTGAACTCGTCCTCAAGCCGGGCGTGGATCTGGCGGTCTCCTTTCTACCGCTCGCCCACGTTTACGAACGTACGCTCGACTACGTCTTCATTTTCGGCGGCTGCCCTGTGGCCTATGTTCCGGTGATTGAGAACGTCGCGCAGGTCCTCGTCGAGGTCAAACCCACGATCCTCGGCGCTGTCCCGCGCTTCTTCGAGAAAATCTACGCGCGCCTGATGGAGCAGGGCACAAAGACCACCGGCGCCAAACGCAAGCTGTTCAATTGGTCTATGAAGCTCACCAGCAAAATCGCTCCCTGGCGCTGCGGCGAAGGATCGGCCACCCTCGCTACGAAATTGCAATGGACCCTCGCCGACAAGCTGGTGTATTCCAAAATCCGTGCCCGCACGGGCGGCCGCCTCCGCCTCGTCATGTCTGGGGGCGCGCCTCTCTCCAGGGAAATGGCGCAGTTTTTTTGGGCCATTGGCATTCCCATCTATCAGGGTTATGGTTTGACGGAAACTTCACCCGTCCTCACCTCTACGTACCCCCAAAACCGCGTCGGCAGCTCTGGCCGCCCCATCGCCAATGTTCAGATTCGCATTGCCGACGACGGCGAAATCCTCGCCAAAGGCCCTTGCGTCATGCAGGGCTACTACAAAGATCCCGAAGCCACCCGCGCCGTTCTTTCCGAAGACGGCTGGTTCAGCACGGGCGACATCGGCTTCTTGGACAAGGACAACTACCTCTTTATCACCGACCGCAAAAAGGACCTCCTCAAAACCGCCGCCGGCAAGTTTGTAGCCCCGCAGCCCATCGAGAACATGCTCAAGACTAGCCCGTACATCCTCAATGCCATGGTTGTCGGCGACCAGCGCAAATTCATCGTGGCCTTGATCGTTCCCAACCCGGCCATGGTCTCCGCCAAGCTTGCCGAGCAGGGCCTGAGATTCGCATCAGACGCGGAGCTCGCCGCCCATCCGCGCTCTTATGCCCTCATCGAAGAGGAAGTCCGCCGCCTCACCGCCCACCTCGCCTCGTACGAAACCATCAAGCGTTTCGCTCTCCTTCCCGACGACTTCACCTTCGATAGCGGCAGCCTCACCTTCACCATGAAGCTCAAACGCCGCGTCGTCGAAAAGCAGTACCACGACCTGATCGACAAGCTCTTTTCCGACGTCATCGAGCCACGCCCCCTCACCCGCGACTAACCTTCCTCCCCTCTATCGTCTCCGTCCCATCCCCAGAACAGCTTCTCGGTGCCCGTTCTCTTCTTTTTTTCGCTGTGAACGCGGTGTTTAAGTCCTTTTCCTCCCCTCCTCGGCCTAACCCACAATCTCTCACGTTGCCGGATTCTCATTCCTTGTGCGAGAGTAAGCTTATGGCTTCCCTCAGAAACGCTCGCATGGTCATCACCGGCCGCGGTGGGCCGGAAGTTCTCCAGTGGGTCGAAGACGACCTGCCAACGCCCGGTCCCGGTCAGGTGCGCGTCAAAGTCATCGCCACCGGCGTTGCCTATGCCGACATCCTCATGCGTCACGGCCTCTATCCCGTCTCGCAAGCCTTTCCCTTCGCTCCCGGCTATGACATCGTCGGCGACATTGACGCTCTAGGCGATGGTGTCACCGGCTTCGCGCTCGGCCAGCGTGTCGCCGCCCTCACCATGATTGGAGGCTACAGCCGCTACCTGCTCGTTCCCGCCGCGCATCTCGTTCCCGTGGCTGACAACCTCGATCCCGCCGAAGCCGTCAGCCTCGTTCTGAATTACGTCACCGCCTACCAGATGATCCATCGCGTCGCAAAACTTCGCGAGGGCCAGAGCTTCCTCATCCACGGCGCTGGCGGAGGTGTGGGCACCGCCGCTCTCCAGCTTGGCAAGATCGCCGGCCTGCGCATGTTCGGCACGGCTTCCAAGTCCAAACTCGAACTCGTTTCCGCTCTTGGTGCCACACCGATCGACTATCGCGCGGACAATTTCCTCGATCGCATTCGGCAGCTCGTTCCCGACGGACTTAACGCCGTCCTCGATTCCGTCGGCGACAAGACGCGCACCGATTCCTATCGTTGCTTGCGCCGCGGTGGTTATCTGGTCTGCTTCGGCGTTTCTTCGGCAGTCGAGAAAGGGAAGCTCTCTGCGGCTCTGGGTTTTGCGTGGCTAGGGATGATGAAGCTCGTACCGGATGGCAAGCATCCCGTCTGGTTCAACGTCAAATGGCTGCGCGATGCCCATCCCGACTGGTTCCGCGAAGATCTCTCCAAGCTTTTTGCCATGCTCGCCGCGCGCCAGATTCAACCGGTCATCGCCGCCAGGATGCCGCTGCGCGAAGCCGCGCGCGCCAACGAGCTCCTCGAAAAAGCCCAGGTTTCCGGGAAAATTATTCTGCTCTGCCAGGAATGAAGCCACGCGCGGCAGTGCTCGCCCTGCCGCTTCGCAACTTAACAGTGTGTGGGAAAAGCACAGTTCCGTCATTCCGAACGGAGTCTGCGGAGTGAGGAATCCCTCTTTTCTTGGGGTTGCTTCAAAGAGAGATTCCTCGCTTCGCTCGGAATGACGAACCAAGCCACTTTTTCCGCAGCCTTTTAAATCATTCTGCCGCCGGGCCTGCCGGCTCCTTCGAACAAGCACAGCAGGTTCGTCATGCTGAACAATTCGCTTACCTGCTGGCTTGCGTTGATGATCTCGATCCGGCAGCCCCGCGTGCGCCCACTCACGTACAAGCCCACAACCGTTCCCAGACCCGCGCTGTCAATCTGCGGCACTCCCTGCAAATCCAGCACGATCCGTTTCCGTTCCGGAATCAGCGGCTTTACTTCATCCTTCAGGGAAGGCGCATTCTCATACGTCAATCTGCCAAAGCATTCCACCACCGTCGCGCCCACTGCCTCAAAAGAGTGCACTCGAAATCCGCGCGCTGAACTCCTTGCGTCTTCCGTGGACATTAGACCTCCCGCCGCCCCTTCCCTCCGTGTCCCAGCCAATCCCAGAGTCTTTATCCCACTCCCCCGCCAAACACAAGCAGGGAATACGGACCTGGGCTATCCTGCTCGCCGCAGGCCTGCCAGCCGCCCTCCTCTGGCTGCCGCCCTCGATTGTGGTATACCTGAATACAACCCGAGGAGAAATCGTTTGAAGCTCAAAGAAATGGTCTATCTTTTTGGCCTGAAGCCCACGCCGAAGACCTTTCCCTACGAACTCCGCCACCTCGATCTACCCTCCGACGGCAGAATCACCTACGCCAGGTGGCTGCATCCCAAGGAGCACGGCCGCCCGATGTCCCAGGAAGTTGTGGATGAGCTGCGCAAATTCCTTTCACCGGGCGATGTCGCACTGGATATTGGCGCGCATACTGGCGACACTACCCTCCCCATCGCTCTCGCCACAGGCAAAACGGGCTGCGTCCTCGCTTTCGAGCCCAATCCCTACGTCTTCGCCATTCTGCAGCAGAATGCCGCCCTCAATCCGGAGAAGACGCGCATCATTCCGCTCATGTTTGCCGCTTCCCCTGAAGACGCTTCCCTCGAATTCCACTATTCCGATTCCGGATTCTGCAATGGCGGCAGCTTTGAGGGCATCAGCAAGTGGTTCCACTTCCATGCCTTCGCGCTGCAGGTGCAGGGCAGGAATGTTCACGCTCTGCTGAAGCAATCGTATCCGGAGCTGATCCCCAAGATTCGTTTCGTGAAGATTGACACCGAGGGCTACGAGCCGTTCGTCCTCGAATCGCTGCGCGAGCTGATCACACAGACCAGGCCGTATATGAAAATCGAAGTCTACACGCACCTGAGCCGCGAGCGACGCCGGGCCTTGCACCGCTCCATCACCTCCTTGGGCTACACCATCCGCCGCATCATTGACGATAGCCACTATTGGGGCGAAGTCCTCGCCGAGGACGACATGACCAAGTGGCGCTGGTTTGACATCTTCTGCCTGCCCAACCCCACTTCTTCCTGAATCTGTTCCCGGATTTTCTTTCTGCACCGCCCGCTACCCGGTGCGGAAGAGGAAATGCCACGCCACATCCACGGCCGCATGCACCAACGTTGACGCGAAAATCGAGCCGCTCTTTCGCCACGTCCAGCCATAGAATATTCCCGCAATCGTCGCCAGCGCCGCGTACCGCCAGTTCGGGAAACCCATGTTTGTGATGTGCGAGAAACCGAAGAGCAGCGACGCCGTCCACCATCCCGCCCAATCCGTCTTGGAATCCCGCGCCAGCAGATTCTGCAGCAGCCCGCGAAACAATAACTCCTCCGGCCACGCCGTGAACACCAAGATCGCCAGCGAACTGAACAGCAACCCGCTCCACCGCTCCCACTGTGGCGCGAACGTGAGGAAGTGCATCCCCGTGCCCAGTGGAACCGCGATGCAGCCGAACGCCACGAAGCTCCCCAGCACATAGAATCCCCAGCTTTTTCCCCATCCAATCGAATAGCCAATCCCTTTCAGCCGCCGCACCAGCACAAACGCCGCCAGCGCCACATTCACTGCCACCAGCACCGTCATCACATAAGCCAGCCGCGCATTTGGAAATGGCCACAGCCAGTGCGATGACCCGAACTTCACGAACACCCAGATGCCCGCCAGCGTCACATAATCCTGCCACGCTCCGGGTGCCGCTCCTCCCGCAGACACGGCCAGGCCCAGCGGCACAAAGATCAGCCCTGCCATCGCGCCTGCGCGCGCCACCGCAAACGTTCCCGTTCCCAACAGGTACACCACGTAAAACACAAACACGCACGCGCCCAGGAAAAACCCGCCGCCCGGCCCGAATTTTTCCGCCCAACCTTCTGCCACATCGCGCGCCGCGAACGCCAACATCAGCAAGAGGAAAAATGCAAAAACGGTCAGCATCGCGCCAAACGCGCGCCCTCCGTATCCCTGCCACGATGCGTACAGCGCCCCGCCAAGGCACAACCCTGCCCAAATTCCCAACACCGCCCAAATCCCAAGCTGTCTCATCCCGCTTTTTCCTCGCTCCTCATTTTCTCGCCTGCCTACAAACCGGCATCCCTGCGATTTCCTCATTGCACACCAAGCCTACTCCTGGCTTGCCCTGGCGGCCCGCTGACTGATACGTATTGGGTAAGCAGAGTATCCGCGCCACGCATTCCCAGGGTTCCGGATCGCTGGTCGCTGATATCTGATAACTGGTAAACCCCAATTGAAACGCCTCTCTTACATCGACTGGATGCGCGGCCTCGCTTGCCTCCTGATGTTTCAAACCCATTGCTACGACTCTTGGCTCCGCCCTGAGCAGCGCGAGACACCGTTCTTCCGATTGTCGCAACTCGGCGGCACACTCCCCGCGCCGCTTTTTATTTTTCTTGCAGGCGTTTCCGTTGCCCTCATCACCGGCAAACTCCGCGAGAAGGGAATTGCCCGCAACGCTATCGCTCGCCAAACTATCCTCCGCGGCGCCGAAGTCTTTGGCTACGGTATCCTCTTGCGCATCCAGGAGTTTCTCCTCGGCTTCAGGTCTGCTCCCTGGACCGATCTCCTCCGCGTTGACGTGCTCAACATCCTCGGCCTCTCCATAATGTTGATGGGCGTGCTCTGCTGGTTTGCCTCCGCCGCCACGCCTTCGCTCGCTCGCCGCCGCAGCGTGTTCGCCGCGCTCCTTACCGCAGCGCTCATCGCGCTCGCCACGCCGCCTCTCTGGACCACCTGGCGCCCGCGCTTCCTCCCCTGGTTCCTCGAGTCGTACATCAATGGCGTGCATACTTTCAAGGAGCCGCAGACCTGGCTCTTTCCGATCTTTCCCTGGGCCGCCTTCGCTTTTGCCGGACTCGCCGCCGGCTTCCTCATCTTCTCGGACTTTGCCCACCGCCGCGAGTCTCTTTTCTTCGCTCTCCTCGGCTTGGCCGGCATGTTTGCCAGCGTTCTCTCGATTCTCTTCGATACTTCCCCAATCCGGCTCTATGCCGTTTACGACTACTGGCATTCCAACCCCGATTTTCTCCTGATGCGTTGCGGCGTGCTCCTCGTCATTCTCTCGCTTGTTTACGCGTGGTGCCGCTTTGGCTTCGCGCAAAAGCGTTTCAGCCCGCTCATCCAACTGGGTAACACCTCGCTCCTCGTCTATTGGGTGCACATCGAATTCGTTTACGGATCTCTCTCCATCATGCCCAAGCGCGCCTGTTCCATTCCCCGGGCTACCCTGGGCCTCGCGATCATCTTTCTTTCCATGCTGGCGCTCTCCCTCCTCCGCACTCGTTGGAAGCGCTCCTCCCAAAAAACGAAAAGCGCTCCCGCCGCATCGGAGCGCCCCATCCTCGCCAAATCCTGACTCTCTGCCTTTTCTTTTTTTGCCTATTGCGTCTTCGCCGCCGTCCCGCTCTCATTGGCCGCGGCGGGCAACTTGATAATTACTTCTCCCGGCCGCGCCTGGCCCAACTCTTCCCGCGCAATCTTCTCAATGGTTTGCGGGTCCGTTTTCAAATCCTTCACGTCGCCTTCGAGCGCCGCATTTTCCTTGTTCAGCCGCTCGATCTCTGTATTTACTTTTTCAATCTCTTTCTGCTTCTGGTGCATGGCCAGGAATCCGTGTGCTCCGAATACATTGTGCACCAGCAACACGGCCACGAACACGGCCAGCAGGTGCCGCCCGTAGTGCTGCGCCAGGCCCTTCCATTTTTCCTGTGGTTGCACCGTCATCCGTCATCGTGGATCGTCATCGCGCGATCCATCCCCAACAATGAATCTTCTTCCACCGTCCGCTCCGCCGATACACATATTCTCCGCGTCCGTGTCGAACCCTCCACCGCCTCCCTCCGCCGCCCATTTGCCTTTTCTTCTTCCCTGGTGCCAGGCGGGTGTCATCTCGAGCGAAGCGAGGGATCTGCTTTCCGCAGTCTACCGCAAGGACATGGTTTTTCTTGCGTCTCTGCCTCCCATCCCCTCCTCATATACAATCATTCGCAGAGAGGATCTTCATGCCACGCGCCACGCCATTCCGCCTCGTTCTGGTCACCTGCGGCTCTCTCCCCGAAGCCCGCAAAATCGCCGGAGCCGTCGTCGAGAAACACTTCGCCGCCTGCGTCAACATCCTCACCGCGCCTGTGGAATCGCTCTACACCTGGAAGGGCAAACTCGAACGTTCCCGCGAACACCTGCTCCTCATCAAGACCACCGCCAAGCGCCTCAAAGTCCTGGAAAGGGAAGTCCTCCGCCTCCACTCCTACGACACTCCCGAATTCCTCGTCCTACCCATCGCCGCCGGCTCCCGTGCCTACCTCCGCTGGCTCGCCGAAAACACGTAGGGGTCCAGCACGCTGGACCCCATGTCCGCAAAATCTCTGCGTCTTGGCTACTTTGGAGTGCGGCGGCTTGCCGCCGCTTTTACGGCCGCAGGCGTTGACCACGCCCCGCTGTCAACGCGCCACCGGTCACCCAAGCCTACACGTACAACAGCGCCTGATCCAAATCCGCAATAATATCTTCCACGTCCTCGATACCCACGCTCAGCCGCACCAGGCTGTCCGTAATCCCCACGCGGTCCCGCACTTCCTTCGGCATGGACGAGTGCGTCATTTGCGCCGGCAGCGAAATCAGCGACTCCACGCCGCCCAGACTCTCCGCGAGCGCGCAAATCTTCACCTGATTCAGGAACCGCCGCGCCGCCCCTTCCTCTCCCAGATCAAACGCCAGCATCGCTCCTGGTCCCTTCTGTTGCTTGCGCGCCAAATCATGCTGCGGGTGCGACGCCAGCCCAGGGTAAAACACCTTCCGCACCTTCGGATGCGCGTCCAGGTGCCGCGCCACCGCCAGTCCGTTCGCGTTGTGCTGCAGCATGCGCACCGCGAGGGTCTTCAGCCCGCGCGACGTCAGAAAACAATCCATCGGCGCCAGCCCCGCTCCCGCTGATTTTTGTATGAAATAAATTTTCTCCGCATCTTCCGGCCGCGTCAGGATCACTGCTCCCCCCGTCGCGTCGCTGTGTCCGTTCATGTACTTCGTCATGGAGTGCACCACGATGTGCGCCCCCAGTTCAATCGGCCGTTGCAGATACGGCGTCAGGAACGTGTTGTCCACCACCAGCGTCGTCCGCCGTTCATTCGCCAGTTTGGCCATCGCCGGAATGTCCGTGATGCGCATGGTCGGATTTGTCGGCGTCTCGATGTAGATCATCTTCGTGTTCGGCCGCAGCGCTCCCAGCACAATCGCCGGATCGGTCGTGTCCACGAAGCTGAACTCCAGTCCGAAGTGCACCAGCAACTGCGTCGTCAGCCGGTACACGCCGCCGTACACCGCTTCCGAGAGCACGATGTGGTCGCCCGGCCGCAGCAAGCGGAACACCGCGTCAATCCCCGCCATCCCCGTCGTGAACACATACGCGCTGTGCCCGCCTTCCAGCTTCGCCACCGTGCGTTCCAGCGCTTTGCGGTTCGGGTGATTTGTCCGCGCGTAGTCGTAGCCGCCCCTCGGCTTCCCCAACTCCTCATACACATACGTGGAAGTCTGATAGATCGGGGCTGTCACCGCGCCTGTTGTTGGATCGGGTTCCTGTCCCACGTGTATGGCGTTCGTCGCAAATCCCATGCTCTTCTCCTCAGTCTTCTGCGTAATCCGTGCTCAATTTCGTAACCTGCCGCCAACCGCTTGCTGCAGCGGACCCCGCTGCTCCGTGCATTGCCAATCTTTGGCCCCACGCTACCCGCTTCATTCTACAAGGAAAAACCAGCGCCATCCGCATTCGTTGCACCAAAAGCCACCGAAGTTACAAGAGCCTCCGCCGCGAGTCAAATCCAACTTAAGTTTCCCAGCCCGCAATCTCTAGCAACCATTCCCCCTCCTCTTGACGTTTCTCCTGCTTCCGTGGACGATGAGGTGGACACCTATGCGACCCTACCGCTCTTCATTCGTTGCCTTCGCTTTGCTCGCCACTCTGGCGGCCACCCTTCCTCTCCCTGCTCGGCAGGACGCGCCGCCTCCAAAAAGCTCCGCTCCCGCTCCGGCTAATCGCCTCACCATCGAAGTCACCGGCGGCGACGCCAACAAGCCCGTCGAAAACGCCAGCGTCTACTTGAAGACCGTCGAGGAACACCGCCTCAAAGACAAGAAGACCGAGGTCAGCGTCAAGACCAATCAGGATGGCGTCGCCCACATTCCCGATGTTCCTCTCGGCCGCGTCCTGATTCAGGTGGTTGCCGACGGCTGGAAATCCTACGGCCACTGGTACGATATCAGCGATCCCAAGCAAACCATCTCGATTCATCTCGAACGTCCGCCCAAGTGGTACTAATTCGTCCCCTCTTGGTTCCTTCCCACATTCTCTTAGCCATGTTTCTTTTCGGCACTTCCAATTGCATTGCCTAAGCACCTTCCGTGGCATTTTCTGAAACACTCCCCTTCCCATTTCTTACAGAAATCTTTTTTCCTTTTCCATTCGTTCGTGACCCAGGTCACATCGCCGCAAATCTTCTTCCAAAATCCTTTTTCTTCTCCTTCACTTGCCCGATTTTTGTGCAAACCGCATCATCGTGTTGAATTTCGCGGAGTTACTTCCTCTTTTCCGTCTCTTTCCACAAACTTATCAACACTTGTGTGCAAAACCTAATAGAACTGGAAATTGTCTCCTTGCACTTCGGCATCGTGCGTGCTCCGCCCTTGCTTCGTTCTCTTTTCCATCCTCTTTGACCCGCCCAAATCCCTGATGGTACAGTTCTTTATGCGGAACTCTCCATGGCCGATACCTACGAAGGTCCCTTTTCTCTCCTCCAGATGTTCTGGGGCAATCTTGCCGCGCGTCCCCTGCGATGCTTCCTCAGCATTCTCGCCATCGCCATCCAAGTCGTTTTAATTCTTATGATTGTCGGCCTCACCTCCGGCGTCATCAACGAATGGGGCAAGCGCACCGAAGGCGTTGGCGCGGATATTCTCGTTCAGCCGCCCAACTCTTCCATCTTTTTTGCTTTCTCCAGTGCCGTGATGCAGGAATCGCTCGCCGATCAGATTGAAAAAATCCCCGGCGTCGACGAAGTTGCCCCCACCCTGATCCTCTCTGACCCCAAAAGCCTGATAAACATCTTTTGCATTGACTACAAGCGCTTCAACGCCTTGAGCAAGGGCTTTTTCTTCCGGGATGGCCGGCCCTTCCAGGCTGCCGACGAAGCCATCGCCGACGACATCGTCGCGCAATCGCGCCACATCAAGGTCGGCGACACGTACACGCTCCTCAATCATCCCTTCAAAATCACCGGCATCGTCGCCCATGGGAAGGGAGCCCGCTTCTTTATCCCCCTGCGCACCGGGCAGGACATCGTCGGCGCCGATAAACGCGTCTCCATGTTCTTTGTCCGCAGCAAGGGCGACATCGAGGGCACCCGCGCCGAAATCTTGAAGCTCGATCCTGAAAACCGCGTCCGCTCCATGTCCGAATACGTTTCCCTGATGAACTCCTCGAACCTCCCCGAACTCAAGCCCTTCATCCGCACCATGGTTGGCCTCGGTGTCGTCATCAGCTTTCTCGTCGTGCTCATGAATATGCACACCATGATCCTGGAGCGCACCCGCGAAATCGGCATTCTCAAGGCGCTGGGCTTCTCCCGCTTCGACATCATCAAGATGCTTCTCGGCGAGACGGCTTTCCTGACCATCGCCGGGAGTCTCGCAGGCATCGCCATCACATTTCTCGCCCAGGCCATCCTCAAGCAAACCAATCCCGGTCTCTCCATCCTCCTCACGCCTGGCTGGATCTTCGGCTCCATTTTTCTGGCCTTGCTCGGGGCTGCCTTGGGTGCCACGGTTCCCGCACTTCGCGCCTCCGGCTTTGATCCCGTCGAAGCGCTTGCCTACGAGTAGTTCCTTCCACGCAACTCCTTACGTTTTCCTCAGCCCCATCGTTGCTTCGGCCTCGCGAAACTGGTATGAGGAAGGCATACGTTTGTGTCGGGTCCCGCCCGATGCCGGAACTGGCTGGTGCGGTCCTCAAGGAGAACACCATGAAGCGTTGTTGTCTTGGCCTTACCGTGCTCGCAATTTGCCTCTTCGTTGCTTCCGCAGCGTCCGCCCAGATGGGCATGGACCTCTTCAAAAAACCCGACATCGCCAAGGCTTTCAATCCCGTCGTCGGTAAAGGCGCCCAGTACCTCAACACCACGACCTCCTCATCCCCGGCAAAGACCAGCACTATGGAGATGTCCATTGTCGGGAAGGAATCCGTCGAAGGCAAAGACGGCTACTGGATGGAATTCGTGATGACCGATGAAAAAAATCAATCCTTCGTCGGCAAGGCTCTCTTTACCAGGGATGATTTCCAGTTTCACCGCATGATTATGCAAATGCCCGGACAGGGAGCCATGGAAATGCCCTTCAATCCCACTGCCGCGCACCGGGAGAAGATGGAAGAAAACATGAATGAGTGGCACTCCGTTGGCACCGAGAGCCTCACCGTTCCTGCCGGCACTTTCTCTTGCGAGCACTGGCGCAACGACAAAAGCAATTCCGACGTCTGGACCAGCGACAAAGTCACTCCCTTTGGCATGGTCAAGGAAGTGAGTCCGCACGGCAGCATGGTTCTAACCAAAGTCATCACGGATGCCCAGGATCGCATCACCGGCCCCGTCAAGCAGTTCGATATGCAGCAAATGATGCAGCAGATGCAACAGCAGCATCAGAAACCATAAGCCACCGGTTGCACCTTCGCGCGATACCATCGTTCGGGGAGCGCCAGTTTTTCTCTGGTGCTCCCCATCATGTTTAACTGCTAATCTTCCGGCGCTCCACGTCATCTCCGCCACGCATATCCATCGTTGAGCCGTGCGCATCGAAACAGAAGAGGTCGGTGTTGATGACATCGGGAAAATTCCTGCCCGCCAAAATCCTCGACCGGCGCGTCGTCGCCGATGATCTTTTCCTGCTTCATGTGGACCCGGGCGGCCCGTTTTCCTATCTCGCCGGCCAGTACGCCACCCTGGGTGTCGAAGTGGAGGGCGAGCGCATCGAACGGGCCTACTCGCTCTGCTCTTCACCCTACGAGAATGTCCTGGAGTTCTTCGTCGAACGCATCCCCAATGGCGAACTCACCCCGCTCCTCTATGCCATGGACAAGGGCGCTCCCCTCCTTCTTCGCAGATTCGCCAAAGGCCGTTTCACCCTGGACCTCCGCAGCGGCCGCAAGAACCATCTTCTCCTGGCTACCGTCACCGGAGTCGCGCCCTACGTCAGCTACATCCGCACCGTTCGCACGGACTGGAAAAAGGGCGGAACTCCGATGCCGGGTGAGCACCGCCTCTTTTGCATTCAGGGAGCGAGCCGCTCCTGGGAATTTGGCTATCGCGATGAGTTGGAGAAGTACGCCGCCGAAGCGCCTTGGCTGAAGTACGTGCCAGCCATCAGCCGTCCCTGGGAAGATTCCGGATGGCACGGCGAACGAGGCCGTGTGGACGATCTCATCCGCAAGTACATCCACCTTTGGGGGCTAACGCCGGAAGACACTTCGGCCTATCTTTGCGGTCATCCGGGGATGGTGGAGAGTGGCCGAGGCATTCTGCTGCGCGCCGGATGGTCCAAGCAGGCCATTCAGGACGAAGTCTACTTCCAGCCAGGCAAGGATGCTGCCGCCGCCTCCTGACCTGAATTCCTCACAACAATCTGCCTCGTCAGGAAACCCTGCAACGCCCGTCTTCCACCTGCCCTGTAGCTCAGGCCGTCAGGCCTGAGGCTTTTTCTTGGGTTTCCCTCGTGGCACAGTCACTCCTGACTGTGTTCTTGGGTTTGCCTTTTTCTTGGGTTTGCCTCTTCTTGGGTTCGCTTTTTCTTGGGTTTGCCTTTTCTTGGGCTCGCTTTTTCCGCCGGTCTATTCTACTCGCTGGCGAAGACAGGCTTAGCGTGCCGCGCGTGCCATCCCTCGGCGCGCGCACTCCTCGACGCATCTTCCAGCCGACCGGCAACATCCATCAGCGTTTCGACGGGCACTTGCACGTGCACGGTCTTGTCGTCGCCCACCACATCAATGTGCAGCTTTCCGTTCACCGTGCCAATGTGCATGTGCTGCTCCTCATCGGTGACATCGATAAACTCCGCATTCGGATACTTTTGCAGTTCCTTCGCAAGCGCGCGAAACACCGGCAAGTACGGCTTGGCTTGTTCCGCCGCCAGTTCCAGTGGATGCTGCGGCGCGAGCCTCGCCACCCTCATTCCGGCGGACACCGCCGTGGCCGGCACCCAGAAGTGCACGTGCGACCCCCCAGGCCGGCTCTCGTCCACGTCTACGCGGATCACCCCTTCGTGAAACACATAGGCGGTGGTCATCGCCAGCGTCGCTCCCAATCCCAATGCGACTTTTGCCAGTACCAGCATGATCGTTTCTCCTCGCCGCTCGCCTATTCCGTTGAGTTCTTGGAGTCGATCCAAATATGTACGTCGTTCTCCGCGTCCTTCACGGTCACAAGTTCCGTGTCACCGTGCGCGGAGAGCGCCCGCAATGCCGCCACCAGGTCCAACTCATCTTTCCCGGCGGACAGCAGCGCATCCACTACCTTTATTGGGACCTTGATCTCCACTTTGGATTCCACCGGCGCGCTGGCCTTCTCGCCCTTCGCTGAGTCTTCCTTGGCCGCCGCCTTCTTCACGTGTTCCTTGTCGGTCACGATGATGTAGAGCATCCCGTTGCTCTTGGACACCCGGACATTATTCTCGTTGCTCTGCACGGTCACGTACTCGCCGTCTTTGGCCGTCCGCACGGCATCCAGAATCGCGCGCAGGTCCACATCCTTCACTTGGCCGGACTCGATGCGCACCTTACCGTCGTGCAGCCTGTCCTTGTTGATGGCAGGCAAAACCTTTTCGGCCATTTCGATGGGCACGTTGATTCGGACCACCTCGCCTTTGGCGTCTCTGCTGGTGACGCGAATGTGGATCCATTGATCCGTGTCGGTGGCCGCCTGGGCCAGGCTGGCCGCAGGAGCCAGGGCGAAGAGGGCCAGAGCCAGGGTCGCCGCTGCTTTAAGGAATCCCCGAGTGGAAAGGTTCATGATGAACCTCCTTTGCATTCCTGTACGCACATTCCCGTCGAAAAGTTCCCGCCGCTCCCCGTTTCTTGCTGCAATTTGGTCGGACTACGCCGTCTGGTAGCCGAGGCTCCTGACTGGCTGCTGAAATAGTCCTTCTCTGTAGGAGGCCGGGGCTTCAGCCCCGGCGAAACGGTCTTAAAAGGGCTGGGCTTCAGCCCCTGAAGAAAGTCTCTCTCTGTTTTTCAGGAACCTGCCGCGTTTCACTTCTCCGGGCTGGTTGCTCTGCAGGATCGCCTCGGACGACCCATCCCGTAACCTTTTTACCCCGCCTTACTTAGGGGTGTTTTGCTCTTCTTTGATTTCCTTGGCCTCGCCCATCTTGACGGTGCTGCCGTAACGCTTGTAGTTCGAGTACTTCACGGTCATGCGGATATGCACGTCTCCGCTGCGGAAATGCAGGTAGTCGTCGGCGCGCGTGAACACGGGAAACCAGTAGCCCTTCTCGATGTTCTGCCGGTAGGTGCGGAAGCGCGGGAAGACGTTTTCATTATTCTTGGTGATGATGTCCGGCACCGCTTTCCCATCGGTCATCACAATCTGCAAGTCCTTGTCGTCCACCCACACGCGCCCCTGAAAATAGCGCTGGTTTTTCTCAATCGTTTTTGGGGCCACGTCAAAGACGTACGTCGAAAGCTCGTCCACCTGCTGCCGCCCCACATAGGTGACGTTGTACTTGGGCAATTCCGTCGAGGTCAGCACGAATGGCTGAACGTTGCGCACGTCCTCCAGGTCCTGCTGGCTCAGCATGATGCGCCGCAGCGTGTCCGGCGGAGCGAACTTGACCTTTTCAAAGCGCTTGCCATCCGGCGTGAAAATGATGTCGCTGACCATGCGGTATTCGCCGTCTGGCCGGTCGTCATCATCAATCGTCTGGATGGCAAAAGCTTGCGTGTAGGTATAGTTGTCGCGCTCGATTCGGAATTCGGTTTCGCGCGCGGCAAAGCGCTTGATGATCTCCTCCACGGGCTGGGAAGGTGGATCATTGGTAATGGGATTGTCGCCCGGCGAATGCAGCGCTGGGGTGGCGGGGGCTCCTGCGCGGGGTCGGAACTGGGGGGACTGGCCGGTGCGGGCTTGGCCTTGGGGGCCGTGGTCATCGGGCCCGGAAAATCCTGCGCGGCGGCCGGCAGCGCCAGGAAAAGGGCAGAGGCTCCCAGGAGAATAAACGGTTTCAGGCACATCGTCCTGATGGCATTAGAAATCTTCAAGGCTATCCTCCACACACTGCTCTTGCTGATACAGTATAGGATTTTAACAGGGCAGCAGGGGTTGCACGGCAGAATGTTGCACCGCTGAAAGTTGGCTCTGGCCCGGGAACGCCAATCTCCCGATTGGCGTGTGGCCAAACGCCATTCAGGAGAATGCGTGCCCAGCAGAAAACCATGAAGGGCGAAGAAAACCCAAGACCCAGGCGCAAAACCCAAGCCTGGGGCACCCCCCGTGTTTGTTCATTCCTGGACGGGCTCAGAAAGGGCCTTCCCTCCCGCGTATTTCGAGACGAAGAACCCAAGTTCATCAACCCGATGCCGTGGATCTCGGATCCCTAAAAAACGGTGTGCCGACAAACGCAATCAATAGTAAACGGACGCGCATGATAGAATCCGGGCAACGGAGAGGCGAAGCCCTTCCCAACAGGAGCACCTCCGATGAAAACGATTGGAACAGTCACTGGCGTGATCGTAGGCATCCTGGCTGGCTTTTTCGGCGCGCGAATGGAGAGTTTAAACTGGCATCCGATGCTGGCCAGTCCGGCTGCAGCAGACTATCAGAACTCGCCCGTAAAACGCGACCCAGCGTTTGTGGCTGAATGGGAAAAGCTAAAGAAGACGAGCCCGCAAGAGTTTGCAAAGCAAAAGGCGCGTTTCCTCGTTATCGCTCAAATTGATTTGGCGCGCTTCGGATACGGGACTCGCATAACCGGAACACTTGACCAACCGACGCAAGAGGCACTAAAGGCATATCAGTTGCACAAAGGAATCGCTGCAACTGGTGACATCGAACCTGTCACGATAGATAGCTTATCAGCGGACGATGATTCGATCAGTCATCCCGACTTGTTTTTGGCACCTTACGAGTTCATGGCTGACAATTGGGACGGCGGTGGCTTCACAGCAGATGGCTCTTGGGTCGAGGAAGGAGGAAAAGAACCGGAACTCGAAAATAGCCAGTTAGAGTGCTACGAGGATTGGCATGTGTGCATCGACGCTCAAGCACGTGAGATGAAACTCTTTTCTGCCACGAGCATTATTGGCAAGGCTGATGCATATCGAATCAAAAGTTGGGACAAATACGAAATTGTCGCGGATTCCGGAAACTTCGACCCGTGCGAGCGCGATACTCTTCACATCAACCGCCAAGAGAAAAGTGTATCTCTCGTTTCCGTGCCCGCATACAAAGATGAGAAGACATGCAAAATCTTCGGAGCCCCAAAGACAGTAACTTTTCGTTTGGTCGACGGCAAGCAAATCGCTGACCCCCGCAACAAGTCGCGGCAGGCAGCATTCAAGTCTGTCCTCCAAATGTCGGACAACGCGTGGGCCATCATAGATGGTAAGTGAAGTTTCGTGGCGATTCGAGATGCGGTGAGCCATGGGAAAGAGGTTTGATCTTTTGGCCGTTCTGTGGCTGGTGGGTGTGACGCAGAATTCCTGGGATTTCTGGTTGGGCAGGCAGCACAGCCTTTGGGGTGCGTTCGGGGTTCACACCGTGAGGATACCACTTTAGAAAATGACCGTGGGGTGATGAAAGGCAGAGAAGAAGTTGCCTCAGCGCGTTAAGCCTCCGCCACCCTCCCCGCGTCGCGCGTCGAGAGACCACGCGCCAGCACCCACCGAAATCAGGAAGAGCAAGGAGCAGAACATCGCGAAGTCGGTGCGGGCGTCGCTGACCATGTACCAGAAGCCCTGGGCGGCACGAAATAGCTCTGGCAACTTCGTGGTCGCGATCGCCGTGCAGATTACAATCAGCAGCGGAACGGCTGCTACTCTGGTCCAAAGCCCGAGCAAAACCAGCGTGCCACACGCTATCTCAAACGTTCCAACAAAGTGCGCCGTGAAATACGGATGCGGAAATCCAATCCTGGTGAAACGAGCCACACCCATATTCGGGTCGGTGTACTTGAGTATGCCCTGCGTGAAGAAAATCAGTCCGACCGCCAGGCGAATCAGCAGGATGCTCGCCGGACCCTCTGGGGGGCTGAAAAAGAACCGCAACAGTGAGTTCATATTGTTTGCTCATTCTTTCCCGAGATGAAGAAACATACATGCGCCGGGGGCGCAGCCAAAGACGTGGAATTGGGATTCACGGAGGCAGCATACCACTATAGAAAATAACAGCAGAGCGCTAATAGTCAGGGAATCGGTTGGCCTGCGACCAGAGCGACGGCCACCCGAAGCTGTCTCAGCGCGTTAAGCCTTGCGCCCCCCGCCAAGAGTGGAGTCTTCAGGGCCTGAAGCCCATTTGTTGAGTTGGGCGTAATGTCGGAGCTGAAGCTCCGACCCCTAAGGGAAGAGGGGGAGAGGCGCTGGCATCTCCGCCGGGCCGGGACAGGCGCCAGCCATGCGCGGAGGGGCGGCAGCACACGTCCCCGGTAGCCGACGCACTGCCGTCTACGGCCCCCGATGCTGCCAACATCGCGATGTGTTTCTTTCTGTATAGAAGAAGCTAGTCCAGGTGGACTAATATGAGGCGAGGAGATCCTATGTCCTTCGGTCTTTACTCGGGTGGATTCGCGATCGTAATCATCGGCCTGATTTATGCCGCACACTTGCTACACATGCCCGCACGCTGGATTGTGGCGGGCGCGGTCGTACTCTTGGGAGTCGGGATTGTGGCAGCCGTAAAGGCGACGCGTCAGAAAGATCCTGTGGGATGACGGGATTGTCAGAATCTGACTCTCCCTTGACTCAGCAGACCGGCGTGTAGAGTCCGAACTCCGGGGTTCTGGTGGGACTGGCTTCGCTAGTGGTGAGGTAGCGACGCCAGTTTGGGAAAGCCGCGTTCGGCCTGGCAACAATAGTGTCGTAATCCACGAATTTGACGATTCGAATCCAGTCCTGGCCCGGAATTCGATTACTCCCGATAATTAGGGTCATCGGGGAAGTGGATTCTACTTGATTATCGGACACTTAATAGCGGCATCGCTGCCAACGTTAGAACGAGGCCTGCGGCGCTGGATGTTTCACCTCGGCGGCCTGGGTCTGATTCCCCTCGGGCTGCTGGACAATTCCCCCCTTCCGATACCGGGCGCCATGGATGTGGCAACGCTTGTGCTCTCCGCGCGCCAGCAGCAGTTGTGGCTTTATTACGCGGTGATGGCGACGGCGGGTTCGGTGGTTGGAGGTTTTGTCACGTACCGGCTGGCGCGCAAAGGAGGGAAAGCAGCGCTCGAACGCAGGTTCTCGCGCCGGACAGTGGACAAAGTTTGCCGGATCTTCGAGCGATGGGGATTCGGCGCGATTGTCATCCCCGCTTTGCTGCCGCCGCCCATGCCCATGGTTCCATTTCTGCTTGCGGCGGGCGCCATGCAATATCCGGTAAGAAAATTCCTGGCGGCGCTCGCGCTCGGGCGAATCTTCAGATACATGATCCTGGCTTACCTGGCCGCGCGGTATGGACGGCGAATCATCGCGTTCATCAGGGTACACGGGCACCCGGTGGCATTGGGAATCATCGTGGTGCTGCTGGCCACTGCTGCCGTGGTTTTTTATTTCTGGGGAGGAGCAAGAGCAAAGAGAGGGCGTCGTAAGTAGGCGCCGAGCTGAAGACCATTGTGGCGGGTGACTCAGACAGCGTCCGGAAAAGTCAAAATCCCCACACGTAAAACCGACATGTGAGACACCCGGCCTGAGCCACCCGCTCACCGAGAAAGGCGAGGAATTACGCAGAGGACACTGAGGGCGCAGAGTTCGCAGAGAGGAGAAACCCAAACCTGCGGGACCTACCTATCGCGTCTTCGCCAGAGCAAGAAACAATCGTCAGGCCTGACGCCACTTGAGGAAGACGGCTGCAAGGGGCGGCAGCGTAAGCGCGAGCGATTGGCGGCGGCCTTGCCAGGCATGCTCGTCGGCGTTCATGCCGCCTAGGTTGCCCACGTTTGAGCCGCCATAAATTGCGGCATCGGTGTTCAGCACTTCTTTGTAGTGTCCCGCCCGGGGCACACCGAGCCGGTAGCCGTAGCGCACCACCGGCGTGGCGTTCAGCACCGCCAGGATCACGTCGTCGGGATTCTTGCCGCGGCGGATGAACGAATACACGCTGTTGTCCGAATCGTTGGCGTCAATCCACTCAAATCCTTGCCAGTCGAAATCCACCTGATGCAAGGCCGGCTCCGCAGCGAGCACGCGATTCAGGTCGCGCACCAGATTCTGCACGCCGCGATGCGATTCGTACTGCAGCAGATGCCAGTCCAGGCTCTCCGCTTCGTACCACTCGTTCCGCTGCCCGAACTCCTGCCCCATGAACAGCAGCTTCTTCCCGGGATGCGCGGCTTGATAGGCGAGCAGCAGGCGCAGATTCGCGAACTGCTGCCACATGTCGCCCGGCATTTTGTGCAGCAGCGAATTCTTTCCGTGCACCACTTCATCGTGGGAGAAGGGCAGCATGAAGTTTTCGGAGAAAGCGTACAGCAGCGAAAACGTCAATTTGTTGTGCTCGTAGCGCCGGAAAACGGGGTCCTTGGAGAAATAGTGCAGCGTGTCGTTCATCCAGCCCATGTTCCACTTCAGGCTGAACCCCAGCCCGCCGAGATACGTTGGGCGCGACACGCTGGGCCACGCCGTGGACTCCTCCGCGATGGTCAGCACGCCGGGGAATCGCAAGTAGGCCACTTCATTCATCCGCTTCAAAAAATCGATGGCATCCAGATTCTCGCGCCCGCCGTAACGGTTCGGTATCCACTCGCCCTCCTTGCGCGAATAATCCAGATACAACATGGAGGCGACGGCATCCACGCGCAGCCCGTCAATGTGGTATTTGTCCAGCCAGAACAGCGCATTAGAGATCAGGAAATTCTGCACTTCGTTGCGGCCGTAGTTATAAACCAGCGTGCCCCAGTCAGGATGCGTGCCCTGCCGCGGGTCGGAATGTTCGTAGAGATGCGTGCCGTCAAAAAGACTCAGGCCGTGGGAGTCGCGCGGAAAATGCGCAGGCGTCCAATCGAGGAGCACTCCAAGTCCCGCCTGGTGGCAGCGATCCACAAAGGCCATAAACTCCGAGGGCGTCCCGTAACGGCTGGTGGCGGCGAAATAGCCGAGCGTCTGATAGCCCCAGGAGCCGTCAAAGGGATGCTCCATCACCGGCATCAGTTCAATGTGTGTGTAGCCGAGATCCTTCACGTAAGGAATCAGTTGATCGGCCAGTTCGAGGTAGCTGAGCCAGCGGTTGTGCTCCTCGGGCATGCGGCGCCACGAGCCGAGATGCACTTCGTACACGGAAATCGCCTGCTGCAGCCAATTCCTCTGCGTGCGCTGCGTCATCCAGTCGCCGTCCGCCCAGTTGTGATTGTCCAGACGCGCCACAACCGAGCCGGTGTTCGGCCGCAACTCCGAAAAGTAGCCGTAGGGATCGGCCTTCAGCGGCAGCATCTCGCCGCGCGGGCCGATGATTTCGTATTTGTAAATCGCGCCCTCGCCGAGGTCGGGCAGAAACAACTCCCAGATGCCGGAAGAGCCGCGCGTGCGCATGGGATGGACGCGGCCGTCCCAGCCATTGAAGTCGCCCACCACGCTGACGCGCCGCGCGCTGGGCGCCCATACGGCAAAGTGCACGCCGGAAACGCCGTCCACCGTCTTGATATGTGCGCCCAGCTTCTCGTAGGTGTCGTAGTGGCGGCCTTCGCCCATCAGGTAAAGATCAAATTCGCTGAGCAGATAGGGGAAGGCGTAAGCGTCGTGGCCTTCGACCACCGCGCCATAATCCATGCGGCAGCGAATGCGATAACTCGAAGGAGCCGGTGCCAACTCGCTCACCAGCGGAAGTTCCGCCTCGTAGATACCCTCCGGCCGAACTTTTTTCATGGGCAGCGGCGCAGTTTCTCCACCCCAAAGGAGATGGGCTTCCACCGCTCGCGGTTGCAAGATGCGCACAAGCCAACGGCGCCCCGCGGGCGTCTCTATGGGCTGTGGCCCAAGCACAGCAAATGGATCCGAATTGCGACCCGCCAGCAGGGCGTCCATGGGCGCCACTGCCGGGTCGACCGGCGCGGCTTTCGGTTTTTGGGGAGGAGTATCGGGCACGGCAGCATTCTATCGGATTCTGCTCGCCGGACCAACTCACAGTGCGACTAACAGCGCAATGAATTCCGCGTGTCCTGATCTGAAGGCCGAACCTGGACTCTCGCTTCCGTGGTGAGTAGGTTCTCGACTTCGCGACAGGTCTGGACCTACGACCGTAAGTGCCGATCTTGTGCCGTCTTGAGAACAGGCTGGGACAGAACGCAAGAAAAGTTTGCCGCTGGGGAATCGAGGGCTAGTCGCCGGAATGGAAAATCCCGGCATACGGTCCCTGGCCCCTCGTAGGGCCTTTTCGATACTTCTTGAAAGTGAATCCGAAAGCAACCGCAACGGCCAAGGCGATGAGGCACAGCCGAATAGCAATCCCCAAAATACCAAATTTCAGCCACAGGAAATGGCCGTAGTCGGCTACGGCGCGGAGATAATCACCCTTGCGCGCGTATGCCAGGCTCCGATTGCGGAACGCATTGGCAAGACTTTGGTTGAGGCGGATGGCTTGATCATAATCCTGGATGGCACGGTCGTAATCTCCCCTGTGCGCGTACGCCAAGCCTCGGCTGTAGAACGCATTGGCAAGGTTGGGATTCAGGCGTAGTGCCTGATCGCAGTCCTGGATGGCATGATCGTAATCACCCTTGTGCGAGTACGCCAAGCCTCGGTCGTAGAAGGCATTGACAAGGTTGGGATTCAGGCGTAGCGCCTGATCGTAGTCCTGGATGGCACGGTCATAATCGCCCTTCTGGGTGTAGCCATTGCCCCGCATGATGAACGCATCGGCGTAGCTTGGATTGATCCGCAGGGCCTGATCATAATCCTGGATCGCGCGATCATAATCGCCCTTGTGCGCGTACGCCATACCGCGGCCATAGAGAGCTTCGGCGTCGCTTGGGTTGATCCGCAGGGCCTGATCGTAGTCCTGGATGGCATGATCGTAATCACCCTTGTGCGAGTACGCCAAGCCTCGGCCGTATAGCGCATCGGTAAGGTTAGGATTCAGGCGCAGCGCCCGATCGTAGTCCTGGATGGCATGGGAGTAATCACCCTTGTGCGCGTACGCCAAGCCTCGGTCGTACAACGCATTGGCAAGGTTAGGATTCAGGCGCAACGCCTGGTCGTAGTCCCGAAACGCGTCGTCATAATCGGCCTTGTCCGCGTAAGCCGCGCCGCGGCTGTAAAACGCATCGGCAAGGTTGGGATTCAGGCGTAGCGCCTGATTGTAGTCCTGGATGGCACGGTCATAATCACCCTTGTGCGCGTACGCCAAGCCGCGGTCATAGAAGGCCTTGGCAAGGTTGGTACCCGGGTAGTTGCGAGACTCGATGAGTGCCGAGCATCCTGCGATGCTCCGCTCAGGATCGTCACCCTTGCACCGCTTCCAATTCTCGTCTTGCGTCTGGCCAGGCAGGGCGGCAGACGCACCCGGTAAAGTCATCAAAAGGATCATTGACAGAACACGCATGGCTTAACGAGCAATGACCACTCACTCTGTTGAAGTCTACCATTGCTGCTGACGCGTGGAGACCCTTGAGTGCCTTCTCTCCCGCCCGCTTGCGGGAGGGCGTGTCCCGCGATAGAGTGCAGGCACCCAAAGGGAATTCACCGCCATTGTGCAGTTTGAATTCTCCGAAATGAAGGATGGCCGCTTGAGACGCTACTTCGCAACGCCCGCCGCTTTGCTGTATCTTGCCTGCAGCATGATCCCCGGCACAACTACGGCACAGGACCGCTCGCAAGCTCGTTCCATGGTCATTTCGCGCAATGGCATTGTGGCCGCGGAATCTCCGCTGGCCGCGCAAGCTGGCGCGCGCATCCTGGAGCGCGGTGGAAACGCCGTGGATGCGGCAATCGCCGCGAACGCCATGATGGGCGTCGTCTCCCCGATGATGAACGGCATTGGCGGCGATTTGTTCGCCATTGTCTACGACGCGAAAGCCAACAAGCTTTACGGCCTGAACGCCAGCGGTTGGGCGCCGAAAGGCCTCACCATCGAAACGCTTCACAAACTGGGCTTGCGCGAAATGCCGGACTCCGGCGTCCATACGATCACCGTCCCCGGCGCCGTGGATGGCTGGCAGAAACTTGCCGACAAATTCGGGCGCAAGAAGCTGAGCGAAGATTTGGCGGCCGCAATCAATACCGCGCAGAATGGCTACCCGGTTACCGAGTGGGTGGCGATGTACTGGGCAAGCGCCATGGACTATCTGCGCGGCGACGAAACTGCCGCCAAGCTTTACTTGCCGCAAGATCGTCCGCCGAAGACCGGCGAGATTTTCCGCAACCCGGAACTCGCCTGGTCTCTGCAGCAGATTGCCGAGCACGGGCGCGACGCTTTCTACAAAGGCGAGATCGCCCGCCGCATCCTGGAAACCATGAAGCGTCACGGTGGCACCATGACCGCCGCTGATCTGGCCGAATACTCCAGCGAGTGGGTTGAGCCCATCTCCACCACCTATCGCGACTGGACCGTTTATGAAATGCCTCCCAACGGGACGGGCATTGCCGCCCTGGAGATGCTCAACATCATGGAGAACTTTCCCCTTGGCCAGAAGGACTATGGTTTCGGTTCCCCCAAAGCGCTTCACACCATGATCGAGGCCAAGAAAATTGCCTACGCGGACATGGCCCGATACATCGGCGATCCGCGCGGCCAGAATTTGCCCGTGCAGGCGCTGCTTTCAAAAGAGTGGGCAGCACAGCGCGCAAAGCTGATTGACCCAGAGCATGCGAATTGCGCCGTGCCCGCCGGGAATTTGCCCATGGGCAACGACACGACGTACCTGACGGTGGTGGATCGCGAAGGCAACATGGTTTCGCTGATACAGAGCAACTACAGCGAATTTGGCTCCGGGATTGTCGCGCCGGAAACGGGCTTTGCACTGCACAATCGCGGCGCACTCTTCACGCTGGATGCCAGTTCGCCCAACGCGCTGGCCGGCCGCAAGCGTCCCCGGCACACTATCATCCCGGGGTTTGCGCAGAAGGGCGATCTCCGCATGGCGTTTGGCATCATGGGCGGCTGGAACCAATCGCAGGCCCACGCGCAGTTCATCGCGAATCTGGCGGATTTCAAGATGAACATTCAAGCGGCCCTGGAGATGCCGCGATTCACCAAACGTACCTTTGAAGGCTGCGACGTCGAGATGGAGAACCGTTTCTCCCAAAAGACACGCGACGAGCTTGCCGCCAAGGGACACAAGATCACCCTCCTTGGCGGCTTCTCCTCGGACGTCGGCGGCGGCCAAGCGGTTCTGCGCGATTTTGCCAAGGGCATCAATTATGGCGCTTCCGACCCGCGCAAAGACGGCGCCGCCATCCCAGAGTTACCTATTGAATGAAATAACCTTTATTAAATAGGACGATACCTCTTCCGATGGGTACCTGCGGGGAAGTACCGCAAAAGAGTTCCCTCCAACGTGCGGAATGTGAACAGGTGTTCCCAAGTGCTCTAGTGCAGTGGCCTTCCCGTAGTGCTAACACCTGTGTTTTCAGTGCCATGGCGTGTCGCCCCGGTGGTAAGAGAGTTGCAACCTAGAAGAGGTTCCGAACAGCCTGCTCGACTTGTATTCGTTGCTGGGAGGCAGACATGCAGTCCCGAATCGGGAAAATTCTAGCGCTGGCGGGTGGCTTGGCCGCCGTTACGCTCCTGGCGGCCAGCGTGGTTCGGGCGCAGAGCGCAGAGGTTGCGGGAGAGTATGAATGCACTCAGGCGTTGGTGGCGGGCAAGGCCGTGCCCTGCAAAGCGGCGCCGCTTTCCTTGAAAACGGATGGGCGTTTTGAGTTGCAGGGGCGCGAGGGCGAGTACTTGGTGAACGGCAGTTGGGTGGTTTTGAACGGCACGATGCTGAAGTCGCGCGCGAAGATCGAAGCCGGCCACAAAATCGTGTTTCGCTTTTACAACAAGAAGGGCCTCTGCGAGCTGATTTACGAACGGCGCGTCGCGGAGCTCGGCAAGACCAACCTGGGTTGATTTTCCTCTCGCGATTCTTTTCTTCCCAATTTCAGCCTCAAATCCCAAGTTGACGAATTACAGGCCAGCTCATCTTGTTTTATTTCAATCGATTCTCCCGGGAGAATCCTACTTCGCCGAAATTGGATTTTGCCAGTCCATCCCCCACCAGATATTTGTCATTCCGACCGGAGGGACGGCGGTTTTGGCCGTCCCGGAGCGGAGGAATCCCTCTGCAGCTTCGGATTTCACGCTCAGTAGTCGCGCCCACCGCGCACCGATTTATGCGCGCTCGGAAAAACCGCGGCTCTACTTTTCCATCAGCTCCGCAAAAAGCCGCAGCGTGCCCGGGGCGTGGCCCGCATAGTGATTGTTGGCAAACGCGAAGACGCGGATTTTGCGTTTCAGGAAATTGCGGCAGGCTTCCACCCAATCCTGCAGATCGCGCGTGCGGTCCACGATCGTGTTGTCCCACGTTTTCGTCAGCTCCTCGATGCCCTTGCGATCGCCCAGCCAACGGATGTACGTGAAATCGGTGGTAATGGCGTCGCCCTTGGCGAACCACTCGCCCGGTCGCGGCATCCAGGGATGGTCAATCATGGCCAGCGCGATGTTGTGTTTCTGCAAAAGATCGTAAAGCGCAGGGCTCAGCCAGGTTTTGTTGCGGATTTCCAGGGCAAATCGAGGTTCCGAGGGAAGCTTCTCCAGAAATGGCTTCAGCCGCGCCAGAAAATCCGCCGGCGTGGCGAAAGCCTTCTTGTTGAAGTATTGAAACTGGAATAGGATTGGCCCGCGCTTTTCGCCCAGATGATCGGTCACCTTCAGGAATTCCTTCAAAATTGGTTCGGCATCCACCAGGACACGTTCGTGCGTGATTTCCTGCGGAGCTTTCAGGGCGAACAGGAAATTCGCGGGCGTCTTGGCATACCAGCCTTTCACCGTGGATTCGGCGGGGATGCGGTAGAACGTCGCGTCAATCTCCAGCGTGTCAAACTGCGTCGCATAGTAGGAAAGATAATCGCGCGCCTGCATGCCTTGCGGATAAAAAGTCTTTTCCCAGCCTGCAGCGGTAAAGGACGAGGTGCCCAGCCGTAGGTACGCGGGATTCTCTTCGGAACTGGCCCTGTTTGACATGCGCGAAATCATAAAGCAAAAAGGTGCCCCGCGGCGAGCCACATGGTGGTCTTTGCCCGTGATATCGGCAAATCAGTTCACCAGCTTGTCCAGCTTTTCAAACGGCACATTCAGTATTGGATAGAGCTTCCAGTCTTTGTAATCGAAGTGCCACCATTCGTTTTGATCCACGGTGAAGCCTTCCGATTCCATGGCGCGGCGCAACAGATCGCGATGCCAGCGCTGCAGGGAAGTGCCCCCGGGAAACGTCGGGAAGGATCGTGGCGACATTTCGTCGTACAGCCCGGGCATCTCGATTACATTTCCTGTCGCCAGGTCGTAGAGCGTCAGGTCCACAGCGCATCCCCGGTTGTGCTTGGAGCCTTTCTGGGGATCGGCAACGAAATTGTGGTCCTCCGGGGGCGTCGCGTCCCAGAAAAGCTTGGTGATGTACCAGGGGCGGTAAGCGTCGTGAATCAAGAGCCCGTAGCCGAGTGGCTGCAATTTGCGCAGCACACGCAGGAGCGCGTCGGCAGCGGGGCGCTGCAGGAACGCGCGGGCCTGCGTATAGAGCGGCGTGCTTAGGAAATTGTTGGATTGCGCGTAGCGAATATCCAGGTGGAAGGCCGGATCGAGCGTGGTGAGCTCGACCAGATCGGACTTGCGGAACGGGCCGGGTTCTTGCGGTGGTGACACCCGAAGAGCTTTCTCACGGAGCTCGGCCACCGGGTTAGCGGGTGTCACATGGTAGAATTGCGCGGGGTCTGACCCGGCATCTTCGCGTGAGTAGACCTCATTCAGGTAAGAGAACTGCAGGATTCCGTTATCGTCACGCGACAGAGTGAATCCATAGCTGCGCCCATCTCCCCCGTCTAGCCATAAAACGCCATCCTGCTCGACAATTTCTTCGCGATTCTCTGGGGATCGCAGCAAATACAAATGTTGGTTCTGCTCCAGGATGACAACAGCCTCTTTCGCACCAGTCAGGCGATAGATGCCGACGAGTTGCTTCCATTTGAGGGAAACATCGGGAGGCTTGTGCTCGGGAGTGAGCGAGGTTGCGGTCGTGGCCGCGGTTTGGGAGCGAAGCGGAGTCGCGGCGAGAAGGGCGCAAATGCAGAGGAGCAGAAGTTGGGACAGGCGCGTGCGTGATTTCTTCACGACGGCATGATACCGGAAATCATGTGAAGACGAGTAGGGGCAGCGAACGTCCCGCAACGCGCCAATCGCAAAAGCGGCAGCAAGCTGCCGCACTCCAAACTAGGGAGTGCACCAACGGGAGCCTTTGCGCTATTTTTCAGTGCAGGGGCCCAGCACCGCTGGACCCCTTAGGGGAATCGGAGCGACGCGCTTATTTCTTGGCGGAGGCGGCGGATTCGGACATGCCCGGCGCAAGTACGGGATTGAGGAACGGCATCATCGAGCGCAGCTTCGGTCCCAGTTGTTCGAGGTGGCTTTGCTGTTCGGCCTTGCGCTTGGCCAGGAAATTGGGGCAGCCCTTTTCGTTTTCTTCGATCCAGGCCTTGGCGAAGCTGCCGTCGCGGATTTCCGCCAGCAGCTTCTTCATGGCATCCCGCGTTTGCGCCGTAACGATGCGCGGACCAGCGTGATAGTCGCCTTGCTCGGCCGTGTCGCTGACGGAATAGCGCATGTAGCTGAGGCCGCCGCGATAAATCAGATCCACGATGAGCTTCATTTCGTGGAGGCACTCGAAATACGCCACCTCCGGCTGATAACCGGCATTCACCAGAGTCTCAAACCCCGCCTTGATCAGCTCGCTCACACCACCGCAAAGAACGGCCTGCTCACCGAAGAGATCCGTCTCGGTTTCTTCGGTAAAAGTAGTTTCGAGCACCCCGGCGCGCGTCGCGCCGAGTCCCTTGGCGTAGGAGAGCGCCAGGGCTTTGGCCTGCCCGGTGGCGTCCTGTTCGACCGCAAGCAACGCAGGCGTTCCCGCGCCTTCGACGAAAACTTCGCGCACGCGGTGACCCGGTGCCTTGGGCGCAATCATGGAAACATCCACGGTTTTCGGCGGCTTGATCGCGCCGAAGCGGATATTGAAGCCGTGCGCAAACATCAACGTCTTGCCCGGCGTGAGATTCGGCTCGATGGCTTCCTTGTAGAGCTTCGGCTGACGCGTATCGGGCGCAAGAATCATGATGACATCGGCCCACGCGGCAGCTTCCGCGGGAGTTTTCACGGTGACGCCATCGTTTTGTGCCTTGGCGCGCGAAGCGCTGCCCGGGGGGAGCCCGATCACCACGGAGACGCCGGAATCGCGCAGATTCAGCGCGTGCGCGTGCCCTTGCGAGCCGTAGCCGATTATCGCGACCTTCTTTTGCTGGATCAGAGAGAGGTCTGCATCTTTGTCGTAGTAAAGATTTGCCATCGCCTTCGTTGTTCCTTTCATGGGCCGCATGGCGGCCGAAAACTGTTAGATTTGTTGAGAGCGTGCCACGCGCAGTCCAGCGTTGCCGGGACCCTGCGGAATTACTTTGCGGAGGGAGCGGGCTTGACGGGGGCAGCGTCAGCCGCGGCTGGGGGACGCAGCAGATCGTTGCCGCGGGTCATGGCGATGCGTCCGGTGCGGGCCATTTCGAGCACGCCGAATGGACGCAAAACCTCCAGCAGGCCGTCGATTTTGTCCACCGTGCCGGAAACTTCCACGATCAAGGATTCGGGGGCGACGTCCACCACGCGCGCGCGAAACACCTTGATGAGTTCCATCAAGTGGGGGCGGTTCTGCTGGTCGGCGGAAACTTTGATGAGCGCCAGGTCGCGCTCCAGCATGGAACGGTCCGTGATATTTTCGGCCAGCAGGACATCCACGAGCTTTTCCAGGCTGGCCTCGAGCCGGTGGGCGCCGCGCGCATCCGTGTGCGCGCAAAGAGTCATGCGGGCAATCGCTTCGTTTTCAGTGGGCCCGACGGTGAGCGAATCAATGTTGATGGCCAGCCGCCGGGTGAGGGAAGCGACCCGGTTCAGAACTCCAGGCTTGTTTTCGACGTAAGCAACGATGGTTTGCATGCGATCCTCGATTTTCTTGTCCCTAGAACTGCTCCCGATCCGCCCAAGAGCTTTACAACATCCCTGGATATGATTTCATTTTACCGAGAGCGCGTCCAGCGGGGCTGGACCTCTTGCGAAAAGCAGATCCCTCTCCCGCTTTGCGGGATCGGGATGACAAGAGACTTTACGCCTTGCTTGGATGGGGTCCAGCAGTGCTGGACCCCTACAAAGGCACAGGCGGCCCGAGAAAGCGAACACCTCTAAGGTTCCGTGGCGGATTCCACCAGCGGGCTGTTAGGCCGGCGAATCATGTCGTGGAGCGCCGCGCCGGCCGCCACCATCGGATACACGGAATCTTCCTGCTCGACGCGGAAGTCGAGCAGAACGGGTTGCTCGGTCTGGCGCGCCGATTCAATGGTCGAAACGACTTCCGCGCGCGAGGTGATGCGTTCCCCCCGGATGCCGAAGGCGTTCGCCAGCGAAACAAAGTCGGGGGCGACCAGCGGCGTGGCCACGTACCGCTTGTCGTAGAAAAACTCCTGCCACTGGCGGACCATCCCGAGATAGCCGTTGTTGATGATGGCGATCTTGATGTTGATCTTTTCCTGGACGATCGTGGCCAGTTCGCAGGAAGTCATCTGGAAACCGCCATCGCCGACAACCGCCCAAACTTCGGCGTCGGGCCGCGCGAATTTTGCGCCAATCGCAGCCGGCAGGGCAAATCCCATGGTGCCGAGCCCGCCGGAAGTGATCAGCGAGCGCGGGCGGTCGTGGTGGTAATACTGCGCCTCCCACATCTGGTGCTGGCCCACGTCGGTGACCACGATGGCTTCGCCCTTGGTGACCTTCCACAGATCGTTGATCACGTGCGCGGCATAGAGATGGCCGCTGTCCGGCAGGCTCTGGATATCGCGCACGGCGGAATCGCCCTTGAGCTCCTTGATATGCGCCAGCCAGGGCGAATGAACCCGCTCGTGGATGTGCGGCAGGAGTCTGCTCAGAGTTTCACCCGCATCGCCTACCAAAGCGGCGTCCACCTGTACGTTCTTGTTGATTTCGGCGCGATCCACTTCGATGTGGATTTTGCGGGCATTGCGCGCATATGTGCGCAGGTCGCCGGTGACGCGATCGTCGAAGCGCATGCCCACGGCGATCAGCAGATCGGCTTCCTGAATCGCGGTGTTGACCCAGGCTTCGCCGTGCATGCCCATCATGCCCAGGTTCATCGGATCGCTGGCCGGGAAGCAGCCAATGCCGAGAAGGGTCATGGCCACGGGGATGTTGCTGATGCGAACGAACTCCTCGAACTTGCGCATGGCCCCGGAGAGCATGATGCCGCGTCCGGCAAGAATCACGGGACGCTTGGCGGTGTTGAGCAACTCGACGGCGCAGTCGAATTCGTCCTGTTTGTGGTTGTTGCGGATGCGCTTGACCGGCAGCTTCGGAGCGCACGCGTCCCAATCGAATTCGGCGGAAGCCTGTTGCGCGTCCTTGGTGAAGTCCACGAGCACCGGGCCGGGACGTCCGGACTGGGCGATGATGAAAACTTCGCGGAGCGTGCGCGCGATATCCTCCGCCCTGGAGACCACCACGTTGTATTTGGTGATCGGCATGGTGATGCCGGTGATGTCCACTTCCTGAAAGGCATCGGAGCCGAGCACCTTGCTGCTGACCTGTCCAGTGATGCAGACCACCGGGGAAGAATCGAGCATGGCCGTGGCAATGCCGGTGACCATGTTGGTGGCGCCCGGGCCGGAAGTAGCCATGGCGACACCGATTCCGCCCGTGGCGCGCGCATAGCCATCGGCCATGTGCGTGGCGCCCTGTTCGTGGCGCACAAGAATGTGATGCAGCTTGGATTTGCCAAGCGCGTCGTAGACCGGAAGAATCGCGCCGCCGGGATAGCCGAAGATGTGACGCACGCCGAGGCGCGTCAATGTTTCACAGAGGATTTCCGCACCAGTCATCTTCATAGTGTTCTCCCCGAGGATCGCGGCACGGAACCGGATGAAAAAGAATCGGGCAGGGAAGTAACGGCGCCAAGCGAGGAAGAGGAAACGAGATAGGCGTATTTGGCCATGACGCCGCTGGTGAAGCGGGGCTTGGGCGCTTTCCAGGTAGCGAGGCGCTGCCGGATTTCGCCGTCGGTGAGTTCGACGGAAAGATTGCGCTTGGGAATGTCGAACACGATGGTGTCGCCATCACGAAGCGCGGCGATGGGGCCGCCCACAACCGCTTCGGGCGCGACGTGGCCGGCCATGAGGCCGTGCGTGGCGCCGGAGAAACGCCCGTCGGTCAACAGAGCTACGGAATCGCCAAGACCTGCGCCTACCAGAGCCGCGGTCACCGCGAGCATCTCCCGCATCCCGGGCCCGCCGCGCGGACCTTCATAACGAATCACGACCACGTCGCCGGCTTTGATCTGGCTCTTGTTGACGGCGGCAAACGCGGCTTCCTCGCCATCGAAAACGCGCGCGGGGCCGCGGAAAGTTTGCGTGTTGTTCCCGGCGACCTTGATGACGCAGCCTTCCGGCGACAGATTGCCGTGAAGAATGACTAAGCCGCCCGTCGATTTGAGCGGGTTGTTTTTGGCGCGGACGACTTCCTGGCCCGGGGTTTCTTTTGCGGCGGACGCTTCTTGGGCGAGGCTGCGGCCGGTGACGGTGATGGCGTCTCCTTTGAGGAGGCCAGCTTCAAGCATACGCTTTGCGACGAGCGGAGTGCCGCCTGCTGCATATAGATCGGTTGCGACAAATCGTCCTCCAGGTTTTAAGTCAGCGAGGATGGGCGTGCGCGAACTGATGCGATCAAAATCGTCGATGAAGAGAGGAATTCCTGCCTCGCGGGCGATGGCGAGGAGATGCAGAACGGAGTTGGTGGATCCCCCGGTGGCGGCGACCCCCGCGATGGCATTTTCAATGGCTGTCTTGGTGATAATTTTCAGCGGTGTGAGGTCTTTGCGGAGAAGATCCATGGCCAGTTTGCCGGCAAGTTCGCCTGCTTTCGCTTTGCCCTTGTCCGTTGCGGGAATGCTGGACGCGCCCATGGGAGCGATTCCCAGGAATTCGCAGACCAGGGCCATGGTGTTGGCGGTGAACTGCCCGCCGCAGGCGCCCACGCCAGGACAAGCGGAACATTCGAGCTCTTTAAGTTGCTTATCCGTAATTTTGCCGCGCGCGTGCGCCCCAACGGCTTCGTAAACATCCTGAATCGTGACCGAATGGCCCTCAAATTGGCCGGGTGCGATGGAGCCGCCGTAAAGAACGAGTCCGGGAATATTCAAGCGGACCAGGGCCATAATGCCGCCGGGAATCGTTTTGTCACAGCCGACCAGGACGACGAGGCCGTCGAAGAGATTGCCGCGGGCGACGAGTTCGATCGAGTCAGCGATGACTTCGCGGCTGATCAGCGAGGCGCGCATGCCGTCGGTGCCCATGGTGATGCCGTCGGAAATGGAAACCGTGTTGAATTCCAGGGGCGTGCCACCCGCGGCGCGGATGCCGGCGCGGACGTGCTCGGCAAGTTCGCGAAGATGGTAGTTGCAGGGTCCGATTTCGATCCAGGTGTTGGCGATGCCGATGAGCGGCTTGGTGAAATCGTCGTCTTTAAGCCCGGAGGCGCGAAGCATGGCGCGAGCGGGGGCGCGGTTATTGCCATCCACAAGAGCGGAACTGCGGGACTTCAGCGAACGTTCGGTCACAGCGGCGTCCCTCCAAACTGCGCGCAAGAAACGAAAAACAAATCGGGGCCATCATCCCGTCTGGAGGATGGCCCCAAAACTCCAGAGTTGCCCAGCACAAAAGCTAACATCATCCGCATGCGCCCGCGGAAGATACCGCAGAGCGGGTTCCCAACAGCAAGGGTGTCTACCGGCATTTAACGGAGGCGGGCGACAATGAATGAACGAAACAGTACGCGACAGCGCACACGCCCCCACACAGTCTCTAGGTTGCAGGAAAGAGGGGGATGAGTCAAATTAATAGAAGTGCTATAGAAAATAAGCACAGATTATAGGGAAGTCTGCTCCTCCGCTGGGTTGGATGCCTGCCTGTCAGGGGCTGTTGCCGGACATCGCCGATCGGCATGGCACTCTTGGAATTCGAGAAAAATGGCACTAGCGGTACATCCTGTTGAAAGAGGCAGGCATCCATAGACAAATATGACGACGGTGCGCGCAACGAGTGTTTCATCCGCAGTATCTACTTCAGCCTACGAAGAATACGTAAACCCGCAGTGGGTCTCACTGCTGAACCTGTTGGACATGAATGTGGAGTACGAGAAGTGTGCCGGTGCGGAACTGTTCACGCGAGACGCTCAGCGATGCGGCAAGGCGCGCAGTTAAAACCTGACACACTGTTGACACACTCTTGATAAGTTTAGGGCGACTGTAGGTCCCATACTATTGGTACGAAGGGCGCTGAGAACTGTGACGCAAGGCGACAAGACCGATGTCTTTGTAGTGGGCGGCGGACCAGCGGGCCTGGTGGCCGCGATAGCGGCGTGCAAGAAAGGCTTCACAGTCGCGCTGGCAGACGGCGCGGAGCCTCCTATTGATAAGCCATGCGGCGAAGGGCTAATGCCGGAGACGCAGGCGGCGCTGCGCGAAGTGGGTATTACGCCGGATTGCCGCCAAAGCTTTGAATTCCGGGGAATTCAGTTTATCCAGCGGGGTAAGCGGGTCGCGGCAGATTTTCCCGAGGGAAAGGGAATAGGCCTTCGGCGGCCACTTTTGCACGCCATGCTTGTTGCCAAGGCGGAGCAGTGCGGCGTGCGGCTGCTGTGGAAGACGCCAGTATCGGCAGTTACTCCCAAGGGCGTGCAACTGAAAAGCGGTTTGGTGCCGGCGCGCTGGATTGTGGGAGCCGACGGCGGAGGCTCGCGTGTGCGGCGGTGGAGTGGACTGGAGGCCACGGCCCTTCGAGAGCAGCGCTTCGCCACGCGGCGGCATTATCGCATCAAGCCGTGGTCGCCGTACGCGGAAGTCCACTGGGGCAAACGGGCGCAGGCGTACGTTACGCCGATTGGGGCCGAGGAAGTGTGCATCGTGGTGCTGGCGGAACGTCCCGAGGATGCGGAGTTCGCGAAGGTTCTGGAGGAGTTCCCGGAGCTGCGTGAGCGGTTGTGCCGGGCGGAATTGGCGAGCCGGGAGCGCGGCGCGATCACGGCCATGCACAGGCTCAAGAGGGTGACACGCGGGAACGTAGCGCTGGTGGGCGACGCCTCCGGCGGAGTGGATGCCATCACGGGAGAAGGACTGCGGCTGGCGTTCCGGCAGGCGCTGGGCCTGGCGGAGGCCATGGAGCGCAACGACCTTGCGGGTTATGAACGCGCGCACCGGGAATTGGCGCGGCGTCCCATGCGCATGGGGAAACTCATGCTCCTGCTGGGGCGGAATAAGGGGTTGCGCCAACGCTCGTTCGCGGCGCTGGCATCGAAGCCGCAATTATTTGAGGACCTGCTGGCGATGCACATGGGCCGCGCATCCCGCGTGCAGATGCTAGGTACCGGGCTAGAACTGGGCTGGCAACTTCTGAACGCATGAGTAAAGGGGGAAGGAGTTCCATGCGAGTAACAGGCTGGAAGTCATTTGGGATTGGCGCCGCCGCGCTGGCAGGGCTTGCGGTGCTTCTGTCCGCGAGCGCAGCGCCACCCAGAATGCATGTAGAGCGATTAGCAGCCGCGCCCTCTTCGGAGCTTTCCCTGATTGTGGACCCGGGCCAATCAAAAGTGCACTGGACGGTGGATAGCACGCTGCACACGGTGCGCGGCACATTTGCAGTGAAGAGCGGGGCGCTGCACTTCGATCCGGAGACGGGAAAAGCGGGCGGAGAGATTGTGGTGTTTGCGACGAGCGGAGAGAGCGCCAACAGTTCGCGCGACGAAAAAATGCACAAAGTGGTGCTGGAGAGCGCGAAGTATCCGGATGCGGCGTTTCGGCCCACGCAGGTGGAAGGCAAGGTCGCGGCTTCGGGCAATTCCGATGTGCAGTTGCATGGAGTCTTCCTGCTGCATGGAAGCGAGCACGAACTGACCGTTCCGGTCCACGCGGAGATAAGCAGCGGAAAATGGAAGGGCACGGCGAAATTCGAGGTGCCGTACATCCAGTGGGGTCTGAAGGACCCCAGCAACTGGCTGCTGAAGGTGAAGCCCGCGGTGGAAGTGGACCTGGAACTGGCCGGGGCGTGGAAACCAGGGGAATGAGGCGGGGTCAGCGAGAAGCCAGTTACTTGACGGGATGATTCGCTAGTCGAGCCGGAAAGCCCTAAACCAAGGAAGAGGCTCGCGCGCGACAGCGTTTTTATTTGCATATCTGCGGCGCTTCCTACAAAATGAAATGTTTGGGCCACAGCCTGGAAACAAGACAGGCGGGCCCTGTGCAGTTCCACCTACAATTCAAACGAGGGATTTCATGGAAAAGCCAACGAAGATTGCTGCGCCGCGGGGAAAACTCGGGGTGCTGTTGCCGGGAATGGGCGCGGTGGCGACAACGTTCATGGCCGGCGTAGAACTGGTGCGCACGAAGAAGGCGCTGCCGATCGGGTCACTGACGCAGATGGCCACGATTCGCCTGGGAAAGCGCACGGAAGGGCGATCGCCGAAAATCAAGGATTTTGTAAAGCTGGCGCGGCTGGAAGACATGGTCTTCGGCGGCTGGGATATTTTTCCGGACAGCTCCTATGAGGCGGCAGGGAAGGCGGGCGTGCTGGATGCAAATCACTTGGCTCTTGTGAAGACGTTCCTCTCGAAAATCAAGCCGATGTCCGCGGCGTTTGATCAAGAATACGTGAAGATGCTGAACGGCAAGAATGTGAAGAAGGGGAAGACGAAGTACGACATCGCGCTGCAGGTGAAGGACGACATCGCGAAGTTCAAGAAAAAGCATGGCTGTTCGCGCATGGTAATGCTGTGGTGCGGCTCGACGGAAGTGTTCATGAAGACGCACGAGGTCCACGCCACGCCGGAGACGTTTGAAGCCGCGATGAAAGAGAATCATCCGGCGATTGCGCCCTCGATGCTATATGCCTGGGCGGCGATTACCAGCGGCATCGCGTATGGAAATGGCGCGCCGAACCTGACCGTGGATGTGCCTGCTTTGCGGCAATTGGCGCAGGAACACGAGGTACCGATCGCGGGAAAGGACTTCAAGACCGGGCAGACGCTGCTCAAGACGGTCCTGGCGCCCGCGTTTAAGGCGCGCATGCTGGGGCTGAACGGGTGGTTTTCGACGAACATTCTGGGAAACCGCGACGGCGAAGTGCTGGAGGACCCGGGCTCCTTCAAGACGAAGGAAGAATCGAAGCTGGGCGCGCTGGAGTTCATTTTGCAGCCGCACTTGTATCCCGATCTCTACAAAAAGATTTACCACAAGGTGCGCATCAACTACTACCCGCCGCGCGGCGACAACAAAGAGGGCTGGGACAATATCGATATCTTCGGGTGGCTGGGCTATCCGATGCAGATTAAGGTGGATTTCCTGTGCCGCGATTCCATATTGGCCGCGCCCATCGTGCTGGACCTGGTGTTGTTCCTGGATCTGGCGCAGCGCGCGGGCATGCGGGGAATTCAGGAATGGCTCAGTTTCTATTTCAAGTCGCCGATGACCGCGCCGGAGCTGTATCCGGAGCACGACCTGTTTATCCAGCTCATGAAATTGAAAAACACCCTGCGGTGGATGGTGGGAGAGGATTTGATTACCCACTTGGGGCAGGAATATTACGATTAGAGAAGCGGAGATCCCCAGGTGGGGGGATTGCGCGCTATTGCGTGGAATTGTAGGTCGTGCTCCCTTTCGCAGCCTGCTGAAAAGTCCCTGCAAAATGTCATTGCCAGTCCCGTTCGTTTTTTGAGCGGGACTCGGAATCTGCTTTTTCCCTTGTCTTGTACGAAAAGCAGATCCCTCTCCCGCTTTGCGGGATCGGGATGACAAATGGCGTTTACGCCTTGCCGAGATGGGGCGCAGCCCTTCGCAGCTCAGGGTAAACAGGCTCGCCCCTACGGGAGCCCGATGCGCGCAACGGCATGGGGTAGAGATTAGAGGGGCTCGGGAACTTCCCAGCGGCCGGATTCGGCGGAGCGGAAGAGGGCATCAATGACCGCCATGTTGCAAATGGCATCTTCCAATGGATTGGGGACTTCCTTGTTTTCGCGAATGGCCTGCGAGAAAAGATCGCCCTGGATCGTGTATTGATTGCAGATGGGGAAGGATTCGGTGATCGCGCTGCCGCCGGCGTAGAGGTCCTTGCCGTTGTCGATGAAGATGCGCGCAGGCTTGTCCGTGGGGGCGTTGAACGGAATCTCGATGTCGATGCGGCCTTCGGTGCCGAAGAACTGCATCTTCTGGTAGCTAACGAGCTGTGTGCTGGCGGTAAAGATGCTTTGTCCGGTGGGGAATTCGAGAATCGCGGACGTGAGGCGATCGGTTTTGAAGCTGGGATCGCGCTCGATGCAGGCGAAGACGCGCTCCGGCTCATCGCCAAACACGAACCGCGAGGTCTTCACCGGGTAACAGCCGATGTCCATCAGCGCGCCGCCGTAATAATCGGCAATATTGCGCGTATTCGCGGGATCGGTATTGAAATAACTGAAAAAGCCGGACGCCGAGCGGAGCTTGCCGATGCGGCCGGCGCGGATAAGCTCGCGTGTGCGCAACCACTGGGGATGCGTGCGGACCATGAAAGCTTCGCCAATTTTGACGCCGTATTCATCGCGGGCTTCGAGCAGCCGGCGGGCCTCCGCGGCATTGCGGCTGATGGGCTTTTCGCAGAGAACATGCTTACTGTGGCTGGCGGCGCGGATGGACCACTCGACGTGCATGTGATTGGGGAGGGGATTGTAGATGGCTTCGATCTCGCCATCGGCCAGGAGTTCTTCGTAGGAGCCGTAAGCCTTGGGAATGGAAAATTGTGCGGCGACATTTTTCGCTTTTTCGATGGAGCGGGAAGCGATGGCGGTGATTTCGGCCCATTCGCATTGTTGCATGGCGGGGATGACGTGGCGCGTGGCGATGTTCGCGGCGCTAAGAATTCCCCATTTGACTTTAGGTGGCATGACCCTTCTCCTCTGATTATCACAAAAAGAGCGGAAGACCAAATGGTGGGGGGGCGCAAGGTAACGTTGTGATTAGCCCAGTGAGTCTAGTCGAGCCAGGTGAAGCGGCCCGTGACGTCTGTCTCCCATTGCAAAAAAACGGGTCCCTCGCTGTGCTTCCCTCGAATCTCTCCCCCGCAATTTGGATCAAACGAGCACGCTTGCCGAGATTAAAATACCGCTACAGTGCCAGCAATCGCGCCAGCAGGCCCGCCAGAGCGCCGCCGACGAGAGGGCCGAAAACGGGAATGGGGGCGTAACCCCAGTCGGAGGCGCCTTTCCCGGCGATTGGAAGAAGGGCGTGAGCGATGCGGGGGCCAAGGTCGCGCGCAGGATTAATCGCGTAGCCGGTCGTGCCGCCGAGGGAGAGGCCGATGCCCCACACAAGACTCGCGACAAGATACGGGCCCAGGCCCGCAGCGGGTCCCGTGGCGGCTACGTTTCTTGAGAAGATCGCGCTGACCACAAACACGAGCACGAACGTGCCGATGACCTCACAAAGGAAATTGGCGGGGAGTGCACGAATCGCCGGGGCCGTGGAGAACACGGAGAGTTTCGCGGGGGCGTCGGGCGTTTCCCGCCAGTGCGGGAGGTAGTGCAGCCAGACAAGCGTGGCGCCGGTGATTGCGCCGAGGATTTGCGCGGCGATAAATGGCAAAACATGCGAGAAATCGTGGCTTCTTAGGGCAAAGCCGAGAGTCACCGCCGGATTGAGATGCGCGCCGGGGCTGCCGCAGGCAATGGCGGTGAAGACGCCGCACATGACCGCGAGCGCCCAACCGGTGGTGATGACCATCCAGCCGGCATTTTCGGATTTGGTTTTGCGGAGAAGGACCCCAGCGACAACACCATCCCCGAGAAGGACCAGAACAAAAGTACCCATGAATTCGCCGAACCAGGGTGTGAGCATGTAACGCGCCTCCAGATGAAGAACAAAGGACCGCTGCGGATACCGGACGTACAAATATACAACGGTTGCAGCATACGGCTGGCGTGATTAGCGCGATTGCTGCTATGGCCGGGAAGCTGTGCGTGAAGTAGAATCTCCGCAAGAGTCAAGCTCGAGAAGAGATTCACCCGATCGAAGAAGCGGAGAAATGGTTTTCTAACTGCCAATATGAAAGCGCTCGTTTATACAGAGCCGGGCCGCGTCAGGCTGGAAGAAAGACCCCGACTGAAACCGCAAAACGGGGAAGTGGAAGTCACTGTCGAATTGGCCGGGGTTTGCGGGTCGGACATTTCGGGGTTTCTGGGGCACAGCGCGCGAAGAAAGCCGCCGCTGGTGCTTGGCCACGAATTGGTCGGGCGCTTGAGTGACGGCCGTAGAGTGGTGGCGAATCCGTTGATCGCTTGCGGGCATTGCGTCTATTGCCTTGCGGGAGCGCAGAATCTTTGCGAAAGCTGGCGGCTGCTGGGGATGGATCAAACGCCGGGTACGTTCGCGGAGTACGTGACGCTCCCGGCAGGACAAATTCACGAAATTCCGGAGGAACTCCCGTCCGCGCCGGCGGTCCTGTGCGAGCCATTGGCAAACGTCGTCCATCTCTTACGCACTTCCGCGCCGGCCCCATTTTTCCGGCTGGCCATCGTGGGCGGCGGAACAATGGGCGCGCTGACGTTGCTGGCGAGCCATCGCATCGGCGCAAGAGATGTTTTGGTGGTGGACGTAAGCGATCAGCGGCTGGAAACGGCTATGAAGCTGGGCGCCGCGGCGACAGTGAATACCTGCTCGCCGGAGGGCCTGGCGGAAGCGCGCCGCGTGGCGGGCCGCGGCTACGATCTGGTAGTGGATGCCAGTGGGAGCGGACCGGCGCGGCAATCGGCATTCGATTTGTGCCGGCCGGGGGGATGCGTCGTCCTGCTGGGCATGAGTGCGCAGCGGAGCGAACTGGATTTCGTTACCAGCATACGAAAAGAGCACCGCGTGGTGATGTCGTTCGCATACACTCCGGTGGATTTCCGGCGCGCGCTGGATTTGCTGATTTCCGGCGAAGTGGATTTAACACGCTGGACGGAACAATTGCCCCTGGAGCGGGGCCAGGAAGCGATGGAACGCATCGCTCACCGGCCGGGCAAGACGCTGAAGATGATGCTGGAAGTAGCGCCAGGCCGCGGATAAGCAACATCCATTAAGGTCATTGCTACACCAGCAGAGTTTCACGCAACAATCGAATTAACTTACTGCCTGGCGATGCCGACAATCCTGCGTGTTGCTGGATCAACCAGGAATGCGATGACGGCGAGATTATCCTGCTTCCAGGCCCCCTCTAATTGGACGCTGATCTGACTCTGAAATTGGGTGGGGGATTCGCGTGTTTCCAATTTTCGCAGCGACCGGACGACCGCGGCGTGTTGCAGGCGGCGCCCAGAATTTTCGCCGGCTTGCACGGCAGCCGCGCCAATCAGGAGGCGCAAGCCGCTCAGCGCCGGGAAGGCTGCGCAGACGCTCTGGACGAAAGCCAGGAATAGACTCGACCAGCCAACCCACGTAGAACTAGTGCGGGGTTCCGTAACGGCGGTGTTTTCTATAGCGGCAGCGTTGCCGGCTGCGTTGTCCATCGTCAAGCTCCTTGTCTCCAAAGTCCCGGTGCGATAGGCTGCAGCAAATTGTTCCCGGATGCAATCGGGTGCCGCGGTGGCATATGCGAGTCTAGCTGTCGCATGGGCGAAGTCTCCTGGATAAACAGAGAGCGGCAAGACTCCGGCTGCCTGCTACTTGGAACTTCAACAAGGCCGTCGTTTGTGTTAAGAAAAAGCTGAACAATTTGCCGGTGCTGTTAGAGTGGGAGCGGTGGAAACGTCAGACGGGGTGCGCGATGAGACTGATCCGGTTTGGAGCGAAGGGGCAGGAGAAGCCCGGCGTATTGATTGCGGGGAAGAGGCGAGATGCCTCAGCGTGGTTTCGCGATTGGGACGCGGCGTTTTTCGCGGCCGATGGACTGAAGAAGCTGGCGGCGAGACTTTCCTCCGCAAGCCCTGTCGAATTGCCGGAAGTGGCGGAAGGAGTGCGCTGGGCGGCGCCCGTGGCTCGGCCAGGAAAAATCATCTGCGCGGGGCTGAACTATTCCGATCACGCCAAGGAAACCGGGGCGGAAGTGCCAAAGGAGCCCAAGCTCTTCATGAAGGCTGCGAATACCATGGTTGGCCCGAATGACGACGTGCTGATTCCGCGGCGCAGCACGAAAACGGATTGGGAGGTCGAGCTGGGCGTGGTGATCGGAACGGAGGCGCGCTATCTGGAATCGCGCGAACAGGCGGAAGCGCATATCGCGGGTTACTGTATTTCGCATGATGTATCCGAGCGGGAATTTCAGTTGGAGCGCGGCGGACAGTGGAGCAAGGGAAAGAGCTGCGATACATTTAATCCGCTGGGGCCATGGCTGGCCACCCGTGAAGAAGTGCCGGATGTCAACAACCTGAACATGCGGCTCAGCGTGAACGGGCAGGTGCGGCAGCGGGGCAACACCGGAACGATGATCCACGCGCCGGCGGAGCTGGTTCGCTACATTTCGCAGTTCATGACGCTGGAGCCGGGCGATCTGATTTCCACGGGCACGCCTCCGGGCGTGGGACTCGGCATGAAGCCGCCCACGTATTTGAAGGCGGGCGACGTCGTGGAGTTGGAGATTGATGGACTTGGAAAACAACGGCAAATCTGCCGTCAGGCATAGCTGAGCGACCATGAAAATCACCGATTACATAACCTTTGTCATTCACACGCCCTGGCGCAACTTGACGTACCTGGTGCTGGAGACGGACGAGGGAATCCGCGGATACGGCGAAGCGCGCGTTGTATCGAAGACGCATACGGTCCGCGAATTTCTGAAGGACGTCCGCCGGCACATTGTGGGCTTCGACGCTTCCGACATCGAAGAGTTGTACCGGCGATTCACTCTTTTCGATTTTGGTCTGCCGGGCGAAGTCGTGATGACGGGGCTCGCGCTGGTGGAGATGGCGTGCTGGGACTGCATCGGCAAAAAAGCCAAGCTGCCCGTCTATCAATTGCTGGGCGGAAAAGTGCGAGACAAAATTCCAGCATACGCCAACGGCTGGTATACGGTGGATCGCACGCCGGAAGCGTTCGCCGGTGCCGCGAAAAAAGTGCTGGCGCGAGGTTATCGCGGGATGAAGCTCGATCCCTTTGGAAACGGCAACCTGGAGCTTACGCGCGAGGAATATCATCGCAGCCTGGAAATTTTGGAGGCCGTGTTCAGCGTGGCCGGACGCGACGCTCAGGTTTTCGTGGAGATGCACGGGCGGTTTGCGCCGCATCAAGCGGTGGAGATTGCCCGCGCCATTGAGAAATATCAGCCCGGCTGGATCGAGGAGCCATGCCGGCCCGATGATCCCGGCGCTCTGGAGATGGTGGCGCGGCATACCAGCGTGCCCATCGCAACCGGTGAGCGCTATTACACCGCAGCACAGTTCCGCGACCTTTTTCCGAAGCGCGTGATTCATATCCTGCAGCCAGACATGACGCAATGCGGCGGATTCCTGGAAACAAAGAAAATCTGCTCCACCGCGGAAACTTATTCCGTGATGGTGGCGCCGCACAATGTGGGAGGGATTATCAGTACTGCGGCGGCGCTGCACTTGATGGCCGGGCTGCGGAACGGCAAAATCCTGGAACACTTCAACGATTTCTCCGACGCGGAAATCAAGCAGGCGGGCCGGCCGTATCCGGAGGTCAAGGATGGCCAATTCGATTTGCCCCAAGGGCCGGGCTGGGGAGTGGAACTGGACTTCGACTATATTCGCGAGAAATCCGCGAAATCCGGCGACGGTGTGATCGCCGATCCGGGGCTGGACATGTTTCGCAAGCCGGATTGGTTCAAGAGGTCCGAGGCCACCAAGAGCGGCATGAAGCAGTAACCCCGCAAGCCTCCTGACGAATCGTTGCGCAAGCTGCAAGCGCGAAAAGTGAAATCCCAAGGATCAGCAAATCGTAGCGCAGCGGCGTCAGCCCTCCAGCGCGGCCAAGCGGCGGCTCCATTCGGCTACCGCGGCGCGCGAAACGCCAAAGTTCGAGCCCGTTCTTCCTTCGAGCGCCGCAAGCTGGATGGCGGCATTGCCGATCGTGGAGCATTCGACGGGACCCCGGATGACCTGCAGCCCCGAGCGCTCTTGCAAAAGCCGGTTGAGAAAGGTGTTGCGGTTGCCGCCGCCGACGATGTAGACGCTCCGGAATTTCTTGCCGGCTACTTCGCTGATCATGCGCAAAACCTCGGTGTAGCGCGCGGCCAGGCTGTGAAAAATCAAGTTGGCAAACTGCGGGGCAGCTTCGGGATCTTCCGGAAGCGGCGCGTGGCCCGATAGCTTCAGGACCGAGTTGATGCGTTGCGGCATGTGTCCGCTGAGAAGCAGCTCGGAATGATCTACGTCGAGAAATGCTTTTGGCGCGGGAAGTGAGCGGCATGCCTCAATGAGCGAAGCAACGCTCCAGTCCTTGCCCTGAGAGTGCCAGTGGCGCATGGATTCCTCGATCAGCCACATGCCGTTGACGTTTTTCAGGAAGCGGGAACTGCCCTCGAGGCCGCCTTCGTTGCTGATGTTCTGTTTGAAGGCCGCTTCGCTGAGGCAGGGGCGATCGAGGACGGTACCCACGAGCGACCACGTTCCAGAGCTGATGAAAGCGCAATCGTCACCGGAATGCGGGATGCCAGCGACAGCCGAGCCCGTATCGTGGCAGGACGGTGCGATGAGTTTGGTGTTCCAGAATTCGGGGAGTTGCGCGAGTTCTCCCTTGAGTTGGCCGACGATGGTGCCGGGAGGCACAAGTTCCGGCACCTTGCTCTGGTCCAGGCCCGCCGCTCGAAAAATCTCCGGCGACCAGGCGCGGTCAGTGGCACTGAGGAGTTGCGTGTGCGTCGCCAGCGTGAACTCCGAGACGGGGCGCCCGCCAAGGCTACAAAGAATGTATTCCGGCAAATTCAGCCAGCACGGGCCATCGGGCAGGCCAGCATCTCGATCCGCGATGAGCTGGTACAGCGTGTTGAAGCGGAGCATTTGAACGCCGGTAATGGCGTAAAGGCGCTCTGCAGGGAGAGTTTCCCAGAACCGCGCGGGGATTTTTTCCGTGCGCGGATCGCGATAGCAGAAGGGATCCTGCAGGGGCTGGTAGTTGCCATTCACGCGCACATAGTCAACGGCCCAGCCATCCACGCCGATGGAATCGATGGGACCAGAGGCTTCACGGGCGGCAAGGCGCAGACCTTCGAGAAGACCCTCGCGCAGGCCGGGGATGTTCCAGTAGAGATGTCCATCGCGTTCGTGAGGGCCATTGTGGAAGCGGTGAACGATCCGCAGAGTGGCGCCCTGGGGGTGCCAGTTCAGCAGGGAGACGCGGCAACTCTCTGCGCCGAGGTCAATGGCGACCACGCGGCGTGGCTTTGCGCCGGAGCCGGAGGAATCGCTCATCGGAGGAAAGCTTCGCTCAAGCCGCCGTCCACGGGGAACAAATGGCCTGTCGTACAGCGGGCGCTGGGACTTGCCAGAAAGAGAATCGCTTTGGCGCAATCGTCCGGATCGATCGCCGCGTGCGTCAAGGTGCGCTTGGCGTAGAACTGGCTCAACAAATCGCGCAATTCCTCAGTGCTCTGCGCGGGATCGAACGCGATCTTGTACTTCGTGAGTGACGCAATGACGCGCTCGCGAGGAAACATCGTGGAACCCTTCACGACGGTTGCGGGGCTGATGCCGTTAACGCGGACGATGGGCGAAAGAGAAATAGCTAACTCGCGCACAAGATGGCTCAGCGCGGCTTTGCTTACGTCGTAGGCTTCACTCCCATGCTTGGGGACCACGGCATTCGCGGAACTCGTCAGGACAATCGACGCCGGAAGATTCTGCTTTGCTAGGATGGGCCACGCTTCGTCTACAAGCAAATGATTGGCGACCACGTTCAGGTCGAGCGTGGTGCGCCACTGCTCGTCGCTCACCGTGCCATCGGAAGACGACGCAAACATCGCTGCGGTGTTCACCAGCACATCGAAGCCGCCAAACCGTGCCACGACTTCTTCCAGGAGGCGCCGGATCGATGCGCGGTCGCGAATGTCCACCGTCGCGGCGTGGCTGTCTTCTTTTCCGGCGGAACGCGCCACCTGCGCGGCCGCCTCTTTCGCCGTTTCCGCGTCACGATCCGCAATCACCACGTGCGCTCCGCGTTGTGCGGCGGCTTCGGCCGTAGCGCGCCCGATTCCGTTGGCCCCGCCCACAACGATAACCACCTGCCGCGCAAATTCCTTTTCCGGAGGCTGGCGGCGCAGCTTGGCCTCTTCAAGCTGCCAGTATTCAATGCGGAAGGCTTCGGATTGTGGCAGGGCGACGTAATTGTGGTGCACGGCGAAGGCTTCCGAAGGCGCGGCCACGTCGGCTTGCGGAAGCGTAGAAGGCACACGGCCATCGCCGAGAGAGGTAGCGCCTTCCATCACGTGAATCGCGTTGGTGTAGAACTCTCCGGTGATGCGTGCTTCGGTCTTGCTCTTGCCGAAGCTAAACATGCCGACGCCGGGAACGAGCACGACCGTGGGGTTGGCATCGCGCAACGCAGGGGAATCGGGGGTGGCGAATTTGTGGTAGTACGCTTCGTAGTCCTTGCGATAGGCCGTCAAACTCTCATCCAGCGCCGCGAACAGAGCAGGCACATCGCCGCCGGGCTGCCAGGGAATCAGCAGCGGGCGTATTTTCGTGCGGATGAAATGGTCCGGGCAACTGGTGCCGAGACGCGCCAGCGCCGCCGCATCGCGCGAATTGACGAAGCGCAACACCTCCGGCAGATCGGAATAGTGCGCAATCAGTTTTTTCTTAGCGGAGAGGCGGCCGCGAAGCGCGGGAAGCAGCTCAACGGCGAGCAGTTGCCGGTCGTCGCGCGGTGTGAATTGCGTTCCACCAAAGAGGGATTCGCCGGCCTTTTCGACGTGGCCAAGAACGAACTCGCCTAGATCGTCAATCACGGCAAGCGTGTTCTCATAGCAAGCGCGCTGCGTTTCACCCCAGGTGAAAAGCCCGTGGCCGCCGAGCACGATGCCATCGGCTTTGGGATTCTCGCGAACGGCGTCGCGGATCAATCGGCTCAGCTCAAAGCCCGGCCGCAGCCAGGGAATCCATACGAGTGTGTGGCCGTACTTCTGGTTGAACTCCGCCAGGCGCTCTTTGCCGTTCGCGGAAGCGGCCAGCGCGATGCCCCAATCCGGATGCAGGTGGTCAATGTGGGCATACGGAAGCAGGCCGTGCAGCGGTGTATCAATGGAAGCGGCCGTGGGGTTCAGGCCAAAAGTGCAGAGAGGGTAGTAGCCAACCATCTCGTCTTCGTGCTGAATGCCGCGATAGAGTTTCTCGAGTCCGAGCAGCTTTTCCTGATAGAGAGTGGCGAAACCTGCGCGCTGAATGCTGCCGAGATCGCCACCACTCCCCTTGACCCACAGAACCTCGACGGTAGCGCTGCTCAATGCGTCCTTCTGCTTCACTTTTGAACTGGTGTTGCCGCCGCCAAAGTTGGTGATGCGCAGGTCCGAACCCAGCAGATTCGAGCGGTAACGAAGCAGTTCAGGTTCTTCCAGGCCCGCAGCGACGCGTGTATCCCACACGTCCTGGAGGTAGCGCAGACGTTTCATAGTTCCTCGATGTACGCCGCGGCCGCCTCCGAAGGGAGGCGGGGCAGCTCAAGCGTAGCTGGAAGCCCCTTTTTTGCGAACGCCCCGCTCGCGCGATGTGCGCTCCGTGTATCCGCTGGCGCGAAAAGCTTGCAACGGATCCTCCGCCAGGCCATGACTCTTGCGCCAATCCCGCAGAACCGGACGGCAGTCGGTTTCGTAGGCGTCCTTGTAGCAGTTCTCCGCGTCAATCAGGCGCTGCTCCGTGCGGGCTTTCTGCAAAGCTTCGTGATCAATCAAAACGGCCTTGGCATAGAGCAATTGAGCGGTCATCACGGTCTGGATCATGGCCTCAACTTTGTTTTTCAAGTTGTGGCTCTGGTCAATCATGTAGGCGATATCCGCTCGCTGGCGGGACTCCCATTCCCAGTGCCGGATTTCGGCGAACACCCGGAATATCTGATACGGATCGATCGAGCCGAGAGTCAGATCATCATCGGCATAGCGGCGGTCATTGAAATGGAAGCCGCCCAGCATGTTCTCGCTAAGCAGCCAGGCCACGATCTGCTCGATGTTTTGCGCCTGGTAATGATGGCCGGTATCCACCAGGACGAAAGCCTTCGGGCCGGCGGCGCGTGCCAGCAAGAGTGCCATCCCCCAGTCACCTATGTCCGAATGATAGAACGCTGGTTCAAAAGGTTTGTATTCCACCAGGAGACGCTGGCTCGGACCGAGCGCTTCGTGCACCTTGCGGAAGGCCTCGGCGATCCACTGCTTGCGATGACGAATATTCGCCGTACCGGGATAATTCGAGCCGTCGGCCAGCCAGGGAGCCAGGTCGCGGCAGCCTAGCTGCTTGGCCAGCGAGACCGACTCCAGAATGTGGTCCAGAGCGCGCTGGCGAACTTCCGGGCGCTCATTGCCAAGCGAGCCATGCTTGTACTCCTGGTCCTGAAAGACATTGGGGTTGATGGAGCCCGCGCGGACGCCGTACTTGTCGCTCAGCTTAACCACTTCGCGCAGGTCCGTCCCGGCGGGGAGATCCCATAGAACGTGCAGCGCGACGGTTGGGCACACCCCCGTGAAGTAATGGACCTGGCCGGCATCGGAAAACTTCTCTTCGAGCGTGGAAGCGGCGCTGTCTTGCACGAACTTTCCGAAGCGCGTTCCTGTGTCGGCAAACCCCCATGAGGGTACCTCGATGCGGAATGAATCCAGAGCGGCTAGGACATTCTGCGAGTTAAGTGCCATGGCAATATCTCCTGTTCCGACCCCAACGATACTCCAATTGGAAATAATTTCAAATGCAAAACAATGGCATGCGAATCGTGCCTTAGAGAGGCCATGCCCGCTGTACAGCTTGCGGAAAAACTCCGCAATTTAGGGGGTCGAAGCTTTAGCTCCGACATTAGGTGGTTGGCTATAATTGGGCTTTCGCGACTTTTGCGTCTGTTGATTCCTGGCGGAAGCCCCTGAGGAAATGGTTTTAAGCCTTTTCCCGCAGCCTGTGCAGGTGTGCCGCCGCTACCGGAAGCTCAAGAGGACCGCGTGTCGCGATCGGTAACCAGATGGTTATAACGGCTGACCAGGCGATGCTCGACGTAATTGTAGGGCGGGACGCTCTCGCCGTTCAAAAGTGCCAGCCCCAACTGGATGAGCCGCGGCCCGTAAGTACTCACTTCATGCGAGATGGAGCCAATCAATGGGCTATTTTTGCGCTTCATCTCTTCCATGACTGCTGGAATGCAGTCATGGCTGAGGATCGCCAGATGATGGGCGCGGCGCAACTCTCTGGCGGCGTGCAGGGCGCCGAGGGCGCTGGTATCGTTGCTCGGTGCTACCAGGACGTGCTTGGCCTTGCGGTATTTTGTCAGCACCCCATGCATGGCCTTTTTGCTTTCCTCTTCCAATCCAGTGCCGTCGACACGGATGAGTTGGTCGTCCTGAAGATCGTTGATCCTCGAACGAATGCCTTCAAAGGCTCCTGTAATGCGGCTCTGCACCAGCGTGCCGGCCTTGGCGAGGTCCAGGCCCACGACAAGATCCACCTGTCCGCCCCAGAACTTTTGGGCATAGGCGCCCAGGAGTTCGCCGGCTTCGAGTCCCGCGCGGTAATTGTCCAGGCCAAAGAAAACAGCGTTGGGGTGAGGGATATCCACAGCGATGAGCGGGATTCCGCTGGCGGCGAGACGGTCCGCGATAATCGGCGCAACGTAACGATCGGTCTGGAACTCGATCACCAGATCCACCTGCTGCTTGATGAACTCTTCGGCGTTCTGCCGCGCGATTTCCCCGTTGTACTGATTATCAAGAACGATGAGTTCGATGCCGGTGGACATGGCGGCGGTTCTCAGGCTCTCCGTAACCGCATTGGAGAAGGGAAGCGCGCTTGACTGCCCGCCAAAACCAAAGCGCATCTTGCGCGGACGGCTGACCAGGCGATAGCGCCCGTCCTCCGGGCGCGAGACATAGCCCCGGTGCACCAGCGTCCGCAGGATTCGAAAGACGGTGGTCTTGGAGATCCGTGTGCGTTGATAGATCTCTTCGAGAGTCAGCGGCGCCTTGTGCTGTTCCAGGAGTTCCAGAACATCCAGGCTCTTGGAAAGAATGGGAATCAGATAAATCGCTTTAGTAGATCGCGTCACAGCAACGTCCCAGGGGAGCGCAGCTTTTGAACTAGGGCAAGTGTATCAGTTTCCAAAAGTCGGCCCCAATGTTTAATTTCGATACAGAAACTAATTAAAAGGGAGCCTGAGCTTCGGCCAGGGTGCCATGCCGCCTTGCCGGTTGCGTTCCACGAGTGTGAATGATGCATAATACCGATGGGCAGAGTGAACCGGTGAATCTCGTTTCTCCAGCGCAGCAATCCTACCTCGACCAGTTTCGCGAGCAAGTGTCGGCTACGGGCGGCACAATCGAGTTCGTGGCCCGCTCGCCGGAGGCGGTGCGCGATGCAGTGCTGGCCAGAGCCTCCAGCAAGCGTCCCATTCTTATTGCCGAACCGCGCTATCTTTCTCCTGATTATTTTCGACCGTTGCGATCGGAGGAAGGAGTCCTCACACATCCACACGCAGACGACTATCGCTCGGCGCCCGTGGGCGTGACAGAGGCCTTCGCCGCGGTGGCGCGCACGGGTTCCGTGTGCGTGGACATTGGCGCCGATATCGCGGGGTATGTCAGCCTGCTGCCGCGCCTGCACATCGTGGTGGTGGACGCTGAAAGGCTTGTTTTCCGGCCCTCGGATCTTTTTCGCCTAGAGCAATTTGCTCGGCCCACCTTTCACAGAGATTTTGTCTTCATCAGCGGGCCAAGCGCCACGGCGGACATGGGGCCGCTGGTCCGCGGGGTCCATGGCCCGCATGAGCTTCACATCGTGGTGCTTTGCTAAATCATGCCGAAGCGGGTGACATCGCCGAGGGAAGTGGCCGCGAAGGAATCGCGCGCGATCCTGCGGCGCGCCATTCGCCTCGCTCTGGATACCGAGTCCGCGGCGGTGCGCCACAACACGCGGAGTTTCAACCTCAATCGCTATCGCGCCACTGCCGCTCTGCCCGATTACGATGCGCTGAAAGACGAAGCGCGCCGCATCAAGGAGCATGCGCTGGTCAATCGCAAGGCGCTTGTTCAGCGGCTTTCGGAGAGTGTTACGCGGAACGGCGGCCATTTCTTTTTTGCGCGGGATGCTCAGGAGGCGGGCCAATACATTCAGGGAGTCTGCAAGCGCCATTGCGTGCGTTCCCTGGTCAAGGGCAAGAGCATGACCTCGGAGGAGATCCACCTGAACGGCGCGCTGGAGCATGACGGAATCCGCGTGGTGGAAACGGACCTGGCGGAGTTCATTCTGCAGGCGGCCGACGAGCAGCCGTCCCACATCATCGCTCCCGCCATTCACTACTCCCGCGAACGCATCACGGCGCTCTTTCGCAGAAAATTTCAGACCGATTTGCCGCTGGATACCGGCGAGGACCTGACGCGATTCGCGCGCGAGCGGTTGCGGCAAGACTTTCTGGCGGCGGACGCGGGAATTACGGGAGCCAATCTGGTTTCCGCGGATTGCGGAAGCCTGCTGCTGGTGGAGAGCGAAGCAAACATCCGTTTGACATGCATCGCGCCGCCTTTGCACATCGCGTTGTCGGGCCTCGAAAAAATCGTGCCCTCGCGCCGTGAATTTGCCTCCTTCATCGAACTGCTTGCGGCCAGCGCCACGGGGCAGCCGCTGACGAGCTATACCTCCGTGATCCGGCCCCCGCTCGCTGTGCCGGTCGTTGATTTTCGCGGCGCTGGGCCGGCCACGCGCGAATTCCATCTGGTGATTGTGGATAACGGGCGCGAGGCTTTGGCGCGGGATGCGCAACTGAAAGAAGCGCTCTATTGCATTCGCTGCAGCGCGTGCCTGAATTCTTGCGCGAATTTTCAGGTGCTCGGGGGACACGGGTTTGGAGGAGCGACCTATTCCGGCGGAATCGGCGCGACGTGGGAAGCGGCGACGACAGGCCAGTTGAAGCTGGCGCGGTTCAGCGATCTTTGCACGGGTTGTTCGCGGTGCGTGCCGCAATGTCCCGTGCGCATCGATATTCCCGGTTTGAATGTGGAGCTGCGCTCACGGCTCAACAAGTCGATTCCACTATCACTCACGGCACGAGCGATGCATCTGCTGCTGGGCGCCTCACCGGTGGAAAATGCTTCCGCGCAACAAATCTTCTTTGCGCATTATGATCGCCTGGCTCGTTGGGGGACGCTTTTCGCTCCGTTATCGAATTTCTTTTCGAAGGTGCCCGGGGCGCGCTGGTTCCTGGAGAAGTCTTTTGGAATTGACCGGCGGCGGCATCTTGCGCCATTCCCGAGGAAAACCTGGGTGGATATTAGTGCGGATGAAGTGACGGAAAAGCCAGATGCGCCGCGAGGCCCCGGGGTTTTGGTGCTGGCGGACGTGTTCACAAATTACGGCGCGCCAGAGCGGGGAAAGGACGCGCTCCGGTGTCTGCGCGCTGCCGGTGTGCGCGTGCGTTTGACGAAATCTCTGCCGGACGGGCGTGCCGCGCTCTCGCAAGGGATGATCGATACGGCAAGAGCGCAAGCGGAGACTCTTTCCAGGTACATCGCAGCCGAAAATGCAGCGGAGCGGCCGCTGCTTGTCGTTGAGCCCAGCGTTTTGGCGATGATCCTGCGCGAATATCGCAAATTATTGCCGGCGGAAGCATTCGTGAAGCTGCAGAATTCCACGATAGATCTGGTGCAGTTCCTTGCGCGGCATTTTGCGGAACAGGGAAGCGATCCGCGAGCGGTTTTTAACATTCGAAAGTTTGCGCCTGGACCCAGAGTCTTCTACCACGCCCATTGCCAGCAACGCGCCGTCAGCGACCCATCCATCACGGTCGAATTTCTGCGGCGCCTCGGATTTGAAGTCACCTGTTCGCAGGTGGAATGCTGCGGGATGGCCGGAAGCTTTGGGTACAAAAAAGATTTCTACGATGTCAGCCAGGCCGTATCCGAAGAGCTTGTGGAGCAATGGAAGGCCGCCGAAAGCGCCAAGGGCCCGCACACGCTGCTTGCCAGCGGCGTCTCCTGCATCGAGCAACTGCAAGGCGCGACGGGGCGTGCTGTGCTGCATCCGGTAGAACTCCTTGCCAAATTGTTGTGAACTCTTCTGCGAATTAAGCTTCGCCAGGGTACTGATAACAGTAATTGGTTGTCATCCCGACCAGAGCGGCCCGACTCTTCTTGCGCTTCAATCAACATTGTCATCCCGAGCGAAGCGGCCCGACTTTTTCTTCCGCGCCGCATTTTGGCGCGTCGGGCCGCGAAGTGGAGGGATCTGCTCTTCTTGAAAGACCAGGGGGAAAGCCGATTCCTCGCCGCGTCTTGTCCAATAGAAAAATAGTTTCTGTAATGCAGAATCGCGAGTATGCTTGCCATCGAAGCGCACGGAGAGACTACTCTTACGGTTTGCACGTTGGCACGGATAATGCCGGAGGGAATTCCCCCGCAACAGTCTTTCAGGAGAGCTCATGTACCAACCCGAAGCGTACGCGGCAGCACTCTTTTTCATGATCGTCAGCATGGTCTGTTGGGGCTCCTGGGCGAACACCATGAAACTTACCCCAGGGTACGCGTTTCCCCTGTTCTATTGGGACTATCTGGTGGGCATGGTTCTGGGCGCGGTTGTGTGGGGTTTCACGCTGGGAAGTTTTGGAGGCGCCGGACTGTCGTTCCTTGCGGATCTACGTGGCGCGGATACGCGGCACATCCTTTACGCGCTGCTCGCGGGGATCATTTTCAACGTGGCCAACCTGCTGCTGGTGGCGGCCATCGAAATTGCGGGGCTTGCGGTGGCCTTTCCGATCGGCATCGGACTGGCGCTGGTCGTGGGCGCGCTGATGAACTACCTGATCTCGCCGCGAGGGAACCCGTTCCTGCTGTTCAGCGGAATCGTTCTGGTGGTGCTGGCAATCATTTTTGACGCGCTGGCTTACAAGAAACGGGAAGTGGAGAAAAAAGCCGTCAGCGCGCGGGGAATCAAGATCAGCATTGCCTGCGGCATCCTGATGGGGACGTTCTATCCGCTGATCGTGAAAGCCACAACGGGTAAGGCGGCACTTGGACCTTACGCCGTGGCCTTTCTCTTCTGCATCGGCGCGGTGCTGTGTGCTCTTCCCTTGAATTACTACTTCATGCGCAAGCCTCTGACGGGAGCTGCCCCCGTCACGCTGCCACAGTTTTTCGCGACGAAGCCTGCCTATCACTTGTGGGGAGTCGGCGGCGGGCTGATCTGGTGCACGGGAACGACCTTTAATTTCGTGGCCTCGCACGCGCAATTGGTCGGGCCGGCCATTTCTTATGCGCTGGGGCAGGGCGCGACAATGGTTTCCGCCATCTGGGGCGTGTTTATCTGGAGGGAGTTCGTCAACGCTCCCGCCGAGTCGCGCCGGTTTATTCCGCTGATGTTTCTTTTCTTCCTGCTTGGTCTTGGTGCGATTGCGATCGCGCCTCTTTACCATTGAGACGCTGGCCCAGAGAACCAGAAGTTCTCTCCAGGTGGATTATCAGCTCAGGAAACTTGCCTGAAGTTCCTCACGGAGTGACGCTGATCGCCTTGCCGGAATAGGCCACGCTCTTATCGGCAGCATCGGTGACCGCTCCGCCCGTGCCGTGGTTTTCCCGCACGAAAACGACGCGGAAAGTGCGATCTTTCAACATCCCCGGGAAAGCTCCCTTGCGCTCGCCGATGGTGAGCGTTTGCTTGGCGTTATCCCAGTGGAACCCGATGGTCGCGTAAGCGCCCATCTCGTAGTTATAAGTATCGTTCTCATCCTCATAAAGCGTGAAATCACCGTCGGCACCGCGATAAATGCGAAGTTCCAGCGGATCGGCAGGCTTTTCGGCAGCAAATTGCAGTTCCGGCCCCAGCGGCAGAATCGCCCCGGCGCGGACGAAAAGGGGCAGGTGCTCCAGCGGCGCCGGCGCATCGATGGCGCGTCCGCCTTTGATCGAGGCGCCGCTCCAAAAGTCGTACCAAGCCGCGGCGGGCAGATACATGTGGCGGACCGTTGCGCCGGGTTCGGTGACGGGGCTCACGAGCAGCGAAGGGCCAAACAGGAATTCGTCGCCGGTATTCTGCGCGCGCACGTCGGTGCGGAAGTCCATCACCAGCGGCCGCATGATGGTGGCGCCTTCGCTGGTCACTTTCCAGGCCTGCGAATAAATGTAGGGCATCAAGCGGTAGCGCAAGCGGTCATAGTCCGTGAGAATTTTCTGCGCCGCCGGCCCGTAGGACCAGATTTCGTTCTGGCTGGGCACGCGCGTGCCGTGCGCCCGGAAAATGGGGCAAAAAGCGCCGACCTCAAACCAGCGGACATACAGCTCGCGATACGCTGGATCATCAGGATGCGCATCCACAAAGCCGCCGATGTCGGTCGTCCAATAGGGAATGCCGGAGAGCGCCAAGTTCAATCCGGCGGGTATCTGCCGGCGAAAAGTTTCCCAACTGGGGTCGACATCGCCCGACCATACCGCAGCCGCGTTGCGCTGTGACCCCGCATAGCCGGAACGCGAAAGAATGTACACACGCTTTTGAGAGGAGGCGCTGCGCTGGCCCTGGTAAACGGCCGTGGTGGTGAGCAGCGGAAACTCATTGGCGTAACGCGCGCCATTGCCGATGGCCACTTTGTTGCTCACCAGGATGTTGGTTTCGCGCCCTTCGGTTTCCGGTTCCGTGGTATCGAGCCACCAGGCGTCCACGCCAATCTTGAAGAGCGCGTCGTTCATCAGCTTCCAATAGTATTTGCGCGCGTCCGGATTGAACGCATCGTAAAGCGCCTGGCCCATGGGATGAAAGCTGCTGGCGATTGTGCGGTCAATGAAATATCCGCGCTTCGCCATGTCGTCGTAGACGGGAGAGCCGGGCCGGAAGAAGGGCCAGACGGAAACCATCAAGTGCACATTCTCGTTGTGGAGTTCCTTAACCATGCCCGCGGGGTCGGGATAATTCTTGTTCCACACGGGCTCGCCCATGATGTTCCACCAGAACCAATCCTGGACGATGTTGTCCAAGGGGATTTGCAGTGCGCGGTATTTTTCCGCAATGCCGAGAAGTTCCTGTTGCGAGGCATAGCGATTCTTGCACTGCCAGTAGCCGTAGGCCCATTTGCCGAACATGGGCGCGGGCCCCGTCAATTCGCGATAGGCGGCGATGATGGCGTCGAATTCCGGGCCGTAGAGAAAGTAGTAGTCCATGGCGTCCGCAACTTCGGAGCTGAGGTAAAACGCGTGGACGAAGCGATTGTTGAAGCGGCTGCGCGAACCGTTGTTCCAGAAAATGCCGTAGCCGTTGCTGGAGAGCAAAAGCGGCACGGAAATATTGGTGTTGTCCTGCGATAGATCGACGGCCTCGCCGCGATAATTCCACACACCTGCCTGATGCTGGCCCAGGCCATAGAACGCTTCCTGCGTGGCCCACATGCTTACGAAGCGCTCGGGATGCAGCGTCTTCTCGCCGTTGACTTCGACGGGCGTCAGCGAGCGCGTGGACTCCTGCGCCAGGGTCTTGCCGGCGGCGTCAAGGAATTCCACGGCGCTGCCTTTGCGCTCAATCACAATTTTCAGGCGTGCCGTGCTCAAGGTCACCGTCTTGGGGTCCGTCGTTTCCAGAGTGAAGGCTGCATGCGGCCACTCCGTTTTGACGACGAGGAAATCGGTGCGCTCCGGGACGCTGGCTTCCAGGGAATAGATTACGCGAACGATCGAATCCGTGCACACGCGGAATCGCAAATAGCCGCGCTGTAACTGGAGTAGCGCGCCGTCGGGCTGCTGCTGCACGTTGATAACAGGATTGACCGGCACCCACTGGGCCCGCGCCGCGCCCGGGAGAACTAAAGTGGCGGCTAAACAGAGAAGTCCGATCATGTTCAGAAACGAAGTACTACGTGGCATGACAACGCCTCCTCGAAAGCGTTTAAACGCGTACTGATTTGCACACACGCATTCGCTGCGCGAATGTGGCATTGCCCCGCATGGATGTCAAGTACGGGGCTTACATATCCTCGTTTAGGGGTGCGCTCGCGATGATTGTCGTCGAATGACGGGTAGTTTCCCGGGAGCAGTGGAAATCTCCACAAAACAAATTTGTGCGGCTTGGCCTGTCGAAGAGCGGCGAGATGTGATAAAACCCGAACTAAGGAATTCTTCACCGTCAACAGGATCGAGGGAGAACAATCATGGTTCGCACCAAGTCCAGAGTGTTTGCAGTCGCCGTAATCGTTCTCGGTCTCTTTGTTTGCATATTGCCCCGCACCCACCTCCGCGTTCTGGAACCAATCCCGGTTTATGCTCGGGCTGCGGCAAACGTCGATCAGGCCGAGTTCGGCAAATTGCCCGATGGCACGGTCATCGTGGCCTACACGTTGAAAAACGCCAAGGGATCGTGGGCCAAAGTGATTACCTATGGCGCGACTTTAACCGAGCTTTACGTGCCCGATCGCAGCGGCAAGCCCGGCGATGTTGTGCTGGGTTTCAGCGACCTGCAGGGCTATCTGGGCGATGAGCCCTTTTTCGGGGCCACCGTCGGGCGCTACGCCAATCGCATCGCGAAGGGACATTTCGCGCTGGATGGCAAGGAGTACACCCTTGCGCTCAACAACGGGCCAAACACGCTACATGGCGGAAAGATCGGATTTAATCGCAAGGTCTGGAAGGCGGAAATTCTTCCCGGCATGTCTGCGGCGGCCGTTCGGTTTACCTACGTGAGCAAGGACAGCGAGGAGAATTTCCCGGGCAATCTGAGCGTGGCGGTCACCTATACGCTCACGGACACCAACGAACTCAAGCTTGACTATCGCGCGGAGACGGATCAGGACACGCCCATCAACCTCACGAACCACAGCTACTTCGCGCTGGGTGGGCCGGGGAAGAACATCCTCGATGAAGTTCTCTATCTGAATGCCGACGAATATACGCCCGTGGACGCGACGCTCATTCCAACAGGCGAGATCAAATCGGTGAAGGGCACTCCGCTGGACTTTACCAAGGCCACGGCCATCGGCGCGCGCATCAACGAGATCAAGGATATCGGCGGCTACGACCACAACTTCGTGATCAATGGCAAAGCCGGAAAATTGCGGCTGGCCGCGCGCGCAACGGACCCCACGACGGGCCGTCAAATGGAAGTCTGGACGACCGAGCCGGGCGTGCAGTTCTACTCCTCCATCGGCCTGAACGGAAGCATTGTGGGGAAGGGCGGGATTGCCTATCCGAAGTTTGGCGGGCTTTGTCTGGAGACCCAGCACTTTCCTGACTCCGTGAATCATCCCAATTTCCCGAGCGCGATCCTTCATCCGGGAAAACCGTTTGAGTCGGAGACCGTTTACAAGTTTTCAGTGTCCAAATAACAGAAGCACTGATGGTGCTGCGCCTTCGCGCCCCGATTGTTGCTTCCGCCGCTAGTCCGTGCTGCGAAAGCGAATCCGGGGCGTGGCAAGTTCAATGTGGCAAGCGCGCAATCTCACTGGTTCACAAGGTTCATAACATGAGCAAACACAAACTCCTTCTGCTCGTTTTGCTTTTCTTTGGCCTGGCCGGGCTCTCTCACGCGCAAGCCTCGGCCAGCTCCTCTTTGTCCGGACTGACCGTGCCCCACGACTACGTGCAAAAACGCATCTCCAGCTATGACCGCAGCGGCGGCAACGCGGACAGCCGCCAGATTGCGCCGGGCGAGACGCTGACTTTGTTTGACGAAGCGGGTCCCGGCACCATCACGCACATCTGGATCACCATTGCCAGCGACGAGCAGTTTCATCTGAAGAAGCTGGTCCTGCGCATGTACTGGGATGGCGAAGAAAGCCCCAGCGTTGAGGCTCCCATCGGCGATTTCTTCGGACTCGGAAATGGCGAATATTTCCGCTATGAATCCGCGGTTCTAGCCGTGGCTTCGGACAAGGCGCTCAATTCCTTTTTCCCCATGCCGTTCCAGAAGCACGCCAGGATCGCGGTCACCAACGAGGGCGAGGAAAAAGTCGACGCGTTTTATTTCAACATTGACGATCAGGCTCACGCCAAGCCTCTGCCGCAAGACACGCTCTATTTTCATGCGCAATATCGCCAAGCCTATCCGGCGGCGGGTTGGACGAACCAATGGCATTCCAACAGTGACCCGCTCGTGGACGGAAAGAAGAATCTCACCGGAGAAGGGAATTACGTCTGGGTGGAAGCCAAGGGCAAGGGCCATTTTGTCGGCGTGACCATGTCCATCCTGCAAAACCAGGATAACTGGTGGGGCGAGGGCGATGACATGTTCTTCATCGACGGCGAGGAAAAACCATCGATCAATGGCACTGGCTCCGAGGATTATTTTCTAGGCGCCTGGGGATTCGGACGCCCTTTTTCGTACGCTACCTATGGCGCGCCGGTTGTGGGAGCGGAGCTTGCCGGATCACGCTCCTCCGTCTATCGCTTCCATCTGGATTCGCCGATTCCGTTCAGGAAGTCGCTGAAGGCCACCATCGAACACGGCCACGCGAATCACCGTTCCGATAACTATTCATCGGTTGCGTATTGGTATCAAACGGAGCCGCATGCCGCATTTCCGGCGCTGCCGCCAGCGGACCAAAGAATCCCGCGGATTCATTTCGTCGGCGGGCCGGGCAATTCCGCAAATTAAGCCTGAAATCCGAAGTTGAGCAATCGCAGGCGAGCGCATCTCGTTTTGTTTCAAATGATTATCATGTAAAGGCCCAACTTCGCCGAAATTGGATGCCCCCACATCATCCACCGCCTAAAATCTGCCATTTCGACCGGAGGGACGGCACTTTTTGCCGTCCCGGAGCGGAGAAATCCCTCTTCGACTTCGGATTTCAGGCTAAGTCGGTAGCTCCCTACTTCGCTTTCACTTCCAGGGTGATGGTCTCGGTCTTTGCGGAGCTGGGCCCCACCATAATGTCAAAAAGCCCCGGCTCGACCACCTGATGCATGTCCACGCTGATCAGCGACAACGCCGCTGGAGTGACCTGGAATTCCACGGTGGTTTTTTCTCCGGGCTTCAAGTGGATGCGATGAAAACCGGCGAGCTGCTTCACCGGCCGGGTGACGCTGGCGATTTGCTGGTGCACGTAAAGTTGCGGAATTTCGTCGCCTTTGCGCTCCCCGGTATTCGTCACATCCACGCGAACCGTGGCGCTTCCACCCGGCAGGATCTGTTTTGGTTCGATGCGCAGATTTTCAAATTTGAATGTTGTGTAGCTGAGTCCGTCTCCAAAATGGAAAAGTGGCTCGTTGGAAACAAAAATGTAGCTGCGATTGCGCGACGGCTTGTAGTCGTAGAAGTCCGGCAACTGTCCAACGGAGCGCGGAAACGTGATGGGCAGCTTGCCGCCGGGATTCACGTCCCCGAACAGGACTTGCGCGGCGGCCGTGCCCCCTTCCTGCCCCAGGTACCATCCCTCCAAAATTGCCGGGACATGTTCCGCGGCGTAATTGATGGATAGCGGGCGGCCATTGATCAGGAATACGATGGTCGGGACTCCGGTTTCAACCACGGCCTTGACGAGATCATTCTGCGCGCCGAGAAGCTCGAAGGAGTCGCGGTCGCCCAGATGCGTTTCGGACCACGCCTCGCGATTCGTGCTCTCCGTTTCGCCAACCACCAGAATCGCCACGTCGGCCTTGCGAGCGGTCTCCACGGCGGCGCGAATACTCGCTGCCTGGCTCTCCGGCGCGGCCAGTTGCGTATTGTCCTCATACCATCCGGACCATCCCTGTTTTCCCGTGGTGATCTTGCAGCCCTCCGCATACACCACCTTGATGTTTTTTCCGGCGCGCGTGCGGATGCCTTCCAGAATGCTCACGCTATGGAATGGCTCGCGGGCATAACCGCCGATGTGCACATCCGCCGCGTTGGGACCGATGACGGCGAGCGTCTTGATTTTCTTTTCGTCAAGGGGCAGCAGATGATTCGCGTTTTTGAGAAGAACGATGGCTTCCTGCGCGGCCGTCAGCGCCAGCCGCTGATGCTCCGGACTATTGATGATTTTTTCCGTAAGCGCGGGATCCACGTAGGGGTTCTCGAAAAGACCCAGGCGGAATTTCGCGGCCAGAACGCGCGCAACGGCGCGGTCCACCAGGGAAACGGGAACAGCGCCGGCTTTCACCTGCTCCAGCAACGTGCGGTACACCGAGCCATCGGAGAGGTCATAGTCCACGCCTACTGCAAGCGCTTTGCGAGCGGCGTCTGCTTCGTCCGCGGCTACCTTGTGAAGCTGAAACAGCATTTGGAGTCCGCCTCCATCCGAGGTGACATAGCCGCGAAAGCCCCATTCCTGGCGGAGAACGGTGTCCAACAACCAGTGATTGATGTGCGAAGGGATGCCGTCAATTTCGTTGTAGGACGCCATCACGCTTCCCACGCGTGCCTCCTGCACCGCCGCTTGAAACGGCACAAAAAAGGTTTCGCGCAGAATGCGCTCCGAGTAGTTGGCGGGAGCAGTATTTCTGCCGCCCTCGGGCTGGCCGTGCGCCGCGTAGTGCTTCGCCGTCGCCAGCACGTGATGGCGATCGATCAGGAAGGTAGGTCCCTGTAGACCTTCGATCGCCGCAACGCCCATGCGCGACACGAGGAAGGGATCTTCGCCGTAGGTCTCTTCCGTGCGTCCCCAGCGCGGATCGCGCGCCAGGTCGAGGACTGGCGTAAAAGCTTGATTGCCGCCGGTGGAGGCCATCTCGTCTCCCGCAGCCGTGAATACCAGGTGAACCAAATCGGTGTCCCACGTGCTTGCCAAGCCCAGCACTTGCGGGAAGCTTGTGGCGCCGTTCGACATGAAACCATGCAGCGCCTCGCCCATGATGAGCCGGGGGATCCCCAGCCGCGTCTTTTCCATCTGATACCGCTGCAGGGCGTTGTGGAGAACGGCGTAGTCGTGAGGACTGACGCGCTTTTCGATGTTGTAGAAATCGTGGAATGCGGCTGCTGCCGTTTCCGGCGTGAATTGGCCTGTCGCATCCAGGAATCCTAGGTCTGCGTGCCCCCAGGTGAGCTGATCGATTTTTTCCTCCAGGGTCATGCGCGGCAGCAAATCGCCAACACGGTCCTCGATTGTGAGCTTGGGATTGCGATACGCGGCTTGCTCCTGGGCGGAGCTACATGCGGCGAACAGGATGACCGTGCAGATTGCGATTAAATGACGGCGTAAAAACACGGGAATGCCTCCGATCTTTGGCTGGATGTCATCTCGTAAAGGGCTCTCGGGAGGGCACGGCTTATTACCCTGAGCGCAGCGAAGGGCAACCGTGCCGAAAAACTCGCTTCTTTAGGAGGCCGGGGCTTCAGCCCCGGCGTAAAGCTCTTATAACCAATGGGCTTTAGCCCCTGAAGAAAGTCTTTCCGGGGTTTTTCCGCAGCCTGTTCAGCCGTGCCGAAAAGGTCTGCGGATTCAGGGATTTCAACCCCTGAGGTGCGTAGGCCGGTGACTCGAGGCATTTATGAGATACCCTCTGATGCGAATTTGACGGAATAGCAACGCTCCGCTATAGTGAATGTGCGGGGTGGAGCAGCCTGGTAGCTCGTCGGGCTCATAACCCGAAGGTCGTTGGTTCAAATCCAACCCCCGCAACCATTCTAACAGGTAGAAAGTGAAAGGGTTCTGGCGCTCCAACCAGAACCCTTTTTTCCTGTCAAAAATCGTGATGTAGGGAAAATCGTAGGGACTTACCCTGCCCGGTAGAGTTTTTGCTTGTCGAGCGCCTGTTGAACGTCGTCGCCGTCCACAATATCGTACCGGCGAAAAATCGACGCCGTTCGATGTCCTGAAATCCGCATCGCTGTCGATTGACTCACACCCGCGCGCAAGAGATCCCGCACAGCACTCCGTCGCAGATCATGGAACAGGAGATTCCCGCATCCGGCTTTCGTGCAGGCCGTCTTCCAACTTTTGCGAAACTCCTGAATCGGTTCGCCTCCGCGGTGGAACAGGAACTCGGATATTTGTGAGGTGCCGTTCACTTCGAACGCGCGGCGCCCCCGGCGTTTTGCGATGATGCTGGGCAACACGCCGCCGAACTGAATCGTGTGAGGCTCTCCCGACTTGCAGCACTCGCCCGGGACCGTGAGTTCCTTGCCAGAGACATACGACCAACGCAGACTCGCCGCCTCAGACTTTCTCATCCCCGTGGCGTAGCACCATTCGACGAACTCCCTGAGCCCGTCGTCCGGCAACTCGGCCAGTAGCTTTGTCATTTGCGACGGCTGGACAAAGCCCTCTCTCCGATTGCCTTTTTCCGAGGGCAGTTTGAATTTTGGCCAGGTGAGATTGCCTAGCTGCAGTTCACCGGCCAGGCTGAACATGCGGCGGAGCGCTTGCAGGATTCTGTTCGTCGTCGCCGGCCTGTACTCCTGCTCACCGCGTCGCACGAGATAGTTTTGCAGATCCACCGCAGTGAGGTCCTCCGCAACGGTGGCGCCCCAATCGGCACGGGTCATCTTGAGCAAGGATAAGTTTTGCGGGCTGCATCGCCCTTCTACTTTCCATCGTTGCTCGAGGAGTTCCGACAATTCCTGTATCGTGTGACGCGGCGGAGGTGGCGGAGGTGGCTCTGGATCCAGTTTGAACACGCCGCGCGCCAAGTCCGTCCGTAGTGCATTTTCCGCATCGACGGCGGTTTGTCTGTTCCCTTGCCTGGTGCTGCGCTGGATTCTTTTCCCGGCGAAAACAAAGTCAAGCCAATAGATGTTTCCTCTTAAATAGATGCTCACTTTCTCCTCCTTTTTGCTTTTGCCTTCCTCGTTCGTTCGTTGAATCTGTTCGCGATGGCCTGACGGGTACATCCCTGGTTGTGATAGATCTGATCTGGCCGCCCCGGTTTGAACCACATTTCACATTTTGGATTCCCGCACTGGCGCCAAACAGATCCCCGGCTTAGAAACACAACGGCGCGGAGCGCACTCAGAACGTCCTTACACTCCGCGATTCCCACAACCGCGTCGAATTTTTCTTCACCCGGTCTTGGGGAGATGGTCCTCACGACCTTCACGTCGTGCTGGAGAACTACTTCTAAGGATTGAAAAACAAACGCCTGCAAGTTTTGCGGCATTGACTCATTCGCCAGCGCTGACAAAAAGACCTTCTGAATGGATTGAATCTCACTCCATCGAATTTTTTTGTCATCATCTGGTTTGTTGACTTCGCCCAGGTAGTATTTTTCGAAGAAGGCGAGAGCGGCTTCTGGTGATTTCAGATTCAAGAATTCCGTCGCTACCGCGTTCCCGTCGTACCAGCACACATCCCGAGAATTGGGGTTTGTGTTCTCGAATATGAATTGCGGATCCGCATCCGCGGTCATAGAGACTTTCCAAACGGGAATCACTTTCCAAACCCTCAGCCCTTCCTTCCTTCCGAATCGATTCGGCTCTGTAGTTTCAAAAACTTCCATGTTCCCATCGTTCAGAATTTCCGGTATTTCCTTCACAATTTCCGCTACAGCTGCCGTCTTAACGATCAGGCGCACAGCGATTTCGATGGTTATTTTCCGTGTAAGCACTGGTTTTCCATCATCTTGCATGCTCCCTCCATTGTTATACTTTTTTTGACCTTCGCAACACCTTGTGCCGGTGCTATAGGACTATACAGCTGTTATAGCACATTCTAGGAGGAATGCAATGGGGAAAAACAAGAAAGTATTCGACGTGAGTGAGTTGTCCCAATTCATTACTTGCCGGGAAGCAGCCGAGATCGGTCACATGCATGAGGTGACGATTCGGCGGTACCTCGCAGAAAGAAAACTGCAGCGCTACAAGCTGGGCCGAAAGACGCTGATCCGCAGAGAGGACTTTATGGGGTTAATCCAACCCCAGGAAATCGTCGCCCAGGAGTAATCCCCTGCGAAATCAACTACATTTTCGGTGCTACGGCCCTCGCGTGTGTGTGCTCAAGCACTTGCAGCGGGACCTTCGGGGTATTCACCCGAGGAGGGCTGCGCCATGAGTGTCCGCGCCACCAATTTCGCGCGGCGTGTGCAGCACATCGCCGCTGTTCTGGCGAAGACCGATGACGCACAAACCATCGCCAGCGGCCCGATCGCCGCGGAGAAGTGACCATGAGCAGACGGCAACGCACACTCCCCAAGTTTACGCGCTGCATACGCTGCGGAAATGAGTTGCCTCGCTATAACTTCATCGAAAAATACAGTATGACGTGCGTGTCCCTGTACATCCAGGATAGCGAATGCTTTCGGTACGTCTACGATGTAGAAGATGAAGCCTGCAAGACACCCATCGGTGCGGAATGTTTCCAGCACCGACTAGACGACATGAAAGCATGGAACGAGAAACCGCGAGCTGAGCAGGTAGCAGACGCGCAGTTTGTCATGAAGTGGGTACCTGCCTACATTGTGGATTCGATCAGATTAACAGGACAACCTACGCTGATCGACGCACTACGAATTGCAAGGCACAGGCTGGAATATGGCAAAAGAGTACTTGAGGATATTCCAGCACAAGAGAGTGATACCGAGGACCAGAGAGCTATGCGATTTGCTTTTGAAGAACTGGTAAAAGGCGAATGAGTTTCCGATCTCTAATCGGTGAATCACGATTTTCGACAGTGTTTATGCGGGCTTCGAGCCCGCGTTGCACAGCCGTTGGAGAGTAAGCAGACACACCCCGGTCGGGGGACCGGGATGCGAAAGGAAGTTTTGTCGGAATGGCTTCAGTTTACAACGCGGCGCCGGAAAAGCAAGAGCGGTGTTTCGCGCGCCGGCACATGCGCCCGGGAGATTTCGCGTTGTACAGCTATGCCCTCGCAGTATCCCAGCAATCCGGCGTTTTCTATTCCGATGATCGCCGCGATGCCGAAGAGTTTGGCGAGCATGGAGTTTCCAAAAACACTGTCTGCGAGTCACGGGGCAGACTGGAAGATCACGATTGGTTTGTCCGTATCGACAAGGGCCAGCGACGGAAACGCAACTCGCTAACCGGATCTTGGGAGCCACTTCGCTACCATGTGCTCACCCATAAAGAATGGATTGCCAAACACCCCAGACGTTGCCGTTTCCCTAAGCCACTAGTTGCAGATTTTGCAACAGGCGGAGAGTCACCGGTCCCAAATACTGGGACAGGTCCAGTCCCAAATACTGGGACAGGCGAAACCGCACCGGTCCCAAATTCTGACTCCACCGGTCCCAATTCTTGGGTTGTACCGGTCCCAAATTCTGGGACTAAGGAAGTAAAGAAAGAAAGAAAAGAAGGAAGAAAGGAAGAGGCGCCGGCTTCGCCGTCGCCAATTGAGAACAGGAGGCTCCACTTGATTGAAGACTTTGGTGAAGACTTGGGCGAGCAAGTGTATGCGGCAGTACTCAAATTTCAAGCCTTTAGGAAAACGATTAGGAAACCTCTGACGGAACACGCGTTGGACCTGCTTTACAAAAAACTCGCCGAATTGCGCCGTCAGGGGCAGGACCCCGTGAAGTGCATCGAGCAAAGCATCATGAACGGCTACCAGGGAATTTGGCCAGTACGAAACGAGGGAGGGAGGAATGGACAACCAGCAGAATCATTTCAGGAACGGAACATCCGAAGAGCGGACGAGGAACTTCGCGAGGTCAGCCGACGTGCTCAGCAGACACTTCAGAAAATGGGCGAGGGTATTCCCGAACCAACCGACCGGCCGGGAAGCGGTAGCCGTCTCATGCTTATCCGGTTGTTTCAGCAAGCCCCAATTAGTAGTATATGGGCATGCCGCGCCCAGCGTTTGCGAAAACCTTACGCGAGTTCCAGTCGAT